>MDTG01341812.1_pt1 | contig 160020 bp, 150 predicted proteins | sample 811421 | NCBI WGS metagenome assembly MDTG01 (sample SAMN05326645, study PRJNA326480) | marine metagenome | isolation source: seawater | place: Pacific Ocean: South East | collected 2011 | reverse complement strand
CTGGGGAGCACTCTTCTTCTTTTGGGGGACACTCAAAACCAAAAAGTCCTGCTCCACTTTTTCCAACTTTCCTTCTACTTGACGGTCTTCGAACTTCACCTTCAAAAAGCGACCGACATTTTTCTTGTACTGGCGCCATATTTTCAAGGGCCTGTTCAAATCCGGACTACTTACGGTAAGATTAAAATCTTCGATATCACGGTCCAATTCTGATTCCATCTTCCGATTAATCATTTTTATCTGATTCATCAAAAGACCTTCGTCCGCATCCACATAGGCAATGATCACGTTGTTTGGCTTCACCTCAAGCTCTACCAAAAAAGCGTTATTCTCAACCGTGGCCTGTTCAGCGGCCTTTTCAATTTTTGCGTATTCCATCAATTACCGGCAATAAAAGAGGGGACCGAAGTCCCCCTTTTGAGTGCCAAAAAGTTTTGACAAATATAGTGCAATTCCGGGACTTCATAAAGAGTTGACTTCTAATTGATTCAAAATCACAAAATTATATGTCCGTTTTCAGGCTAAAAACCTAATCAAAAACAAATCTTAGTATATTTAACGCAGTCAAAATCGCGTATTTACACAGAATTATGGCAAAGAAAAATGTCAAAATACTCATAGTGGACGATCATCCTATCCTAAGAGATGGTATTAAAACAATGCTCGAAATGGGAGATTTTGAAGGCCACCGCTTTGAGGTTTCAGAGGCTGGAAATGGCGGTGAAATGTCTGCAAAACTGAGTAAAGCGGAATTCGATATCGTAATTATGGACTATAAGTTGGAAGCGACCGACGGGCCGTCCTTAACCAAGAAGGCCCTTGAAACACACCCGGACCTTCGAGTTCTTGCCCTATCAAACTACGGGGATGTAGACAAAGCTTCTAATATGCTTGAAGCAGGCGCCAAAGGCTATGTTCTTAAAAGTGTAGGAACCTCAGAACTTGTTGCATCCATAACAACTGTCCTGGATGGAAAACTTTGCTACACACAATCACTTGCCAATGGATTGATAGAAAAGAAGATTCTTGGGAAAGGTGTGGCCGAACTTAAAAGCGATAATCCAGCAGTAGCTCGATTGAGTAAACGAGAAGTAGAAATCATTCAACTAATTTGTGACCAACTCACCAATGAGCAAATTTCAAAACAACTCTTCTTGTCAAAAAGAACCATTGATAATCACCGTCAGAACATCTTAAATAAGCTGGGTATGAACAATACTGCTGGTCTCGTAAGATTTGCTGTTGAGAACGGATTAGTCTTATAAAAAAGACAAATATAATTACTGAAAAAGGCGGCCATCGAGCCGCCTTTTTGTTTCATAAATATTTGGTAAATAGCCCGCGCGCTGCGCCAGGGCTTTGTTTCAAGAGGAACATGTTGAGGGAGAAGATTATTCTACGATAATCTTCATTGTTCTCAACTCACCTTTAGAGTTCGCGATATTCACGAAATACATACCGCGAACCATTTCTGAGGCGTTCAACTCAACATTGCCCTGAGTATTTCCCATAGCAGCAACCAAACGGCCAGTAATGTCCGTTACACGAACAGTATAAAAATCAGAGTTACCTAGAGCGATAGTCGCAACATCAGTCATCGGGTTTGGGTAGATGACTAAAGCATCCAATCCGGTTTCTTCAATAGAGATAAATGAACAAGCACCGTAAATGTGCTTTACAGTATCTACAGAGCCTGTCCGCGCGAAGAAACGGTTGTACGAGCCTACACCGTTGTCTACACCACAATCAACAGGAACTGGTTCGTGGTTAGAGTTGTTTGACGGATCGCCATTAGAGAACCTGTACTCCATAGTACCTGGACAGTACTGAGCAACAGTAGCGATGTACTGACCTGCTTGAGAGTGAGCCACCATTGGAATAGCATTCGCACTCCACTGCGTGAAGTTACCCATCAGGTAAACTGTATCTGCTGGAGTGAAAGATGCCTGCGTGAAGTCAACAATAAATGTTACATCAGCCGTAGGTGGAGTTGTAGGACATGGACCGTACGTATCGTTACCGAAACAACGAGGCGCAACTACGGAGTCAGAGCTTACAACAACAATTTTGTTGCCTCCGCCTTCCCAGTTGGTCGCACCCGCTAGGTGGTAACGTGCCTTGAACTGGAAATCACCTGAATCAACATTAAGGTAAGATATGGAGTAAACACCATCACCGTCAGGATCAGTCATCAACTCACCGCCCCATCCGTTGATTGGACCAGCAAGTGTTACAGAGTCAATCATCGAACATGCAGTCAAAGAGCTTACATCAACATTGATAGTAATGTCGTACGTCGGAACTACTGTACATGGACCACATTGCGAGTAGCAGACTTCGTAGATACTACTAAGCGTATCTATGTAAAATCGGTTATCACCTTGGAGAATACCCGCAGAAGAAGCCTGACAAGCAGAAGGCACCGATTCAACAACACTCCATCCGTTACCGTTTATAAACTTGAAGTACGTAGAATCTGTCTTGCCTACATAAGCAATGTAACGGTGTACGCCATCAAAATTAACCATCTGCGACTTCGCTGGATCCCAACCTTGGAAGTTACCCGCTACGTGAACTGAATCTGAAGAAACAGTCTGAAGCGCCATATCCACCTTGAATTGTATCGCTTTTTGACCTGCAGGAGCAGCACCGCCGAACATTACTGCTGGCAGTGTAGTATCCTGAGAAATCACAGCCCAACGGTTACTATTACCGTTAGTGCCTACTTGGATTGGCGCCGGAACGCTCTCATCGTCGCCCCATGCGTTTCCGTTCAAAAATTTATACTCCAACTGTCCTGCGTTGACAGTTACAGTCGTTGAATAGATAGATGATGTGCCTACCTGCGTCAATGAAGTCGTGCTTGGAGACCAAGACTGGAACGACCCCGCAACGTGAACACCGTTAGAGTTGATGGTGGCAGAACCCATATCAACCTGGAAGGTCACGCTGTAAGTTGTTTGTGCCAATGCGCTTACTCCTAGGAACGAGGCAGCTGCTAAAGCGTAAAACTTTTTCATATTAAAAATTTGGTTAGTAATTAATGTATCGATTACTTCTTAAAATTAAGACATAGAAATCGCTCAAAACAAGCCTTTTCTGCCGGTTTTTAACCATATTATCGCATTATACTACAAAAAATGAAGAATAGCGCCTTAAACTTCCTTTTCGCAAATTTGTGTCAAGAATTGGGCTCTTTTGTAAGGGTACGGAGAACATCCCTGTTCACCCATAGCGTGCCAAAAGGCAGTTATCACATCCTCGAAGCAACGAGCGAATATTCGAGATGGGTATTAGTCGTAATTGCTTCATATAAGGCGAGAAGCTTCGAATACTGGTGAGAAAAAGAACCTTTACTCAGCTACGACAAGAACAGCGGCTCGGTATTTTATCGTTGGGAAGCCGTAATATGCGAATTTGAGCAATGAAAGCGACGATCGAAAACATACGTATTGACGAAAAAGACAGAAGCTACCACAGCTATATACTTTCACAAAGCGTCGGTCAACGTGGGCCATCCATTTTTACCGACTACTGGCACTACCATCCAGAAATTGAAATCACCTATGTGGTCAAAGGCGAAGGCCTCGCTTTTATTGGAAACAAGATTGTTGAATTCAAAGTCGGACAGGCATTCTTACTCGGCCCTTATCTACCCCACAACTTTGTGGCTTCAGACGAAGAAGAAATGATAATGGATCGGGAATGTTGGGGACTCCAATTTACCCAAGAATGGCTAAATTCATTTAAAGAAAGTGCAGCATTGGGGCCACTTTTTAAAGCTATGAGTTTTGGTGTTGACCTGGGACAATTCACACCAGAAGAGCACGAAGATTTCGCAAATATAGTTGGAACCAATTCCTTAAAAAGCATAGGGGCCTTCTTCAGCCTGATGGCTTCTATTGCGGAGCGAAAAGAACTTAAGACTATTTCTACGACAAGTGCGTACAGCAACGTCATGAGTCAGAAGATTAGCAAACGTATGGAACGCGTTTCTAAATACATTCAGGACAATTACCAACAAACCATAACACTTGCCGAAATCTCAGATATCGCAAGCATGACTGAGCAGAGCTTTAGCCGTTGGTTCCGTCAGACATCAGGACTGACCTTTACCGACTACTTGATGCAGCTCCGCACTACAGTCGCCTCACACCTGCTTGTCAATACTAACAAGCCAATGTCAGAGGTCGCTGAAGAGAGCGGGTTCAACTCTAGTTCTTCATTCAACCGTTCCTTCTTAAAGATAAAAAATATTTCCCCCCGCGAATTCCGAAAGCAAAAAAGACCGCTTTAATTAGGTCTCAGGTGTGTATGTCACTGCCTTCTTGTTAGTAATTAAAAAATTCGACAGACCTGCGATGACCAGCGATGTGCCTGCAAGCAGCATCGCGTTTATTGGATCTACACCAAATACTCCTTTGTAGATAGTCGTTAACGAGGTTGCTGCAACAATCTGTGGGATTACAATAAACATATTGAAGATGCCCATATACACACCCATTCTTTTTGGGTCAAGGGTGGAGCTCAACATAGCATACGGCATAGACAGGGTAGATCCCCAGCTAAATCCGATGCAAACGAAGCTAATAATAAGCATTGATGGCTCCGTAATGAAGTACATGCTAATGAACCCGTAAGCCCCAGCAAACAAGCTAGACATGTGAACAAATTTTCTATTGATGCGTTTTTTGGCCGTCCAAAGGGTTAATAACAATGCAAATATCATAGAGCTCAAACCGTAATTTCCCATGTACGAGCCTACCCTGTTTGACGCGTCGTTAAATGCTTTGTCCGCTATTTGATAAATCTCTATTTGCTCCGCAGTAGTTGCGGCAAAATCAATGGTCGCCGGCTTCGCAGCATTAAACACGTGATCGGTCAATGCTGGGTTGGCCATAGACCACATACAGAAGAAGGCAAACCATGAGAAGAATTGAACCACACCTAAACGCTTCATAGTCTTCGGCATATCCGCGATGTTCTTGAATACTTCAGAAATAGTATTTGCGAAACCCGATTTCTCCTTTTGCTCAGCACGGAAAGCTTCCATGTCCTCCGGTGGATATTCGTCGGTCGTAAAAACGGTATATAGAATAGACAGAATGAATACCGCGGCTCCTATTCCAAAGGCGACCTTTACCGAAATCGGCACAGCGCCAGGCAATGCTTCATTGCTCACGCCTAAAGAGCTCACCATCAGCGGCAGGTTTGAAGCTACCCAAGTACTGACACCAATAATCAGTGTCTGAACAACAAAGCCGAAGCTGCGCTGGCTGTCTGGCAACTTATCCGCGACCAAAGCGCGGAACGGCTCCATACTGATGTTCATCGTGGCATCAAGAATCCATAGTCCACCTGCTGCCATCCAAAGGGCCGAACTGTGCGGGACAACCAAAAGAGTTAGTGATGCGAGCACTGCCCCTACTAAAAAATAAGGACGGCGACGACCAAACCTTGGATGCCAAGTGTTGTCGCTCATCTGCCCAATAATGGGCTGGACAATAAGACCCGTGAGCGGCGCTGCTATCCACAACAATGGAAGGCTGTACTCGTCGGCACCGAGCGTTTCAAAAATTCGGCTCATGAATCCGCCTTGTAGCGCGTATCCAAACTGGATACCCAAAAAGCCGAAGCTCATATTCCAAATTTGCCAAAAACTGAGTTTAGGTTTGTTCTGCATGTTTCTCTGAGTATTAGTTGAGAAAAACCCCGGCCCCAGTACCGGGTTCTTAGCTGGTCTATGGCTAAGTATTATTGACAGAAAATCGGAATAAGGACCGCTTCTGTAACTCTATCGGCGCCCGTTGCAAAGTTTTTCTTAATTACAATGAACTCTAAATAATCGACTTCATTATTCGCATCAAGAGTAAAATGCTCATTAGGAACGAGATGCATTTCAAAGTTTCCATCACCTATAAAGGTCATTTTTAGATTCGGGTTAGTACCTGCATTGAAAGGGCTTTCTATCTGAGCAACTGAGCCATTTGTATACACCACCTTAGCGTAGGCATAACATTCGTCGGATGCTAAATTTTGCATAGATACTTTTTCCTCTCTCCAGTTGTCATAACGCAGCGTAACTACGTCGTCAATCTTTACCTTAGTAGGGAAGTGGTAGAACGGATTGCGCTCCGTAGCAGGAGGATCGATGGCAATGCTTTGGTCGTCAGTCTTTACATCCGGATCTCCATAACCACCACCGTCTTTTGCTTTCACTAAGAAGTGAATATCATCAGCATATACCTTGGCTGCGTCTACCTCGTAGAATAAGGTAGGTACAATCTTCCAAGAGAACGTACCGTCAGAATTCTTGGTCATCTTCATCGCCTCGTTAGAATTTTTCCAAGGCGCAGAACCTGTGCCGTTGACATAAGGATGGCCGTCTGGATGAGCTGCTGGCTTCCAAGTCCAGATGTACATGTCTTCTCCTGCATCCACGGCTTGCTTCAGAAGGTCCTGGTGACCAACTGCAAGATCTAAAGCAGCAGGATCAAAAATGATCTCTAAAGAATCTGCCGGATCAATATTTTCGTCTGGAATTGTTGAAATTTGAGCCGAAGCACTTAGGCCCAAAATCAATGCAATTAGTGTGCTAATATTTTTCATTTGAGCCTATTTTCTAGTGAAGGTTAATTTGTAAGAAACACTTGGCTTGTCGCAACGAATACGGTCGCAGATAATACTCACGTTCTGATCTATTGTACGGGGCATATTGCCCAAAGGAAATACCGTCGTTACGGTGTCAAACTGAGTTAGGTGCAACTCAGAAGGGAATTCTGGGGTATTATACTTCCAAGTGCCTCCGACACCAAATAAATCGAAACCTGGGCCCTGTGAATTCACCGTATAGGTGCTGTCCTCGCTAAACACCACCACCCATTTATCTTGATTATTTTGGTAGAACGAACTGATATCTCTGGTTTCTGGTACGGGTAGCGTTACATCGGTTTGATCCGCATTGGTCAACTCCCAAGTACCGACGATACCTGCACCGGATTCGTATGCTGGTCCGATAGGCCCAACTTCTCGCTTACATGCGCCCATAATCAATAAGGCGCTCGCAATAAATAATGTTACTTTTTTCATATCGCTAAACTGCTTTATTCGCAGCCTCCTTCTTCGTTATAAATAAATCCTTGGGCGGTTCCTTCAAAGTTAGGAAATTGGAGTACCATTCCTGGACAATCCCAATCTACTCCTCTAATCTTCTGAATTTCGCCGAGCACTCCTTGACGCTTAAGCTGGAACAGACGATCGCCCTCACAGGCCATCTCCAATCTTCGATCGTTCATCACATCGCTTACCGAAAGCGAACTCAAGGAAGCCACGTTTGCTCGTGTTCTTAAATCGTTAATGTAGCCCAATCCTGTCCCATCAGCATCGCCATTCAAACGAACGTTACATTCCGCATAGATCAAATACATTTCTGTCAGGTGAATAAGCGGCACATCGATAAAGCTTGCATCAAACTTGCTGATCATGTACAGCTCGTCAGCTGAACCTGCATTGCGGATGTTGTACCACGTTTGACCACGCAAGTCGTTGGTATCGCTTGTCGCCGCAACATATAGATCCGCAGAGGCTTTAAGCGCAGGATTAGCATTTGGATCGTCAGAACGATAGTTCCACACATAACCTGAACCGCGCTCGTCAACCAAGGTGTCGGCACCAATTACTTCGTTTGTGCTCACCAAAGTGAAGATGAATTCAGCCGGTAAGCTCGTATTTGGATGGTCGTTGTAACGCTTCGTTAAATCTTGCTCTAAGCTGTAGTAGCCCGAACCAATTACCTCAGCTGCTTTGGCTTTTGCATTGGCGAAATCGCCCATCTCCAAATACACCTTAGCTAAAAGACCTTTCGCCGCCATCTGGTCGGCAAAGATGCCATTGTCTGCAGGAAGATCTACCTCGGCGTCCAATAGATCTGAAACAATTGCGGCATATACGTCAGCAACTGTCGCACGCATTTGCGGCGTCTGATCGGCGCTCAACTTTAATGGAATACCGAGGTGGCTGTTGTCTGAGGTGTAGCCGTAAGGCAAGGCCCAGATACGAACCACATGGTAATGACAAAATGCGCGAATGAATTTTGCTTCAGCAGAAATTCTTTCGATGCTTTCTGCGGTTGCACCTTCTAGGTCAGCTACCTCTTCCAACAAGGTGTTAGCGCGGTATATGGCGATGTATGCATCTCGGTATTCGCCGCCAAAAGAACCGTTAAAGAACGAAGACGTCCAACGGTAAATTTGCGCATACTCCCCATTCAAACCTAGTGGGTCTGCAAGGTTGTCCGACATTACTTCAGGGATGTTTTGAAAACGGCCGTTGAAGGCGTTTGCCGCAACATCATATACACTCACCAACAACTGCTCCGCATCCTCGATGGTTACGATGGCTGAATCTGCTGGAATCTGAGACGTAGTATCCGCTTTGAAATCTAGGATACGCTCACAAGATGAATTTCCTACTACAATCGCTACAAGTGCTAAATGTGCTACTATCTTTTTCATAATTGCTAAGGATTAAAAGTTAATATTTACACCGATGTTGTATGTCTTCTCCTGCGGTGGGGTGAGATACGTAATGTTCGGTGACATGTTACGATCGGTAGCATTCTCGAAGTCACGAGCAATCTCTGGATCCAAACCGATGAAATTTGTAAGCGTAATGAGGTTCGTACAGGTAAAATTTACGGTCATACCTTTTACGTTCTTGGTTAATTTTTCTTGCGGTATGCGGTAGCTCAACTTCACGTTGCGCAGACGAGCGTAGGTCCCGTCGTGTAACCATAGGTTGGTGTTGATCCACTCCGTATTTGAACCGTAGGTACGGTAGTCGCGGCTGAGACGCGGGTATGTTGCAATATCACCCGGCTGTTGCCAGCGGTCGAACAAATCTGTACGCATATTCCAATCGGTCACAACACCCATCTGACGCTTCGAAGAGCTGTCGTAGATATATCCACCTATTGTGAATACCCACATAAAGCCAAACTCCCAGTTCTTGTAATTAAACGTATTGGTCAAACCACCAATGGCGTCTGGCATTACGTTACCTACTGCCACACGGTTCTGAAGGTCCCAAGTGTAGGTCTCGTTGCCATCTTTGTCGAGGTAAACTGGAAGACCGTTCGCCGGATCTACATGTGAGAATTGAACGAGGTAGTTCGTACCAATTGGCATTCCCACAACGACACGAGTATCGTTCGTGCCACCACTTACTGCATCTGGCGAGTACTCTCCGATAGAACTAATCTGGTTGTAGTTACGTGCAATGTTGAAGTCTGTGGTCCACGTGAAGTTATCTGTCACGATGTTTCTGGATTTGATCGTAAATTCAACACCTGTGTTGTAAACGCTACCTACGTTGTCCCACCAAGAACCGAATCCTGTAGAACCTTGAAGGGTAACGTTCAATAACATGTCGTTCGTTTGCTTGCGGTACCAAGCCAATTCACCCGAAATGCGATCGTTGAACAATCCGTACTCAAGACCTACATCATAAGTCGTAGAGGTCTCCCAACGCAAATCTGCGTTTTCGCGAATCACAGGGTAACGGTAGGTCTGACCGCCATAACCGTTGTTAGCTACGTTGTAGTAACCAAACCACTGGTACGAAGGGATAGCAGAGTTACCGTTCTTACCTACGGATGTTTTAAACTTCAAGAAGTTCACTGCAGGTAGATTAGCCATAAAGTCTTCGTCAGAAAGAACCCATGCCACCGAAGCCGCAGGGAAGTTTCCGTACTTGTTGTTCGGACCAAACTTCGAAGAGCCGTCGCGACGAATCAACGCCTCTGCATAGTATTTGCCTTTGAAGTTGTAATTCAAACGAGTAAAGGCTGAAGCAAAAGCATATTCTTCAATGTAGCTCAAAGGATCGTTCACCCACTGACCCGTCTCGCGGATCTGACCAACAGCCTCGCTGTCATAGTAGCCGTCCCAACGCCTAATTCTATTGTATTGGTACTCTGAACCAATCAACCAGTTGATGTGATGTTCTTCGCCCAAATCTTTGATGTAGCTTGCTGTAACGTTACCAGAAGTATTGTAAACGCTGTACGGGTACATATTTGCACGACCCAAGAAATTGCCGTCCGCGTCCTTATAAGTAGGATCGTAACCCGGCTTCTCCCAAATGTGATCTTCGAAATGCATGTAATCGAACGCCCCTTGACCGCGGAAGGTCCAGTTGTTGTTCAATTTGTAGTTCATTGTAATGTTATTGATCGAGCGGTCCTCAATAGCTGTCCAATCTTTCATGTCGCGCTGGGCCACTGGGTTTAGACTTATACCGCCTTTCAACCAGTAATCACCCGCGGAAGCAACGAGGTTGCCGTCGTCGTCGTACTCGTCTTCTGCGTAGTAAATAGGATAGATTGGAAGTGCACGAGACATCGCCTCACCAAAACCTCCCGACCAGGCGGCATCGATACGGTTGTTCACTCCGCGGGAAAGCGACGTGCTCAATCCTAATTTGAATCGTTTTGTAATGTCGAAATCTGTATTGATACGTCCCGCTAAACGCTCGTACGAGTTACCCGCCAAATAGCTTTGGTTGTCATTGTACGATAGGCCGGCGTAGAAGTTTCCGCCCTTGAAAGCGCGCGAAGCAGAAAAGTCGTACCCGTGCTTAATCCCTTGGCGAATGGTTTCTTGTACCCAATCCGTTCCTTCAGCAGCTTGCGCTTCTGACCAACTCATACGGTTACCTGGAAGCTCAGGCACACCTACGTTGCCGTCGTTTACCCATGACTCTTCGTACATCTGAAGGTACTCGTCTTTGTTCATCATATTCGGCAATGCCGTTGGGTTCGAGAAACCAACGCGCGAGGAGAAGTTGTACGCCAACTTCTTGCTCTTACCTCTTTTTGTGGTTATCAATACAACCCCGTTTGAACCACGCGAACCGTAAATACCTGTTGCTGCTGCATCTTTCAAGATCTCCACAGATTCGATATCGTTCGAATTAATCGTTGCAAGTGGGTTAGTGTTAAAACCACCGCGGTTACCATTCAAGAAATAATCTTGTGTAATTGGTATACCGTCTACTACATAAAGCGGATCACCACCTGCAGAAATAGACGCGACTCCACGTATACGCACCATAGAGCCTGAACCGGCAATACCTGAACCGGTAATTACCTGTACCCCGGCTGCCTTTCCTTGAATGGCATTTTCAAAAGAAGGTGTTGGGATATCCGTGAGCTCTTTGGTCTTCAAAGAAACTACCGAGCCGGTGAGGTCTCGCTTACGCGCCACACCATATCCTACAATTACAACCTCGTCGAGTTGGTTGCTCGAAGGCTTCATCGTTACATTGATGATTTGCTTGCCTTTTAAATCTACTTCTTTAACGACCGGTTCGTAACCGACAAAAGAATAGGTTATGGCGTACTTCCCCGGCTTCAATGAAAGGGAATATTGACCATTGGACTTGGTAGAGGTCGCTCCACCTCTATCAACTGAAATGGCTACCGACGGTAATGGTTCATTGAACTCATCTACCACCGTACCCGTAACAGACTGAGCATAAACTGTGCTGCCTATTAGTAGTGAAAGAGCCACGAGAAAACGTGAGAATCGCTTCATGTTTTGGTGTTAAGTGTTGTACTCTTCAAATGTAAAGAATACACTTATTCCTTCGAAGCGTGTAAAAAGGCGGTATTAACTGAATCGGCCCGTTTTTTAACCAAACGAGGTGCTTTTCGCTTTAAACGAGGCTATCTTCTGATTTAACCCGATACAAACGGGCTGGTTTATGAAGCACTCCTTTCTGTTTTTCTTCGGTGGCCTCAATCATCTTTTCACGGACGATCTTTTTCCGAAAATTTCGCTTGTCTAGTTCTTCTTGAGTAATGGCCTCATGCAACTGCTGCAATTGGTTTAATGTAAACTTAGGCGGTAGCAACTCGTAAGCCGTTTTATTCAGTTCAAAATGTCTCTGAAGCTTGGTCAAGGCAACATCGACAATACAATTATGGTCAAAGGCCAATTCTGGAATTTCACGAATATTAACCCACAAAGCCTCGCCCGCAAAACTCGACGGATTTGGAGCAAAGTCTACCATCTTAACCAGGGCATAATAAGCAACTGTAACTACCCGCTCATTAGGGTTTGCACGGTACAGCTCTAGCCATTTTCTATCCTTTTCACCGTTTACACGAACTGGATCTCCGAAGGTGTGAAATTGTTGCAGGTGAACATTTTTTAAGCTCGAAAGCTCCCACAATACGCGGTCTGCACTTTCGTCAAGCCCTTCGCCACGATGAATCAAATCTCCTGGGAGACGCATTCTGAGAATACCCTGGCCGATGTCTTTTTCTTGAATAAGAAGAACATTAAGACGTTGTCCATCGAAACCAAATATTACGCAGTCAACGCTAATATTCGGATTGATATCCTTCAATTCACTCATGGTCAGTTTAAGTATGTTTTTTAATTTTGGGGTCAATGAATATAAGGAGTAATTATTTAATAAGTGTATTATTTACACTTAGTTGCTATCTTTGCGACTATGTCTGAAGAGATTAACAATATTATGGTCCTTACCTCCGGGGGCGACGCTCCTGGGATGAACGCTGCTATTCGTGCAGTGACAAGAACTGCTTTATACTATGGAAAAAAAGTATTTGGAGCTTACCATGGATACGAAGGAATGATAGAAGATGATATCGTAGAATTGACCACAGATAGTGTTAAGCACATCCTTGCACTTGGAGGTACTTTCTTGAAAAGTGCGCGCAGTCAAGAGTTCAGAACATCTGAAGGACGTTCAAAGGCTGCGGCAAATCTAAAAAAAAGAGATATCGATGCACTAGTAGTAATTGGCGGTGACGGTTCTTTCGCCGGAGCGTTAAAGATTGCCGAAGAACACAATATTCGTGTTATCGGTGTCCCAGGAACCATTGATAATGATTTATACGGGACAGATTTCACCATTGGATACGATACAGCTACTAATACAGTTATTGAGAGTGTTGACAAAATCCGCGATACCGCCTCTTCACACAACCGTCTTTTTTTTGTTGAAGTAATGGGTAGAGATACAGGGTATATAGCTGCCTCGACAGGCATGGCTACCGGTGCTTTAAGTATCATTCTCCCAGAAAAGAAGAGTACGTACGATGATTTATTTAAAGACCTTCGCCAAGCACAGGCAAAGCGTAAGACCTCGAATATTGTTATGGTCGCAGAAGGGAACCACCTCGGCGATATATTTGACATTGCAAAAGCAGTGAAAAAAGAATTCCCAAGCATTGACGTGAAGGTGACGAACCTCGGTCATACGCAGCGTGGAGGATCACCATCAACTAACGACCGTGTTCTAGCCTCTGTATTAGGCTTCTACGCCGTAAAGGGATTAATCAAAGGTCAAGCCAAGGTTATGACGGGAATTATCAACCAAAAAATAGTTTATACACCACTATCAGAAGCAATTTCTAAGACCACAGATTTAGACGAAGAAATGCTAACAATCGCTAGAATTCTAGCAACCTAACAACACACTAGATTATGAGTAAAATTGCAATCAATGGATTCGGCCGCATCGGTCGTTTGACGTTCAGAAACTTGATCGAAAAAAACAACGTGGAAATTATAGCAATAAATGATTTAACAGCTACCGATATGCTTGCACACCTCTTGAAATACGATAGTGCGCACGGTCGTTTCAATGGTACAGTTGAGCACACTGAAAACAGCTTAATAATAAACGGTAAAGAAATTACTGTGTACGCTCAGCGCGATCCTGCAACTTTGCCTTGGGCTGAGCTAGGTGTTGATCTAGTGATTGAATCTACAGGTTTCTTCCGCGATGCTGGGGGTATGGGCAAGCATATCAAAGCAGGTGCTAAGAAAGTAGTGCTCAGTGCTCCGGCATCAGGCGACATTAAAACAATCGTTTTAGGCGTTAACGACGATGAATTGACTGCAAAAGATACAATGGTAAGCAACGCTTCGTGTACTACGAACTGTTTGTCTCCAATGGCAAAAGTATTGGACGAAAAGTTCGGTATCGAGAGCGGTTTTATGTGCACCATCCACGCATACACTTCTGATCAGCGCATCCAAGATGCTCCGCACTCCGACAAGCGTCGTGCACGTGCAGCAGCAGTAAATATGATACCTACTTCAACAGGTGCTGCTAAGGCTGTTGCTTTGGTATTGCCACAGTTGAAAGGTAAACTAGATGGATACGCAATGCGTGTTCCTACCATCACAGGTTCTGCAACAGATCTTACGGTCCAATTAAAAACTGAAGCTACTGCCGAGGAAATCAATGACGCAATGAAAGAAGCTGCTGAAGGTCCTTTGAAGGGCATCCTAATGTATACTGAAGATCCAATCGTAAGCTCTGATATCATTGGCGACAAGCACAGCTGTATCTTCGATGCAGGCGTAACTTCAGCAAAAGGAAACTTGGTTAAAGTTCTAGGTTGGTACGATAACGAAGCTGGCTACTCTGCACGTTTGGCAAACCTAGTTGAGCGTCTAGCTTAATACTACTTAATGTCCTCGCGGCTCGGCCGCGAGGACTTACTATAATTCGCTATGATATTAATTGGAGAAAGCGGTTCTACGAAATGTGACTGGGTGGTCTTAAAATCAAACGGCACTGAACACAAGCGCTTCTCTACAATGGGGTTCAACCCATATTTTCATTCAGCTTCTTTTATTAACGAGGAGTTGAGTGAGAACGAGATGGTTAAAACCATCTATAACCAAGTAAAATACGTTTACTTCTACGGTGCTGGCGCATCCTCTGAAAGCTTGAAGGACATCGTTAAAGACGGTTTACAACGAGTGCTCCCAAATGCAGACGTAAATGTCGATCACGACCTCGTGGCAAGTGCATACTCTACTTATACGGGAGAGCCCGCAATCACCTGTATCATCGGCACAGGGTCCAACAGCTGTTTCTTTGACGGCACTGAATTAAGCGAAGAAGTACCTGCCTTGGGATACATTCTTGGCGATGAAGGTTCAGCGAGTTTTATTGGTAAGCGTTTGGTGTCCGATTTTCTGTACAAAAAGCTTCCTGCGGAGATCGCGGAGGATTTTTTCAAAACTTACCGGCTCGATAAAGATGAAATCATCACTAGCGTATACAACAAACCTAATGCAAATGTGTCCCTAGCGTCTTTCAGCCGCTTTGCTGGAAAGCACATAGAGCACCCATACGTGAAGCAGATCGTGCGCGAAGGCTTTGTAAAATTTACAGATATCCACATCGCTTGTTTCGATAATTGTAAGACGGTGCCAGTGCACTTTGTGGGGAGCGTTGGGGCAATCTTCCACGAGATTCTTGAAAAGGTATTAGAGGAGCGCGGAATGCATATTGGACAAATCGTGCGCAAGCCACTGGATGGATTAATTAAGTATCACCTAGAGCACCTGAAAGTACTCGATGTCTATAACGTTTAAATCGACCAAATGATTAAAGGATTCCTTTTTGACTTAGACGGCGTTATTGTGGATACCGCCGTTTTTCATTTGCAAGCGTGGCGTGGAATTGCACAAAAACTAGGCGGCGACTTTACTGAAGAACAGAACGAACAACTCAAAGGTGTAAGCCGAGTGGATTCACTCAAAAAAATCATCGAATGGATCGGCGCCACTGTAAGTGACGAAGAATTCAAAACATTGATGGTAGAAAAAAACGAGCGGTACCTTGAGTTAGTGCAGGATTTAGGTCCGCAGAATGCACTACCAGGAGCACTTGACTTCTTGCAACACTCCTACGACCAAGACATCAAAATTGCGTTAGGTAGTGCTTCGAAAAATGCACCACTGATTTTGGAAAAATTGGGCATCACTTCATTGTTTACTGCGATAATTGATGGGAATAATGTGGTAAACGGCAAACCTCATCCAGAGGTATTTTTGAAAGGAGCAGAAGCTCTAGGACTAGAACCGTCAGAATGTGTCGTGTTTGAAGACTCTATTGCTGGAGTTCAAGCCGCAAAGATGGGTGGTATGTCAAGCGTAGGTGTCGGCGATGCTGAGACCTTACAAGCAGATATCCACTTCACCGCATTGGGCAACACAACTCCAGAAGAATTAGTGGCTCACTTTTGATAAGTTTACACATAATGATATGTTCAATAAATATACTGAGGTAAACCCTTGGAAAATCATCGAACGCGATTGGGATTCACAAAACCACCCTAAAAGCGAAAGTTTATTTTCGATTGGTAACGGCCGTATGGGTCAACGTGCCAATTTTGAGGAGACCTACACCGGTGACAGTCTTCAAGGCTCTTACATCGCTGGCGTATATTACCCCGATAAAACAAGAGTAGGGTGGTGGAAAAACGGTTACCCGGAGTACTTCGCCAAAGTGTTGAACTCTTGCAATTGGATCGGAATTCAAGTGAAGGTAGACGGTGAGGAATTGGACCTTCATACCGCTACGGAAATAGCCTCTTTCTACCGCGAGCTTGACATACAAAGCGGCCTGCTTAAGCGCTCGTTTGAAGCTACGCTTCCTTCGGGCAAGATTGTAGCCATAAAAGCTGAGCGTTTGGTAAGCATCGTCCAAGACGAGATTGGTGCCATTTCATACAGTGTTTCACCAAAGAATTTTTCTGGAAACATTGAGCTCTTCTCTTACCTAGATTTCGATGTAGAGAACGAGGACAGCAACTACGACGAGAAGTTTTGGGAGTCTGTTAATCAGGGTCAGGAAGCCGGGGTGAGTTATGTACACGCAAAGACCAAAAAGAGCGGTTTTCATGTAGCTGTGGCTATGCGCAATAGCGTGACCTTGGACGACACGGCTCTAGAATGGGGTATGAGTTCGGATGTAAAACATATGGTCGTGAGCGAATGCGCCTGCTACGAGGTAGCTAGAGATCAAACTTTGAAGCTTGAGAAATTTGCAGCCGTACTATCGAGCATGAATCACGAGGTGGCCAGCTTGGATGCGAAAGCAGCAGCGAGCGTTATAACAGCAGCCAATCAGGGCTATGACGAGTTGCGCAATGAGCACGTAACCGCTTGGCACAACAAATGGAAAACCTCGGATATTGAAATTGACGGCGACGCGGAGGCGCAACAGGGTATCCGCTTCAACATCTTCCAAATGAACCAAACATTCACTGGTGTGGACAATAGGTTAAACATCGGTCCAAAAGGATTTACAGGTGAAAAATACGGCGGTTCGACCTACTGGGATACCGAAGCATACTGCTTGCCTTTCTACCTCGCTACGGCACAGCCGGAAGTGGCGAAGAATTTGTGTTTATACCGCTACAAGCAACTCGATAAAGCTATCGAAAACGCAGGCAAGCTCGGATTTAAGGACGGCGCAGCATTGTACCCGATGGTAACTATAAACGGCGAAGAATGTCACAACGAATGGGAAATCACTTTCGAGGAAATTCACCGCAATGCAGCCATCGCATACGGCGTGTTCGATTACATCCGTCACACTCAAGACTGGGGATATCTAGCCGAAGGGGGGTTTGAAGTGCTACTAGGTATTAGCCGATTCTGGTCGCAACGTGTGAATTGGTCTCAGGAAAAAGAAGCCTACGTAATACTTGGCGTCACTGGACCTAACGAATACGAGAACAACGTTAATAACAACTGGTACACCAACCGCATGGCGGCGTGGACCTTAGAGTGGACGTTGGAGGCCTACAATTGGCTGTCTGAAAATGCTGCGGTTGCGCTAAAAACTATCGCTAACAAAACGGGCTTAAACGCTGACACTGAATTCGCAAATTGGAACAACATCATCGCTAAGATGTACTACCCGAAGAGCGAGAAATTGGGCGTGGTATTACAGCAGGACGGCTTCTTAGACAAGGAGCAGCTTACTGCCGACGACCTCAGCTTGGACGAGCGGCCGATTAACCAACACTGGAGCTGGGACCGCATCTTGCGTTCGGTCTACATCAAGCAAGCGGATGTGCTGCAGGGCTACTACTTCTTGAACCATCTCTACGAACAAGAAGTAGTAAAACGCAACTTCGACTTTTATGAGCCGAAGACCGTGCACGAAAGCTCCTTGAGCCCGTGTGTGCACGCCATCCTAGCCGCACAGATTGATTATCCAGAAAAAGCCTACGAAATGTATTTGCGCACCTCTCGATTAGACATTGATGATTACAACCGCGAGGTTCACGAAGGATTGCACATCACCTCGATGGCGGGAACTTGGATGTCTGTAGTTCAAGGGTTCGGCGGTATGAAGATTCGCGATGAAGAATTGCACTTCACGCCAAAGCTGCCGGCACAGTGGAAGGGCCTTACCTTTTCCATCCTTTGGAGAGGTGCTACGCTAAAAGCAAAGCTCACCGGTGAAGGGATGACCATCAAGAATATAAGCGGTTCTCCTGCCAAATTCGCAATCAACGGCCAATGGTTTGAAGTGGCTGCCGGTGAAAAAGCATCCACTGCAGCTTCTGCAGTAGTATCCTGAATTGATACTATCTTAGAAAGACGCTAAGTGCGAATTTTTTAGCCCACATCATATGAAGAAGTTTTTAACCTTACTCTCCACCTTCGCAGCGCTCGTTGCATGCGAAGAGGAGACTACTGTTCCTCTTCGCATGCAGGCCGCTGATCTGGCTTCGCCGCACGTTCATCACGGTAAAACAAGTGATTTTGTCATAAGAGACTACATGATTGGCGACTGCGAATTGCCAAAAGGAATTAACTACAGCTATGGTGTGATGTCAGGCTCCCTCGAGCATGAATTAAACATAGCCCATATTACTGGACATCGCTCGAGTATGGATGTGCCCCTCTTTAGAGGCAACAAGCGTGCCATCACCCTGAGTATTCCCGGCTTCGAAGGAGAAGAAGTAAAGGTCAAAGGAGTATTCAATGCGTGGAATAGCGATGCCTCCTTTTTTGAATGGAACGGTAATGCTTGGGAAATGCCATTGATACTTGCGCCTGGTGAATATGCGTACAAGCTCGTCGTTAACGGTGAGGAAGTTTTAGATCCCTCGAATACCACAACCATTCCGAATGGTTTTGGAAGTTTAAACAACGTAATCACTGTAGAGGGCGCAGATGGAGAAGCGCCTTTGGCCATTGATTTCCGGTTCGTGCACGAAGGCTCTTTGCACTTTTCTGCAGTCCCGGAAGACCAAGAAGTTCTGGCCTTTTTCAATAACCGCACTATAGAGGTTGCACGCTATGAAAATGGGCTCAGTATCGATGTCCCTGCAGAAGCAAAGCAGTGGGAACGCGCTTGGATTCGATTATATACCGCAAGGAATAACCAACACGGCGGGGATTGGTTGATTCCCTTGAAGTTTGGCAAGGTAGTGATTGATACAAAGGAATTGGACCGTAAAGATTGGCACACCTCCATCATGTATTTCGCTATGGTAGACCGATTCTTCAACGGCAACAAGAACAACGATCAGCCCATTCAAGACTCGATTGTACATCCTCGCGCCAACTACCAAGGCGGAGATATTGAGGGAATGCGGCAAAAATTGACCGATGGGTATTTTGATGCGCTCCATACCAACACGCTTTGGATAAGCCCGATCACGCAAAACCCTAAAGATCCTTGGGGACTTTGGAACCAAGGCGGACCGGTAAGTTCGTTCTCAGGATACCACGGGTATTGGCCCATTAGCAACATCAAACCGGACCACCGTTTTGCTTCTCCTGAGGAGCTGCAAAAATTCCTGGATGACGCGCACGCGAAAGAGCAAAATGTACTACTTGACTATGTGGCCAACCACGTCCATAAATTGCATCCAGTGTACCAAAAACACCCAAATTGGGCCACCAATAAATACACCGCTGACGGACGACTAAACACCCAACTTTGGGACAAAGAACGCTTGACGACTTGGTTCGATACCTTTATGCCAACCCTTGAACTTCGTAACGACACCGTGGCAGATCTCATGAGTGATAGCGCTCTGGTTTGGATCACAGAATACGACTTCGACGGCTTCCGCCACGATGCGACCAAGCACATACCGATAAAATTCACGCGTTTGCTCACTGAAAAAATTCGCGCCGCGAGCGATAACCATGTGTATCAGATTGGGGAAACCTATGGCTCAGATGAGCTTATTGCCAGATACGTCGGTAGCGGAAAGGTCGATGCCCAATTCAACTTCAACCTATACGATGCAGCATTCGAAGCCTTCACACAAGAGGGGGCAACTTTCAATCGCCTGCGGAAGGCCTTAGAAAGCAGCCTTGCCTACTACGGCCACCACCATTTGATGGGAAATATTTCGGGCAATCAGGACAAGCCGCGCTTCTCCTCTATGGCCTCTGGACACCTCAGCATGAATGAAGACAGCAAGCTTGCAGGGTGGACACGTGAAATCCCAGCACCGACTGAGCGTGGTTATAGAAAAATGGCGGCAATGCACGCATTCAATATTGCTGTTCCCGGCATTCCTATTCTCTACTATGGTGACGAGATTGCCCTTCACGGCGGGAACGATCCAGACAACAGGAAGATGATGCCGTTCGGATTTTCGCCACGCCAAGAGCAGCTTTTTAATCGCATTGCGCGACTAAATGAAAATCGGACAAATATTATGGCGTTGAACTACGGTTCTACCACGGTGCATCAGCCAGAGCCGCATCTGCTTATCATTGTACGCAAGTACATGGAACAAGAAGTGCGCTTCTTCTTTAACAATAGTGACCAAAACCGTTACCTCGAAGAATGGGACATCACTGTTCCTGCAGATGGCGAAATCTATCAAACCCGCAATTGCGGCCAATTCTTAAAAGACTAATTCACGTGCCATGAAAACAGCTTTATTAGCTCTTAATGTAACATTAATTATGGCTGCCTGTACTGCCCCGAAATCGGCACCAGAGACAACATCAACATGGGAAGACACAAAGCTTCCGGAGTGGGCGAAGGATGCCAATATTTATGAGGTTAATATCCGTCAGTACACACCGGAAGGAACTCTGAATGCTTTTAAAGAACACCTCCCGCGCTTGGCGGAGATGAATATCGATATTTTGTGGTTCATGCCTATTCAGCCGATCGGTGAACGTAACCGCAAAGGCGAGCTCGGCAGCTATTATTCCATCCAAGATTACACCGCAGTAAACCCGGCCTTTGGAACCTTGGAAGATTTCAAAGCTATTGTAGACGAAGCACATGCGTTGGGCATGTACGTACTGCTCGATTGGGTAGCTAATCACAGTGCCTGGGACCACTCTTGGGTGCAGACAAATGATGATTTCTATACGCGTGATGAGCACGGCAGCTACCCTATAGAAGCGATTGGGAACGACAATAGTAAGACCGGGTGGACCGACGTTGCAGATTTAAATTACGACGCTCCCCTACTCACCGACTCTATGGCCGCAGAAATGGATTGGTGGGTCACGAAAACCGATATCGACGGTTTCCGTTGTGATATGGCCGGTATGGTGCCTTATGCTTTCTGGGAGTACACCATTCCAATGTTACGCGAGAAGCACGGACCGCTTTTCTTCCTTGCTGAATGGAGTGACCCGCAACTGCTCAGGACCTTCAATGCAGATTACGGTTGGGATTTACACCACTTGATGAACGACATTGCTAAAGGCCACAAGGGTGTTCATGAACTCGAATTGTATGCTCTTAAAAACGACACTATTTACAATGATGATGCAATGAAGTTGTACTTCACCTCTAACCACGACGAAAACAGCTGGCAGGGCAGTGCTATTGAGCGTATGGGAGACGATGTTCGCGCCTTCTTTGCACTTGCCTTTATGATGGACCAAAGTTTCCCATTGTTGTACACCGGTCAAGAAGCCGGAATCGATTTCCGATTCCCATTCTTTAGCAAGGATACAGTGGGTGTGAATTGGTCCGCGAATACCGACCATGCTGACTTCTATGCTTCACTTTTTGAAATAAAGCACAACCATGCTGCTTTGTGGAACGGCGCTTACGGTGGTGAAATGACCCTAAATACAGATACTTTAGCGAACACTGTGGTGATCTCTAGAACCCTTGGTAAGGAGCAAGTGAACGGCTATTTCGCCTTCGGTGGCGGTGAAGTTGTTGCTGGTGAGGATGCAGGAGAATTGGTCATAGATATATACGGAGCGAAAATCTACACCAAAACTTTGACGGCTAACGAGTAACTTTAAACTCGATAAAGAACCACTGCATGTACAAAATCATAGGAAAAAACACCTTTGAGGTTGCGCCCGACGCCAACCCCGCTGAAGGGTTGCTCGACGGCACCTACTACAACCTAGACATCGCAAAGATAGACGGACGTACTTGGCACATTTTGAAGGACCATAAATCCTACTACGTGCAATGGCTGGAGCGCAGCAAAGACGGCAAGACCTTTACCTTGAAAATCAACGGCCAATTGCTCGAGCTAAACGCTAAAGACCATTACGACCTGCTTCTGGAGCAAATGGGCATGTCTGCAGCAAACACCGCGAAGGCTACCAAACTCAAGGCACCTATGCCAGGCAAAGTTCTCGATGTGATGATACAGCCGGGTCAAACGGTTACCAAGGGTGAAGGTCTAGTCATCCTGGAAGCTATGAAAATGGAAAACATGCTCAAGGCCGAACAAGACGGCACGGTAAAATCCGTGAACGTTTCCGTGGGTGATACTGTTGAAAAGAATAATATTCTTATAGACTTTAAATAACATGAAAAAAACTCTCCTATTATCAGCGCTAGGCGCTATCGCATTTAGCTGTAGCCCGCCAGCCGAAGCACCAGCAGAAAACAACGAAGGTCATGACCACAACCACGAGAGCATGGCTCCAGAGGAAATGGACGAAGCTACTGGTCGCGTATTCTTTGCGAACCTTGAAAACGGCGATACCGTTAACAATCCTGTTTACGTTAAATTTGGGCTGGAAGGTATGGATGTGCGCCCAGCAGGCGAAATTGTGGAAGGTACAGGCCACCACCACCTACTGATCGGGAATGCCTTCCTCGCAAAAGGTGAGGTTGTACCTGTAAATGAAAACAATATTCACTACGGCGGCGGACAAACGTCAGATACCGTAACCCTTCCAATGGGCGAGGTTCGTTTAGGTATGCAGTTCGCCAATGGCTTACACGTCTCTTACGGACGCGACATGAGCGCCTATATTAAGGTGTTTGTAAAGTAAGCTTTAGGTTTACATAAAATAAAAAGGCCCCCCGTTGGGTGGCCTTTTTATTTATAATTCTCCTTAACTAAATGTTTTTCTACTATTTCAAGTCTAAGGCCCGTTGATCACTCAGTATTATTAATTTAATCCTGTTGTAATAGTAGGTACATAGAACTACATTTATAATCAAAATACTCCCTGTCAGGATATTTTCTTCAATTCTATTATCGAAAAACAGGTGCATCAAAAAAATATTCAAAATAATTGGCACTAGCATTAACAAACCTGCTAGCCTAGTTTTTGGAATAATCATTAGTACTCCAGCCAAAATTTGAAAAAATGAAATGGCCCTGATAAAACCTGATTGACGCATTGTATTCATGGTGATTTTATATCCCACCGGCGGGGCATATGAATTTTTCTCGATAATCGTAGCGATTATGTCTTCTTGAGAAATGGCTTTTAACTTAATCGGTATTTTATCTATGCCCTTGTAAATAAAGAACAGCCCAAGTATAACAGTACAAATTGTGTGGATTATAGCTTTCATATTAAATGGATTTTTCAAATATACATTATTTAGACTCGTTCTAAATTGTATATCTTCGCTAAGATAATCTTTCTATGAATATGCTAGCCGTTGTGAAATGAACGGTACCGATTTAAATCTTGAAGATGGCCAACAAGAATTCTATCACAGAACTGACTTATTACCAATCCTATACAAGAAAAAGAACTTCTAAATTCGTCAGAGCCTGATGAGAGTTTCTATATTATCCGCTTTATTTATTAACACCCTTTTTACAAGTGCTCAGGTTGATACAAGCGTCTTCAATGTTCTTGACGAAGTCGTGATAACAGCACAGCACAATGAGAAGACTGTTGGCGAATCTGTGCACCTAGTTCGTGTAATAAACAAACGTCGAATCGCTGAGCAAGCCGCGGTTAACCTTCAGGATTTGCTTCGGATGGAAACAGGAATGCGCGTAGGCCAGGACAATATCCTAGGTTCAAGTCTAAGCATACAAGGTCTAAGCGGTCAAAACGTAAAAATTCTAATTGACGGTGTTCCTGTAATTGGTCGATTAAACGGGAATGTAGACCTAAGTCAACTCAACCTGAATACCATCGAACGCATTGAGCTAATCGAGGGGCCGCTTTCTGTAAATTACGGTACAGACGCCTTGGCGGGAACCATTAATCTCATCACTAAGAAGCAAAAGAAAACGGGCCATAATTTAAATGTAAACAGCTATTACGAATCAGTAGGCCAATACAACGCAGATGCCAATTTTAATTATAAAAAAGGGGCTCATATAATCGAGTTTAGCAGCGGCCGCCGATTCTTTGACGGATGGAGCCCAAACGACGCCTTTTTCAAATTACCAATAGCTCGACCCGCAGATACCAACCGGTCCATCCAGTGGAATATAAAAGAGCAACACTTTGGTAAGTTTGGCTACACTTTTAGAAAAGGCGACTTCCATTTTTCACCCTATACATCGTTATTTCAAGAAAAGATTACTAACAGGGGTTACCCAAAACTGCCTTATTACGAGAACGCTTTTGACGATTTCTATTACACCTACAGAAATAACGTCGGGATGAAGCTTAAAGGGACATTACCCTGGGGAGATAATTGGAATATATTGACGGCATATAATGATTTCAAGCGAATCAAGAATAGCTATTTCACAGATTTGACTACGCTTGAAAGCACGTTAATTTCAGATGCCGGCAACCATGATACTTCTTGGTTCGGGGCTGCAATGAGTCGAGGTTCATTCATTTATTCTAATGAATTACTTCGATCTAGTTTCGAATTGGGATACGATGCTAATTTCGAGCAAACCTCAGGTAGACGAATCCTAAATAATAGGCAGTCTATTGGTGATTACGCAGTTTATGCCACTGCGGAAATCAATATTGATAAACGGCTCTTAATCCGACCTGGTATTCGCGCTTCATACAACACCAAATATTTAAGCCCCATTATACCTTCCCTAAACCTTAAGTACACTAAAGGAGATTATACAATTAGAGCGTCGTATGCCAGCGGCTTCAGAGCACCCTCTCTAAAAGAGCTATACTTTGAGTTTGTCGATATCAACCACAACATATTCGGTAACCCTAAACTTGAGGCTGAGAAGAGCCGCAATTTTAGTGTATCGTGTCTTTGGAGCAATCGCTATGATAACGTGTTGGTCAGCTTAAATCAAAACCTTTTTTACAACCACGTTTTCAACCTCATTTCTCTCGGAATTGTTCCTGGAACATTGGAGTATTCTTACATCAATATAGGACTATTCAAAAGCACCGGAATGCGCGGAGATATAAGTTTCAATACCGAGAAGATAAACGCCTTACTAGGTTGGTCTTATATCGGCAGGTACAATCATATCTCTGAATTTAGCGCAATTGAGCCGTTCTCTTTTTCGCCTGAAGTTCGCTCACAATTTACCTACTCTATGCCAACGCTCAATGCCAAAATGGCTGTGTTCTGGAAGTACACGGGAAGAACCCCCTCCTATAATTTTGATGAAGACAATGAAATTCAACTAGGTTTCGTAGAAGATTACCATACACTTGATTTGACTATTACAAAAAACTTCGACAAAAAAGGCGTCAGTTGGAGTTTTGGCGGAAAAAATTTAATGAATGTCCAAAATGTGGGTGTTACAGGCGGTGCGTCAGGTGGTGCAGCCCATAGTTCGGTGGGTAACGCCATCGCTATGAATTGGGGACGTTCAATATTTATGTCTATCAATTATAATTTGAAGTGATGAAGTTTACAACCATTTTCACCATTGTTTTTTTCTTACTCTTGATCGTGGGTTGTGACCTAGGGGAATTACCCATTGAACCTGTAGACCGAGGAGACGCAATCATCACACAGCTAGAAATGAGTCCCAACTACGAAAAACAATTGTACTTCGATCTTGGTACCAATTCCTTGGTAGCAGAAAACAATAAAAATTCATGGGATATAGGACTAATTATTTCTAACAATCAGCACCATATTGTTATCAATGACTCTCGGGGGGGGAAACTCGCATATGAAAATAATAATTCCTTCGAAGATGCAGTTTCCGTAAGTACGTTATCTTGGAATTACGACTATCCTTCCGGTCATCTAGACAGTACAGCTGCAGGTCAATTCTTGGATTCCTCTGGGTTCTATGTAATGGATCTAGGGGTAAACACTAATGGAAGCACATTAGGCAAAAGAAAATTTAAAGTAGATACACTCGACCCTCTATTGTACAGCATACGAATTGGAACCCTAAATGGTAATATTGACACCACTATTTTAGTGGAACATGATGCCACGACCAACCTCACTTGTATCTCTTTGCTTAATAACAGCAAAGAGGCAATCGAACCTATGAAGGAAGATTGGGACCTACATTTTACCCAATATATTCACTTATTCGTTAGTGACAGTTCTTTCACGCCTTATTTAGTCACCGGCGTTTTATTAAACCGTTATGAAGTAGAAGCTGTAAAGATAGATTCTATTAACTTCCAAAACATTACACGTGAAATAGCATTGATGGCCAAGTTCAAAAACGAAATAAATACCATCGGGTACGATTGGAAGTACTATGATTTCCAAGATGGTTTTATCATCTATCCAAACACGAACTATCTAATTAAAGACAACGAAGAGCGCTATTATAAACTGCGATTCCTGAATTTCTATAATTCAGCTGGGGAAAAAGGAGCTCCTCAATTCGAATTCCAAGAACTCTAAAAGAAATTTATCATAGTTGTTTTTAGATACGGTTTTCTGTTTTAATTTTGCTTATCTAGAATTAGTCTAAATAAAAATAAGATCGAAATGAAAAAAAGATTACTATTAACAATTACTTTACTCATAACCGGCGTTTACATGTCTGCACAAGGAGTATACGATACTGTGTCTATTTTAACGGGTTATGCTAATCAAAGCTACTATTCACTCAACTCGGGAGAAATTTCAAATATCGATAATTCAGATTGGGACATCGCTTTCGACGCAAGCGGTTACGGAGCAACCATTAGAATAAATGGAGCCATTGGAACCGAGCTTTATAAATATCCTGATGGCGACACTAGTGACTGGGCCACTCTTGATACAGCCGGGATTTCGTCTTGGCCTATGGTTTACGATTCAGATACTGCATGGGGAGCAGGTGCCTTTAATACCGGTAAAACCTCTGACCCTATGGATCTAGGTTGGGGAATATACTCAACCATAACACACCACGTTGTAGGTGATTCCCTTTTTGTGATCAAACTAGCTAATGGTACAATGAAAAAATTACAGATTGAATCGCTCGCAAGCGGATCATTCAACTTTAAGTTTGCCAACGTTGACGGCACTAACGAGGTAAACGAGACCGTATCTAAAGGCAGCTTTTCGGGTCGCAACTTTGGTTACTACAGTATACGTACAGAGACGGAAATCAACCGCGAACCTGCAAATTCTTCATGGGACTTCGTTTTCACTAAATACGTAGCGGAGCTGTTTCCAGGAACTTACTACGGTGTTACCGGATTATTATCTAACGCTGGTGTTGAAGTGGCTAAAATGACCGGTGTTGCTGATGTAATGAATACCACATCTCACGCCGGACACACAATGAGTGACGATATAAACGCAATTGGTTATGACTGGAAAAGCTATAACTCAAGTACTTGGTCATTCAATGTAGAAGATTCTTTATGTTACTTCGTTGATGATGTCGACGGAAACATTTGGAGATTAGTTATGACCGGTTTCGGAGGTTCAATGACTGGTGAATTTATCTTCCACAAAGAACTAATTAGTGCAGTAGACATTGAGGAAAATCCGCAGCTGAATGTGGCTCTGTATCCAAATCCAGCAGATAATATCACACATGTTGTTTTCAATGCCCAAGAAGCAAGTACCGTCCAGATTATCAACCTCCAAGGTCAAACGATGCATCAAGAAAATGTGGAGGCCCTTGGGTTAATAGACCATGTAGTTGATGTAAGTGATTATGCAGCTGGAATGTATATAATCACCGTGAAGCGAGGCTCTAGTATTGACACCAAAAAAATAATTGTTCGGTAAGATGAAATCAGACTCGTATACACTTCTTTTTTTAGTGTTCTTTAGTGGTTTGCATCTCAAGGCTCAGGAGATGCCTAACAAAGAATTGGACCGTGAAGCCATTAAAAGCATGTGCGGTTGCTTTGAAATTGACTTCAAATTTGTAGAGACCTTCTCAGACATACCCGACTATGAGTTTCACGACAGATATACGGCCCGTGCAGGAGCAGAACTGGCTATATTGGTTGGAGAAGAAGAAGATAAAATCCAGATTCAACATATACTTGTTGTTGGCGGCGGTATGACCGTAAAACACTGGCGCCAAGATTGGGTATATGAAAGTGATTACGAATATCATTATGATAAAGACCAAAACTGGACCTACGTTGACAATGCTGAAAATAAGCCGAGAACCTGGACACAAAAAGTATATCAGGTAGACGACAGCCCACGCTACGAAGGAACAGCCTCTTGGGTCCATCAGAATGGAAGAACCTACTGGGAGAATTCCACATATGCACCTCTTCCAAGACGAGAGTATACCAAGCGCAGTGATTATAACGTAATGTACAGGAGAAATCGTCAAGAGATTACCACTGAGGGGTGGATACACGAGCAGGACAATACCAAGGTTCTTAGAACTGATAGTACAGTAGACCTAGCCCTTGCATATGAAAGAGGGGTAAATACCTATAAAAGAATTGCGGACTCTAACTGTCAAGATGCCATTGACTGGTGGGAGGAAAACCAAGAATTCTGGGCGCTTGTGCGCAAAGTCTGGAGCAGTTTTTACAACGAAAAAAGAGATTTAGAGGTTCACCTAAAACACGAAGGCAAATCTTTGATAAAAAGCATGTATGCTCTCAACGAGCAGTGGCTTAAAGATGAGACGCGCTCGAAAAGAAAATGGCGTAAAAAGCTCAAATCACACATTGAATTATACGTCTATCGCCCGTAATTACTAAGGGGTTAGATTAGAGGGCGCCCCTAGCGAATCGGGGGTGCCCTCTTTAAATATCGTTACCAATAGTTATGAAAAGAAAAATAGCACTCAGTCTATTTATAGCACTGATAATGAATCTGGATGCCACAGGGCAGAATAAATTGCTAGACCGGAATTTCTGGAAATCAAACCCAAGTATGGAAAAGATAAAATCTCTAGTCGCTGAGGGTAATGATCCTTCTGATTTGAACCGGTATTCTTTTGACGCTCTTTCTTGGGCCATTATAGAAAAAGCTGATTCTAATATACTAGAATACCTCCTTTCTCAGAGGGGGAATAGTGTAAATAAGCTTACCCATGATGGTCGAACTTATATTTTTTGGGCTGCTTACAGCGACAACCTATTATTCATGAAGAGCCTTCATGCTCAAGGAGCTGATATGTCCATTGTAGACGAACACGGTTATTCACTATTAACATTTACTGCTGTGACAGGAAATAAAAATCAAGACATCTATAATTTTATAATAGATAAGGGCGCCAAGCCCAAAACTGAAACGAATAGAGATGGCGCTAATTCCTTACTGCTTCTCTTGCCCTTTTTAAACTCCAACGAAATGATTAACTACTTCAACCTTCATGGGCTTGATTTAGGTGATACTGACCATTACGGAGCAACAGCCGCACATTATGCCTCAAAAGGTGGAAATACCGAACTACTTAAAAGTTTAAAAACAAAAGGAATAGACTACAAAGGGATAGATGATAAAGGCAGGACTACGGCACATTACGCTGCCATGTCAATTCGTGGGAAAAAAACTAATCAAAAAGTCCTGGGCTTCCTCAAGGAAGAGGGGGTAGACCTTCAGGCAAAGGCCAAGAACGGGCAGACTGCGCTTAGCATTCTCGCCCAAGGAAATGCAGATTCTACAAGCATTCACTACCTTATTGAAAACGGTTGCAATATATTCGATCTGCCTATAACCGGCAGATCTGCTTTCATGAGCTTGACTACCAAATGGAAGGTAAAACAGCTCAGTAACTTTGAGCCAACCAAGGATATTATTAATTGTCAGAACGTCAAAGGTGAAACTGCTATTCTACTTGCCGCTAAATACAACAGCCCAGAAGTACTCCGTTACTTATTTGAAAATGGGGGTGATCTTCAGGTTATAGACCAAAAAAATAAACCTATTCAAGAATATATTTTAGAGGGGTACAGATCCCTTAGCTTAGCAGATTTCAAAGCCAAGGTGTCGCTTTTAAAAGAGGTTAATCTCGATTTCAATACCTCCCTTTCTGGTGAAAATACCATATTCCATTGGGTGGTGAAAACATCAAAATTAGAGCTTCTTGACGAACTTAAGCCAATAACAGATAATATTGATTTCTTAAACCAAGACGGACTAACCGCCCTTCATTTAGCAGCAATGACGGCATCGTCTTTAGAGCCTTTAGAAAAACTTTTATTGCTTGGTGCATCTAAAGAGATGACCACCACTTTTGGTGAAAGCCCATTAGAGCTAGCATTACAAAATGAGAAACTTAAAGGTTTCGAAGCTTCCTTAAAAGAACTTCTTTAATCATGCGAATCGCAAAGCATTTATTTTTTTCATTCATTCTACTGTTATTGATTGCTTCGAATATCGAAACAAAGGTGCGCTGCCTAATACAAATGAAGAACTATGAAGGAAATGGTGCCTATATAATCGTGTCATTGTTGGATGAGAACAAAGAATACATAAGGACCTTACAAATTATAGGAGACGATCCGGAATGGTATAACGAGATTGATTCTTGGTGGGCGTTCTTTGGTAAAACAAAACAGAAAGTCGATGCCATTACTGGTGCAACACTTTCTGCAGGTCAACGGAGGGTTATAACTTTCAGTATCAATAAGTTACCTAAAAACAGCTATATACGCTTTGAAACAGCAGTTGAAGAAAATCTATATTACGAATCTGAAGTTGATGTCGCAATTAATGAATTGGCCAAAAAGCAAGAGTATGAAGGGACTGGTTACATTCGGTACTTAAAATTTATCATCCAATAACCCCTAAAATATAGCTTTTGATTAGTCGAAACCTCCATATGATTTTAGGTATTACTATTGCCATTAATCTGCTCTTGGCCTCTGCAACAGGATGTGTTTTGGGGCTCTATACTAGTAGCCAGAATATTGTTGATGTGCCAAGGGTTGAATCCCACCATAGTTTCGAAACGCTCATTTCTGTTTTTGAAGGCAAGTACCCTGCTGTTTATGAAATTCGAAAAGATGACTACCGTCGTTTATACGCTTCTGTAGAGAATGATAAAGGCGATATGCTCAAAGGTTATTTCGACCCTTCTAATGCTGATTACTTTGGTCCAATCATAAGAGAGCCACAATGGATTAAATGGATAACAACCCTTCATCGATCCCTGCTTGTTGGTACCGCTGGTAGGTATATTATGTTACTTACCACCTTACTCACCGTTTTTTTGACACTATTTGGGGTCGTTCTATGGTTCAATAAATACTCTTCTTCCCGATCTATCAAAAGAATTTGGCGCTCAGAGAAAAAACACAAGGAGCTTCATAGTCATGGTGGTCTAGTGGCAACCCCTGCCATTATACTACTATTGCTTTCCGCAATGTTTTTATCTTTTAAGAGCCTTCAAATCATCGACTTCACTTCCTCAACATCTTCAGACGTTGGAGAGCTCAAGGTGGAAAATTTAGGCCAATTCAAACAAGTCATTTTCCCCTTTTTCCCAGGTGAGCCTTATGAATTACAAACCTCCTTAGGCTCTTACAGCCTGACTTTAAAGCCGTTTGAAATTCTTAGTCATACTGCCAACTCTAATGCTACTATATGGCATACAAATAGTATGTTCATTCATACGGGAAGAGGAAACCTAGGTCTATCGTTCAGTTGGATAGGCATCGCACTGTTACTACTATACTTCACTTATACAGGAATAAGAATCAGCGCTTGGCGTTTCAAAGGAATTAAAATTTTGTCGCCTAAACCACATCCGGTACGCATATTATATGCCTCTGAAAGTGGAAAAACAATGGCGGTAGCATACAGCTTTCAAAAGCAATTAAGAAATGAAGGAATTAAATCGGGAGTAAGCTCAATCAATGGGTTCGAATACAAAGATGGTATCGAACAACTCTTTATCTTCGTTGCAACCTACGGCGACGGCGAGGCACCTTCTAATGGGTCAAAATGGCAAAGTGCTATGAACAGCATTCCAAAAGACACATCTGTCCGATTCAGCGTTCTGGGCTTCGGAAGCATGTTTTACCCGAAATACTGCAAATTTGGGGAAGACATCGATGAATTACTTAAGGAAAAATTAGGTTTAACTCGCATTATCCCTATACACAAGGTCAACCAACAAAGCATATCAGACTATAAAGAATATGTGCTCTCATTATTTCAAACATTGAACCTATCTATGCCCGAAAAATTAGAATGGCCTGAAAGCTAAAAATCCCGAGCCTCAACTCGGGATTTCGATGGATTTAATTTTGTTGACGGTTTGCAAAGGAATCACAAGTGTTTTCGACACTTACTGTTACGTGATGAGTTTTACAAAGGTTAGTAGGGTCTACCAAACTGCGGCAATTGACACAGCTGTTACTAAGCTTTAGAATTTCCATAGTTTATTTTTTAAATTTTAACCAAATTTACATTTAAGTACGCTTAGATTAATTCTAAATAACTGTTTTACAGTGATTTATAATCAGTCTAAATAAAAGTTGCGGTTCGACACGGCATTATCTTTCTCTTTGTTTTAGCTATTATAGATATTAATCCCCTACGTCTTCACGAAGTGGGTTTACATCCTTCAAGTGACGGATTATGCATCGGGCGAATACGGCTGCGGCTATTACCTCGTTAATATTGTTTTGTTTGTCTTGCTCCAGCCGTTACTGATGCTCCTCTTTGTACTGCTTTGGAGAAGGGAATGAAGGTTTAGGAAAACTACTTGATAGTATAGGCTAGCCCTACACCCAGCACCGAACGGCTTTGCCAAGCATCTATTTGATCGATGTCACGAATGACTTGGATATGGGCATTCACAGAAAATATGTCCTTTATATTGTAAAGGGCGATGATATCAAGCATAAAATCAGTCGCCAATACCGGACCCAAATAATTGAAAAAAATATCAGACTTCGCGGTAACTGAAAACGCATCGTCAATCTGTTGGGTATAGTTCAAGGTGATCTTAGCCCCTGCCTCCAAACGCCAGGTGGAACCCGTGTCCAAACCAAAAGCGGCCTTTTCTCTCAAATCGGCGTCTAAGACCGTGGTACTTTTTCCAGCCAACGGTGATAAAAACATCTGCCAATACTCAGATGAGTTGTTCCCTAAGCCAAAAGAAAATTGCGCATAAATAGGTGCGCCAAATGTTGAAATGGGCATGCCAGAAGTATCTCCCTTCGCATAACCGGGCGCCAACTGTGTACGTGCGTTAAACTGACTAGATAGGTTCCATTCAGTCGCCTTGGGAGACCCTGTAAGTGTCGTGGTAAATTCGAGACGATCCGCGTTTTTGGTTACTGTTCCAGCCTGTCTGCTCAAACCATAATTTCCTTCCAATAGGTGAACGGTCGTAAAATTTACACCTTTATTAATCCAATTCTCTCGCAACAAAAAGCTAACATTTGAACTATTTTCACCTCCTGCATTCCAATTATCCAATTCCGTAAGAGCACCGGATACGCTATAGATTGCGTTGCGATTAAACACTTTTGTAGTATCTATAGACTTTGCGACAAATGGCGAAACAACAATCAATAGTGTTAATATGGTCTTTTTCATTTCTCTAAGAAGTAACTGTATTAATCAAGGTTAATCACCCTTTTTTTCTTACCGTTACTTGCCACAAGCGGTTGCTTTGCTTTGTGCAATTCTGTGATAATCCCCTTATTCAAAAATAGGTTCATTAATGAAGATTCCGCGTCCTCATATGATTCCTTCAATCCGCGTATCCATAAATATATTTCTTGATTTTTTTTAACTATTTGATAGTCTGTAATTGTTGGGTTCGAAAAAGCTATTGTGCGTCTTAAAAAGTCTGGAAAAATAGTAATCGTTTTTTCATCTATTTTCCATTTAAAGACATCGTCCATTCTCCCATCTATGGAACCAATTACCTCAGATTTAAGGGCACAACTGCACTCTCCTCTTGTAATTACATCATTCATAGCGTACCTTACTATTGGCTGTGTTGTACGCTTCAAGTCAGTTATTCTTGGTATGTACTGGTTTTCGTTGAGCCACTCTTTCTCAATCAGTATAAAATCGCTATTCCAGTGTATGTTACCTTTCCAACAGGTATGCGCTAAAAATCCCTCGGTGCATTGATAAACTTGATCAACTTCAATCCTTGCCCAATTCGAAATTATGTGCTCATCCTTACGTGTTAAAACTTCAGCAACACTTATGATTTTTTCTATCCTCCATGGAATATTCTCGAGACCTGATTCTTTAATAAGTTCCATAATCACGCTTGGCTGAGCGACAATGATATTCGGTTTTAGGCGCAACAACTCCTCCCAATGTCTTTTCAGGGGCTCAAAAATATTAAAATACTGAAATGCAAGTAGCTTACTTCGTACACTCTCATAAAGTTCGCTATTAGCCCTTAAGAAAAATGCAACTTTTCGTTGCTTGAAAGAAAAGCCAATGACACGTATTAATACTGATGCGACCCATGCTGCTCGCTCGCTTTCACTTACTAAAAAGATTCCTCTATTACCCGAAGTGCCACTGCTTAATCCAACGGTAATATTGTCTATCAGAGAGTCCTTTCTACGTCCACTCTCTGCTTCCACCCCAACTTGGAAAGCCTCTTCGGCAGGGATTCCTAGGATATTAATTTTTTGAAAGTTATCCATAAGCAACTTCTTGTTACCCAAAGGCAAATCATCAAAATCCTTATACCTAGAATAAAAGTCGCTCTTTGGCAGCATATTCTTAATGAAATTCCTCCGCCTAATGCCTCTTACTATTCTCAAGCCGAGCTTAGAACGCATTAAACAAGCGGTTAGTACTTCATAGAAAAGTGCAACTATTATTTTAAGCTTAAAGCTCAACTGAATCTCGATTTAATTCCATCAATGTAGAAAAACAATGACAGGGAATTACTACCGTAGAAGGGTGTTCGTTATGATAACGATGCACCCTTTCAAGACTCTTTTTAAACTCCACCCAACTTGAAAAAAACAACTTAACAATTTGCGATGGTAATTTCATCTCAATATAATTTTCCCTTACCCAAGCGGCATCTGCTATTAAAAATACTTCACCGGAATTGATTTGAATTCTTGCTCCGATTTGACCAGATGCATGACCGGGGAGTTCGCTAATCATAAAAGACCCATCATTGAATAAATCATACTCCCTTTTTAAAATCTTATGGTGTTTAACAGCAGTTGATTTTTCAAAATCAATTAATTCAAGCCTATGTTCGAAATCCGCAGGCAATAATGCAGGTATGAACCCTCTTTTAACGGCCCAGATTCCCCTTTTTGAACGGATTGAGCGCCATGCGTTAGAGTCACAGATAAATTTTGCATTTGGAAAATCAATAAGGCCAGCAATGTGATCTGCATGAAAATGCGAAACAACTACAATCGATACATCTTCTGCGCTGTAACCTAGCGCTTCCAGTCTACTTTTCGCATTCTCCTCAGGCGAATGAAAAACTGGTGTTATTTTGGAATATATGGAATATGGAAAAGTTTTAGTTTGCTCATAGAACTGATCATGATATCCCACATCGAATAATACGAGGCCATGATTTGGATGGACTAAAATTCCAATGGTGGCATAAAACCGAATCTTCTCGCGTTTTTCTCCTTGCAAAACATCAGCTCTATTGGATGTGCAGTAACCGGTGTGGGTAAAATGTAGCCTCCACGTCATGATTTTAGGGATTTGTACCAATTAATGAATTCTTCAATGGATTCATCGGTTGATAATAGCGGAGCATAATTCAAACGCTTTTTAGCTTTTGTAATGTCAAAAGTCATTGAGCATGATAGCGTTGATACTGAATATCGCAGTAATACTGGTTCCTTGCTGGTTGTCAAACGAGAGATACTTTCTAGGACGAACGCTATTGTATACGCTGCCCTTTTTGAAATCCTACCTTTAACTTCATCATATCCCAATTCGGTAAGGACCTTGTTAATGGTGGTCCAAAGCTTAATGGGTTCGTCATTAGTGATATTATAGTCTTGATTCAATGCGCTTTTGTCTTCTGCTTTAAGAGAACAATAAATTGCATGTGCCATATTCATGACACCGGTTATATCGCAAATATTTGTGCCGTTGCCCATTATTTTTAATTTCCCTCCCAAATGAGCGCGAATCAATCTTGGAAATATTATTGTATCCCCCCTTCCGACCAGCGCTCTTGGCCTGAGAATAATGTGCGGTAATCCAGAGTAGCGCACTATCTTTTCCGCACGTTGTTTACTCCATGAATATGCATTTACTGGCGGGAAAAGAGCTGTTTCTTCAGTTATGTTGAGTCGATTCTTATGATTTACATAAATCGAAGGAGAAGAAATGTATATAAATCGATTCACTTTCGATTTCAAAGAAACCTCAACCAAGTTTTCTTGAGTAACAATATTTGCTGTTCTAAAGGCTCTTTTCTTTCCCCAAGGAGAGCTTAAACTTGCACAATTAACGACTGCAAAAATTGGAGTTTTAAAAAGGCTTTGCACATAATTAGCATCCATTAAGTCTCCAAAAAAATACTGAACACGATCTGAAATGATTGTTCTTTCATCACGCCGCGTGCGTGCGGCAGCAATTATATAAAAATCACTTCGTTCGACTAAGTACTCTATTGTTCTAAAACCAAGAAAACCAGAAGCCCCCGTTATGAGAATCCGCATCATATCGGTCTCACGTTAAACTTTAAAATCATTCCGCCAATACCAAAGCCCGCCGACGTACCAGCTAACAAACAGGTCTGTCCTTGGGTAACTTTTCCAGAGCTTAATAACATAGAAAATGTCATTGGTATGGAGGCGGCTATACAGTTGCCGTAGTCTTCCAATGTGCTTTCGACATTAACCCCAAGTTTTATAAGCGGAAAACAGCTTTCAAAAATTAAAAGTCCTGATTTTGACGCTTGGTGAGGAATGCAATGATTAAGGTCTTGAGGTTCAATTGAAACTACAGAAAATAGTTCCTTCATGAAAACGGGAATGTTTGTTTTGGCAAGTCTTAACAATTTCTTTCCGTTCATTTTGAACGTATGAGTTTCAGGGGTAAAAGGGTAAAGGCTTGGAGGTTTTTTATTTCCTGGACCCTCAATAATAGTATCATAGACCCCTGAGCTATAGTTTCTTAATAGCGAATTCATAATGGTCACTTCGCTGCCATTTGCAAGAATAAAGGCTGCGGCTGCATCTCCAAATAGCGAATAGGTTTCTCTATTCTCCGGATTTAGCCCATTTGAAGACACTTCTGCTGAAATCAATAGAATGTTAGTCGCTTTTGACAATGCTAGCTTTTCGACCGCTATTTCTAAGCCTGTGATAAAGCTTAAACATGTTGTATCCACATCAATACAAGGAATGTGAAACCGGCTTTCGCTATCCAACTTTGATTTAATAACACTAGCCTGGTTAGGTAATGTATAATCATACGTAGCCCCAGCGAAGATTACCAAATCTACCTCGGCTATTGATACACCGGCTATGTCCATCGCCTTTAAAGCAGCATCGACCCCTAATTCACTATTAGATTCTGGATGATCCACCCAATGTCTTTTTTTAACGCCCGAATAACGTTGTGACCATCCCTCTGGCCATTTCAGGTCGCGCTCTATTTGCGAACTTTTAACAGGTTTAGGCACTGTCCAAGCATGACCGAGAATGTTAAAGGAAAGACTCATTTAGATTTATTTAAATTAAGTTTATCGGATTAGTCAAGATTCTAAAAATGGTCAACTCAATACTTCCAAAGAAATTCCTGCTATCGTATCAAGAAACACTTGCGCTACCTTGTTTTTATCTGTCTTCTTAAACGCTATTGACTGTATTTTATGCTTCAACTTAATATCATTAAATACAGCATACTCAAGGCTAAAGCCGAGTGCTCTGCAGCTCATAGCAAAATTAGCCAGCTCTCCTTCCTTTGAAATTAAGGCGAATCCAATGACTCCAAGTGGGCCGTATTGGGTTTCGCAGTCCCAAGTGAAAACCTTGTATTTTACGAGTTCTGTTGCGTTTAGGGGTTTTTTATTTAAGTTAAATTGATTTGTCTTAGAGCTAAGTTCTATAACCCTTTCAACGTGAGCGGGGTTGTTCTCAAAAAGGTTGTATTTAAAATCAATCTTTAAATTCTGTTTTTTTAGTTTCGAGGATGGACTTAATTGCCGTTTAAAATGATTTTTTCTTTCCTCGTTGAAACTGGCTTGTCCAAATAAGTAAAGGCCTTTGGATTTCAAATCACATACGAAATACTGAAAATTGTTTTTGAATATTTGTCTGTTCATAAGCGGTATGTGTTCTTCTATTGACCCTAATTCTATTGGGTTATCGTCGACCACAAGACAGTCCTCTGCAGAGATGGATGTTCGCGCAAGCATCTGATTTATTCTCTCGTATTTAACGCCCCAACCACTATCGACATGAGTAATCCATTGATTCCAGCCACTGTCTATGAATTCTAAAGCGTCAATAATACTTGATTGGTCGTTTTTAGAAATAATGATTACTTGAGCGCCATAACTGGCTTGTTTCTTCAGAAACATTTTCAAAGAATGAAAACTTCCAGAAGATGTCTTCTGGTATTCATCGACTATCGCTTCCTTATCTTCTTCCCAAACACCTGGAATTAAGGTGTTGTCTAGATCAACGAAATAGCATTTTAACGCCCCCCTTAGTGTGTAGCGAATAAAGCTCTTTATCTCAATTGCTATTTTTTCAATGCCCACCTTGCTCAATGGCATTTGAGCATAAAATCCAAATGAGAAATCATAGTGCGAGATATCTGAGATTATGGCATTGCCATGCAGATCCGATAAAAGTAATACGCTATTAGAATTATCGTATTCATCGACAAGTCGTTTTATTTCCCTAGATGAACTCCTTGAATAATTCTTGTAGAGGTCGGAAAAGATAAAAACCAGAATCGCGTTATCCACTAAAGGAAAATCATATGATTCACTGTAATAGTATTTCGCTGGAATCTCTTGTGCTAAATGAGGCTCAACATACAAATCAGAAAAAACATAAATGTTCATTGAGCTTGAGAAAAAATGGTTCAACTTAAAGTTAGTAATTATTGACATTCTCCAATCAATTTTATGTTTTACCTTGAATTTTGTTATGTCTTACAGGCGCTCTTTAAACTTCAATGAACAATTATTTTTCGTTAACTCCGTTTTTCAACATCGTGATGCGATACAAGTACTTATTAAATTGGTTTCAAGTAATCATCACAGTGGCGTAGACGCATTAAAAAAAGGTATAGCGTTAGTTTCGAATGCGCATAAAATCAACTCAAGGCGAATCAATGGGTCAAAGCTATATTTGAGTAAAAGCCGTGAAGTCCACATTAAAGTCCATAACCAGAATACGGAGCCAACTCCAGACAATCCATTGTTCAATCAACCTGTTAAAGACTCTGGGACACTAATAGAGCATCACATAATTATCGCCCAAACGAATTTGTTTTTACTTGTCAAAAGCCACCACGTTTTAATGGATGGTGCCGCGTATGTTCAGTACCTAAAAGATATTTTTAAAGCCATTCGTGGAATATCATTAATTGGCGATCAACATCTATACTCTGAGGTGGATGCTTTACCAAAGGTTTTTACAAAAACTGACCGAATACAGGGGCCTCGAATCTCTAAAGTTAAAGGAGAGTGGAGCTCAAAAAGATCCCCAAAAATCCTAACTCACGATAAGGTGATTGGGAATATTTGTGCTGTATTAGCACTATCAGCGTCAAAAGCAATGGGAAGAAAAGCCAACTTTATCATCCCTTTTGACCTGAGGAAGTTCGGAATTTGCAAATTCGGGTTTGGAAATATGACCCTCCCGATATATTTGAATGTTCAACCAACAGACTCTTTAGAGGATATTTCATCTCAATTAAACTTTCAAATTCAATACAAGGCTCCACTAAACAATAGTTTGAGTTCACTCAGGATTCAAACCCTTCCCAACTGGATGCTACGCCCTTCCATTAAACTTATTCACCTGTTTTCACGACTCACCGGCTACTATTTCGCTAGTGGATTTATTTCTGATTTAGGAGGCTTATCCTTGCAGCATTTTTCTGCCCCTAACCTTGATGCTATTGACCTTATTCCAGTCCCAATGATAGGCACACAAAGCCCCTATTCTGCATTGTGCTTATCGCATGAAAACGGAACTAGAATCGGACTAGCTGTGCACGCTGGAGAAGGGCTACACAGATGGGTAAAAGAAATACAAGGCTTTTTTAACTCAATAAATTCTCAGCCAGTTGGGGAGAATTTTGTTATGAACAATCATATAGATGTCGTAATCGTAAATGCTTGGTCTCAACATCTAAATATGGAAACGCAAGACTGTTTAACCCAAAGCGCTGTCGCGTTCTCAGACCTTGGTGGTGATTCCGTTACTTTGGTTTTAATGTGCTCCGAAATACAAAAGGAACTTTCTGTCGAGGGCGACCAAGAGGTGATGTCAAAAATCTTTGCCCGGGGTTCTTTGATAACGATGCGCGAAATGATTAAAATCTATAGTCAATGAAAGTTTCATTTCTTTACGGAACAACCTTCACTAGGCTATTCAGGTACCCAATTAAATTTGGCAGAAACATAAGTATTCGAGGTTGGTTAAAGCTATTTCTATTTGTCCCGATAAGCTTGTTAAACTCTGTTTTGGCAATTCCTGATTTTTTCTATAAAGGTCAGCGTCCGAAACAAATAATCTTTATCGTAGGGCACTATCGCTCGGGAACAACTCATTTACATAACCTTATTGAAGCTGCTGGAAATTTAATCGCACCAACTACATATGAATGTGCTATGCCAGCACATTTTCTTTTTACAAACTCCTGGCTAAAACCGATTGTCTCGTTGTTTACTCCGAATCAACGACTATTTGATACAATGAGGATGAGCGTTGATACTCCCCAAGAAGATGAACTTGCAATGGCTAGCTACTGTGCGGCAACACCGTATCTGTCAATAACCTTTCCATTCAATGATGAATACTTTAAATCCTGTATCTCATTAAAAACATTACCGCAGAAAGACATCGATGACTGGAAAGCAATTCACTTAAGGTTTGTGCTAAAGCTTGGCAGAAAAACTCACGGCAATAGAGGGTTGATATTAAAATCCCCTGCTCATTCTTCAAGAATACAAACACTTTTAGAACTATACCCCGATGCTAAGTTTATACATATCCATAGAGATCCAGTACCCGTTGTTAAATCAAGCTTAAACCTTTACACCGTCTGGTATGAAATGCAATCTTTTGGTGATGTCTCAAGACTCAAAGAGAATAAAGAGAATACTTTACTCGAAACCTATAAAGCGCTAGAAGATGGATGGGAAAAAGAGTATGCCTTAATACCTAAACATAATCGTATTGAAGTCTCTTTTGATGATATAAATGATGACCCAAATTCAACTATTGAATCAATATTCAAACGCTTAGAAATAACGGGGTTTTCAAAAGAAAAGCTTAGCACATACCTCGACTCCGTTAAAAGTCATGTCCCGGGTTCTTACCCGGAGCTAAGAGACGATTTACTCAAGAAAACTTTCAACCATCTTGACGCGTACATACGTAAATACGGGTACTAAAATAGACTTTGACCTTTTTTAATTCGGCCAGATAAATTCCAGAATACTACAATAGATGTATAGCCTATGGTAGCAATAACTGAAGCTATAACTTGCTGAAAATCGAACAAATCAATATAATTCATCGCCAAGCTTGATGCTGTCAAGTTCAAAATCCACAGTGACCATCCGTGTCGTTTTCCTTCCTGAATTAACCCAAGTGTAACTGTACCCAAGACGATAAAAACAACAAAAACAGTTCCCGATACAATTGTGAGCTGCTCCTGTATTGCGATAAACGATAAGAGCTGTATATAAAGTAAAAAAGAAGCAAAATTCAACAATGGATTGTTGTTTAATTTTACATTCGGTCTTGGAGATTTTAAGAACGGCAGAATATTTACCAGAATCGGACTGCCGGTAGAAAAGTCTTTTCTTATACCCAATTTGACTTTGACATGTTCAAGTTCTTGTTGATGAGTTCCGTAGATCCTATCCCAAATACTAAATGTCCCTCCACAGTTTTTATTCAAGTACTCAATATTGACTCCATGATGTACCTTATGTAGTGATGGCGTAATGAAAATCTTTTCCATCCATTTTGGATGTTTAATTATATCGTTGTGATTATAAAACTGCACGAAATAATGAACGGAAGAAACTAAAACAAATACCTCAACAGGAATGCCAACTAAAACTAGCGGTAAAAAAAATGGCAACGATGAAATTGAAGAAAACCATGAATTTCTTATTCCCAGTGAGGAATTAAAGTGTTGTCCTTGATGATGTACCTCGTGTATATACCAAAGTAGTGGGACTTTATGGTGTAGATTATGTAGCCAATAAAATTGGTGGTCCCACAAAATAAAAGCAATCAGTAAGACCCAAAAAAACCCCAAATCGTCTGTTAGTTGGTATGGTATTAAAGTCGCTAAATAATAATACCCTAAAACCTCTAGGCCTCTTCCAAGCCATAGCAGAATTTGTCCTGAATTTAAATTCATAGAGACTTCTGCCCAGGGAATTGGCTTATTAAGTGCTTTAAGAACCAATAGCTCTATGCCAACTAACAGTATCAACAATAACGGACCAACGAAAATAGACATATGGTTATTTATTAAGTCTTAAATGCGTTAATAGCGTCTTTAGCTTCCTTGCTCAGGATTAATTCTCCACTGATTGCGGCGCGCTCAGCAAGAAGCTCGTCCCAATGCTCCGTGCCTTCCCAAAGGACCTTCTTGAGTCCGCGCATCGCGGGTACGGATTTGGTTAATAGCCGGCCCGATAAAACTTCAATGGCCGTATCCATCGCTGCTGTATCTTCGAAAATATCGTTGTATAAACCGTTCTGGAACGCCCACTCCGCAGAGCGCCACTCCGTGGAGTTAATAGCCAAATCTGACATAGCCGCCAAACCAAGCTTGCGCTCACAAGCTGGACCCACCACAAACGGTCCTATGCCCACGGCCAGTTCGCTCAGCTTAACTGCCGCGTGTTTAGTCGCGTAACAATAATCCACCGAAGAAGCGAGGCCTACACCGCCGCCCACGGCCTTGCCTTGAACGCGACCGATGATGAGCTTTGGACACTTACGCATAGCGTTAATGACATTGGCAAAACCGCTAAAAAAAACCTTTCCTCTTTCTAAATCCTCTATTGCAATCAATTCATCGAAGCTTGCGCCGGCACAAAAGGTGCGTTCGCCCGCACTCTTCACAAGGATGAGTTTTACTTGATCGTTTTCACCCAATTCGATGATAGTATTGGCCAATTTTGTAAGGACCTTACCTGGTAAAGAATTAGATAATGGATGGAAAAATTCTACCGTCGCTAAACCGCGATCGTCTATGGCTGCATTTACACCACCTTGGTTCACTGCTTCGTTCATAGGTTATAGTATTTGGGTATCGTGTTCTGCAGAATATTCATCAGCTCTGGTTTAGTTTTTTAACCATAGTCAAGATAGTCGTCACAGCTACCACCTCATCGGTGTCGTCGTATACTTCTACATAGTATTTCACGATGCCCTTCGCTACATCGTCCTCACTGCGCTTCTCTTGATCAATCTTTTCTTTTACGGTCAATTTTACACCGATGGTTGCCCCCGGATAGACCGGCTTGGTAAATCGGCATTCATCGATACCGTAATTCAATAATACCGGACCTTTCTTCGCCTCAACGAACAATCCTGCGGCCTTGCTCAAGATGAAATATCCGTGCGCTACTCGACCTTCGAAGATGGTGCCTTCCAAAGATGTCTCGTCCATATGGGCATAGAAGTTGTCGCCGCTCACATTAGCAAAATTCGTAATATCTGATTCTGTCACCGTATGCTTTGGGGTATACACCGTAGAACCAATTTCTAGTTCTTCAAAATGCTGACGGAATAGGTGCGGCTTGGCCTCTGGGCGTAATGCACCTGGCTGGTACTGCTGCGTAATAGCTGTGATGTCGTCCGGGTGTCCTTGAATGGCTGTACGGTACAAATAATGCAATACACCGCGCTTACCGCCCATTTCTTCACCGCCACCAGCGCGTCCTGGACCACCGTGCTTCATAAGGGGCATCGGCGAACCGTGACCCGTGCTTTCCTTAGCCATCTTTTCGTTGATGATGTGAATACGACCGTTATAGGCAGCCGCTTCAGCCGTAAACGCAACAATATCAGAAGTGTTCTTGCTCACAAACGAAGTCACCAAGGAGCCGCGTCCCATAGCGGTAAGTTGGACCGCCTCGTCAATGGTTTTGTACGGCATCAAAGTACTTACTGGACCGAACGGCTCCACCTCGTGGACCTTAGTGTTGGCGAATGGATCACTGTTGACAAATAGCTTTGGCGTGTAAAACGCACCTGCGTCCGTAGCACCTACGATATCCAGGCCTGGATTAAAGACCAGTTCCTGTTCGACCATCAGCTTGTTCATCTCAGCCTCTATGCGACCTATTTGGTCATGCGTTGCCAAAGCTCCCATTCGTACACCCTCCGCCTGAGGATCTCCAATAACTGTCTTCTGCAACCGTTCTATTACGGCTTCTTGAACGGCGGACAACAAATATTCCGGTACCATAGCACGGCGAATAGCAGTACATTTTTGTCCTACCTTCACCGTCATTTCGTTGGCCATTTCACGAACAAATAGTGTAAATTCTGGGTCTTCTGGAGTAACGTCTGGGCCTAGCACCGCAGCATTCAAACTATCTGCTTCCAGGTTGAATGGCACCGAGCGCTGGTTCAAATGAGGAAGGCCGCGCAACATCTGACCGGTGGCTGAAGAACCCGTGAAGGTTACGATATCCTGGAAGTCGACATGATCGAGAATGCCAAGTCCTTTACCGCTCACAAGCTGCAAGACACCTTCCGGTAAAATACCACTGTCGATGATGGCTTTGACCATCGCTTCTGTGAGGTAGGAGGTGTATTCCGAAGGCTTTACCACGGCAGGAACACCCGCCATCAGATTTACTGCTATTTTCTCGAGCATTCCCCAAATAGGGAAGTTAAATGCGTTGATGTGCACCGCTACCCCGCGGCGTGGAACCATAATGTGGTGGCCGATGAAGGTACCCTCTTTCGATAATTGGACGAGATCCCCATCGACGTAATAGGTGAGGTCCGGAAACTGGCGCCTAAGTGATGCGTTGGCGAATAAATTGCCAATTCCCCCTTCAATATCAATCCAGCTGTCCACCTTGGTCGCCCCGGTGGCCCAACTCACATCATAGAATTGGCTTTTAATAGACGTTAAATGCAGCGCCAGTGCTTTGAGCATGCGACCGCGCTCCTGAAAGGTCATCTTTCGCAGGGCAGGACCTCCGACGTTGCGGGCATAGTCTAAAATGGCCTTGTAATCCAATCCTTCTGAGCTCACCGTGGCAAATTCTGCACCCGTGATCGCATGGCGCGCCGTGAATTCCACGCCGCTGCCTGCCTCCCAGTTTCCAAGGATGTAATTCTTAACTGTGTTCATCTATTTGTGTGTTTGATAGGTTCCCTTATGTTCTGGTCTGTTAGGTTCCAATTCCTTCAATGGCTCCACCTCTTTCAAGGTGTCCTGACATTGTTTGGAAAGCTCCATGTACAATTTCGTCCCTTCCGTCTTCCATTCCAGCATTTCATCAATGACTGGCCTGACCACTTTACCGGGATTGCCTACGAAGATGCTCCTTGGCGGAATGACAGTATTCTGCGGTACAAAAGCCAATGCGCCCACAATAGAGCCTTCACCAACCTCAACATTGTCCATAACCACGGCATTCATCCCGATAAGCACGTTCTCACCCAGCGTACCGCCGTGAATGATTGCGCCATGCCCTACGTGCGCCATCTTCTTGAGTCGTGTTTCGGTTTTTGGAAACATATGGACAACACAATTCTCTTGCACATTCACTCCTTCTTCGAGTACAATCCTGCCCCAGTCGCCACGGAGCGCAGCCCCAGGCCCAATGTAACAATGAGGACCCACGATCACATCACCCGTCACATTCGCTTGGGGGTGCACGAAGGCCGTAGGATGCACGACGGGAATGAAATCAAGGAATTGGTAAATAGCCATCTTATGCGCGTTCTAAAATGGTGGCATAGCCCTGGCCAACGCCAATACACATACTCACCAAAGCGTATTTCTTGCCGGAATCTTGCAACTCCAAGGCTGCGGAATGAAGGATGCGACCTCCCGTCACCCCGAGTGGATGGCCTAATGCAATAGCACCGCCGTTCGGGTTGATACGCTCATCATTATCCGCTAAACCAAGTTCACGAGTACAGGCCAAAACTTGTGCTGCAAAAGCCTCATTGAGTTCGATAATGTCCATGTCGTCCAGGGTTAATCCAGCCTTGGCCAATGCCTTCTTCGAGGCCTCCACAGGGCCTATTCCCATGATCCGTGGCTCCACGCCCGCGACTGCTGAATTAACTACACGTGCCAATGGCTTCAAGCTGTGTTTCTCCAAGGCTTCTCCACTGGCTATAAGCAAGGCCACTGCACCGTCGTTCAACCCGGAGCTGTTCCCAGCAGTCACAGAGCCATTCTTTTTGAACGCTGCTCTCAAGCCACAAAGGACTTCCAATGTGGTTTGAGGCTTCATGAATTCATCATTCGTGAAGACTATCTGATCTTTATTACGATGTGGGATTTCCACTGCGAATTTCTCCAGGTCAAATCTACCGCGCTCCTGTGCTCGAGAGGCTTTTTGCTGTGACCAAAGGGCAAAAGCGTCTTGATCTTTACGGCTGATGCCGAACTGCTCCACAAGGTTCTCTGCGGTCTCACCCATAGCATGGGTACCATACAACTCCTTCATCTTTGGATTAACAAAACGCCATCCAAAAGAGCTGTCGTACATCTTACTGTCGGTGCCGTACGCCGTCTGAGGCTTGCTCATGACATACGGACCGCGACTCATGTTTTCCACACCTCCGGCAATGAAAAGATCGCCGTCGCCGGCAATAATGGCGCGATGGGCATGGATGGCCGCACTCATACCTGAGGCACACAAGCGATTAACGGTTTCTCCTGGAATACTCCACGGAAGTCCAGCCAAAAGTGCCGCCATACGGGCCACATTTCGGTTATCCTCACCAGCTTGGTTTGCACACCCTAGTATAACATCGTCAATGGCGTAAGGGTCCACATCGGGGTTCCTCTCTATGAGTTTGGCGATGGTCATAGCCGCTAAATCATCAGTGCGCACCGCAGCTAGGGTGCCTTTAAATTTTCCAATGGGCGTACGGACGCCATCTACGATATAGGTCTTTTTCATAGGTTCCATTCTTTCGTTGTGCGGTATACGGTTCCTTTAAACCATGCCACGCGCTGTCCCGAAGTAGTTGTGATATCTATTTGATAAATGCCTGTTTTGTTAGTCTCGCTGATAAGCGACGCAGAAGCAGTAATGATGTCCCCAGTTTTCACTTTGGCAATGTGGTGGATGCTGGTCTCAATGGACAGGCTTTGACGGCCGCCACCGTTTGAAGCAAAGGCCAGGGCCGAATCTGCGAGAGAGTACGTGATACCACCATGGGCAATACCGAACCCGTTCGTCATTTCTTCCCGAACGGTCATTTTTAAAACGGCAGAGCCGGCCGAATTGGAAGCGACTTCTATGCCTAACCACTTGCTAAATGCGTCATTTTCCATCATATGGCGGACGATATTTACGGCCTTGTCCATTAAGCGTTACTCTCAGTTTTATCCTGCAATACGGCCATTTCCATAGCTTCAATGGCACAGTCCAAAAGGAAGAGGATGTTCCCTGCAGCTTCGTTACTCATCGCATTATTTTCAGCTACGTAGAGGTAAAGTTCGCCTAAGGTATTGGGCGAGCTACTGATCTTGATCAAGGATTCAATGTCCAACCCATTATCTTCTTGGTGCTCCTCATACACCTCCATTCGAGATTCAATGATACCTATCCATTTCTCTTCGCTGAGCATAGTGGCACGCCATCCCATCTTTTGGAACGACCACTTCAAAACCAATACAGCCTTAAGCATACAAGAATGCGTAGCCTCTTCCATGCCTTCGTCGGCATTCATAAGGTTGCCGACAAGATAAGGCTGGCCGTCTAGGAAGTCGTTGAAATTGCGCTGGAAGATTTCCGGGCTCCAACCTTCCACCTCGAGCATACTCTCTTTCAGGGAGATTGCACCATTTCCATTTGGTGTATTCATACAAACGAATTTAAGGAATAAAAAAGCCCCCAACACAAGTCTCAGGGCTTTCCAACTAACACCAAATGGCTTGAGTTTTTTGTAGCAGTTATTCCTCTCGGATGAAGCGAATCATTGTAAAAAAACAAACCCCGGATCAGGGATCCAGGGTTGCTTCAACTAACACATCAAAATATGAATGCTCATATTCTGTATAATTCTGAAATCAAAGATGAATACTTTTTTGAGTCTGATAAGTGGCTGAAAAGCAACCATTTAAAGACTGCAATAGGTTCTTTTTAACAAAATTACCTTTAAATATAAGGCGCCTTTTTCCCAATACATTGAATACGGCCAATTAAGTTGGTAATATCCTATAGCTCCTCTTCTCAGATAAGTATTGCTAGGCCTTTACCATTATTCGATGAGGTATACCGTCTTCAAGAAAATCTTCTCCTTGTGCTTCATAACCCTGCGCAGAATACCATTGCAATAAATAGGACTGTGCCATAATTTTAATGGGACCGCGCTCGCCTGCGGCATAAAGTGCTTCCTCCGAACGGCGCATCAGCTCTTTGCCCAGAACACCTCCTCGATGGCTTTTAGCGACTATCACTCTACCTATGGATGCTTGCTGGTAATAAATACCAGCAGGGAGCATGCGAGTGCAGGCAACATAATCATCACCTTCTTGAGCCCACAGATGCAAACCTTTATCGTCGTATCCGTCCGCATCAAGATAGACGCAATCTTGCTCTACCACAAAAACTTCACTACGCAATCGAAGAATCCCATACAATTCTTGTGGGGTCAATTCTTCAAAAGACTTAAGGTTCCACTGCATACTTACTTGTTTTTCGCGCTAAAAGTGAATGAATGATTAAAGCTATCAAAAATAGTGCGCCCAAAACAGTAGCTATAGACGCTGCAATACTCGTCTCTAATACCTTACTCAATCCATAACCGCCTAAGGCTCCCGCTAAACCAACAGAGGCACTAGCAATCAACAATGGCTTTAGACGCTGAATAAACAAATAGGATGTAGCCGCAGGAGCTACAAGTAGCGCCACCACCAATACGGCGCCTACACTCTCAAAACTAACTACGGTGGCAAGGCTAACCATAGACATTAGACTCAAATTCCACAGGCCTGCAGCGATGCCCAAAACAGCCGCGTAATCTTCGTTGAAACTAGTCACCTTAAGGCCCTTGTAGCATATTATAATATAAAATAAAACCACGAGTAAGAGAACTCCAGAGGACCACAGGGCAATAGGTCCGTAAGAAACCCCATTCACCAACCAAATATTGAACGGGACGTAAGCAATCTCGCCGTAGAGCACACATTCTTGATCGAGGTCAACGCTATCGCTCCAGAAGCTAATGAGCACCACTCCGAGCGCGAAAAGCGAGGTAAAGGTCATGCCAATACTAGCATCGCTCTGCACCCGAAGCTTCTTCCTTAAAATTTCTATCACAATGGTAGCGCCAACCCCAACAATCGCTGCGCCTAAAAACATCCATAGACTTGCCCGACTTTGAGAAAGCCAATAGGCAATGGCTATGCCAGGGAGTACGGCATGCGAAATAGCATCACCGACCATAGTCATCTTACGCAGAACCAAGAAGGCGCCCAAAAGAGAACAAGCAATAGCGATGAACGCCGCAACTAACGCTATAGACAGAGATGGGTTCACTAACGTAAATAATGGGCTAAGGGTAGACGGTAACTAACACCGGTCCCTATGAACCAGCCTGTTGAAGGCAATCGAGTACCAAAGTATTCAGATAGGTTATACCCTGCATAAATATCGAACTGAAGGTCGTTAGTAAGTAGTTTGGTCATCCCGCCGTCGACGTTGGGGGTGTATTGAAATTGGCCGCTGATAACCCGCCAATCCATAAAGTATTCCGCATACGTACTCCAGTTATTTCCGAGGTCATAGCCAGCTGCGATTGAGAACATCCCTTCATTAATGAATCCGTTGGAGCCAGTCATGGCCCCTGCAGCGCCAATATTTGTCCCCAAGCTAAACCGATCGGTGATTCCTTTTTCAATCGTCAATCTTTGCTCGTGGAAGATCTGTTCGGGATAAACGGAGGCATAATCACCTAAAGCTATCCAAGAATTTGAGACCTGGCTTAGCCAAGTTATTTGAGGGGACACATCAGATTCTTTGATCAGATTGTACTTGAAACCAAAGGTTATCGGACTTACACCGGTTCTTCGCATTGGATCATTCCAGGTTGACGGTTGGTCGATTCGTTCGGTATTTGCATTAATAACCGCTCTCAACTCAAAACGCTGATTAATACCAAACCTAAGGACTTCCTCAAACTGGTGGCTATCAGTTACTGAGCCTCCTGGTAAAGACTCTTCTGCATGCGAATACTGATACCCTCCTTCACACTGAAACCAGCCTATAGGGGTGATAAACGCACTTTCTGTAATGTCGGGACGGTCGGTGGCAATAGGTTCCATTAGAACAACTAGAGTGTGAAGTTCATCGGGATCGAAGACCTCTTCTAGTTCTGGTCGCTCCTGCGCCACGCCCCAAAACGATGAGGCCATCAACATCATAATACTAATCTTCTTCATATGGAATAGGGCTTTGGTGTGGGTCCAATTCTGGATTACCCAATTCTTTAACTAATAATTCTTCAATATCTGGAGTAATAACATGCTCCATAGTCTCCGCTCCCGGGTGTATGTGGTCAGCTGCCATACCCAATCGCTCTGTCAAATACAGCTCCCACAAACGATGCAAACGAACCACTCTACGGCCTTCACTGCGGCCTAATTCCGTCAATGCATAACCACTGGAGTGCTCTACAACGAGCAATCGGCGCTTTAAGTCTGTAAGGGCGTTGCGCAGTTTTTCTGGACGAATCGCTCTGATATCCATAATATCCGTATTCGATAATACGACATTCCTATCGCTGAGCTCTTCTTGCTGAAACATCAGCTTTAACACGTTTTCTAGAACGGTCTTCTTTTGGTTAGCCATTGCTCTTCTCCGTTTGGCCAACCAACCCTTTTCTGGAGCAAAAATCAAGGAACCAAAGCCGATAATTGCTAAAACAATAACGACCCAAGGGCCCGTGGGCATCTTAGCAATGACGCTAGAAATATAGGTGCCGGTAATGGCGGAGATCGCTGCAAAAAGAGCCGCCAGTAATAACATAGCGGGCAGACTTTTCGTCCAAGCCCGCGCTGCTGCAGAGGGCGTAATGAGCAAAGCAGCCATGAGTACCACACCTACAGCCTGGATGCCAACGGTGATGGCAAGGACCGTCAAGACAGTAAAGGTCAATCGAATCAAAGGCACGGGAAGACCAATAACAGCGGCAAAATCTTCATTGAAGGTCATTAATTGGAAACCCTTGTAAAAAAGCCCCACACCGACCATCAAGAGCACCGCTAGAGCAGAAAAAACATATACATCGTCCATAGTGATTGCTGCAGCCTTTCCCAAAAGGTACCGCTCTAAACCTGCCTGCTGGCCTTGTCCTGAACGCTGCGTTAAGGACATAAGCATAATACCAAACCCAAAGAAGGTAGAAAGCACCAAACTGACCGCGGTATCACTTTTAAGCTTCGTTCGGCTTTTGATATAGCCGATGCTGTAGTGAGCGAAAAGTCCACTGATTAAAGCCCCCAAGATGAGTAACATAGGATTACGACCGTCGCCCAATAAAAAGGCCAAAACAACCCCGGGCAACAATGCATGGGCAATGGCATCCCCAACAAGACTCTGCCCCTTCAAATAACTGAAGGTACCAACCACAGCCGCCGATGAAGCGAGCAATGTAATTCCGATAAGTACCTTAAGGAAAATAGGATCCATAAATTACTTCTCCGGTTTGTTTTCTTTGAATTCTGGTTCGCGAAGCGGAAATTCTTCGGTACTGATCAAATCGCCCAGCTTAGACAATAAAGTCAATCGACCGCCGTATGCCTCTTGAAGCAATTCTTTGGTGAATACCTTCTCCTTGGGACCGGCAGCGACCAATCTGGTGTTCAATAAAACGATATGATCGAAATATTCATTTGCCGTATGTAGATCGTGATGAACTATAATTACCGTCTTACCCTGATTCTTCATCTCTCGCAACAACTGTAAAATGGCATCTTCCGTTGCCGCGTCCACCCCAACAAAAGGCTCATCCATCAGGTAGATATCTGCCTGCTGAGCCAGTGAACGTGCGATAAATACACGCTGCTGCTGACCGCCTGAAAGCTGTGAAATCTGACGGTGTGCAAATTCAAGCAAATTCACTTTTTCCAAAGCTTCCGTAGCGATACGCTTGTCATCTTTTGAGATGCGACGAAATAGATTGTTCTTTCGGTAGCGACCCATCAACACCACATCCATGACGTCGGCAGGGAAGTCCCAATCCACACTTTCGCGCTGCGGCACATAGCTTACACGCTCACGTACGTTATCTAAAGGCTGTCCGAAAACCTCAGTGTATCCGCTGTCTGGTTTCATTAGTCCCATGATGGTCTTCAACATAGTCGTTTTACCCGATCCGTTTGGGCCTACGATGCCCACAATCTTACCCGTTGGTAGTGAAAAGTCCACGTCCCACAATACAGGTTTGCTGTGGTAGCTGACGGTTAAGTTGTGTACTTCAATGCTCTTTTCCATCATTTTAAAGAGTTTAAAATTTGTGTAGTATTGTATTTGAATGCGCCAATAAGGGTGGCCTCTGGCGAACCTTTTTCTCCTAAAGCATCCGAGAAGAGCGGCTTACCTAAGCGAACGGCACCGCCTTTCTGTTCAACAGCTTCCTTCAGCGCCTCAATGCTTTTTGCATTCACAGAGGTTTCGGTAAAAACTGTTGTCAATTCTCTCTCGATAATAAACTCAGCGGTACTGCGTATGTCATTTACCCCAAACTCTGCTGCGGTACTCACCCCTTGCAATCCCATCACCTCAATAGCGAAAGCGCGACCGAAATAAGAGAAGGCGTCGTGCGCCGTTACCATAGCTCTATTTGAATCCGAAAGGGCCATGAGTTCTGCAGCAAAATCTGAATGTACTCCGCGCAGTTCTGCGGCATAACGTTCTGTATTAGCAACAATAACGTCCTTGTAATCTGGATACTGAAGCGCCAAGAATCCGCCCAATCCTTCCACGCAGCGGCCCCACAGGTTTAGGTCGAACCAGATGTGCGGATCGTGCACGTTCGGTCCCACTTCAATGAGGTCGTTATGCTTCAGCGCACTACTCATAGCATATACCGGTTTGTCACGACCTACCTTTTCCAAGATATCGGTCATCTTACCCTCCAAGTGCAGGCCGTTGTGAAGGACAATTTTCGCGCTATTCAGCTTAGCCACATCACTCTCTACGGGCTTGTAAGAATGCGGGTCAATATTACTCTGCATGAGCGCAGTAATAGTTATTTCTTCCGGTAAAATCTGACGTGCCGCATCGGCCACCACCGAAGTAGTGGCAAGAACTTCAACAGGAGCTTCCTCCTGGCAAGAAGTAAATAAAATAGTAACAAGTAAAAACACAATTAATCTTTTCATAAGGCTAATGCGTAAATATTAGAGGACATACTATGACTTAGCCAAAACAGGGTGCCGTCTTTGGCTTTGAGTTGAATGCTTGAATCGAAATTTGAAATGGAAATCAGGGTAAATTCTTTGCCCAAGCTAATATTAAGTTGATCTAACTGATTGAAAAAATCCGACCCAGCATCTTCCACACGAACTATTCGAAGACGGCTGCCTTCAGAAAACTGCTGCAACGATTCACCCATTGTTGGGGGTATGGCACCATCCGACTGAGGTATAGGATCACCGTGCGGATCGTGGATGGGAGAACCCAAATACGTGGCTAATTTTTCCACTAGTTCCCTGCTTTGCACATGCTCTAGCTGCTCAGCCAAGGGATGAACCTCTTCCCAGCCGAAGCCCAGTTTCTCTACTAAAAAGGTTTCCCACAAACGGTGCTTTCTCAAGATGTGTTTGGCCAGGGCCAGCCCATCAGAAGTAAGCTTCACGCCCCTGTAAGGAATAACCTCAGCGAGGCCTTTAGACGCCAAGCGCTTTACAGCCTGAGTCGCAGAAGGACCCTTCGCACCTACGCGCTGCGCCAGCGCACCGTTCGATACCGCTTTCCCTCCGCCTAAATGATACAAGGACTTGATATAGTTTTCTTCACTTTCCGAATGAGTTTTCACCTTGACTATAAATAGTTTTAGGCAAAACTAAACCTTTGTTTTCACATACGCAACAAGCCCTCAAGGATATCTTGACAGAAGAATGTACCTTGCACTTCGTGAAGCACAACACTTACTTTATTTCAGACCTGCACCTCGGTGCGCCTTCCATCGAACAAAGCCAACATCGCGAACGCAAAGTGATGGGTTTTTTGAATTCCATTCAAGCAGATTGTGCAGCGCTTTACATAGTGGGCGACCTCTTCGACTATTGGTTTGAGTATAAAAGTGTTGTTCCACGCGGTCACTCTAGATTGCTTGGCGCCCTAGCAAATATGGCCGATAGGGGAATGCAGCTGCATATTTTCACCGGCAACCACGACCTATGGATGACGAATTACCTCGAAGAAGAATTAGGAGCTGTTGTACATCACCAGCCCTTGAAGATTCAGTTAGGTACAAGCCAATTTTACATCGCCCACGGCGATGGATTGGGACCTGGCGATTTAAAATATAAGATAATTAAATCCGTCTTCACAAGCCCACTTTGTCAGTGGTTATTCAGACAACTACATCCAAATTTCGCGGTGAGTTTCGCTGCACGGATGTCTCGCGCCTCGCGCATTTCTCAAAGTGACGATGACCATGCCTTCTTAGGCGACAAAGAGCGACAAATCCAACACAGCCTATCGGTTCTTGATAATGCAAAAATCGACTTTTTCATTTACGGACACCGCCACCACCTCAAGGACCTGCCGCTCTCTCACGAACGTAAGAATGGCACAAAAATTAAGTCTAGGTACGTGGTATTAGGCGATTGGATCACATTAAATTCTTATGCCAAATGGGACGGAACAAAGTTAACAACAGCAACCTACTCACCTAAACGATGAAAAAATTAGTTCTACTAGCCGCACTAGTTACAGGTCTATCTGCTAGTGCTCAAGACTACAAAGGTCATTACGGCATTGGTTTTGTAATAGGCAAACCAAGTGGTTTTAGCATTAAAAAATTCAATAATTCCCGCGAAGCCTTGCAATACACTGTAGGCTATAACACAGATCAAAACTCAGAGATCAACCTTGGTGTTGATTTTCTTCTACACAACTACGACTATATCCGTGCAGAGCGTGGATCAATCCCCCTGTATTACGGGCTTGGTGTACATGTAAGAAGTTACGAAAACAAGAGCCAAATATATGCGCGTGTACCACTAGGAATTTCCTACGAGCTCAACGATTTACCACTGGATATTTTCTTCGAATTCTGTCCAGGACTTGCAGTTGTACCGACCCCTAGCTTGGTCATTAACTATGGTGTCGGCGGGCGTTTCTTCTTTGACGTGAAGCATACTGCTGAAAAGATCGACGGAGCGATTTGATTGCAATAGAACCAATTAAATAAGCCCGAACATGAGTTCGGGCTTATTAATTCTATTAGACTTCGCTAATTACTTAGCTACAGCATATTTCTCAGCAACTACGTCCCAGTTCACAACATTCCAAAATGCTGCTATGTAGTCTGGACGACGATTCTGGTAGTTCAGGTAGTATGCGTGCTCCCACACGTCCAAGCCCATAATTGGGTGACCGCCACAGCCAACACCTGGCATCAATGTATTGTCCTGGTTTGCAGAAGAACATACTTCCAGCTTACCGTCTCTAACACACAACCAGGCCCAACCTGACCCGAAGCGGGTCGCAGCAGCAGCATTGAATTTTTCTTTCAAGCCATCCAATGAACCAAATGTATCGTCAATAGCCGCTGCTAAATCGCCATTTGGGGCGCCGCCGCCGTTTGGGGAAAGTACTTCCCAAAACAAGCAGTGGTTGTAGTAACCGCCACCGTTGTTGCGGATGGCCGCTTTGTCTGAATGATTTGCGAGCAACTCTTCGATAGACTTGCCTTCCATATCTGTTCCTTCAACAGCTGCATTGAGCTTTGAAGTATATCCTGCGTGGTGTTTCCCGTGGTGTATTTCCATGGTACGAGCATCAAAGTGCGGCTCAAGCGCATTGTGTGCGTACCCCAATTGTGGTAATTCAAATGCCATAATGAGTAGGGTTTTTGTAGTTATTTGCATCTAAGTTAACGCAAAATCGGCCCATCTGTTTTAACTTACCGTTATATCCGCAGATTCAATTACTATGAGCTCCTCTATAAGCGCATCACCTCTTACTGCAAAACCCCAGTTTTTGGTCCTTGATGCATCCGCAGGATCTGGGAAAACCTACAGCCTCGTTCAACACATTTTAATGAATGCGCTGCGTCTGGCAAACACGCCAGGGGCATATCAAAAAATCCTTGCCGTCACCTTCACCAACAATGCCGCGAATGAAATGAAGACTCGATTGTTGAAACAGCTTTTAGAATTCAGCAATGAGAAAGAACCCGCCAAAAATGAGTTCTTTAACCCTATTTGGAAGGCACTCGAACTGACCCCAGAGGAACTACAAGTTCGCGCTTCAGCAGGAGCCAAGCACATGCTGCACAACTATTCTACGCTGCATGTAGGAACCATTGACCAGTTCACGCACCGCTTGGTTCGCACCTTCACTCGAGACTTAAAACTCGATGATAATTTTGAAGTTCGACTGGACCTTGATGCAATGATAACCGAAGCCCTAGACGCGCTCTACAGCTCACTCGGAGAACGGCCCAAACTTCGCGAAGCACTCGTCTCCCTCGTTCATCACCGTATGAATAGGGACAAAAATCACAATCCAGATTTTGACCTAAAAAAAGAGGGAAAAAATAGTTTTAATGAAGACCATTGGCAGCACTTGGAAAAGCTGCCAGGCCCAAAACGTTTGATAGAGATTCTACAAGAATTGAACGCTAAAATTTCACTCATCTGTAAAACCGGAATAAAGCTTTCAGATGAAGCAAAAAAAATCCTTTTAGATCAAGGTATACAGGAAAATTTAGTACATAAGAAGAATGTAAATAGTCAAATTCTTACCAAATGGCGTAAACTGCTCCTACATCCATTGGATGCTGGCAAGAACGTTTGGAAATCCCACGTAAAAGGAGGAAACCGTGCTTGGGATGACTTCCTGGCCAAGGCAAAGCGTTTTGAAGACGAAAACAAACATGCCTTGATAATGCTCAAAGAGGCTACATCAAAACTTCAAAACTTAGCTGCAACAAAGGCATTGCTCGCAAAATTTGAGGAACTTCAAAAGAGCCAGAACACAATGCCACTCAGCGCGTTCAATAAACTTATTGCTGAGGAACTCGAAAAAGAACCTGCGGCCTTTATCTATGCCCGACTTGGAGAAAAGTATTGGCATTTCTACATCGATGAGTTTCAGGACACCTCGGTAGTGCAGTTTAACAACCTTCATCCACTCATAGAGCATTCGCTGACCAAAGACGAGCACAACAACAGTGCGCTTATTGTAGGTGACGCCAAGCAAAGTATTTACAGGTGGCGGGGTGGTAAAGCAGAGCAGTTCATGAAGTTGGTGGACAACGAGCACCTGATTAACCGTTTTAAAGGAAATATAAAAGGACATGAGCTTTACACACGGGATACGCTCCGGCTTGAACGAAACTTCAGAACACATGGGGCTATAGTCAGCTTCAATAATGCACTGTTCTCATCGGTTAGTACAGAACTCGGGATCAAAGCACACAGAGAAGTATATTCGCAAAAGCGTGTGAATCAAACGCCAAATAAAAACGAAAACCAAGGCGAGGTGCGTATTGACGTTTTAGAAGCCGACAATGCAAACAGCCTAAAAGAGAACGCTTGTGCGAAGACCGCTGAGCGCATCGAAGAGCTTGCCGCTCGTGGACACTCCTTTTCAGACATAGCTATTCTTGTTCGTGGAAATGCCGATGGCAAAAGAATTGCCAACTTCCTAACGAAAAAAGGGTACCCCATTCTCAGCGCCGATAGTCTAGTATTGAGTAACGCACATGAAAGTAGAGTTATCCATGCAGTCTCAAAGCTCTACCTCAACGAGCAAGACAAGGAAGCTCGATTTGCATTGGTTCACGCCCTTGTCCGTCAGGGAAAAATTCAAGCTGATAAAGGGTTTGCCTTCGAAAGAGATGTCGTCGAAAAAGGAATTAGTGCGCTTATTTCAGAATACCCGCGTACAGCGCAACTGTTGTCTCCTGCTGAAAGCCTGTTTGATTTTGCTGTGAGAACATTTGATATTTTCGGCTACCTCGATGGAGCAAATGCCATGGTCGATGCTTCTCTCAATCTGATTTATGAATTTCAGAGTAAAGAAGGAACCTTCGCCACCTTACCGGGATGGTGGGAAGAACAAACAAAGAACAAGAATGTCGAGGCGCCTGAGAGCAAACCGTCAATAAAAGTGATGACCATCCATAAGAGTAAGGGTTTGGAATTCGAACACGTTATCGTGCCGTTTGATATCAACTTTAAGCCAAGCAATACTGAACAGTGGTTGGATTTCCCGCTTCACGAAGAATTGGAAAAAATGCCAATCACATATAAAGATGATAACAAGGAGCTCTTTGAAGAACATCAAATTCAGGAACTCGATACAAAGAACCGCTTTGATTGGATCAATATGGTCTACGTGGCCCTTACTCGCCCAATTTCGGGGTTGCACCTGTTACTCAAAGGCGGAGAAAAGCCGGGTCATTTGGCAAAGGTAGTGCTTGATCACTTGGCGCTTAGCTATGAAACCCAAACGTGGAGTTCTGGTACAATTGTATCACCCAACTCGCAGAACGAAGATGTACCTGAGGCAATTGTAGCTGCAGCGCATACTAGGATGGGTTCGCTTGAAGTCAAAATGGCATTGAATGCACCCGATAAATGGTACGAAGGAGGTACCGATGCGCGCAAATGGGGAACGGCCTTACATAGACTACTTCAATACCCAAAAGAACTTCGCCATCAAGGTCTACAAAGACTTTACCGGAGTGGTGAGTTCTCTGAACACCTTCATAAAAAAGCAACAGCGGTGCTTGAAAATATGGACGCAAAAGGAGCGCTACAAAGTCTAAAGAAGAAAGGTTCAGTGATCTATACAGAAAGGAGTATTCTCAACGGTTCTGATACGTTTCGCCCGGACTTGATTATCGAATCAGAACAAAAATTGATGATTATTGATTATAAAACAGGTACTCCCAAAGAAAAGGACGAGATACAACTGAAAGAATACATTAATCTGCTCTCGGCTATTTTCTCAGATGTAGATGGAGAACTGCTTTATATTTAAATTGTTACACGGTAAACTATTGCCTATGCGCATCACTGCAATATTAAAATTAGTGACTGTTTCGGGACTTTTTTCGCTCCTGCTATTTATACCTAGTTGTACGTCAAATAACATTGAAGACAAATATGGTCCTGGAAGCGCTTGTGACACTTCAGCTGTTACATTTAGCCAAGACATCGAGTCCATTATTGCACAGAACTGTGAGATGTGCCACAATAACAATAGTGCAAGCGGCGGACTTAACCTTGCCGGTTACGAAAACACGCAGGCTTGTGCTCTAAACGGTGCTCTAATGGATCGTGTGGAGCGTCCGATGAGCGACCCGCTATCTATGCCTCCAGCTGGTCCTCTCAGCGATTGCGACCAGAAAAAACTGATGGCCTGGATCAATGAAGGTGCGCCTAATAACTAGCTATATGAAAATCTTATTATCAATCATTACCATTGCCTCATGCCTCTCTCTAAGTGGACAACAGTATTTGACCAGGCAAGGCACATTGACCTTTGATGCCGGCTCTCCGCTTGAAGATATTCGTGCGACAAGCAATAGCGCCACAGCTGTTTACGACGCTGAAGACGGGAAGCTTGGTGTTCAGGTTTTAATGACCTCATTTAAGTTCAGAAGAGCCTTGATGCAAGAACACTTCAATGAAAACTATGTCGAAAGTGAGGTGTATCCAAAGGCTGTTTTCAAGGGGCTCTACAAGGGCAATAAAGCCATTGGAACATTGAGTATTCACGGGGTGTCAAAAGATGTTATTGTACCTGCCGAGTTATTAAAAGAAGGTAATACTGTATGCCTGAAAGCTTCTTTTGCATTAAGTATAGAAGACTTTGGTGTAGGTATTCCGAAGGCAGTTGCAAGCAAAATTGACCCAAAAGCAAAAATCTCAGTAGATTGCAAATTACAAGCGCGATAATGAAATATATTTTTTACGTTTTTTCATTCCTCTGTTCTTTTTCTGCGCAAGCCCAAGAAGACGATCTATTCGACGTTTTTGAGGAAGAAAAACCAAGGGAGCTAGTCTATGCTACGTTCAAAGCTACGCAACTGATTAATGCTTCGACAAACGAAACGCCCGGCAAAGGGGTGCTGCAGTTTATTATGGCCCACCGCTTTGGAAGTTTCAATGACGACTATCTCTATAATTTCTTTGGGTTGGATAACGCACAGGTCAGAATGCAACTTGATTATGGAATTACAAATCGATTAAACCTTGGAATGGGAAGAAGCTCATTTTTAAAGATTGCAGACGGTTTTGTAAAATACCAATTACTAAAGCAACATACTGGAGCCAAAAGCGTCCCTGTTAGCATCACCTTACACAGCAGCACAAACTATCGCAATTCCCGCTACACAGACGGAATAGACCATGCAATAAGCGATAGGTTTTCCTATATGCATCAAATTATTATTGCTCGAAAATGGAACCGAAAGCTTAGTACGCTTGTAAGTCCTTCGCTAGTACATTTCAATATGGTGCCTACCTCCCAAGATCCTAATACCTCGGCTCATATTACGTTGGGTGCACGCTACAAAATTTCAAATAGAACAGCTCTCACAGGAGAAGGCACACTATTGTCCAATCGAAAATTCGCGAATGGAGAACAATGGACAAACCCTTTCGCCCTAGGTGTAGATATAGAAACTGGAGGGCATGTTTTTCAATTACACATAGCAAACACGCGGGCCATGAATGGTCCTTATTGGATGGCGCGCAATCCTTACAGCGCTATTAGTGGTGGGCTTTTCTTGGGATTCAACGTCTCCAGAGTTTTTACCGTGTCGGAGTGATTTAAGCCAAAAAAACCCCGCCCGAAGACAGGGTTTAACCAAACCAATAAACCTAAGCTACTCTTAAGTTACTCTCAAGTTAAGATGAATTCTTGAATAAACCGATAAAAATTTTTACGAATAACCCCGGACCCTCAAGAATTTTGTTTCGTTTGCAACAAATTGTATTCAAATTTATCCCCTGTCTAAATCATCCTAAGGACACTGAATTATCAAGAATTTGATTAAGTAAATAGTGGATTCATCGCCGCTGCCAAAAACCTTTAACTCGATCCCCATAACCCTCCATTTTATTTATGACCAGAGTGATTCTTGAAGCCATACGCATAATTAGTTGCCCAAACACTTCCCCTTTTCACAGCGCTACAATCCCTAGAAATCCAAAAAATAGATAAAATCCGGCTCAATGTATCTATGTAGTTGAGCGTCCTTCGAGTCTTAAAGCTCATTAGAACCCGATAGCCTGACTGAAAATCTGCGAGCTACTTGTGTTGAGCAGCAGTAAACAATACCTCCGCCTCTGCTAGCTCCTCGAAGACGCGGTATTTTATAGCTCCAGATAATAATTGAACTTTAATCGTATACTTATATTCTAAAAGCACTATATACACTTTATATAATATTCTGCTAATCAGTATTTTATGATTAATTATTCAGGCCTATACAGGATATTCACCCGCCCAATTAATGCCCACAGAAATATATATTAAATACCTATTGCTCAACTCCAAATCCTGAGCCTTTCGCGCGCCCTTCGTAAATAGCTTCTAAAATCTTGCGTATGTTGTTCTTAACCATTGATAGAAGTGCCTTGTTTCCGTGAGACAATACTGCAAATGAAGTAATGGCACTGTCCTTGAATCACAAACGAAGGAAAGTGTCTGTATCCCGAACATTTACTACAAAGCCAAAAATTTTAGCTTTATTGCTCAAACCAGCCCCTCTTATTTTATAAAACACTGATTTACAGTTTTTAAAGTTAATTAGTCTAGATTATCCAACAAATAATAAAGAGCGCTCATTGAAGCTGCGCCCATTTCTAAACTACGCGGATGAATGGCGTCTATATTGTCTCGCGCGCTATGATGAAAGTCGAAGTAGCGCTGGCTTTCTGGACGGTATCCAATAAAGAAGTTATCATAACCTCGCAGCGGGCTCAAATCAGCGCCGCCGCCGCCTTTTGCAAACACATGCAATCCATAAGGGCTCAACAAGCTTTTAAATGCTCTAACTCGGGCGATATTTTCGTCGTCGGCACCTACTCCAAAACCTCTAGGCACATCACCTCCACCATCACTTTCCATTGCAACCCAGTGATGCACACCGTTTTCTTTGGCCCAACGTGCATATTCCTTCGCTCCGTCTAACCCAAATTCCTCGTTCGCCCACAGGACGACGCGTATAGTTCTCTTGTTCTCATACCCTACTTTACGAATTAGATTAGGCACTTGCATGGCATGGGCACAACCAGCGCCATCATCATGCGCTCCCTGGCCCAAATCCCAAGAGTCAATATGGCCACCAACGAGCATAATCTCTTCTGGCTTTTCACTCCCTTTGAAATCTGCGATCATATTATAGTTCGTTGCGTTACCTTGTACGCCACAATCCAAATACAATTGTAGTTCTACTTTTCCACCTTGCAACATCGCGCTCAGCGTATCTGCCGCCTGCCACGATATAGCTGCGGTAGGAACTTTAACCTCACTATCCCCATAGCTCATCGCTCCCGTATGGGGCAAATCGTCACGAAGTAAGGTCACAGAACGCATCACTGTAGCCAATGCTCCATATTTACTCGCTTCCATAGCACCTGCCCAACGGTACTTTACCGCACCGCCATAAGCGTTAAAAGTGCTGATGAGGCTATGGTCCATGTACGTATTGTAGAAAACAATTTTGCCCTTGATTACTTCTTCCCCCAATGCTTCCAGCTCTTCGAAAGACCCCACCTCAACAACTTCCGCTTTTACACCTTCCGCCGGAGTAGGAACAGATCCACCTAGCGCGGTCGTAGGTAGGGAAATTGATTCTCCACCTGCGAAAGCTTTCGACCATTCGGCACCACGGTGCCACTTCGGCACCTCTACCGGCTGTAGCCAAGCTGTATCTGCGCCAGCCCCAAGCATCATTTGCATGGTATATCGCGCAGCTTCATTCGAAGCCCTTGACCCACTCGGACGAGGACCTATCTCAGTACAAATGTGATGAAGCCACTGGTAGCCTTGCTGCTCGCCCAATGCTTCGGTATAAATTGCCTTAATAACATCTTTGGCTTCCTGAGGCACTTCTTGTGAAAAGCCCATAGGGCCAAAAAAGATCAAGAGGAAAAGGGTGAGTTTTTTCATGTTAACGTCTCTTTCTGTTGCGCGTTTGTTGCGAAATAGCCGGAGAAAAGGGAACCAATTCCAAGGCTGTTATGTCGGCCACTTCTGCGGCCTTTTGAATTAAATAATCTTTATCCGCCGCGACGCCAATGTCGCGCTTGTTTCTATGCTTTGCATTTACAATATACAGCGTCCACAGTTTTTCTTCCTTCGTGGCCAACATACCGCCATATGAGCCGTATTGGCTACTCATATTTAGACCAATTAACACCATCTGCTCGCCCTCATTTACAGTTTCCCAAATGCCAAATTTTAGTCCAAACACAGAGAAATACCGGCGGTATCCTTGAGTTGTAAACCGTGTCCCTCTGCGAGAGGTGATGCCTGACAAGGGCACTAACAGAAATCCGAAACCCTGGTATTCTCTTGCCGCAATGGTGGCGACACAGATAATACCTATCAACAGGTAAAATCGAAACGGCTCAGGAAAGGCCTTACCGTTTTTAATAACGACGCTTTTAGTAAACACCTGCTGCGCCTTGCATTAAGAGACCGCAGATGTAGGCGCCATAGGTCCCCAAAGCATAACCAAGAACCGCAAGAAGCACGCCTACCGGCGCAAGTGCCGGGTGGAATGCAGCGGCAACCACTGGCGCACTTGCAGCCCCTCCAATATTTGCTTTCGAACCCACAGCCAAAAAGAAATAGGGCGCCTTAATGATTTTTGCGACTAAGAACATCAGTCCAACGTGGAAAATCATCCATACCAAGCCAACGGCAAAAAGCCCAGGGTTTTCGAACACCTCCATAACATTCATGCTCATCCCAATGGTAGCGACTAAGATATAGATGAACACAGACCCTACCTTTGAGGCGCCTGCACCTTCTAAATTTCTTACAGTAGTAAAGCTTAATGCGATGCCTATAGTTGTGGCAATCACCACTAGCCAGAAGAACCCTGAGGTCAAGCTGAATTTAGCAAGTACAGGGTAGTTTTCACCGATAAACGGGGCAATAACATCGCTTAAGCCGTGTGCTAATCCTGTTGCCCCAAACGCGATTGCCAGAATATAGATCAGGTCATTAAATGTTGGGATTTTAGAAATACTCGCGGTATAGGCCTCCATCTTTTCTTGAAGGGTCAATACAGATGATGCGTCTGCACCAAAACGGACATCAATATTTTTGGCTTTAGCCACGCCGATGAGCAGGAATGCCATCCACAATTCAGCAACTAAAACATCTACGGTTACCATCGCCGAGAAAATCCCTTCACTAACTTCAAAAACCTCCTTCATTGCCGCCTGATTGGCTCCACCGCCAATCCATGAGCCCGCCACAGTAGTCATACCGCGCCATATCTCCTCGGGGTTTGCACCTACAATATCGGGAGCAATAACACTAAAAAGGAGAATGGAAATTGGCCCCCCAATGATTACACCTATTGTTCCTGTAAAGAACATAATCAATGCTTTAGGTCCAAGTTTTTTCACCTCGCCAAAGTCAATGCTTAGAGTCAATAGAATGAGGGCGGCTGGTAGTAAATAACGCGAAGCCACGAAATACAATCGACTTTGCTTCGGGTCAATAATTTCAAATGTAGTAAGCAGTGACGGCAGGAAATAACACAATAAAAGTGCGGGAATGTATTTATAAAACTTCTTCCAAAACGGCCGCTCGCTTTTTGAGGTCAAGAAGATCCCACCAAGCATCGCGGCAAGAATACCGAGGAGCGTTGCATCGTTAGTAATTAAAGGGTGCATTTCGTGTGTCATTGTTCGAGTGTTACTAGTTCTAATCGGGCTATTTCGCTAGCTAAGATATTGGAATCAAAGCTATGTGCGCCTTCGTAGGTGTTGACCTCCGGGTGCAAGTTGAATTCTTGTGAATAAAGCGCGCATCGCTCCTGCTTCTTTTCTTGGTCAACATAAGGGTCTTTCGTGCCGAACCAAGCGCTTATACGCATAGCTTTAAGCGCCTCTTGGCTTCTTCCCTCGAGATCAGGCGGCCAACTTCCCGCCCAAGCCAACAAGCTTTGAAATGATGCCGTTGTATGTCCTAAAAAACGCATGCCAGTAGCCACTCCTTGGCTAAAGCCGACCATATGTAAACGCGCATTCGTAGCTTCGGAGAAGGCCCAACGGCATACCTCGTTTAGGTACAAACGCTGATTTTCTATGTCTATGAGCCTGTCCTCCTTCGTCATCCAAGAAGCCCCCACACGCCCCTCGGTTCCTTGTAAGTAAAATTTATGGGCGCCTTGTGGGAACACAAAGGCCCGAGCAGGCGTAACCATACTTCTAAAATGCCGCTGAAAATACTCGACGAGCTGGCCGTAGCCGTGCAACGCTATCCAAACATCCGTGGTGGATTCATTAAGCGTTCCTAAAACGTCTATACGTTGCTTCTGAGGTACTTCAAAGAAAAATTTTGACATTAAGCTCCCGGAAAGTATGGTTTTCGCTTCTCAATAAATGCTGTTGTTCCTTCCTTGAAATCTTCTGTTTCAAAACAATCACCAAAAGCCTGGACCTCTACATCGTAGCCGATAGACCCTTCCAACAGCCCCGCGTTTACAGACTCAATAGCATAGCCCATAGCTACAATACTGTTTTTCGCAAACGACTTCGCCATAATTTGAGCCGCCTCTAGCAGATCAGCCTGAGGAACTACCTGGTTGACCAAGCCGTAACTCAAGGCGGTAGGAGCATCTATCATTTTTGCGCTAAAGATCATTTCTAAGGCTCTTCCCTTGCCAATAAGCTGTGGAAGACGTTGCGTACCACCGTATCCTGGTATTAGCCCCAGAGAAGTCTCTGGAAGGCCCATACGAGCGTTTTCGGATGCTATACGTACATGTGCAGACATAGCCAATTCTAAGCCGCCTCCAAGCGCAAATCCATTCACTGCTGCAATCACCGGTTTCGGAAATTCTTCGATTAGATTAAATACTGTTATTTGCCCTGTTTTTGCGAGCTCGGTACCTTTTTCTCCATTGAATGAAGCGAACTCCTTGATGTCTGCTCCGGCAACGAATGCTTTCTCGCCAGATCCGGTCAAAATGACAACCTTGGTTTCGGCGTCCTCGCGAAGCAACTCAAAGGCCCTGTTTAGTTCACTTAACAACTCCTTATTTAGGGCGTTTAACTGCTTAGGACGGTTCAATACTAATAATGTTATACCGTCATTTTTCTCAATGATGAGGTGTTGGAATTGTTCCATATTATTCTGTAGTAATAGGTAATTCAATAATAAATTCTGTACCGCTTCGCGAAGTCTCAAACCTGATAGTTCCGCCAAAGTTTTCGATTAGGTTCTTCACCATCGCCAGGCCAAGTCCCATACCTGAGCTCTTGGTGGTAAAATTTGGTTCGAATACACGTTCGTGCATTGACTCTGGAATTCCCTCTCCGTTGTCTCGAACGTGAATACTCGCTGAACTTTCTTGCTTATTCACTAAGATTACAATCTCTGTCTCTCGGTTATTTGGTACGCTTTGAATGGCGTTTTTAACAAGATTGTGCATAATACGCGACCACTGCTCCTTATCGACATAAGCGTATACCGGACCCGAGGAAATAAAGCTAACACCGCGATCTGCGTACAAGCCTACAGCTCTATTGGTTTGATAGGAAATGTCAAAACGCTCAAGCTTTAGTCCCGGCATCTGAGCGAACCTTGAAAAAGCCTCAGCGATATGCGTTAGATTTTCAACCTCCTCCAACAAGTTCGTGGCCATCTCGCGCACCTCTTTAATGTCCTTTTCGCGCTCGATCATCTGTAAGGTCAAGCGCATTGGCGTAAGTGGGTTCTTTATCTCGTGGGCTACCTGCTGGGCCATTTCTTTCCACGCGCTTTCGCGCTCGCTAGTAGCAAGCTCAACAGCTGTCCGCTCAAGCTGATCAACCATATCGTTATACTGTTGTATCAACTCACCAATCTCATCGTTGAATCGCCAATCTAGCTTTTCATTAGATTTGTTTAGTCGAAATTTTTTAAGCTGTTCGATGACCCTGCGCATATTCTGGCTAATATAATTCGACAGCACAAAGGCCAGCGCGATACCCAATAACAATAAAAATAGATATACGTAAACCAGCTGCTTTAGGTACTCTATCTCGCTTTCTGGTATAGCGCTGTTATCAACTCGGTATAGTGTTTTTACGATAAGGTCAACCTCTTTGTCGGCATCAAGGATTTCGCTCGTACTGATTAACAAATCTCCGGAATCATCAACCTTCCGACCCAAAGGAGTTCTTCTACCATCCTTCGAAAATTCATTCAGGCGCTCTTGCAATACCCCCTGGTTTTCTAGAGCATTAACGGAAGCCGCGATGCGCTCACCCATAGGATGGTATATGGCTAAATCTAATTTGTGTACGGAGCCAATTTCGTTCAATCGCTCGTTAAAGAGCGAGGACCATTCATCGTAGGATCTCGGGACACTGTCTTGACCGGAGATGACGTATTCAATATGGCTAATGATAGCGCGTTCTTTGCGCTCCAATCGCTGTAGGTGGTAGTTCGTAGTTTCTTCTTGAAAGTGAAACAAGCTGAACGCCCCTGTAAGCAGAAATGCCAACAGCAGGTTCAACATCATGAACAAGAATGTACGTACTCGAAGAGTTAGAAAACGCATATCTCGAATTTAGGGATTTCACGCCTAGACCCGGTAGTTTATGTGCGATTTATGTAAATTTTTCGCGGAGCGACTTCTTGGAAATAATGACTTTTCCTCCTAGTTTAACGCTCTTTTCTATCCTTTCTTAAAAGGGCGCTGTTCAGGAGCTTTTAAAATGTCGAAGAGCTCCATTAATTCAGCAATGCTAATGAATTCCTTCTCGAAAATTTCCGAGTGGGTCGTGTTTCAACGGTTTAATGGTATAGTTAGGCCAATTTAAGTCAAAATGTATTTGTCTCAATTGAATTCAAAATTTGGTCTTAGGAGAGACAAAAAACCCCCTTCAGCGCATTGCCAAAAGGGGTTCTATTTGGTTTTCACAGGGATTATTATCCAGCGAGAGCGTCTGCACCACCAACAATCTCCAAGATTTCGTTGGTAATCGCGGCCTGACGTGCTTTGTTATATTCTAGTTTAAGGTCGCCCTGAAGTGCTTTCGCATTATCTGTTGCTTTGTGCATCGCCGTCATACGAGCGCCGTGCTCAGAAGCATTAGCGTCCAGCAATGATGCAAAAAACTGCGTCTTTAACGATTTAGGAATCAAGTCTTCGAGTATCTCTGATTTCGTTGGCTCGTAGAGGTACTCTGTAGTGTCTACTGGGCCGTCTGCCTCCATAGAAATCGGAAGCATCTGCTCTGAAGTAGGCTCTTGAACTGCTGCGTTACGGAACGCATTGTATACCAAAACTACTTTGTCAAATTCTCCAGCTAAGAAGCCGTCCATTAGCTTGTGTGCATATTCTGACGCTGCCTCAAAACTAATGTTGGCCCAAAGCTCAGAATTACGCTCTACAAGGCGTACATCGTCTTTAAATGCGTCGCCTGCCTTCTTGCCAATCGCTACAATGCTGAAGTCATCGTTGCTGTCGGTCATCAAGGCTTTGGCCTTTTTCACCACGCTAGAGTTGAACGCTCCGCAAAGACCTCGGTTTGAGGTAATAACAACCACACGCGTGCGGTTAGTTTCACGAAAAACACTGTACGCGTTTTCACTGCTGTCGAGTGTAGAAGAGGCTTTTTGTAGAATTTCGGTCAATTTGGACGCATATGGACGCATTTGTACAATTGCGTCTTGCGCCTTCTTCAACTTGGCAGCACTCACCATCTTCATTGCTGAAGTGATCTTCATTGTGCTGCCAATAGAAGTGATTCTAACTCTTAGCTCTTTTAGATTCGCCATATCTGGGAATATTTAGACGCTGCACCAAGGCGCAGCGCTAAGTTTCTTTTTATACTTCATACGTTGGTAAAACCTCAGCAACAGAAGCTTCGATTGCCGCGATCTCAGCATCTGTCCACTTACCCGCTGCAATGCTATCAAACGCGGCTTTCTGGTTTGCTTCCATATACTCAATAAGTGCTACTTCGAAAGCCTTCACCTTGTTTACTGGCACCTTATTCAATTTACCTTTCGTGCCTACGTAGATAATTGCCACTTGGTGTGCTACAGACATTGGAGCATTTACACCTTGCTTCAAGATCTCTACGTTACGCTCACCCTTATTAATTACCGCCATAGTAGCAGCATCAAGATCAGAGCCGAATTTCGCAAATGCTTCAAGCTCACGGTACTGTGCTTGGTCAAGCTTCAATGTACCAGATACCTTTTTCATTGGTTTAATCTGAGCAGAACCACCAACACGAGATACAGAGATACCAACATTAATCGCCGGACGTACCCCTGAGTTAAACAAATCAGCCTCCAAGAAGATCTGACCGTCCGTAATAGAAATTACGTTAGTAGGAATGTAGGCAGATACATCACCAGCTTGTGTTTCGATAATAGGAAGTGCCGTCAATGAACCACCACCTTTCACCTTGCTTTGCAAAGACTCAGGAAGATCATTCATCTGAGCAGCAATTGTGTCATCAGCAATGACTTTCGCAGCACGCTCGAGCAATCTTGAGTGCAAGTAGAATACATCACCTGGGTATGCCTCACGGCCCGGTGGACGGCGTAGTAGAAGGGACACCTCACGGTAAGCAACCGCTTGCTTACTTAAGTCGTCATAAATAATCAAGCCTGGACGGCCCGTGTCACGGAAGTATTCACCGATCGCCGCACCTGCAAATGGTGCGTAGAACTGCATCGGAGCTGGATCAGAGGCGTTCGCAGCGACAATCGTAGTGTACTGCAACGCACCTGCATCTTCCAATGTCTTAGCGATACCCGCAACAGTAGAACCTTTCTGGCCTACAGCAACGTATATACAGTATACAGGCTCACCTTTGTCGTAGAATTCCTTCTGGTTAATGATGGTATCAATTGCAACAGTTGTCTTACCTGTCTGACGGTCACCAATAATCAACTCACGCTGACCGCGACCAATAGGAATCATTGCGTCAATAGACTTGATACCTGTCTGCATCGGCTCGTTTACCGGCTGACGGTAGATAACACCAGGAGCCTTGCGCTCTAACGGCATCTCGTAGGTTTCGCCCTGGACAGGTCCTTTACCATCGATAGGGTTACCGAGTGTGTCTACTACACGACCAACCATTCCCTCGCCTACATTGATAGAGGCAATAGTGTTGGTACGCTTTACTGTAGATCCTTCCTTGATGTCTGTAGAAGGTGCAAGCAATACGATACCCACATTATCTTCTTCAAGGTTTAATACGATACCTTTTTGACCGTTTTCAAATTCTACCAACTCACCAGACTGAGCGTTAGTTAAGCCGTAAGCGCGTGCAATACCATCGCCTACTTCCAATACAGTGCCTACCTCCTGAAGGTCTGCACCTGATGCCATCCCTGATAGTTGTTGTTTGAGAATTGCTGAAATTTCAGCTGGATTTACTTCTGCCATGATCCTTTATATTAAGGCTTTGTTTTTCTTAAAATTTCGTCTCGTAAGACGTGTCAATTAGTTGGTTTCGCAAGGCTCTCAGCTTTCCAGAAACCGTGTTGTCGATTTGATACCCCCCCACAAACAACTTCATGCCGCCGATGGTAGATGCGTCGATATACTCTTTTAGTATCACCTCTTTACCCAACTGAGTTTTAAGCGATGATACCAACTTTTCTTTGTCGGTATGGGTCAGTGCTACTGCAGTAGTAACTTCTGCCTCAACGATGCCCTTGTGCTCGAGCACATCCGCTTCAAACTTTTCACAAATCGCGGTTAAAATAGACTCGCGACCGTTTTTCGTAATCAATGAAACAAACCCCTCAAAAATTGGCGAGAACGCTCCCTTGAACACTTCATTAAGGATGGCTTGCTTTTTATCCGTTTTCACAATAGGACTTGCCAATAACAGCTCTAGGTCTCTCGAGCCTGAGACTGCCGCTTTTAGCGTAGCTACATCAACACTCACTTTGTCTAGCTCGTTTTTTTCAACAGCCAATTCAAGCAAGGCCTTGCTGTAACGGGAAGCAACTCTTGGATAATTCATATACCCTTCCTTAGTTGATTTTAACTTCGTCAATCATCTTGCTGATCATCGCTGTTTGCTTGTTCTCTGCGCTCAACTCTTGTCCAAGAACTTTTTCAGCAACCTCGATGCTCAAAACCGCCGCTTGATTCTTCAGCTCTGCAACAGCAGCCGCTTTTTCCGCTTCAATAGCTGCTTTGGCAACAGCAACAGTCTTCTCTGTCTCTACAGCGGCCGTTTCCTTAGCTTCTGATACAATGTTGTTTTTCATATCGCGCGCTTCTTTCAAAATCCGCTCACGCTCCTCACGCGCTTCTTTCAAAATAGCTTCGTTACTCGCTTGCAACGACTCCATTTCTTGACGCGCCTTTTCAGCTTGTTTCAAGGCTCCTTTAATTGATGCCTCTCTCTCATTGACCGCCTCTAATATTGGTTTCCAAGCAAATTTTCTTAAAACAAAAATTAGCGTAACAAAAACCAACGTCTGCCAAAAGAACAGTCCAACCGAAAAATCGTTAATTAGCTTATCCATAAATTTTTGATCTAAATCAAATTATACAATGGGTAATAAAGATCAGCTCGACCAATCGTCGAGCTGACCCTCTTGATTCTTACTTTGCAAAAAGCGCGGCGAAACCGATACCCTCGATAAGAGCCGCAGCAATAAGCATTGCAGTTTGAATTTTTGCAGTAGCTTCTGGCTGACGAGCAATAGCTTCCATTGCTGAACCACCAATTCTACCGATACCTAAACCGGCGCCAATTACAATCAAGCCAGCACCAACAATTTCAGGGATTTCCATAGTATATTTAGTTTAATTAATACTCATTTTTAATGATGATCATGCTCCTCCACTGCTGATCCAAAATACAGCGCAGCCAACATGGTGAAAATATATGCCTGAAGGGCCGCGACTAGAAGCTCTAGAAGTGACAAAACAAGTGTCAGCCCAAAGAATGCTGGCGAAACTAACCAGCTTCCGAAAACAAAAATTAATCCGATTATGCTCATTAAAACAACGTGTCCTGCAAGCATGTTTGCATACAAACGTATCATTAATGAAAACGGTTTGACAAATAAACCTATAAGTTCAATAACTGCCATCACCGGCTTCAATACCACCGGAACCCCGGGCATCCAAAAAATGTGCATCCAATAATCTCTTTTGCCGGAAACCTGAGTTATGATGAAGGTTATCAAAGCCAAAGAAAAGGTAATGGCAATATTGCCTGTAACATTTATGCCCAAAGGCGTCATTCCGACAAGGTTCAGAAACCAAATAAAGAAAAATACGGTGAGCAAATAGCTCATGTATCTCTTGTAGTGCTTTTCGCCAATGTTCGGAATTGCTATTTCATCTCTTACATAGATCACAATGGGCTCCAAGAACCTTCCTGCTTTCTTTGGGGTCTTGTTCGGTCCGTAGGATTTCGCCATGCGACCAAACAAGACAACCATAAATACCGCCATAACCAAAATCATGAAAACATTCTTAGTGATTGAAAAATCAAGCGGCCTCGGATTAATTAGGTGATCGTGCTTATCAAAATTTAGTGAGCCATTAGCGTCTGTCTTATATACCTTATTATGGTGCATTACATAGTAACTACCATTTGCTTCAGCGATACTGTGGCCATGATCAAATTTTGAGGAGCTAAATATTTTCAAGCCATCGTCCAAAAGAATCACTGGAAGAGGAAAACTTACTCCTTCAGTAACGTGGAATTCATAAGAGTCCGCTAGGTGATGCTCAATAGTCTCTTTTACAACAGATTTGATATCAGAATCATCACCTTGTGAATCATGAGTATCCGCATGATCGCCGTGAAGATTAGGCTCTGCGTGAGCGTTGTGTTCCACGTGTTCTTCTTCTTGGTGAATTTCTTCGTGACCGTAGTCTTGCGCGAGCACCGGTGTGTTAATGAGTAACAACCCTGTAAAAACGAATAATGCAGTAATCCTAGATATCATACAAAGTAAATTACGTGGCTGTCGTTTAGCGTCGTAAAATCGGGCCAAAATTAATACACAAAACCGACCCTTAAAAAGAAATAGTATGTTTTATTTAAGGTCTAACGGAGTTTACTAACTTGCCGGCAAAGAAGCGCTGAAAACGGGGGTGTATAGATTAGTTTACTGTTCCTGATTTAGCGCCTTGATTATAGAAGCAGTTTCTATAATAGTCGAGAGCGCATAGGGTACAAAAAACACAGTAAATTCTTCTGTGGTGATAAGGCCATCGGCGCGAAAATGTGCATTAAAAATAAGGAAGTATAAGCTAAATTTTACTCCACTACCAATCATAAAAATAAAGCCAAGTTTCTCTGCGTGGTTAGTTCTTAATCGAAGAATCAATAAAAAAAATACTGCCGCCAATATAAAGTTCATGAGATAAGCTGTAAAAAGCAGGGGGTGGCCAGTTAAAGCCAATAAATTCTGAATAACATAAGCGGCAATTCCTGAACCGAATAAAACCAACAAGGACTTTCTTTCTAGTGCCGAGAACATTAGTTCTTAGGTAATTCTTTGATGAGCTGGTAAAACGAAATAGCAACCGCCCCTAAAACGCAGGCCATAGTATACCAATTCTTGTCAGCAGGGTATTTTGTATCAAGATATTTACCGAGCTCCGATCCGGCATAGATGAGCACCGCCATTTGCGCCCCAAGGGATCCAAAGCGCAAAAATTTACGTTCATTTTTATCAGGAGGATTAGCCATTTCGGCCTAGGTTAGGCGGTCTTCGTTGCGGCTGAATCTGCTTCGCCAATCTTTTTCATTACAGCACCCATGCTTACAGCACCGTTGATTGAAGCACCCGGCTCTACGGATAGTTTCTCGGTCTGTACATTTCCTTCTACCTTGGCTGAAGCACTCAAAGAAAGGGTTTGTGCGACTTTAAGAATGCCCTTCAGCGAGCCAGCAATAGCTGCGTTTTTACAGTCAACTTCGCCTTCAACAGCGCCGTGTTGGCCAACAACTAGTTTGCCGCTTACTTTCACATTGCCTTTGATGGTTCCATCAACACGAATGTCGCCATCAGTCTGCACGTCGCCCTCTATAGCGGTACCTGCTAAAATTCTATTTGAAGCCTGGGCTTGTTCTGGGTTTTTCTTTGATGATGAAATCATAGCTCCTTGAAGTATTGAATGTAATCTTTAAGCACCTTGTCTCGGTACACTTTGCCAAAGTTCGGATTATTTATGTAAAAAACCTCACTTAATCCTATTGGATAGTATTGTTTGATGTTCGAACCCTGTGATTCGTAGCTGTTTAGCCACACGACTGCCTTAGCTTTCGAGCGCAGCCCGCTAATGATAACAAGTTGTGTGTTTTGATCGTAAAAAATGTTTTGAATCCGGAGGTTGTCGAACTTAAAATTCTCTTTATTAAAGTCCGCAAGGGTGTTTCTTAAATTGTTGATGTCCGAATTCTGTGCGGGAATGGCAAAGATAATTTTATGCGGCGCTTTGGGTTGATCGTCAAATTTGACGCTTCGAACGCGAAGGTCACCGCTACCCTTAGAATTTTCGTCGCCTTTATTGTCGTCTTGAAGGAGCGCCAATATTTGAGTTGCTCGAACCGCCTCGTCGCTTCCAGCGAAATCTTTGACTACCTTTTTGAGTTGATCGACAACCGCCACGCCGTTCTCTTTAAGTCCGAAAACATAAGCTTCTAACAAGGCTGTCTTAGGTAATAGTTGACTTTCAGGAAACTGCGATTTGAATGCAGCAATGGCTGAACTAGCGGTTTTGTAATACCCGGAGGTATATGCTAAATAGGCTTGATCATAGGCTTTTTGTTCTGCCTCTGGAATCTCTGGCCCCTTTCGATCACCACGAACTAATCCTGCGTATGGGCTGCTTGCATATTGCGATAAAAGGATTGTTTTTGCTGTATTTTGCGCGTCCTTTTCCTCTAAAGAGCTGTAAAGTAAATACCTCCCATACCACACTTTTGCTGTGGGCGTGGCGGCGGTAAATTCATTTAAATATCTGCTCCACGTTTCTTCTGCCGAAGTAAAATCCTTAAGTCCGTCTTTATACACAAAGCCTAATTCTGCCAATGCGCTTGCCTCCTTGCGAAGGCTTTCTATCAGATCGGCTTCGTCTTTTAACACGCGAGCTATGTAATACTCTACGCTATTGTCGTTGTTCGGGAGCAATTCTTCGTTTTGTGAAGTAGAGTCTTGGTCGTTTATGGCAAGGTCAACATCGCCAAAACCGTCCACGGGCTTGTCTTTTTGTCGCCAATGATCTTCAAGGACCCTGTCGCCCCAAGTTCTTTTGAAGGCCGCCAAGCCCGACACGCGAATAGTCGGGTTGTAGAAGTACCATTTTCTAGAACCCTCTCCTGCAACTGGTCCAGCGTCGGCCAAAGCGGCATTCTGAGCCGCGTTCAAAGCGGCAATCTCGACCTGTCTTGCCGCTTCTTCTTCACGTCTCTTTTTCTCTTCGATAAAGTCTTCAAATTTCTTTCGCAGCTCGGCCTCGCTAATGCCATACATAGCCTGAAGACTGTCTTGAAGTTTAACCTCATCATAATGAAGAACGAGTTCACCTAAGACCTCAACGCGTTCTTTCAGGGTATCTGTCCCTGGATATCCCGGCGGTAAAACCGCCAATGCGCTGTCGTAATAGCCTTTTGCCGATACAAATTCTCTAAAATCAAACTCAACACCGGCGAGCCTTAAATAACTCTTGCCCTTCTGCTTTTGGTTGTTGACGGACGATAAAATTGACCTCCGCAGAAGCGACTCCCCTTCAAAATAGAGATCTAATTCCAATTCTTTTAACGCCCAGACATAATAAATCTGGTCTCTGTAAGCGATGTTCTTGTCGTCTTTGAGCATCTTACGCAACTCCTTTTCTATGATGGAGATATCTTCCATGTAGACGTCAAAGTTTTCGGCACGCTTTATTTGCGCTGAAAAAGCAATGTCATAATTGCTTGGGTGCAAATGCAACACTCGCTCATAGGCCATCGCACTTTCATATCCCATCCCAAGCTTGGCGAGCAACTGGGCGTTGATGTAAGCCAGTCGAACGCGCTCTTCCCGGTTTTCGGCTGTCTCAAAAGCAGCCGAAACCCAGTTCTGAGCATCTTCTAAATTACCCGACTCAAAGTGGTAAAACGCATATCCCTTCTGGGCAGCGTGCAGCAAGTCCTTTGGTAATTTTTTCGTGTAGATATCATCCAATAGGTTCTCCGCCGCAAAGGCATTGCCCATTCGAATGTGTGTTTGTGCAGCGAGTAGTCTTGCCCAAAAGACCTCTTCTTTGGCCATTTCAATGCCGCTGAATTGGTCTATGATGTAAGCGGATGCCTCCAGGGCTTGAATGAACTCATATTTGTAGAACCTGCTTCGTGCAATGAGCAGGTAAGACTTAACTACGTAGGGATTTCGCTGGTTCCCGGAGAAGACCATACTGTGGCCTTTGATTACCTTCGCGCTCTTTTCAAGCGCCCTATCCATCTTGGCAAAAAGCGACACTGCCTGCTTGTCATCCGGCCAGTAGTAAAGGGGCAGAATATCTTCAAAGTCTAATTTTTCTGTTTTCTCAAAACCGTCTACCGCCTCGTCAAAGGCCTCCATACCGTTAAAGTAGGCATTATAATGTCCTGTTGTTTCGTGGTATTTCCGATTCACCCACTTGTCTTTAGTCGTTGAACAACCGGTGAACAGTATAAGGCTTAGCAAAAAAAGAAATGGTCGAAAGTGATGCATAGGTCTAATAACGTGCTAAAATTATTTTATTTCATAGCAAGAGAGAAATTCATAGTGCGATATTTGTCAGAAGAATGGGAAAAGATTTAAAAAACGAAACAAGAGTGCAGCGTTGGAGGAACAAATTCCGCTTCGTAATCCTAAACGATGACACGTTTGAGGAGCTTTTGACATTAAAACTAAGCCCTCTAAACATCTTTGTGTTTTCCGTAGTCACTATTGTAAGCACCATTGCGCTAACAACCACGGTAATTGCCTTTACTCCTTTGAAAGAACTCATTCCGGGGTACGCTTCCTCAAAGCTGCGTCGTGAAGCTATTGAGCTAGCCCTTACTACCGATAGCTTGACAGCCGCTATTGATCGTAATGAACGCTATATGCTTGGTATACAGCGTATATTAAGGGGTGGAGTAATCGACACGGTTCTTCAAGAGTTGGAAACAGACACTTCCTCCAGTAATACAGAAATAGCCTTATCAGACCCCAGCATACAGGACAGCGCGTTCCGCGAGTGGGTGGAAGAAGAAAACGCATTTACCTTGAGTCAAGGGGGTGCGGAGTTGGGAATTCCACAGTTGATTTCGCCTCTCGACGGTATAATTACGAGTGACTTTGACAAAATTTCGAATCATTTTGCCGTCGATATTGCAGCGGCTTCGAATACTCCAATCAAAACCTGCTATGAAGGAACGGTGATTTTTGCAGATTGGACGAGCGAGACTGGAAATATCATCATTGTACAACACGAGAACAACTTACTCAGTGCTTACAAGCACAACAGCGCTTTACTTAAAGAAGTCGGTGACTTTGTTCGTAACGGGGAGGCTATTGCAATCATTGGGAACAGCGGTGAGAATTCTACCGGGCCGCATTTACACTTTGAGCTTTGGTTCGAGGGGGCACCCATCGACCCTCAAAATTTTATAAAATTTTAAAGGCCGCTCTCGTAGGCAGAATCGGCGGGAAGATTGGGCTCTTTACTTGCTTTAACAGCAAGTATATCACAACGTTCGTTCTGCGGATGATTATTATGCCCCTTGACCCATTGAAAAGTTGGATTATACCTCTCCAAAAGGGGAATCATCAATCGCCAGAGGTCCGGATTCTTCTTATCCTTAAATCCTTTTTTTGCCCAAGAAAGAAGCCAGCCTTTATTAATTGCGTCAACGACATATTTGCTGTCGCTAACCACCGTTACATCAACTTCAGTACTTTTCAGTTCTCCCAAACCAACAATCACCGCGAACAATTCCATTCGGTTATTCGTGGTCTTTCTAAAACCGCCATTTAACTCTTTGCGGTGTCCCGCACTGCTTTCAAGCACCACTCCATAACCCCCTGGACCCGGGTTGCCACTTGCTGCTCCGTCTGTATATATGGTTACTCTCATTGACTCAAGATTAGATTCTCTATCCAACGTTCGATTGTAGGTCCGTAGTATTCTAATTCTAAACGGCGAACCTTTTCTTCTATAGATGACGGCACTTCTCCCGGGCTTATGTCAACGGCGAACTGAGCAATAATAGCGCCCTCATCGTAGTGCTCATTTACAAGGTGAATGGTTATGCCCGTCTCTGTTTCTTCTGCCTCGCTTACCGCTTGGTGAACGCGCTTTCCATACATACCCTTGCCTCCGTGCTTTGGTAATAGCGCTGGATGAATATTAATTATACGTCCGTTAAAGGCTCTTATCCAAGGGGCGGGAATCATTTTTAAATAGCCTGCAAGAACCACTAAATCTACTGTTTTGGTTAATTCTTGCAAGATTAAATCACTTTCGGTGCTTGGATCGAAGGTCAGGACCGCCACTTTTTTACCCGAGAATCGGTCAATTACGCCCGCTTTTGTGTTGTTAGTAACTATCCTTTCTACACGAGCAAGATCGCCGCCTTCAAAATAACGGTGCAATTCTTCTGCGTTACTTCCTGAACCTGAGGCTAATACAGCTATCCTAAGCATGAATATTTCTTCTTGAAAGAGTAAAGTTAACTCTACATTCCGGCTGTAGAGGATTACCAAAGTTTTATTTTCTTTGTGCTTGATTACTAAAACAAATTAATCATGTCTGACATTTCAGCAAAAGTAACAGCGATTATCGTTGACAAACTAGGAGTTGACGAAAACGAAGTAAGCACTGAAGCAAGCTTCACAAACGATCTCGGTGCAGATTCTCTGGACACTGTAGAATTAATCATGGAATTCGAAAAAGAGTTCGATATCCAAATCCCCGACGACCAAGCAGAAAACATTGGTACTGTAGGTCAAGCTATTTCGTACATCGAAGAAGCAAAAGCATAAGCTAACGTCTTCATTATGAACCTTAAACGCGTAGTTGTAACAGGTTTGGGCGCCATTACCCCCGTGGGTAACACCTTCGAAGAAACTTGGAAGAGTCTGCTTGCAGGTGCTTCAGGAGCTGCTCCTATCACTAGGTTCGACTCTTCTCTGTTTAAAACACACTTCGCTTGTGAGGTAAAAGACTTTGTACCCAACGACTTGCTCGACCGTAAAGAAGCACGTCGTATGGATCGATTTACACAATTCGGAGTGGTAGTGGCCAATGAGGCCATTACCAATTCCGGGCTGGATTTAGAAAACGAAAACCTCGATCGCATCGGGGTGGTTTGGGGTTCTGGTATCGGTGGTATAGATACATTCTTCGATCAAGTAAAAGGTTTCGTTGACAACGGCCTTAATCCGCGCTTCAACCCATTCCTTATACCTATGATGATTTCTGATATCACTCCAGGAAGAATTTCAATGATGCACGGTCTACGCGGACCAAACTACACAACCGTTAGTGCGTGTGCCTCTTCAACGAATGCGTTGATTGACTCATTCAATCTCATTCGTCTGGGAAAGGCCGATATAATTGTAAGTGGAGGCTCTGAAGCGGCCATTAACCCCGTGGGTATGGGTGGTTTTAATGCGATGAATGCGCTTTCAACGCGAAACGATGATCCGACTACAGCCTCACGTCCTTTCGACGCAGAACGCGACGGATTTGTCATGGGTGAAGGTGGTGCATGTATTATTTTAGAAGAATATGACCACGCAAAAGCTCGCGGCGCAAAAATTTATGCAGAAATGGTCGGTGGCGGACTAAGTGCCGATGCACACCACCTTACAGCGCCTCATCCAGAGGGATTGGGTGCTCGCAACGTCATGGCCAATGCTATTAAAGATGCCGGAATGACTCCTGATGAGGTAGATTACGTGAATGTACACGGTACATCTACTCCGCTTGGAGATATTGCTGAGACAAAGGCTATCCAACAAGTATTTGGCGAGCATGCATACAACCTAAATATTTCGTCAACCAAGAGTATGACCGGCCACCTTTTAGGTGCAGCGGGCGCGGTTGAAGCAATGGCGGCTATTATGTCTTGTTATACAAACAGGGTTCCTCCAACAATCAACCACTTTACGGACGACGAAAATTTAGATTCTAAGCTCAACTTTACTTTCCATTCGGCTCAGGAAAGAGAAATACGCGCTGCCTTGAGCAACACCTTCGGTTTCGGGGGGCACAACGCATCGGTGCTTTTCAAGAAAGCTGAATAGAAGGTTAATGAATTCGTTTAAAGGACGCTTTGTCCCAATCCTCAAACGCTCTTCTTTCGATCGAAAAATCAAAGACGTTATAGGGTATTGGCCAAAAGAAGCGGCTTTGTACAAACTCGCGTTACGACACGCAAGTGCATACCCATTTCGTAAAAAGAAAGGAGAGCGTAACAATGAGCGCTTAGAGTTTTTGGGTGACGCGGTTATCGACCTCGTTGTGGCCGATATACTTTTCTATCGTTTTCCATCCGATGACGAGGGCCACCTCACGAAGCTTCGTAGCAAAATTGTTTCCAGGAACAACCTCAACAACGTAGCGGACGTTCTTGGTGTGCCGAAGCTCGTGGTTGCTAACCTTAAGGGCAACCATAGCGAAAGCGTATACGGAGACGCTTTGGAGGCTTTGGTTGGCGCCGTTTACCTGGACCACGGAATAAGGCGGGCCGAACGGTTCATCGCGCTTAAAATTGTCAACCCCTTTTTATCCTCAGACAACCTCATAGAAACAACGCTGAACTACAAAAGTGAAGTTGTCGAACACTTTCAGGCGGAAAAAATAAACTTTAGGTTTGAAGAGATTGACCGCATAGGAGCTCAACACAACAGTACTTTTGTTATGGGGTTGTACATTAACAATAATTTAGTCGCTAAAGGAGAAGGTGGCTCGAAAAAGAAGGGCGAAGAGGCGGCCTCAAAGAAATATTATCAAACGCACATTGCAGATGCCTAGAATTAAGCACGTAAATGCATTAAGCAATGAAAAAATGAACTTCAGTACGCTTGGTATTCGCAGCGAGCTGAAAGACTATGAACTGGCCTACTGGTTGAACTATAATTATGACCTTGGGTTGATTGCGCGCCTAGACGTCACAGATGTCCAAATCAACGGGAGTATCTGGGAATACAACGTTTACGACGGCACAGACCACAACGGAGAGACGTTATGTTTGGTAATGAACGTGAGCAGTGGTTGGCGACCAGAAGCCAATGAAACACAAAACCTGTTCGGAAGCGTTCTTCCTAAAAAACATCTTTTGACTACTGTTAAACACTGGGACTGTGTTTTAATAGCGGAAAATAACGAATTTGCAGTCGATTTAGAAACGGCTTTAAAACGCAATTCTAAAATCACAACTGCCTCGTACTTCGAGGCACACACTCAACTGACACAATCTGAAACACATCTTTTATATGAGATCCGAAACGTCTAACAACACGAAAATCGTTGCAACTCTTGGGCCTGCATCATGGCACAGGGATGTTATGATGGATATGATCAAAGCCGGCGTAAACGTCTTTCGCGTAAACTTCTCACATGGAGACCATGAAACGCACCGCCGAACCATACGTCTCATCAAGGAAATAAACCAAGAATTTAATTGTAAGATAGCGATACTCGCCGACCTACAAGGCCCTAAGCTTCGTATCGGAGACGTTAAAGAGGGCACGGTAATCAAGGAAGGCGATACCCTTACGTTCACCACCGATAAGATAGGTGGTACTGCGGAACACGTGTACATAAACTACAAACAGTTTCCTGGTGACGTAAAGACTGGTGAGCGTATTCTCTTAGATGATGGAAAACTCCTGTGTGAAGTCGTGGAAACCAACAGAAAGGATAAAGTGGTCACACGGGTCCTTCAAGGGGGTCCTTTAAAAAGCAAGAAAGGTGTAAACCTTCCAAACACCAGGGTTAGCCTACCCTGTTTGACCGATAAAGACCTTGCAGATGTGGTGGTTGCAATGGAAGAAGGTGTGGAGTGGATAGGCCTGAGCTTTGTTCGCGACGCACAAGATGTAAAGGAGCTTCGAAACATTATTAAGAAGTTCGGTAGTTATGCGAAAATTGTATCAAAAATTGAAAAGCCGGAAGCAGTAGTAGATATCGACCAAATTATCCATGCCACAGATGCCGTTATGGTGGCTCGTGGCGACCTGGGAGTTGAAATTCCTTACTCTTCTGTCCCAATGGTCCAAAAGATGATTGTTGAGAAATGCCATATTAAAGCAAAGCCTTGTATTATCGCCACCCAAATGATGGAAAGTATGATCGAAAGCCAAAGCCCCTCTCGTGCTGAGGTGAATGATGTAGCAAACTCGGTATGCGACGGCGCCGATGCAGTAATGTTGTCCGGAGAAACTTCTGTAGGTAAATATCCGGTAAAGGTGGTAGAAACTATGGCGAGCATTGTGGCTCACGTTGAATCGACCTTCGACGTAAAACCGAATACCGATAACGAGCCTTCGATTAAAAACGAGCGATACATAACGAAAACCATTTGTTACAACGCTGCTAAGATTGCTGATCAAGTTGGAGCTGCGGCAATCCTGACTCTCACTTTTAGCGGATATACAGCGCTTAAAATCGCTGGACACCGTCCTACTACGAAAATTGTAGTGTTCACCGCTAATCGTCAGATAATGAACCAAATGTCATTGGTTTGGGGCGTTGAAGCTTTCTATTATGACGGTATGGAGAGCACTGATCAAACCTTTGACGATATTAAAAACATCCTCAAAGAAAACAACGTTGTGTGCGCTGGTGATTTGGTTGTGAAGATTGCTTCAATGCCTATCGAAGAGAAGGGCTTCACAAACATGTTGAAAATAGCAGCGGTATAATAAGGCCAACTCAATACTTGAGAAGCCCGGGGTGTCCCGCAGGCTTTTTTATCTTTATAGCTATGTCTAAAAACATACAGAATCACCTTTGGGACCGCAAAGAAACTAGGCTCGAACGCACTTTTGTCTTACCTTCTTTTCAGGCCTCTTTAGAGTTTGTTGCAGCGGTTGGCGCCCTTGCTGAAGAATGCAACCACCATCCTTTCATTGCTATTGATTACCGTACGGTTGTTCTTTATTCTACCACGCACGACGAAGGAGAAGTAATCACACATCTCGACCATAAATTGGCTCAAAAAATAGATGCTGCTTTTGCAACTATAAATTAAACGCCTGTCTTAAAATTCTCCAAGAAACGTTTGTCGTTCTCTGTAAATAAACGAATGTCTGGAATCTGATAGCGGTTCATGGCGATACGCTCGATCCCCATACCAAACGCATATCCCGAATACTCGTCAGGGTCTATACCGTTCGCTTTAAGAACATTTGGATCTACCATACCACAGCCCATTACCTCAAGCCATCCTGTACCTTTGGTTACTTTGTGGTCAACCTCGCTTTCTAGGCCCCACCAAACATCTACCTCAGCACTAGGTTCTGTAAAAGGGAAGTAGGAGGGGCGCATTCTAATCTTGGCGTTGCCAAAGAATTCCTCGGCGAAGTACATCAAGACCTGCTTTAAATCTGCGAAGCTTACGCCCTTGTCTATGTAAAGACCTTCAATCTGGTGGAAAATACAGTGGCTTCTTGCGCTTATGGCCTCGTTTCTAAAAACTCTTCCTGGACTAAGGGTGCGAATAGGAGGGGTGTTGCTCTCCATGGCTCGAACCTGAACAGACGACGTGTGAGTTCGCAATGCCCAATCTGGGTTTCTTTGAACGAAAAACGTATCCTGCATATCTCGCGCTGGGTGTTCTTTTGGGAAGTTAAGCGCAGTAAAGTTGTGCCAATCGTCCTCCACCTCGGGACCCGCGCTTACGTTAAATCCGATGCGTTTGAAAATCTCTACAATCTCATCCTTAATAGCGTTTATTGGGTGAATAGCACCCATTTCTGCTGGAATACCCGGTCTCGTAATGTCTCCGTTTACCCCTGTCGCTGCCTCGCTATCTGTAGGTTTAAGGGCCGCCTTGTGTTTGTTTTCGGCTAGTTGCTTCAGCTCGTTCAATGCAGCGCCAAAAGCCTTCTTCTGCTCGGCAGGAACTTTTCTAAATTCCTTGAATAATTCTTGAATGGCGCCCTTTTTGCTTAAAAATTGAAGCCTAAACTGTTCCGCCTCTTGTTTATTGGTCAAGGAGATAGATTCAATCTTGTCGCGGAGGTTTTGAACATTTTCAAGCATAACAGCCTAGTCTAATACGATTCGTTTGTTGTAAATTTGGCAAAATTACTGAATTACAAGCATGAAACGCTTATTTCTTTTATTACTCGTTGCCTTTACTTTTTCTTCTTGTGAAGAAGGGGCTACTGAATACTTCGTTAAAATAACTGTTACCAATGAGGGCGGACTCCCAGTGCAGAACGCTGCGGTGAAAATGTTCACGCCAATCCAAAACTCTACGGAATGGTACAACTTCACAGATGTGAGTGGCCAGGTCATATTCAGGTCAGGCTTCGAGGCCTACCACGATATTAAGGCGTGGAAGATGGTTTATGAAGGTTGCAACTATGTAAGGTTAGTCCGAGGAGAGACAATTGACGTAAATGTTGTACTTTACCCAATCGGAGACCCTAATGGTTGTGTAGAATGATGAAGAAGATAGTTTTCCTTTTTGCGCTTAGCGCTTTATTGTTTTCGGGATGTCGCATTGACAACCCTACGTACTCGTTCAGAATCAAGGTGACCAACCCAGACGGTGTAGCCATTCAAAATGTTGTGATAGAAGCTTCTGTTGACGTTCCTGGCCACCGCGAAGAAGCTTACATGGTGGATACCACCGGACTTGACGGTGTAGTGGAATTTGAATACGACTACGAGGCCGTGTTTAAAATCTTAGGCACCCGTGGCGGAAACCCTTATACGCACATTGGTTGTGGTTTTGTTAAGCTAGAGGCCAACCAAACGGTAGAAAGTTCAATCATCTTACTTCCTTACGATCCATCTGACCCAGGCTGCTAAGCTTTGGCCAATTCAAATAAAACCCCCAAGCAACGGGCTCGTGGGTTTCTTTTTTTAAATATATCCATTGGACTTAAAGTAATTAACCACGGCTTGTTTCATCAGAATAGCTTGTTCTCCAGCCTTTAGTGTTGGGAGGGGCTTAAGCACTTTAAAATGCGGCCACCCCTCCTCGTCGCGTTTCTCAAATTCGTAATAGCCATATGGCTCCAAGACCGTACAAATGGCAACATGAAGCACATTAATCTTCACGTCCTTCTTCATTTTGATATATCCCATCTGAAGCTCTTGAGTACCCACAAGCAATAGTACACCATCTAAATCGATATCTCCATCGCCTGGGAACTGGTGGGAAAGTTTGTCTAGAAGGTGGTGCCAATCGGCTTTTAATTCTTCGCTTCTCACTATTTTGCTTCTATGAAAGGATTAGACCTCGTTATCTTGCTTTTTACGGCGTTTCTTGTTGCCAAAGGTATATGGAAAGGCTTTGTAAAAGAAATCGCTGGAGTCCTTGCTGTATTGCTCGCTGTCGTTGTCTCTTTTATTTACCACGGGCCTGCAATAGCTTACTTCGGCAGCAGGATTGAATTCGATTACCTGCCTATAGCCGCCTATGTCGTTTTGTTTGTGACCACCTACACTGCTGTCATGCTTTTAAGCAAACTTATAGACAAGATTTTGCACTCCATTTTTCTAGGCGGAATAAATCGAATTCTAGGCGGCGTGTTTGGCGCTATAAAATCAGCGCTATGGCTGGCCATATTGACTTACGCTTACACTACCGCTAATAGCGGCGTAGGGTTCCAGCACCCCGAATGGATCCTGGACTCGCAATACTTTCCGTTTCTCGTTGATTTCAGTGAAATCCTCTCAAGCTATTTAGCTTAATGCGGCAACGCCCGGAAGCTCTTTGCCCTCCAAGAACTCTAACATCGCACCACCGCCGGTTGAGATGTAACTTACCTTATCTGTAAAACCAAATTTATTGATTGCGGCAACGCTATCACCACCGCCAATCAAAGAGAATGCTCCTTTAGCCGTGCTCTTCGCGATAGCCTCTGCAACGCGCCTCGTTCCATCGGCATAATTGTCAAATTCGAACACGCCCACAGGGCCGTTCCAAATTATTGTTTTTGCATCGGCGAGAACGTCTTCAATCATAGTGATACTCTCAGGTCCGTTGTCTAAGCCCATGTATCCTTCTGGTATCTCGCCAATGGGACACACACGCTCCGCAGGAGCGTCAACAAAATCCTTTGTAATAAGCGTATCTGTTGGAATCATTAGGCTACAACCGAACCTCTGTGCCTTTGCCATCAGTTCCTTGGCTAGCTCAAGCTTATCGTCCTCTACAAGTGACGCCCCTATAGAGCCTCCCATTGCTTTAACGAAAGTGAAACCCATGCCGCCGCCAATAACCACGGTGCCTACATTCTCTAGCATATTGGTAATAACGCCAATTTTTGAGCTCACCTTCGCACCACCAATAATGGCAACTGTTGATGCTTTGTCGCTTCCTAGTGCTTTCGAAATGCTCTCCACCTCGCGGTTCATTAGTGCACCAAAGTCCTTGTTGTCTTCTGCGAAGAACTCTGCAATGATTGCAGTTGATGCGTGGGCACGGTGCGCTGTACCGAAGGCGTCGTTCAAGTAAATATCTCCAAGCTCCGCCAATGACGCGGCAAACTCTCTATCGCCTGAGGTTTCTTCGTTATAGTAACGCACGTTCTCTAGCAATATAATCTCGCCGTTCGACGCTGCCGCAATGGCCTCGGTGGCTTTATTGCCGATACAGTCTTCGGCAAAGTGCACATTGATTCCTGTCAAACTACTTACCTCGTCAACCAAAGAGGCTAGTGAAAGCTTCGCCACGCGCTCGCCTTTTGGACGACCCAAATGGCTCATCAATACGGCTTTACCTCCGCCTTCAACCACTTTTATAATTGTTGGAAGTGACGCTTTAATACGGGTGTTGTCTGTGATTTTTAAGTTTTCGTCTTGTGGGACATTGAAGTCCACACGAATGAGTACATTCTTTCCTAAAAAGTCGAAGCTTTTCATATATTTTTGAGTGTTGAATTGGTCGGCTAATTTAAACGATTTTCTACGGTAACATCTATGGTTAGAACATATAACAATAACAACCTGCTCGAGCAGATTAAACACGCTGCCTTGAGGGGAAAGCTGCACCACGCCAACCTGATTTCGTGTGGGCAAGGTGAGGATGGACTCCCTCTGGCCCTGGAGCTTTCAAAACTGTTGTTGTGTGGGCACGAAACGGGGTGTGGAACATGCCGAGGCTGTACCCGTGTAAAAAAGCTGGAGCATCCCGATCTAAATTTAACCTTTCCCATAGTCTCAGGGGGCGCTACCGGGACTTCAGATGATTTTTTGGTCCAATTCCGCGAGGCCTTCATCAAAAATCCTTTTCTCGACCCAAATAGCTGGCAACAAACCATTGCCTCCAAAAACCAACAGCTGCAGATTCCAGTAAAAGAAATTCAAAACCTGCAGCACAAACTAAGCCTTACAGCCGCTGAAGGCAAAAACAGAGTATTGCTACTTTGGATGCCAGAGGCCATCAAAGTGAGCGCTTCGAATAAGCTCTTGAAGCTTATCGAGGAGCCTTTAGACAACACCTACATCATCTTTGTCACACACAACAAAGGAAAGTTACTGCCAACCATTCTCTCCCGTTGTGCGCAATGGCACTGTAAACCATTGACAGGAAAGGCCTTTGACCAGCACTTTAGCGAAGAAGCTGAGAACTTAACGGCGCTTCTGAGTATGGTATTTGCGCCAAACCTAGGTGCTGCCATCACAGCGAAAAATGATCCAAGCACCACCCAGATAGAGCTCTTTGCCCACTGGATGCGCACCTGCTATAAAGGCGCACCTGTAGAAATTACGGCGATCGTAAATGAGTTGGCCATTCTACCGAAAGAAGCTGTAAAGACATTGATTACTAGATCTATGCACTTCTTAGAGCGCGGCTATTACCACAACGTACAATCAACCCATTCTTCAGCAACCGACCTTGGTGCTATAAACGTTCAGAAGATCAGCGCCGCAGTAGTACCCGAAGGGGCACAATTAATTGCCAAAACACTCGGATCTTGTCTAAGGGATTTGGAGCGAAATATCCATTTAAAAACCTCGCTCACACATGCAAGTTACCAACTACACCGGGCATTTAGTGGTCGATAGGTCCGCTATGTTTAAAGACGTAAATATTTGAACTTGTATTCGTTTTTCCCGCTTTTACGTTGCTTATAAAGCCGCGATACAAGGCTTTCACCCAATGGGCTAAAGCCTTGTTTTTTCGACCGCTCTTGTATTGCTCAGACAGTAAAGAGATGTAGTAGCTGTCCATATTCATTGGGATGACTTTTTGCAAGTAAAAACTATGCTTACCTAGTAGCTTAGAAACGCTCTTCTCTGTAAAGTGGTGCACGTGAATAGGCACATCCCAAGCCGCCCAATGTTTACCATAGTGCTCAGCATCATAACTCTCGGGGTTGGGAACCGCAATGATGAGGTGACCACCAGCAATTAATCTTTCTTTAAAACTTGTAATCAGTCCGTTTAGATCATAGATGTGCTCTAAAACGTGCCACATCGTGATGACCTCTACGCCTTTTTCTACACCCTCAATGGAGGCACTTACAGAACCGTAAGATTGGGCAGCAGCACGGGCATTGTCGTTGATCTCCACACCTACAGATTTTTTTCCGCTTTGTACTAATATTTGTAAGAATTGGCCCGTACCACAACCGTAATCCAAAACGGTACCTTGACCATTATATACGGCGTTTACATACGAGAGTTTTCTTCTCAAATTAACGCCACGCATAACCTGATATACTTGTCCAAAAAGACTCTTGCTCTCATTCGTGTGGCTGATGTAATTAGGACTATCGTAATAGGGTCCTATTTCGGCTTCAACCACCCTGGGGCTTGTAAACAAATGTGAACATTCTATACACTTTTGGACTGTGAATTCTTGCTTGCTTGTAGAATAATCTACCGTGTCTACGGCTTTTTCAAACGATGTTTCCTCACAAACAGGACAATATTTCAACTCTTCTCTCATAGCGTAATTAGGCCCTGCTTTTAACGCCCCATATAAACGAGCAATACGTGAATATCACTCTGGCTAATTCCACTAATACGGCTGGCCTGTGCGATGGTTGCTGGACGAATGGCGTCTAACTTATCTCTTCCCTCAAAACTAAGGCCTTTTACCTTGTAGTAATCAAAGTTTTCCGGGATTTCCTTATCGTTCAAGCGCTTTATCTTCGCAACGTTTTCCTCTTCACGCGCAATGTAACCGCCGTACTTAATGTCAATTTCTAGTTGTTCAATAACCTCGTCGGTCCACCAAGGTTCGTTTGAATAGTATGGCTCAAAATTCTCCAGCTTGATGTTCGGTCGAGCTACCAATTTATTTGTCTTGGTTTTCTCTCTAGCCGGTTTTTCTCCCTGAGCGGTTAAGACCGTGTTAATTTTTTCTAACGGCAAGTTCTTATCTAGAGCAGCCTTACCCAAACCGATGAGCTCAATTTTTTCCTCAAGCAACTTCTTTCTTTGATCACCGGCAAGACCTATTTCGTGCCCCAAAGAAGTCAATCGCAGGTCAGCATTATCCTGTCTTAAAAGTAATCTGTATTCAGCGCGAGAGGTAAACATTCTATAGGGCTCCTCGGTGCCTTTTGTGATGAGGTCGTCAATCAATACTCCTATATACGCATCGTTTCTACCTAGAATAAAAGGCGAATCACCGCGAACAGCGCGAACAGCGTTCACGCCAGCCATCAGCCCCTGACAAGCTGCCTCCTCATATCCAGTAGTACCATTAATCTGACCCGCAAAATACAAACCGCTTACCCGCTTGGTTTCAAGGGTATGTTTGAGCTGGGTAGGGGGGAAGTAATCGTATTCAATAGCATATCCAGGACGAAAGAACTTCGCGTTTTCAAACCCTCTTACTTTGTGCAAGGCCTCGTATTGTACTTCTACTGGTAAACTTGTAGAGAAACCATTCACGTATACCTCAACGGTATTCCAGCCCTCGGGTTCAACGAAAATCTGGTGAGAGTTTTTCTCGGAAAATCGATCAATTTTATCCTCAATAGAAGGACAATATCTCGGTCCCGTACCTCGAATAGCGCCATTAAATAAGGGAGAACGATCAAACCCTTTCTTTAGAGTGTTGTGTACTTCTTGCGATGTATGGGTAATCCAACAGCTCCTTTGCTTCTCTAGTTTAGACTGACCTAAGAAGCTAAACTGGCCAGGGTCTTCGTCTCCTGGTTGTTCTTCCATTACTGTGAAATCTATGGTTCTGCCGTCTATTCTAGGCGGTGTACCCGTCTTCATTCTGCCTGCTTCAAAGCCCAATTGAATAAGTTCTTCAGTAATTCCAGTGCTTGCTCTTTCACCGGCTCTTCCACCGCCAAAGTTTTGATCACCTACATGAATCAGACCATTCATAAAGGTGCCACTAGTAAGTACTACCGTCCGTGCTTCAAAAGTCATCCCTAAGGCGGTTTTCACACCGTGAACAGTACCGTCCGAAACAAGCATTCCCGTAACCATATCTTGAAACATACTCAGGCCTTCCGTCTCTTCAAGTAAATCTCTCCAATACTGTGCAAAGAGCATTCTATCACTTTGCACACGAGGACTCCACATGGCAGGGCCTTTACTTCTGTTGAGCATTCTAAACTGAATCATGCTCTTATCTGTAGTGGTTCCTGATCCGCCTCCTAAAGCATCTATCTCTCTGATTATCTGACCTTTAGCAACTCCTCCCATCGCTGGATTACAGCTCATTTGACCAATGGTCTGCATGTTCATTGTAATGAGCAACACTTTAGCGCCCATCTTGGCGGCACAATAACCGGCCTCACAACCCGCGTGTCCGCCACCAACAACAATTACATCATATTTTTCATCTAGAACCATCCTACAGCCGGTCTAAAATTTCATTTTCTTTTGATCGCATTACCGCTTTTTCCGCCTCTGTTTTGTCGCCAAAACCAATTAAATGAAGAATGCCATGAGCAACAACTCTATCGCGTTCTCTTTCAAGAGGCTCGTTATTTTCAGCAGCATTGTCTTTAATCCTGTCTTTACTTATAAACAGCTCACCAGATATCTTGTTTTGACGCGTATAATCAAACGTAATAATATCCGTATAGTAATTATGATTCAAGTGCTTTCTGTTTACTTCTAAAAGCTCTTCATCGTTCATCCAATGAATATAGATATCACCAAACCTTAGGTCTTGATACAAGCTTTCAAAAGCTGTTATAATATGGGATTCTACTGGGATCAAATTACTTCTTTTTCAACACCGGCAAAGGTAAGTCGCTTACGGTATTGTTCGAGGTTTTAATAATAATCTCTGTCCCCTTGTCAGAGCTAGAATCGTCCCCGCTATTAGCTTTACGCTCCTGTCCTTGTTCTTCCTTTTGAAACTCTGAATCAACGCTTTCCCACAATCTGTCTTCAAAATCACTTTGACTTTCGTTCTCCCTTGGTGTACCGAACAGAATCTGTCGTTTCAATTCTTCTAGTTTTTGAGACTGTCGACCATCGCCTGATTCTTTTAACCCATTTAATTTATTGTCTATTTTTTTAAGGAGTTCCTTAGTGCTTCTTCCTTGTTCTCCGGACATTTTACCGTCCTCTGAAGGCTTTCTCAAAACACCTTTTTTACCTGGTTTTTTACCTTGGCTCTTTCCAGATTCTGAGCCTTTTTTCTTTGAAGGTTTGTTTCCTTTTTTACCCTTAGCAGGCTTACCTGTTTTTCCCGGTCGGCCTTTTTTACACTCCTTTTTAGAGCTGGCCAAAGACTTTTTCTCGCTCTGAAGTATGTCGTAAAGAACGGCGTTTAGGTCATTTAAAGCAGTAACCATATAGGCGGTTTTAACTTCAATATTTTTAGAACGTAAAAGAGCCGACTCTAATTCTTTTACTGCATTATTAATAGATACAGAGGCCTCATTTAACACAACACCAAGCATAGGATCGGTAATTAAAATAACTTCTAAAGAATCTAGTATCTCGCGTTGTATGGTTAATAATGTTCTTTGCTCTCTATAGCGTGAACCGGATTGTATCGCTTTATTTACCTCTTGAACCACACTCGTTTTCCAAGAATTCTTAAGCATTCTTTTCAAGCGTTCAACGTTTTCTGATTGTATGTCAACCGTAGATTCCGTTAATAACTGTTTTAATTTTTGAGCACTGTCTTTAGCTTGTTCCTTTCTTCTATCACCGCTTTTATTAAGTGATTCAAGCTTATTGAGTTCTTCTTTTAATTCTTCTTTGTCTGTATTATTGAGTTCGTTTATTGAAGTGTTGATTACCGAATCTAATGGTGCATTAGTTTCACGTGAAACCATTTCTAAAGCGTTAATTAACTTTTGAATCTCCCATAACTCATCTAAGGTCTCCTGAATATTGTCTAATTCTTCTTCTTGTCGATCAGCAGGGTTTGGATTGTTTTCTTTATCTAACCTTTTTTCTAATAGCTTTCTTAGATCTAAAGGGTTTTTCTTTAAGGTTTCTTGTTTTTTGGGGTTTATAAAGGATTTAAAAGGTTGCACTTTTAAGGTTGCTGTTTGATTTAACTCCGATTCCAACACTTGATAAGACATCTGGGGTCTCTCAACCAACCGTTTAGTGCGTTGATTCAAATTATCATAAGCTTCTATAACAACTTTCGTATTAACCCATGCTAAAGAAAATAATCCTGCACTTTTTAGAATTTGAGACTCAATGATAATTCTATTCAGTTGAAAATCGTCCGTGCATTTTATTACTAGGGAATCATAATTGTTTTTAACAACCTCAATGTCTGGAGGTAAATCCTGTGTTATTTGTACTGGAATATTAAATCGTTGATTTAAACCTGCAAACTCTATTGCCTCTGTTTCGCTTTTAATGATTGACATAGATAAGTTGTTTTTTGTTTCACGTGAAACAACCGGTTCTAAATATTCGGTCAATAAACCTTTGAAATTTACTGTTACTGAACTTCCAACAATAGCTTTTACTGTGTCTGATAACCAATAAGGTTTAATGTTTGTATAAGTCGGCGGTTTGATATATGCTGACCATGAAGAAATATTTATTAATGAATCACATATAATCCATAATTCTTTAACTATTCTACCGTTTTTAATAACCGTGTGTTTTGAATTCTTTAAGACAAAACTTGGAACTTCCTCTATATCCAAGTTCTGCTCAGTAAACCGTGATAAATCTGGTTGACTATAAAAATCAGTATAAATTGTGTCTGGTAATATATTTATCTCCTCAGCACCTCTATACTGGCCGGTAATTAGTTCGTCCGTACTAATTTTTAACGGTCTATAAAAGAATAGTGTAAGTAGGGTTAAAAAAGAAACACCAATAATTATATAACGGTAGGTCCAGTGGTGCTTGATTGTAATTAGTAATGAAACTAAGGTCCTTTTACTATCTAATAAAGCAATGCGTGATGACCATTCTCCTATTTCACCTTTTTTACTTAAATCCAACGATTGATTGAATCGGCCCCCATCGTATTTCTTAACTACCTTCGCTAAATATCTGTTTGAAAGAGATCGTACACCAACAGCTAAAAACAGGTAGCGTAGTGGGTAAAACAGAACTACTAACAACGTTAATAATATATATATCTTACCTACCTGCTGTATTCCAAATAACCCTGGAATAAACCAAAGGTTAATAGTTGCAATTAAGAGTGCTGTAAAACCACTTAAAAAAATAGTTAATAAACTGAAATACAATGATTTACGTAAAAAAATACGTCTTACAAAGTCTTTTATTTCTATTCCTTCTTTCATGTCTTACCGATTGTAGTACTTCTAGTACTTTAACCTCTTATGATAACTACACTTTTCAAACAAAAGGTAAGCGTAAGAATCCTGCAATACTATTTTTTGCGGATCTAAATATAGCCGCTAATGACTCTTTGATTAAACACTTGAGTAAAGATTACTACGTTATAATTATTCAAGAATTAGAGAGTGATTTTCTAGAAAAGCTCAATGCTGATAATTCACTGACACGTGGCATAACTGGACTTGCTTTATACAATCATATTAACCAACAAATTAAACTCACCGGTATTGCTGCCTCAGGATTAGAATGTATCCATATTTGTTCTTGGGGAATGAATACCCGTACCCCTTTTATTAAACTCTATCCTTTATTTCAAGGAAGTTTGAATGATCACCTAAGATTAGCACTTGGTGGAGCTATTAATGTTTTTCCTGTTTATAATAAGAACCTTAATGCTCTTGAGATTTATAATAATATCAATAACACATACCCACCATCAGGTATGCTATTAGGTTATTCTTATCGCTACCTAGAAAGTTTAAAAACACTTAATATACAAACTCATATGTCAAGTTATGAAGGAGACTTAGATGTTCAAGTCTTATATTAAGAACACGCTATCTTATCAACTCTACGTTTGTGTCTTCCTCCTTCAAAATCATTTGTTAAGAATGATATAAGTATTGCTTTAGCCTCTTCTGTACTTATAAAACGAGCAGGTATAGCAATGATATTTGCATCATTGTGTTGACGTGCTAACGCTGCAATCTCTGGCAACCAACATAATGCACCACGAATGTTTTGATGCTTGTTAACGGTCATATTAATCCCATTACCAGATCCACAAATAACCACACCTAAAGAACAAGTTCCTTCCGATACTAATGAAGCAACTTTATGACCATAATCTGGATAATCAACACTATCGCTATAAAAAGGTCCTTGATCTAATACTTCAGCACTGTGTGTTTCAAGCACTTTAATTAGTTCTGTCTTTAATTCTACACCCGCGTGATCAGTTCCAATAGCAATCTTCATAATACTTGTTGTTTTTACAAAGGTCGTAATTGTTGTGTATAACCTAGTTGATTAATGTGAACAACCTATGAACAGTATCTGAAAACTCACACTTGTATTATTCACATGTTTTTATATATGGAAAATATATTTTAAAGTGTGGTTTGAAATTATTGTTACTTCTTCAAAATCGGTTCACATAAAAAGAATGTATACTAACATATCAAGTATGAACTAGTATTTAACAATTCCTATTTCATTTTAATAATAAACACTGTGAATAACATTAGTATACCTGAAATAATTCAGTAATTACAGTATTTTAAATCTGATAACAACTATTTATAAGTCATAAATCATAGGAGAGTTGTAACTAAGTTATCACGGTTATTAACGGACTATTATTATTACTATACTCTTTTAAAATAAATTCTATTATATATAGAGCTGATTGGATAATTAAAAATTCACTTATGATAATCCTTGGATTCAAATTAATCATCGTGATGTTATAACTCCAAGAGGAAGCGCTAGGATTTACGGTGAGGTTAATTTTAAAAATTTATCCATTGATAAAAAGAATTTACCTGGCGTGTAGGTCAATTTAGATTTCCCTTGAATACTTATTCCTGGGAGATTTCTGAAGGTGGGGGACTACACAGTATTGATCCTTTAGAAAGTGCCAAACGTGAATTATTAGAAGAAGTGGGATACACTGCTAATAATTGGACACCACTTCTGGAGATGCATTTAAGCAATAGTGTAAGTGATGAAAAAGCCATTTTTTTACTGAAGATCTCACTGAAGCTACAAGTCAACCTGAAGAAAGTGAAAATCTAACCGTTGAGAAGATTCATTTCTCAGGATTGTACCAGCAAGTGATGGATGGAATAATTACAGATTCAATTAGCGCCGCTGCAGTGTTTGAATTATATATTTTAAGGCCGAGTATATTAAAGGTCTAAAAACGTCTTAAATCGCTCCATAACCACTTCTATCGCCTTCGAATTAGGATGAGTGCCGTTAGATTCGAAGAAGGAATAATCTCGAAGCTCATCATTAATAATTTCAAAACTCGGGAAATACACAACTTTAGGAGATAATAACAGTTCTTCGATTGCTGTTCGTAAGATGGATTTACCTAAGAAATTTTCCTGTAAACCAATTCTTGTATAACGAACTGGGCTCACGGTAAAAATGATTTTTAGATTTTCTGGCAATTTAGATAAAGTATGTTTCCATTCAGTAACTATTTCCTCCTTATTCAATAACCTTCGCTCAAAAAAATGACCAGGCAGTTTGTGGCAATTATTAACTAGTTGGTTTCCTTTAAACCAAGCGTGGGAGGTACCTAAAGAAATTACGAAAATGAGTTTTTTACCAGATTGGTTTAGGTATTGTTTAATTTCATTTCTCGTTTTTTCTATATATTCTTTAAGTACAGTATCACTTTTACCTTGCCACTTATTAGCTGCGTCGAGTTGGTGAAAGATTCCTTGATAATTAAAATTGGGTGATAATTCCTTATTACAAAAAATCCAGCGTAGTTGTTTCGAAATGCTGATTGGATTGAAAGAGGTGCCTAGCGGGTTGAATTGGTACTTATATCCCCACTTACTTAAAAAAGGATCAAGGTTACTAACAAAGCAGCTGCCTATACCGAAAAAAAAAGGGGGCGCTGAAAGTTCTTCAGTCCCCATTTTTACTCCTGTAATCATTATTTAAATATTGAATTCAATGCCTTGGGCAAGTGGTAGATCTTTACCATAATTTAAGGTATTGGTTTGGCGGCGCATATATGCTTTCCAAGCATCTGATCCACTTTCACGGCCACCGCCAGTTTCTTTTTCTCCACCAAATGCTCCGCCAATTTCTGCACCAGAGGTACCAATATTGACATTAGCAATACCGCAATCCGAACCACTTTCACTCAAGAAAATATTTGCTTCTCTAACATCGCTAGTCATAATAGCACTCGATAAACCTTGCTTTACATTGTTTTGAATAGCAATAGCATTTTCCACATCACCTTCATATTTTAATAAGTAAAGGATAGGTGCGAAGGTCTCTTTTTGGACGCTATCATAATCGTTTAATGCTTCAATGATACAAGGTTGAACATAAAATCCATCGTTATATATTCCTCCTTCAAGAACTCTACCGCCGTAGAGTACTTTTCCACCCTCTGATTGAACATTTTTAATAGTACCTAAGAAGGCTTTTATAGCATCTTGATCAATCAATGGTCCTACATGATTACTTTCATCTAGCGGGTTACCAATTTTAATTTGACCGTATGCCTCAATTAAAGCGTTCTTTACTTTATTATAAACACTCTCGTGGATAATAAGTCTTCTTGTTGAAGTACAACGTTGACCACACGTTCCAACTGCACCAAACAATGCACCGGTAACAGTCATTTTTAAATCACAAGTTGGTGTGATAATAATGGCATTATTCCCACCTAATTCAAGTATAGATTTTCCAAACCTTGAAGCAACTTGAGCGCCAACTATTCTTCCCATTCTAGTAGAACCTGTAGCTGATATCAGTGGCATTCTTTCATCGTGCGTCATCCATTCACCACGTGTGTAATTACCAGTGATGATCGAAGAAATTCCCTCTGGAAGGTTATTTGCAGCTGCAACTTTATTCCAAATGTGTTGGCACGCAACTGCACATAATGGTGCTTTTTCACTGCCTTTCCAAACCACGGTATTACCACAAACTATGGCTAATGCAAAATTCCAAGCCCATACAGCAACAGGGAAATTGAAGGCAGAAATTACACCTACTACTCCAAGCGGATGCCACTGTTCCATCATATGGTGGGACGTTCTTTCACTCTTGATAGTTAGACCATATAACTGTCGCGAAAGACCAACGGCAAAATCACAGATATCTATCATTTCTTGGACTTCACCGAGGCCTTCTTGGTAGCTTTTTCCCATTTCCAAGGAAACCAAAGCACCAAGTTCTGCTTTTTCTTCGCGTAGGGCATTTCCAAATTGGCGCATCAACTCACCTCTTTTAGGAGCTGGCATACTACGGAGCGTTTTAAAAGCTTCAGATGCGGCAGTAACTACTGCATTATATTGTTCTTTAGTAGTAATACTTACGCTGCCTAATTCAAGGTTGTCAATAGGCGAGTTAGACGTAATGGTATCACTGCTTTCCATCCACTGCTGACCAGTTGAGGTTCCGTGGACAGCTCTAGTAAGGTTTAAAGATTCTAAGATCTGAGAAGGTGTAAATGCTTCCATGTATTGGGTTATAAATTTCTTTCAAAAATACGATGAATAGCTCTGTAAGCTGTTGGATTAAAAAAAGACTTTCTCAAAGGGTTTCGAACAACTCTACGAGTTACTTTTGTTATTTAGAATAAATCAAAATAAGATGCGTTTTCTAATTTCCCTTTTCGCTAGCGTATTGCTATTTGCTTGTACAACTACTCCGAAGGACAGTAAAGACGGAAGAATAAAAGTTGTTTGTACAACAAGCATTATGACCGACTGGGTAAGCAATGTTGCTTCAGATAATATGGAAGTAATTCCACTATTAAAAGTAGGTATAGATCCTCACGTCTATAAACCATCAAAAAAGGATTTAGATCTGTTGCGAGAGGCAGATGTTATCATTTACCATGGGCTTCATTTAGAAGGGAAGATTATAGAAGTGCTAGAGCATATGGAGGATAAACTTATCATCGATGCGGCTAAGAATTTTCCTAAAGAGTTAATTATTCGCGATCCAAACTTTCCAGCATCAACCGATCCACACGCGTGGTTTGATATAGAGCTAGCGCAAAATTCTATCAAAACGATTGTAGGAGAATTACTTCAAAATTATCCGGTTCAAGCAGTGGGTATTAAACAAAAGGCGAACAACTATTTTTCAGCGATGGATTCAGTGGCCATAGAAGTAAATAATACTATAAAAACTATACCAGAGCAGCAACGCTTGGTTATAACCACACACGATGCGCTTAGTTATTTTGCTAGGAATTACGGATTGCGCGTTAAAACACTTCAAGGAGCTAGTACGGTAAGTGAATTTGGATTGCGAGAAATAACGGATTTGGTAGACTTCATTGTCGAACAACAGGTTCCAGCTATTTTCCTCGAAAATATTATTAGCCCCCAAGCAATGGAAAGCGTTCAGAGGGGTTGTGTATCAAAAGGGTTTGACGTAAAAATCGGACCCGAATTATTAAGCGATAGCCTCGGAAATGAAGAGGATAGGAACACCTATTTTAAAATGCTCATTTTTAATGCTAAGACCATTACAGAATACTTAAAATAATTGGATGTTTTAGTCAAATACCTTAGCCTTGAAGACCCAAACGTTAGGTATGTAGTTGTAGCCATTGTTTTATTAGGCGGTATGAGCGGAATCGTTGGTGGCTTTAACTATTTAAGAAAAAAAACACTGGTTGGAGAGACGGTGGCACACAGTATGCTGCCGGGTGTTTTAATTGCATTTCTTTTGAGCGGAGTGAAGAATGCTCCCGTGATGATTTTAGGTGCGGCATTAAGCGGATGGATCAGCATCTGTGTCGTCGATTATATTACTCAGCAAAGCAAAATTAAAGGCGATAGCGCTTTGGCTATTGTGCTCTCAAGTTTCTTTGGTCTCGGCATTGTTTTGTTAACAATTATACAATCAAGCTCTTTTAGCGACCAAAGTGGATTAGACCACTATATATTCGGAAATGCAGCAGCTATGACGCCTGTTGACAGTGCTGCTTTTGCCAGCGTTACCCTCGTGGTTTTATTGCTGATTATTGCCAACTACTGGAGTTTGAAAGCAATAATAATTAATTCGGATTATGCCGAAAGCATAGGAATTAGCAGAAGAAGAATGGATACATTGATTAGCATCATTACTATACTTACTATTAGCGTCGGTATAAAGGCTGTTGGTATTGTTATGATGAGTGCTCTTTTAATCATACCTCCAACCGCGGCGCGTTTTTGGACGGACAGACTGGTGCCCATGCTTATAATCAGCGGTGTTTTTGGTTCTTTAGGTGGTTGGATAGGAGCATTTGTTAGTTATTCTCAGACCAACATGCCAACAGGTCCGTGGACGATAGTAAGCGTAAGCGTTATTGCCTTTATATCTATGCTTTTTGCGCCGAGGAAAGGAATAGTTTATCAACGCTGGAATAAGCTACTGCTTCGTCGAAGAATAAACGAAGAAAATCTTCTTAAAGCTGCCGTTCAAAACGAGGTGCGTGGCAAGGGAAAGCGTTTCACTAGGGAATCTATTAAACAACGACAGTTTTTTGAACCAAACCTATGGAATAGAACAGTGGCCAGACTCAGCAGTAAAGGCCTCATTCACCGTGTGCACGGAGGCTTTACTCTTAGCACAGCCGGTAGGAGCTATGGTGCAGATATTGATCGCCGACATAAAATATGGGAGGTGTACTTGCGGCGCAGAATGCAGATGAGTGTTAACCTCGTTCACGATGAAGCAGAGGCGATGGAACACTTCTTGACTCCTGATATTGAGCAAGAAATACTTCGTGAATTAGGGCTTTGTTCTCGTTTTAATCCGATTTTAGAGATTCACGAAATTGTTCCAGACCCTGATGTAGTCTAGTATGGATGCTTTTTGGATTATCATAACAGGTTTTTTGGTGGCTTCCTCTACGGGAACGCTAGGCAATCTTTTATTGTTGCGAAAGATGAGCATGATGGGCGACGCCCTTTCCCATGCTGTCTTGCCCGGTATTGTCATTGCTTATTTAATAAGCGGATCTCAAGCTTCCCTGCCGTTGCTTTTTGGAGCTATTGTTACAGGGGTGCTGACTACTTTTTTGATACAACTCTTTTCTTCCAAAGGAAAAATGCAAGCCGACGCAGCAATGGGAACAGTTTTCACCTTCTTGTTTGCGGTGGGTGTTATTTTGGCCACCAAGTATGCCGGTCAGGCTGATATTGACGCAGATTGCGTCCTTCATGGAGAACTTGCTTTTGTTCCGTTAGAACAAACCGTGTTTTATGGGCTTCGCGCGCCTGCTGCTGTGTGGACCCTTGCGAGCCTTTTTTTGTTTATTCAGCTTGTTTTTTGGCTTGGCTACAAAGGATGGGTGCTTACCAGCTTTAACCCCGAATATGCAGAAAGTGTAGGGATAAGAACAACCCTTTGGCATTATGCGCTTATGGCGGCAACTTCTGTAGTCACCGTTGTAAGCTTTGAAAGCGTAGGCGCTATTCTTGTAATTGCTTTTTTAGTGGTTCCTGCGGCAACAGCGTATTTGCTTACAAAGGATTTAAGACTAATGCTGGTTTTTGTTGTTTTTCAAGGGCTGTTGAGTGCTGTGGGCGGATACTATATCTCTGATTTACTCGATGCATCAATTAGCGGTTCAATGGCGGTCGTAAGCTTTGTGTTGTTTGTTATATCTTTTTTACTTCAAAAGAAAAGAGGGTTAAAGTCCCCACTTTAACCCTCACTTGCTTAACACAAAAACACGTACGATAACTATATCGTCATAATCAACACTACAAAGTGCGTGCCAAAAACCAAGGCAAAGGACTAAATAATGTTAAGAAATCTATAAATAGCGGGCCGCTGGTCTACCAGGCGGCGTCTGGATATGTGCGCGCCAAACTCTGCATCTCTCCTAGAATATAGCCCAGTTGTGAACTGTGAACGCCATAGCGTCCACCGGTTTGCATCCACAATTCAGGTGAAGGCACAATTAGGGTCGCCGTTTTTAAGACCTCGGTGACTTTTTTGATCCAGGGCTCTTTAAACGCGGTGAAAGAAGGTAGTTCGTCCTTAAGAATCACGAATATTGGGTGATCTTCAAACAGCTCACCGCTCCACATCCAAAGACTATCAACGCTTTCTTGAACCCTCTTGTGACTCTCTTGCGTTCCGTCGCCCAAGCGAACTACCCATTCTGCGCTCCATTGTGCTTGGTAGGAAATTTCTTTAATGGCTTTTTCGGCGATTGCCCGAAGGGCTTTGTTGTTACAGTTCCTAAGAGCGCCGTAGAGGTAGAAGTTGAACGTATCAATGAAAAAGCTGCGGACAACAGAGTCTCCCCAGTGTCCGTTGGGCTGCTCTACAAGCAAAGCGTTCTTAAATTGCAGATGATTTCGGAAATATGCCAGGGTGTCCTCTGTCTCATTACCGCCCTCTAAACGGGCCAGCTCTTGATACAATAGTCTAGCACGACCAATATGATCAAGAGCCGTGTTGATTATAGCAATATCTTGTTCTAACACAGGCCCATTAGAACACCACTTACTAAGCTGCTGTCCCAAAATGAGTGAGTCGTCTGCTAGAAAATAGAAGTACTCTCTGATTGCCTCGTCTTTTGTAAAGTCTCGCTTTACTGCGTTTAACCAACCCCCTCCCATAACTTACATGTGTTCGACATCATCGGGAATGTCGTAAAATGTGGGATGGCGGTATACTTTGTCATCAGATGGAGTGAATAGCGGGTCTTTTTCATCGGGCGAGCTTGCCGTGATTTCGTCTGAAGGAATTACCCAAATACTTATGCCTTCTGAACGCCTAGTGTAAACGTCACGGGCATTTTTTATAGCCATGTCTGCATCAGTAGCGCGAAGACTTCCCACATGTTTGTGGGACAGGCCGTTTTTGCTTCTAAGGAAAACTTCCCATAGCCTCCATTTAGACTCAATCATAGCAGTAACTTTTAGTTGTTATGCGGCTGAAGCGTCTTTCGACTTACGGGCGGCCTGTTTCTTTGCATAGGCATTAGCCGCTTCACGAACCCAAGATCCTTCATTGTGTGCTCTTAAGTGATGCGCAATACGCTCCTTGTTGCAAGGGCCGTTGCCCTTGATTACTTCGTAAAACTCTGCCCAGTTAATTTCGCCAAAATCGTAGTGACCGCGCTTCTCATTCCATTTCAAATCTGCATCAGGAATTGTTAAACCCAAGTATTCTGCTTGAGGAACGGTTTTGTCTACAAACTCCTGACGAAGCGTATCGTTGCTTTTGCGCTTGATTTTCCACTTCATACTTTGTTCAGAGTTTGGGCTGCTGTCGTCGGAAGGACCAAACATCATCAAAGAAGGCCACCACCAACGGTTTAAGCTTTCCTGTGCCATAGTCTTTTGTTCCGGCGACCCTTGTGCCAACTTCATTACGATTTCATACCCTTGTCTTTGATGGAAGCTCTCTTCCTTACATATCTTGACCATAGCACGAGCATAAGGACCGTACGAGGTTCTTGTAAGCATAACCTGGTTTTGTATAGCAGCACCATCAACCACCCAGCCGATAGTGCCCATGTCTGCCCACGACGGGGTAGGGTAATTGAAAATAGAACTATACTTAGCCTTGCCGCTTTGAAGGTCGGCAATCATTTTCTCTCGAGGCTCGCCCAGTGTTTCTGCTGCAGAGTACAAATAAAGTCCGTGACCTGCTTCATCTTGAACCTTTGCAAGTAAGATGAGCTTGGCGCGTAGTGAAGGGGCGCGAGTAATCCAATTGGCCTCAGGCTGCATTCCAATGATTTCACTGTGTGCGTGTTGAGAGATTTGGCGGATGAGGGTTTTGCGGTACTTTTCAGGCATCCAATCCTTTGGTTCGACCCTATTTTCAGCGTCTACGTAGGCCTGGAATTTGTCCTCTAAAGAAACGTTGGTTCCCATATTCTGTTTATTTGGTTACGTACAAAGTTAAAACACAACACGCTATCTTCTGTTATGGTTTAAAATTCGGGTTTACCTTTACCCCTCAAATCACGAAGTATGCTGAAGTTTTTTAAGAAAAAGATAGAGCAAAAGCCGTCATTAATGGCAGGTACGGCCAAATCGACAGACACTTCTTTCTATTCGCTAACCATCTCTGAGGTGCGCAGAGAAACAGAGGATGCGGTTAGCATAGCCTTTGATGTTCCCGCAGAGCATAAGGACAAATTTACTTTTTTACCAGGTCAGTATTTGACCTTGAAGACAACCATAGCAAACGAGGAAGTGCGCAGATCATATTCAATTTGTGCCGCTCCAAGTGATGGAGAACTCCGTGTGGCTGTTAAAGAAATAGAAGGCGGAAAGTTTTCTGTTCACGCAAATAGACACTTAAAACCAGGTATGACGCTAGACTCTATGCTTCCGATGGGGAATTTTAAGTGGCAGCCAAGTAGCACCCCTGCGCACGTTGTTGGTTGGGCTGCAGGATCAGGCATTACACCTATTATGTCCATTGCAAAAACTGTATTGGAAAGCGACGCGAGCAGTACATTCACGTTATTTTACGGTAATAAGAACAGCAACAGCATAATCTTCAAAGACGCTTTTGAAGACTTGAAAAACACCTACGTTGATCGCTTAGAGGTTCATCATATCCTTAGCCGCGAGGACCAAGGCAGTGACATTACCAAAGGCCGTATAGACGCAGGGAAAGTCAAGGCCTTCAATGAGAAGTTCTTCGAGGTTGGGTCAACGACCGCCCATTTCTTGTGCGGGCCATTAGGTATGATAGAGAGTGTTACAGAGACGCTCGAGTCTTTGGGTACACCTAGGGAGAAAATACATTTTGAGTTGTTCAACACAACAGCGGCAACCGCCGCTAAAAAAGAGGTTTCAGCATTAGTATCAGGCACGTCTGTTGTTACAATTGTTTTGGACGGAGAGGAGACGTGTTTTGAAGCAACAGGCAAGGAGTTTATTTTAGACGCAGCGTTGGACGCGGGGGCTGATGTTCCTTACGCTTGTAAGGGAGCCGTATGCTGTACCTGTCGCGCTAAAGTCATCGAGGGATCTGCCGAGATGGTTTTGAACTATGCCCTCGTAGAGGACGAGGTTAAGGACGGATATATTCTGACGTGTCAAGCGCACTCAACGAGTGAAAAGGTTGTGGTCAGCTTTGATGAGTAAGGGCAGTCCTAGAAAGAACGGCGTGAGCGATGAGCCAGGACCGTCGTTTCACAAAAAGAAGCCTAAAAACGCTAAGGATTACAACATTGGTAAGGGAGCAAAAAAGCGTCTAAATAAGGCAAAAAAACATAGCGCTAGAGGCCGTCCAGGGAAATAGAAGAAAGCTTCTTGTGCAACAGGACGACCTTTTATTTTTTCCAAGAATTATTTGTGGTGTCAACATCTAATAGACGCATACTTGGGTCGATATTGACTTCAATGACCTCTTTGCCTTTGGAAGGGATTTTGAATTCGTACGCAGGGTGTGTCCACGCCCACGGAGTGAGCACATCATAATTAGATTCTTTTTTTGCACCGTACATGCTCACCAAAGGTATGTTGTAATACTCAACCAACCCGCCAGCATACACTACTTCGAAGTCAAGAGGCATTGGAAACTTGCCCCTACGTTCGAAAACAATTTTTGTTCCGTTCATCACCGGGCTAACTTCCGAAACACTGTAGTCAACAGACTTAACTTGGTCCTTGTAGTAGCTCAAATACCAATCCAGCTCTAAGTCGCTTTCCCGTTCCATTATCCGTAGAAAGCCGTAGGGCGTTGGGTGCTTGAATTGCCAAGCGTTCCAATAGCGTTTCATGCCGCGTGCAAAAGCGCCCTTTCCAATAATATATTCAAGCTGATTCAAGAACAGCGCACCGGCGCTGTAGCTGCTGATACCGTAGACCCTATTATAGTTGAAGTGGTCGGCAGGCGTGCTAAGCGGTTCCCTCAAGCCAGAAGCGTCTAGTTTGACATAACTGCGGTATGCGTTAAGGTGAGGGTTTTTGGCATTGCGCTCAAACAGAACGTTCATACATTCTTCTTCTGCATAAGAAGTAAACCCTTCGTCCATCCATGGGTATGCCGACTCATTGGTCGCAATGACACCATAGTACCAGCTGTGTGTTGCTTCGTGAACAAAGAGCCCAGCGAAGCCTTCAAATTTATCTCCGCCCCCTAGAATCATTGTACACATCGGGTATTCCATTCCGCCGTCGCCGCCTTGAATGATTGAGAATTGGGGGTAGGGGTATGCTCCAAAATTAGCGGCCATAAAGTCAAAGTACCTCTGTAAATAAGCTGTTTTTAGCAGCTCCCAGTTGTCTTCATTCGCCGTTTTCGGATCAAACAAAAGATGTACTATTGGGCCATTTTGAATATTTATTTGCCGGTGAACATAATCGGGATCTGCCGCAAAAGCGAAGTCGTGAACACCCTCTGCTTTGAAGTGCCAGCGCCGCTTTTTATTCTTACGAACGCGCACCTTTTCCACTCCGCCGTAGCCGAAACCTACCTGATCAGGATTTTGAATAACACCAGTGCCGCCGATTAGATAATCGCGATGCGCATCAATAGTTACATCGAAATCTCCCCAAACGCCGTAAAACTCGCGACCTACGTATTGATCAGGGTGCCACCCATCCTCGTCGTATTCGGCAAGCTTTGGATACCATTGCGTCATCGTAAAATCAATCCCCTCTTTATTATCGCGTCCCGAACGACGAATTTGCAAAGGCACTTGAGCGTTCCAAGCCAATTCAAATATGGTTGAGTCTCCAGGAGTTATAGGTTTTGCTAGATCAGCTTTTAGTATAGTTCCTCTCACCGACCAGGAAGTTTCCATACCGTTTTGGGTCAGCGACTGAACATCTTGGTAGCCTATTTCCTTGGCACTCAAGCCATAAATACGGTCTTGGACACGGCGGTCCGGGTCCTCGATTGTTCGGCTACGCACATCCATCATGCTCTCCGGCTGGAAAGCGTTGAAGTATAGGTGGAAGTATACCTTTCGAAGGGTGTCTGGGCTGTTATTTTTGTAAGTGATGGTGCTTGTTCCGTTGTATTGATGAGATTCAACATCGAGATCAATATACATTTCGTAATTAACTGCTTGTTGCCAATATTGGGCGTGAGCGCCCATTGCGACGAAGGCGAAAAAAAGTGAAAGGAGTTTTTTCATTGGTTCAGCATTACATAAAGTGATTTAATCGGCCATTTTCATGCAGGCGCGGCCCTTTTTCTGTCAATTGAAGCGTACACACTTCGTTGTATGCATCGTGTTCCAGGAACAGATGGTACCCTCTCTCAGCAGCCTCGGTAAGGATTCTTTTTCGTTCGTCAAGAGTAAGCAGTGGACGTGTATCATACCCCATGACATATGGTAATGGGATGTGCCCGGTTGAAGGCAAGAGGTCTGCCATAAACACAAGCGTTTTGCCTTTGTATTTCAGTATTGGGCACATTTGGGCGTCAGTATGTCCGTTTACCACGAATGCGTCGAATCCCAAACCGGTGTCTACTCTATGTGCGTCTTCCGCAGCCTCAATGAACCGTAGTTGCCCGCTTTCTTTGAGCGGCAGAATGTTTTCTTTTAGGAAGCTCGCTTTTTCCCGAGCATTGGGTTTAGTTGCCCATTTCCAGTGTCGAGCATTGGTCCAGTAAAGTGCGTTTTGAAACGCCGGTTCGTATCCTGTGCGGTCCTTGTTCCATTGTACCGCGCCACCAACATGGTCAAAGTGAAGGTGCGTGAGGAAAACATCTGTGATATCATTGCGATTAAAGCCGTGAAGTGCTAGAGAAGCGTCAAGGCTGTGGTTTCCGTGTAAGCAATAATGACTGAAGAACTTTTCACTCTGTTTGTCGCCAATTCCTGTGTCAATTAAAATTAGCCGATTATCGTCTTCGATAAGTAGAGAGCGCATAGCCCAAGTGCAGAGGTTTTTTTCGTCTGCCGGATTGGTTCTTTCCCACAAGCCCTTGGGAACAACGCCGAACATAGCGCCGCCGTCAAGCTTGAAACAACCTGTGTGTATTGGGTATAGGGTCATCTTGGATAGGATTTTTTCTAAGTTACAAAAGGGACGGTGGAATTTACTGCGGTGTTTACCCTAAACAATATAACTGATTGTGCGTTAAAAAAATGTCCTAAATCAACTGTTTTAGAAGACAAACAGTATAAGTCTACTGGATGGACTTTTCGTAAGCCCAAAGCGAGCAAAAACAATTATGTTAGGGCTATTAATAAAATCGTATTCTTACTATGAGCGCTAAAGATTTAGCTAAGCAAATTCAACAGTTTGAAGCTCCGTCCCCCGTGTCCTGGAAGCACTACTTAATTGATGGTAAAATGCTCACCTGGAATGGCAATATGGAACAAGTCTACAGCCCTATGGGATCCATTAATTCTGATGGAATCACCCAGAAACAATATTTGGGAGAGGCGCCCACCCTGGACGAAGGTACCGGTCTGAAAGCGCTGGCCGCGGCAAAAGCAGCGTACAACAATGGCCGCGGTTATTGGCCTACTGCTAGTGCTTCAGAGCGTATTAGCGCGATGGAAAAGTTCTTAGAGATTATGAAGACAAAGCGCGAGGAGGTGAGTACATTTTTGATGTGGGAGATTGCCAAAAACAAGAGCTCTGCCTACAAGGAGTTCGATCGTACGGTAGACTATATACAAGATACTATCGAAGAGTTTAAAGAGCTCAACAGGCGCGGATCAAGGGTGGCTCGTCAAGGTTCTATTATTTCTCAGGTACGAAGAGGGCCGCTCGGCGTTGTGCTTTGTTTGGGTCCGTATAATTATCCCTTGAACGAGACATTTTGTTTGTTAATCCCGTCTGTCTTGATGGGTAACACCATTATTTTTAAGCCGGCTAAATACGGTGTGTTGCTGTTGACACCATTACTTGAGGCATTCAAGCAGGCGTTTCCCGCGGGAGTAGTAAATATTCTTTTCGGCCGAGGACGCACGTTAGCCGGCCCAATTATGAAGACGGGCGACGTAGATGTCCTTGCTCTCATTGGAAATTCCAAAAGCTCGAATGCCCTAGTTGCCCAGCACCCTAAGCCAAACAGGTTACGCCAGGTGTTAGGATTAGAGGCCAAGAACCCTGGCATCGTGTTCGATGACGCGAATATTGACCTTGCGGTTAAGCAATGTGTTAATGGCGCTTTGTCTTATAATGGGCAACGTTGTACAGCGCTCAAGTTGATTTTTGTTCACAAGGGCGTTAGCAAGGAGTTTATAAAAAAATTCTGCAAGGCTGTGGATGCGCTAAAACTAAACCATCCACAAACAGACTCCATGTTAACACCGCTGCCAGAACGCAACAAGGTCGAGCAAATGCAAGCCTATGTAGATGACGCTATTGCTAAAGGCGCGGTGGTAATGAACACAAATGCTGGTGCGGTTAGCGACACAGCGTTCTTCCCGACGGTACTGTTTCCAATAAACAGCGGTATGGATATTTTCCACGAGGAGCAATTTGGTCCCGTAGTGCCGATTGTAGAGTATGACAATTTGGAAGAGGTAATGGATTCGATTTCCAAATCTGATTATGGTCAGCAGTGTAGCCTATTTAGTGAAAACGAAGCGACAATTGCCTATGCCGTAGATAATATGGTAAACCAGGTGTGTCGTGTGAATATAAATGCAGCATGCCAACGCGGACCAGACTATTTGCCATTTACGGGTCGAAAGGACAGTGCTGTTGCTACATTGAGCGTACACGATGCATTGAGAAGCTTTTCGATTCGCACAGTGGTTGCTACGGGAGAGGATCAAAAGAAACTTGTAGGAAGTGTAATCTCTAGCGGCGAAAGTAAATGGATGACAACAGATTATTTGTTATAAACGACGATCTAAATCTGTTGAAAACACACTGATGTAGGTTTGGTAGGACGTTTGTTTTCTGCGAATTTCTTCGCTACGTCATAGCTAACGCAGCCTTATTTTAAATAAAAAGCCCCAGTTCACATCACGAACCAAGGCTTTTCTAATTTTGAGGTTCCGAGCGGACTCGAACCGCTGTAGCTGGTTTTGCAGACCAGTGCCTAGCCACTCGGCCACGGAACCTTAGCGAGGCCAAAAATAGGAGAAAAAATTTAACGGCCTCTAGTTTATTTTATCTCTATCTGCCGTAAAAGTTAATGCGACACGCTCTACATCTCCATTGATTGGCGGGCTGAGTTTAGCAACATTAATCCAAGCTTTTTGAACCATTGGATGCTCATTCATAATGCGATCGATTATTCGTTGGCAAACGACCTCAAGGAGCTCGGCGCGAACAGCCATTTCTTCTTCTGCGATTGTATTTAACGCTACGTAGTCTACCGTGTCTTCGAGGTTGTCGGAAGTAACAGAGGCGCTGAGGTCGGCCCAGACACTGATATTAACTTCGTAGTGAGAACCTATGACAGACTCTTCCGGCATACAACCGTGGTTGCTGTAAACACGGATGCCGTGAACGTCGATTTGGTGCAATGTTGCCATCAGCCTAAAATTTCTACTGCTTTAGCAATACGAGACAGCACCTCTTGTTTGCCCAAGACCTCACAAATTGTGAACATTGACGGCCCTAGGCCTCTTCCGGTTAAAGCAAGACGGAAGGAAGGGCCCACTTTTCCAAAGCCTAATTCTTTCTCTGCCAAATAGCCTTTAAAAGCGGCCTCAATGTTTGTTTCTGTGAAATCAGGAATGGTTTCAAATCGAGCGGCAAGATCTTGTAGCATTCCTGCACTGTCTTTTCCCCACCTTTTATTACGAGTTTTTTCATCGTATGTTGCTGGGGGTATGAACAGGTATCGGCCCTCAGCGAGCAAGTCTTGCGGGAATGTTGCGCGCTCGCTCATCATCGTAGCAATTTTGCCTAAGTGTGCTTCATTGTAAGAAAGCCCCTCTTTATCCAGCGCCTTTTTTAATTCCACAGCCAATTCACTTTCGCTCAATGCGCGCAGATACTGTTGATTGAACCACTTACCCTTTTCAAAATCGAATTTCGCACCCGATTTAGAAACCTTGCTTAGGTCGAAGGCTTCGATTAAACCTTGTAGGTTAAAAACCTCTTGTTCTGTTCCGGGATTCCACCCAAGCAAAGCAAGCATGTTAACGAAAGGGCTAGGGAAGAAGCCAAGTTCACGGTAACCGCTGGCTGTTTCACCCGTCTCAGGGTTACTCCAATTTATTGGGAATACAGGGAATCCAAGACGATCGCCGTCGCGCTTACTAAGTTTTCCAGGCCCATCCGGTTTCAATAGCAATGGAAGGTGAGCGAACACGGGGCGCTCCCAACCAAAGGCTTCATACAGCATCACATGAAGGGGCGCCGACGGTAACCATTCTTCACCACGAATGACATGGGTAATACCCATAAGATGATCGTCAACGATGTTTGCCAAATGGTAGGTTGGCATTCCATCTGCTTTATAGAGCACCTTGTCGTCCATGTTGTTGGTGTTGACGCTTACCCAACCGCGGATAGTATCCTCGAAACGAACCTCGTGGTCGCGAGGAAGCTTTATACGAACGACATACGAAGCTCCAGCTTCTATTTTTGCCTTAACCTCCTCTTTTGGAAGAGTTAAGGAGTTCTTCATGTTGCCGCGCGTGATGTAATTGTACTGCCAGTTCGTAGCACCCGCATCCTTCGCCATTTGGCGCAGGGTATTCAGTTCTTCTGAAGTATCAAAAGCGATATATGCCTTGTCGACAGCCAACAACTGATCCACATATTTACGGTACAACGATTTGCGCTCACTCTGGCGGTACGGTCCGTTACCAATGGTTTCGCCGCCAATACCTTCATCTGGACTAATACCGCACCAAGCCAGGGCTTCAATGATGTATTGCTCAGCACCAGGAACGAATCGCGTTTGATCCGTATCTTCGATACGCAATAAAAAATCGCCACCGTGCTTTTTGGCAAATAGGTAGTTGTATAATGCAGTGCGCACCCCGCCAATATGAAGGGGTCCGGTTGGAGACGGCGCGAAACGAACTCGTACGTTTGAACTCATTATTCTGTCATTTGAATTGGTGCAAATGTACAATCGCTTAAACCATTAGGAAACACTAACTTTGTTTAATAAACACATCTTAAATATGTACCCAGAAGATATGATTGCGCCGATGCGCGCGGAGCTTGCAAATAGCGGATACGCTGAAACAAAAACACCGGAAGAAGTGACGGCTGCAATTACAGCAGAAGGTACGACGTTGGTGGTGGTCAACTCTGTATGTGGCTGTGCTGCCGGTTCTGCACGTCCAGCGGCAGTGGCGGCGGCAAAATCTGAAGTAATACCAGACCGTATGATAACAGTGTTCGCTGGCAACGATAAGGCTGCGGTAGACGAGGCTAGAAAGCATATGTTGCCATTCCCCCCGTCTTCTCCAGCAATGGCGCTGTTCAAAGATGGCGAGTTGGTCCATATGATTGAGCGTCACCACATAGAAGGCCGCACTGCACAGATTATCGCTGGTAATTTGCTCGGCGCATTTGAAGAATACTGTAAGTAATTCTCCAACCACCTAATCATGGAAAAAAGTAATAACATAGAGACCCTTGCCATTCATGGAGGTCAGCATCCAGACCCAACCACGGGAGCGGTAATGCCACCTATTTTCCAGACCTCGACATATGTGCAGGAGTACCCCGGAAAACACAAGGGATTTGAATACAGCCGTAGCCAAAACCCTACGCGTTCGGCGCTACAAAGAGCTATTGCCTCTCTTGAAGGCGGTCAATTCGGAGCGGCATTTGGATCTGGGCTAGCAGCCATTGATTGTCTACTTAAATTTTTGAAGCCAGGCGACGAAATAGTAGCGTGTAATGACTTGTATGGCGGAACCTACCGCCTGTTTACCAAGGTTTTTTCAGATTACGGCCTTAAGTTTAAATTCGTGGACATGTCCAACGAAAGCTGGGCAGACGCGCTCAACGCCAATACAAAGATGGTTTGGATGGAAACCCCAACCAACCCAATGCTAAATGTATTAGACATAAAAGCTGTTTCTGAGAAATCCAAAGCTGCGGGAGCAATGATGGTTGTGGACAATACGTTTGCCACACCGTATTTGCAAAGACCTTTGGACCTTGGAGCCGATGTGGTAATGCACAGCGGGACAAAGTACCTTGGTGGCCATAGCGATGTTGTATTAGGCCTATTGGCAACAGCAAACAAGGACGTTGCCGAAAAGATGTACTTTATCCAGAATGCGTCGGGCGCTATTCTTGGGCCTATGGACAGTTTTATAGCATTACGAGGTATTAAAACACTACATGTTCGCATGGACAGACATTGTGAAAATGCGGCTGCTGCAGCACACTTCTTGGACGCACACCCCGCAGTCGAGAGGGTTTATTGGCCTGGACTTGAGGGCCACAATGGCCACGAGGTTGCGAAGAGGCAAATGAAAAAATTTGGCGGTATGGTTAGTTTTACCGTCAAAGACGCGGGCTTCGAAAGGACGGCTGAGGTAGTGAGCGCTATGAAGGTGTTTACCTTAGCAGAAAGCCTTGGTGGTGTAGAATCGTTAGCGGGACACCCAGCGTCGATGACACACGCTTCAATACCAAAAGAAGAAAGAGAAAAAGTGGGAGTAACGGACAACCTTATCCGACTCTCTGTGGGCATAGAGCACGTTGACGACTTGTTGGCCGACCTCGAAACAGCCCTCGACAAATAAGTGGATATGAATAATAAGTTTGCAGTAATAGGTTTGGGTGTGTTTGGCTCAGCCATTGCCAGAAAGTTATCTGAGCGTGGTGCGGATGTAATGGCGATTGATGAAAGCGAAGAGCGCGTTCAAATGATTGCTCAAGATGTAGCCTTTGCGGTACGGCTTGATGCAACAAATTCGGCGGCACTTGAGTCTCAAAACTTGAAAGAAGTAGATGCTGCGGTAGTGAGTATTGGGTCTAGTTTTCAGGAAATGGTGCTGTGTGTATTCCAACTGAAGGAGATAGGCGTAAAGAAGATTATTGCGCGCGCGCAAGGACACGTTCAGCGCAAAATCTTGGATAAGATGGGCGTTGACGAAGTCCTAAGCCCAGAGCTAGAGGTTGCAAACAACGTAGCAGAGCAGCTGACAAACCCGGGCGTAAAGATGTGTGTCGAGCTTCCTGACAATTATGAAATCATTGAAGTAGAGGCGCCATTTAAGATTATTGGACGCACATTAGAGGATATAGGACTTCGCAAAAAGTACAACCTTAACATGGTGACAGTTTTGAAAAAGACGGTGAGGCCTGATGGTGAAAAAGAGAAAGCAGAACACCACATCCACGGTGTGCCTGAGCCGGATAGCATAATTGCTAATGGAGATATCCTTGTACTTTTTGGGCTGAATAACGACGTCAAGAGGTTCATCGAGATCAACGCATAGTGTCTGCACACGGGCATATAATTATTACCGGCGTTAGCTCAGGTATAGGCTTAGCAATTGCGCGTGCAGCTTTGGCAAAAGGGTATGTCGTTCAAGGCGTCGGCCGAAGGCCACCTGAAGGGCTAGAAGATCACACAAACTGGACTTTTACCCCTTGTGATTTAACAGACTTACCTGCTGTGGACAAACTCGTGTTTCACGGAGGAGCGAATACGATTCTTGTGAACAACGCTGGAACGCTGGGTCCGGTAGCTCAGAGTGAAAATGTGACTGCTGAAGAAATAAGTGCCTGTATGCTTTTGAATGTAACTGCACCGATGCGACTGACTGCACGTTTCCTTAAGGAGGTACCGGGCGAGAAGCAGGTGTATTTCACAGGATCGGGCGCCGCCCAGCATACCATTTCTGGCTGGTCTGCGTATTGCGCCTCCAAAGCAGCAATCCACATGTACGCTGAGGTAGTGGCTCTGGAGTATCCAGATGTGGCCATTCATGTATTTAAGCCGGGCAAAGTAGATACGCCGATGCAGGCACAGATTAGAAACACGAAATCAGAAGACTTCCCTTCTGTACCGCACTTTATTGAAGAATACGAATCGGGTAATTTAGTTGATTCGAACACTGTAGCCGAACGCTTACTGTATGTAATCGAAGCACAGGATAAGCCGAGTGTGGTTTTTCCGATTTCACAAATAAAACTTATATCATGAAGAATTTAACCCTAATATTAAGCTTATTGTTTTTAGCAGGATGTGCGAATGACCCGGCGCCATCCACTCAGTTTTTACGTCAGGATATTTTGGGCGAATGGACACTCAGTCAAGTAGCTTACAGCGGAGAAATGCCAAATCCACTAAACCCTTCTGCCTTGGTGCAGTTTTCTGGATTAGGCACTCAGCTAATTGGGTCAGTGAATATTTATGAAATGCCAGATACAGGAAATATTGACATCGCTTTTGTTGCCGATTTGAGCTCTATACAGGTTCCTGTTTCTTTGAAAAGTTCTGGTTCTTGGACGCTAACAAACAACGACAGCACCTTAGTTTTGGATAACGATAGCGTCAGTTTCAACTTTGTTATGGTAAGCGGGCTTCCAACACAGCAAGTTTGGACAACGTCGTTTATGCAGGTTCCAGAAGACAGCAGTTACTGGGCCGATATTGATTTAGAATTGTCCTTGATTAAATAAGAAAGGCTACTAGTAATGGCGAGAGTATTAACAGGAATCCAGAGTTCGGGAAGACAGCATTTAGGAAACATTTTGGGCGCAATCCGCCCGGCGATTGAAATGAGCAAAGACCCTAAGAATGAGGCTTTTTTGTTCATTGCCGACTTGCACAGTTTGACGACCGTGAAGGACGCTGATGTTCGCAAGGCAAACTTGTTGGCCACGGCAGCGGCTTGGCTGGCTTGTGGGCTGGATCCCGATAAAGTCGTTTTTTATGCGCAGAGCCATTTGCCAGAATGTACGGAGCTCACGTGGTATTTGAATTGTTTTACCCCATACCCAATGTTGGCGAACGCGCACAGCTTTAAGGACAAAAGCGATAAGCTTAGTGATGTAAACGCAGGGCTGTTTGACTATCCGGTACTAATGGCTTCGGATATTCTGTTGTATGACGCACAAATTGTGCCCGTTGGCAAGGACCAAAAGCAGCACTTGGAAATTACGCGTGATTTAGCGTCTAGCTTTAACCATAAGTACGGCGAGACCTTTGTACTGCCCGAATCAAAGATTTCCGAATCTGTAATGACTATTCCAGGAACAGACGGTCGTAAGATGAGTAAGAGCTACGGCAATGTAGTAGATGTCTTCCTGCCCAAGAGGCAGCTAAAGAAGCAAATCATGAGTATTCAAACAGACTCCGCTCCCTTGGAAGACCCGAAAAATACAGAAACGTGTAATGTCTTTGCTCTTTACAAGTTGCTGGGAACGGAGGCACAGATTACCGAACTAGCAGCGAAATATAGTAGCGGAAACTTCGGATATGGACACGCTAAGACCGCGCTGCTTGAACTCATTCTAGATGAGTTTGGAGAGGCCCGCGAGAAATTCGACCATTACATGGCTAACCCGGATGAGGTTATGTCCGCGTTGAAGGTGGGGGCGACGAAAGCCCGACCAATTGCGGCAGCCACATTAAGCCGTATTCGCTCAAGGCTGGGATTTTAAGCGCCTTATAATCAGACAACAATATATTCGCGCCGTGAAAACACTCGGAAGCTATATTCATCACCTTTGGTATTATGTCTGTGCGCTAGTATCCATTTTTTTATTGTTGCCGCTTCTTTTGGCTTTTGTACGCCCTGGGGTGAAATACGAGTCATTCTTCCGTATCGGTAAATTGTGGTCTTGGATTTATCTGCTCATGATGGGCATTATTCCACGTCCGAAAAAGTACGCCCGAAGGCACAAAGGGCCTTATGTATTAGCGGCCAACCACGGTTCGGATCTCGATATTCCCATTACCTTTTTAGCAGCACCTTCACCAGCGGTTTTTATGGGTAAGGCAGAGCTTTTGAAGCTCCCGTTGTTTGGCTATTTTTTTAAACAAACATCCATTCCTGTAGACCGCAGTTCGTTTGCGGGTCGAAAGCAAGCGATGCGCGATGCGGATCAGCGAATTAAAGAGGGATTCAGCGTCGTCATTTACCCCGAGGGCGGTATTCCGCCCCAGAACAACCTGGTTGGGCCATTTAAAGCAGGGGCTTTTAAGCTGGCCGTGGATAACAACGTACCCGTGGTATTGATGAGCATTTATCAAAATAAGTTTCGCTTCGGCGACTGGGGCGAGAAGTCTTCGTTGGGTTTTGTGGACACTAAAGTTTTAGGTGAGTTTTGGCCCGATTTAGAATCGGACAATCCGGTACAAGAATTAAGCGATCGCTGTTACCTGGCTCTGGCTAAAGATTTGAAAAATTGGGGCCACGACGGGAAAGTTGCCTTACCTTTGGACTAAAGAAAAAAGCATGAGTATCAGTCTCGAACAAATTAAACATTTGGCACATTTGAGTCGTCTTGAATTTAGTGAAGAAGAGTTAAAGGAGATGCAGGACGATATGGGTAAGATTCTTGAGTTTGTTGCACATATCGATGCCTTAGACCTAGAAGGCGTGGAGCCGTTGACGCAGATGAGCGAGAGCACGGATGTTATGCGCGACGACCAAGCGAAGGGCATGCTTCCGAAGGAAGAGGCCCTTAAAAACGCTCCAGATGCAAATTCTGATTACTTCCGCGTCCCAAAATTCGGAAAGAAGGTATAGAACCTTTTTCTTTAAGGGCTTGTTTGAAAACAAAAGCCTCTACAATGAACATATCAGTAATTCAAGGAAGTCCACGTTCTGGTTCCAATTCTGCTAAGATTGCTCAATTCCTGTGCGATGCACTGAATGCCAAAGACGGCGTGAATGCTACGGTAATTTCTTTGCGTGAATTAGATTTTCCAAACTTTGATACCGGTCTAGACATTCCTCAGATACCTATGCTGCGCGCTGCGCTAACTGATGCAGACGGGTTGCTTTTTGTCTTTCCAGAATACAACGGCGGAATGCCGGGCGCTATGAAGAACGCTCTGGATTACTTCCGGCCAGAATACGAACTAAAGCCAATGGCTGCCGTTACAGTGAGCTCGGGTCTTTTTGGCGGGCTAAACGCGTGGCACGCCTTCTACTCCTGGGTGCTGTACGTAGGCGGCATTTTACTGCCGAATAACCTTAAAGTGAGCGGTGCCGGAAACCTCTTTGACGAGAGCGGTAACCCTTCTGAAGAGCACTTCAATCTGAATTACCCAAAATTTTTGGACCAATTCCAGTGGCTCATCGCAAAAATTATAGGTTAGATGTCTTCTGCGGGAGCTTTGCATAGATGCCGCAGCTGGTTTTCTGACCAAGGTTGGAAGCCTTTCCCGTTTCAACTACAAGCATGGAGCACCTACCTCGACGGAGGATGCGGATTAGTCAATGCGCCAACGGGTAGCGGCAAAACCTATTCGTTGCTTTTGCCGGCCATCGCCGAGGGCGTGGAGCGGATGGAAGCAGACCACAATTCGTGCGATGGCGTTCAACTTATTTGGATCACACCCATCCGTGCACTAGCGAAGGAGATCCACCAGAGCGCGGAGCGTGCCGTTCAGGCCTTAGGCGCAGAATGGCAAGTGGGTATGCGCACTGGCGATAGCACGCAGAAGGTCAAGCAGGCGCAAAAGAAGAAGCTACCTCATATTTTAATCACCACACCAGAGAGCATCCATGTAATACTAAGCAACAAGGGCTATGCGAAGCTCTTCAAGAACTTGCGTACGGTCGTTATTGATGAATGGCACGAGCTTATGGGTAGCAAAAGAGCGGTACAATGTGAGCTGTTCCTCTCAAAGTTTAGAGCGCTGCAGCCGGAATTGCGGATTTGGGGCATTAGTGCCACCATTGGAAATATGGAGGAGAGCATGGAGATCCTTATGGGTGCCGAACCCAGCGTGGAGCCGCAGACCATTAAGGCCAATATTGAAAAGTCGCTGGTCATTGAGCCCGTTCTGCCGGAGGAGGTGGAGACCTTACCGTGGGCCGGGCATTTGGGTATCCGATTGCTGGAGCAAGTAGTGTCGCTCATTCATCAGAACCAGAGCACATTGATTTTTACCAATACCCGTGCACAGGCTGAGATTTGGTTTCAGCAAATTTTGGCCGCCGATCCTTCGATGGCTGGGATATTAGCAATGCACCACAGCGCTATTTCGAAAGAAGTGCGCGCTTGGGTTGAAGAGGCCCTGTACGACGGCCGACTCAAGGCCGTAGTCTGTACTTCTTCTTTGGATTTAGGGGTCGATTTTCGACCGGTGGACTGCGTTGTGCAGATCGGTTCGCCCAAGGGGGTCAGTAGGTTCGTGCAACGCGCGGGTCGATCGGGCCACCGACCTGGGGCGACCTCGAAGATTCACTTTGTGCCTACGCACAGCTTGGAGTTGTTGGAATGTGCCGCGTTAAGAAAGGCGGTCGACGAGAAGGTCAACGAGGACAGAATGCCCTATTTAAGGAGCTTGGACGTATTGATACAATATATGGTCACCCTAGCGGTGAGTGATGGCTTTACAAGCGGAGAACTACTTTCTGAGGTGCGGAGAACCACCAGCTTTGCTTCGGTGAGCGATGAGGAATGGAATTGGTGCTTGGATTTTATCGTTCGCGGCGGCGAGAGCCTTGAGAGTTACGATGATTTTCACAAGGTCGTTGTCGAGGATGGGGTGTACAAAGTCATTTCGCGAAAGGTGAGCATGCGCCATAAGTTTAACATCGGTACCATTGTAAGCTCCACGATGGTCAAGGTGAAGTTTCAGAAAGGCAAATTCCTGGGCCAAGTCGAAGAGTACTTCATCTCGAAGCTTACTCCAGGCGACGCCTTTTGGTTTGCTGGAAATTGCTTGGAGCTCGTTCGGTTCAAAGGGATGGAGGCCACAGTCAGGCTCTCAAAGCAAAAGAAGGGACAGGTTCCTTCGTACATGGGTGGACGCATGCCACTAAGTGCTGAGCTGGGCTATTTTTTAAGGGAGAAGCTGGAGGAATCGTCCACGCGGCTTTCCTTTGAAGACCCAGAGTTAGCCCTTGTGCAGCCCATCATCTCCTTGCAGAGGGAGCGTTCCTCTGTTCCTACTAGGGACCAATTCCTGATTGAGTATCTCGAGGATAAAGAGGGCCACCACCTTTTCGTCTATCCCTTCGAAGGACGCCTGGTGCACGAAGGTTTGGCCTCGTTGCTTTCTTACCGCCTCGGTTATTTCGGTAAGCAGACCTTTAGTATTGCTATGAACGATTACGGTTTCGAACTCTATAGCGATCAGCCCATACCTGTAGAAGATGGTTTGGACAGCGATATTTTTTCTCTAGAGCACCTGCGAGAAGATTTAGTGAGCAGCCTCAATGAGAGTGAGATGATGCAGCGCCGATTCCGAGAAATTGCCCAGATTTCGGGCCTTGTATTCACCGGATATCCAGGCAAAAACATAACCACCAAACAGCTCATCAACAGCACCAAGCTGATGTATGAGGTCTTCCGCGATTACGATCCGAACAACCTTCTTCTCCGCCAAGCCTACGAGGAGGTGCACGAGTTCCAGTTAGAAGAAGCGCGCATGCGTGCCGCCCTGGAGCGCATCGCAAACCAGGAGACCCTATTCAATTTGATTGATAAGCCCACCCCGTTGGCATTCCCAATCCTTGTGGACCGACTGCGCGAGACCATGGGTAACGAAAGTCTTGCAGAGCGCATCAAGCGCATGCAACTTGATTTCGGGTAAAGAGGCATAAAAGTTTTTGGCATAAAAAACCCCGCGCCATCGGCGCGGGGGTAGTCATTAAATTTTTCTAGCGTTTACTGAAAGCTCTGCGCAACAGCAGCATAACGCTGGTAGAAGTTTTGCTGATTCTCCTGATCGTGCGTCTGAATGTTGCGGAACAACATCTGGTAGAATTGAAGATCGGTACTCCACTCGTTTCTCATACGTTTGCGGTCGTTACGGTCGAGACCTTCATAATAGCTCAATTCACTGTCAAGGAAATCCGCAAACTCATTGGTCAACTGACGCGCTTTGTCTGTTGCTCCTGCGCGGTAGTATGAATCAATGATTCCAAATAGGAAGTAGTTGTAACCAAACTTCTCAGCAGGCATTTTCTCCATGGCAAAGTCGAGCACTGCAACAGCCTTAGTGTTTTGACCTTCTTTGGTCAATTCATTCGCTAGGCGCCCGAAAATAGTGCGCAGATTATAGCTCAACCGGCGGTTGGTTTCGTCGAGGTATACGCCAGGAAGTTCCATGTTGCCATAGGCAAACTTGTTCATCAAATTGTCGTACATGATTTCCGTGTCAACCTTCCCGTAGTCGATGCCCTGAGCGTTGTTAGGGCTGTATACTGGCACAAAACGGTAGGCCATACCCTCGAGGCGGAAGTAATCATTAAGCCAGAAGTAGGCTTTAGGATTGTTTCCAACTGTAATAGAGAAGTAGATAGGGCGTTCCCAATTGTTGTTTGCGACTAGGTCAATAACCATCAAATCGCGCTTGGTGATTACGTTAGACTTCCAGTTCCAGTCGATGTAATCCACAACACTTGCGCTGTCTTTCAGATCTACAACGCCGTTTGCAAATACAGCCTCTTTGTCGATATTGATGCGCAATTTCTTTTGTGGGTACAACGGTAATTCCTTGTTGCCTGACGTTTTAAATTTCACCTGAGAGTCGTTGCGCTTGGTGAATTGAACGAAGTCTTTCACGTCCCACCGGCCCTTCACGCCAAGGTCACGATAGTAAAGTACATCGCGCGTTCCTTGAACGTATTGGTTCCATTCGAAGCTGAATGGTACAGCTTCACCATCGTATGCTGCACGACGCTGCTGGTCGATGTACCAATCGGTATTTAGGAGACTCAAGTTGACAATGCGGACGTCTGTTCTATAGCCCTCAACCTCTTGGACGTACCAGAGTGGGAACGTGTCATTATCACCGTTGGTGAATAAGATGGCATTCGGTTCACAACTATCGAGATATGCCTTTGCAATGTCGCGAGCCGTATATCTGTTGCTACGGTTGTGGTCGTCCCAGTTTTCCGCAGCCATGCGAACCGGTACAGCAAGCATAGTTACACCTACGACGAGGCAAGATGCCACCATCGGACTCATCTTGGTTCGCAATGTGTCCCAAATACCGAGCGCACCGATACCAATCCAAACAGCATAAGCATAGAACGACCCAACAAAAGCGTAATCACGTTCTCTCGGTTCGTAAGGTTTATGGTTAGTGTAGACAACAATGGCTAGACCTGTAAGCAAGAAGAAGAGCGTTACGGCCCAAGCGTCCTTCTTATTTTTCTTGTATTGGTAGTACAATCCAAAGATTCCGAGCAGGAAAGGCAACATGAAGTAGGTGTTACGGGCTGGGTCGTTTTTCCAGGATTCAGGTAAGTTGTCTTGCCCGCCCAATCGAAAACTGTCGACAAAAGGAATACCAGTAATCCAGTTTCCTTTAGTCAACTCTCCTCGGTGTTGCGCGTCGTTTTGACGCCCAGAGAAGTTCCACATAAAGTAGCGGAAATACATAGCCCCCACTTGGTATTGGAAGAAGAATTTCACGTGCTGTGCGAAAGAGATGGGTGCATCTGGATTTTTGATGCCCATGATATTGATGTAGTTTTGCTTGTACTGTGGGTCGTCGTTCCAAATCCTCGGGAAGAAGCCCATATACTTAGGGTCGTAGTTTGGTTTGCTGGCTTTCTTGCTGTCGGTCATCAAGTATTTGGCATCAATCTTTAGGTTGCCATTATTGGCAGCTATGTAAGATTCCGCCTCGCCGCGGAGTTTGAACGCGGTCACTTGCTTCGGACCCTTCATTACGGCAAACCCTTTTTGGTATACAGGCTTCCCGTCATCGAACGGCTCTGTGCGGTCGTACGGTGCATTGAATGACTTCCCGTATAGGATAGGCCAATCACCGTATTGCTCGCGGTTGTAGTAAGCCAAAAGCGACATCGCGTCTTCCGGATTGTTCTCGTCAATAGGCGTGTTTGCATTTGAACGAATAGCCAGAATGATGAATGTAGAGTACCCCATTACGATTAGCATAACTGCAAGAATCGCTTGCTGAGCGAGCGGCTTTTCTTTACGAGCTGTCGAAAGCACTCCAAAGAAAATTACACCTACTAGAATAAGTGTTGCAGCCACTGTTCCTGAGTGGAACGGCAGACCAAAGCTGTTGACGAATGTGATTTCTAACGTACTAAATAATTTCAATACGATTGGAATGATAAAAGCAAATACAAGTCCCAGAATAGCAATACTTGCGCCGTTCGCGATGATAAAGCCCCCGCGGGTTGGGTTCGGGTATTTTTTGAAGTAATAAATCATCCCAATGGCCGGAATGGTCAAGAACACGAGGATGTGTACACCTACTGAAAGACCTACCAAATAAGCGATAAGCAGCAACCACTTGTTGGCATCCGGATCCGTATCTACGGCCTGTTCCCATTTTAGTACAGCCCAGAAGGCTACTGCCGTAAAGAATGAGCTCATAGCGTATACTTCACCTTCTACTGCGGAGAACCAAAAGCTGTCCGAGAAGGTGTAGGCCAAGGCACCTACAGCGCCCGCACCTATGACTGCTATGATACTGGCATTGTCGAGACTTTCCCTTCCGCCCAACAGTTTCGCTGAAAGCGCCGTGATCGTCCAAAATAGAAATAGAATACTGAACGAGCTCGAAAGCGAGCTCAGTGCATTCACCATTAATGCTTGGTTCTCTGAGGTACCGGCAAATTGGCCAAAGAGGTTACCCATCAACTGAAAGAAAGGCGCACCAGGAGGGTGACCAACCTGTAATTTAATGGATGTCGCGATATATTCCCCACAATCCCAGAAGCTGGTTGTAGGCTCGATAGTCATGAAATAAGTAATCGTTGCGACGGCAAAGACCGCCCATCCAGCGATTATATTGAGCTTGTTGTAATTCACCTATTTTGCTTGTTTAACAGGATAATGGGCATCCCATATTCAGTAATTGGCTCGAAAATAAGAAAAACACAGCCCCGTAGCCTCGAAATGAATGTTAAACCACAAAATTTTCCTTGGTTGTTTTTCGCATTTTGCCATTTGGACTATATTTGCCGTCCCCAAATGGGATGATTGCCCGATAGTGTAATGGCAACACACCGGTTTTTGGTACCGTTATTCTAGGTTCGAGTCCTAGTCGGGTAACAATGAAAGCCCTTTACGACAGTGAGGGGCTTTTTAATTGCATACGACCGCGGTCTTTGACCTGCGCATTCAGTTAAAATTGAAAATTTTGAGCCAACTAGTCTGCGTATACCTTTTCGTTAAACGCACCTTATTGAAAGAAAGGGCTAGCATCTAATCTTCCCATAGCCCTCCATCTTTTAGAACCCACCTAGCCCTCTTGTTTGGTGCGCTTGCCAGACTTCACCAGGGCTTCCACTTTCGCGATGCGGGCATTAAGTTTAGTGGCTTCTTGGGCACTAACAGCTCTGATTTCACTGAGGGCAGATATCAGACCGCTATCTGGGGCAAGAACTTCGATCTCAATCCGTATCTCATAGGTATTTGTTTATGCAAAACTCGCTGAGAGCGTAGAGGCTGTTGATTATTTAGCGGAAGTGTGAATGCAAAGAATAGAACCCTTAAGGATGCAACAGCAAGCGTTTGTTTCATTTAATGAGATTGAAAAGGTATTTAAAAAAAAACCTCATTACGGCCAACTCATATATTCAACTAGGTTAGGATACGAAGCGAATGTCCTTTTTGAGTTGTAACCGTATGAGGAAATTAGGAGCACTAACGGTTATAAAACAATAACAATACCAAGAGTGCTTTTGGCGGGAGGAATTTCTTCAAATTAATCATAACAATTATAACAATAGGCCGTTGGTAGTGCTTGAAAGGCCGTATTTTTACCTCTAGATTATGGCAAGAAAACACAACAGGAGAGCGAATAATCGCTCTCAGAGCATTGACGTAAAAAAGTATGCTCACGCTCTTGAAGCTGTTTTTCGCAAATACCCTACTCGAAAATTCAACTACAAGCAACTCGCGGCTCAGCTTGGCTATAAACCAGCTATGGTTAAGGCTAAGATTGAGATGACCCTTAGCGACATGGAGCGGGCCGGAAAGATCATTATGGTTGACCGTGGGAAATATAAATTGAAATACAACGCTACCTACACCGAAGGGGTCGTGGACATGGCGAGCAACGGGAATGCCTATGTGGTAAGCCCAGATACAGAAATAGACATTCTAATTCGTTCACCAAACTTGAACAAGGCATTAAACGGCGATAAGGTTCGTGTCAGTTTATTCGCTCGCCGCGGCGGAAAGAAACTCGAAGGAGAAATTGTCGAAATCTTAGAGCGTAAGACGACTGACTTTGTCGGAACCATCGAGATGGGCAAGCATTTTGGTTTCTTAGTGCCGTCTTCTAGAAAAATGCTGGTCGACATTTTCATTCCAAAAGAGAAGCTCAATGGCGTAGAGCACGGACAGAAGGCTATCGTCCGCATTGTGGATTGGCCGGAGAAGGCAAGTTCTCCTTTTGGCGAGATCATTAAGGTGCTCGGGAATGCCGGTGAGCATAACACAGAGATTCATGCAGTACTTGCAGAATTTGGATTGCCGTACGAGTTCCCTGAAGAGGTAGAACGAGAAGCTAATACTCTTGACACATCGATCATAGAAGAAGAAATAGCGGCAAACCGCAGCGACTTTAGAGCAGTACCGACCTTTACTATTGACCCAGTAGACGCCAAGGATTTTGATGATGCGTTGAGCTTGCAACAGTTGGAAAACGGAAACTGGGAGGTGGGTGTACATATTGCGGACGTGAGCCATTATGTAAAACCTGGATCTATTTTAGACGACGAGGCCGTTGAACGAGCTACGAGTGTTTATTTAGTAGATCGTGTTGTGCCTATGTTGCCAGAGATTCTATCCAACAGGGCATGTTCATTACGCCCCAATGAAGACAAATATACCTTCTCAGCCGTTTTCGAGATGGACGAAGAGGCCAATATTTTAAACCAATGGTTTGGCCGCACTGCCATTCATTCGGACCGAAGATTCGCTTACGAGGAGGCGCAAGAAATCATAGAAGATGTCCATCCGGACGGAGCGAAGGCGGACTTCTACACGGAAATTCGACTCCTTGATAAGATGGCGAAGATCATGCGTCAGAAACGTATGAATTCTGGAGCGTTGAGCTTCGATAAAAAGGAAGTGAAGTTCCGATTGGGAGAGGACAATAAGCCTCAAGGGGTGTACTTCAAGGTCGGTAAGGACGCTAATAAGCTTATTGAAGAATTTATGCTTTTGGCCAACCGCAGTGTGGCAGCCTTTATTGGCCGCTCGAAGAGCGGTGAGCCTTCCACAAACACCTTTGTTTATCGTATCCACGACGATCCGGATCCAACGAAGCTGCAAGACCTGAGCACCTTTGTGAAGCAGTTTGGACACGAGGTCAGGCTGAACAGTAGAAAAGCGGTAACCAATAGTTTGAACAAGATGTTGTCCAAGGTGAAAAACACCCCTGAGGCGAATATGATTGAAACGCTCACGATCCGAACGATGAGTAAGGCTAAGTATACCACCCAGAATATTGGACATTACGGGCTGGCCTTCGAGTATTACACGCATTTTACTTCGCCTATCCGAAGGTACCCAGACGTGATTGTTCATCGCTTACTTCAACATTATTTGGATGGAGGAAAGTCACCGCAATTTGGACCGTACGAAGAGTTGTGTGAACACAGCTCGGAACGCGAGAAGGCGGCAAGTGATGCAGAACGTGCGTCCATAAAGTACATGCAAGCGGTATTCTTGGAGCAACATATTGGTGACACCTTTATGGGGGTAATTTCCGGCGTCACAGAGTGGGGAGTCTATGTAGAATTGGCCGATAATTATTGTGAGGGAATGATTCGTATAAACGCATTCCGAGACGATTATTACACATTTGACAGCAAGAATTACTGTATCGAGGGCGAGAGCTCAAAACGCATCTACCAACTTGGGGACCCGATGACTATTCGTGTTAAAAATGTCGATTTGGAGCGTAAACAGATTGATTTTGAGCCGTATTACGGAGAATAGTACTACATTAATGGTAAATAAACATCTACACTATGTCCGCTGCAAAATCTTCGAAATCGGTTGAATTGGCCGCTACAGTGATTGGGTTATTAGCCATCGCTGCCTCTGCATATTTCATTTTCGCTACCGAGACCAATACCTATCGGGTGACTAATATGGTCATAGCCTTAGCTTTTGTGGTCTTTGTAGTGTACAATTTCATTAATGTACGTAACCTTCGAGGTGAAGTGGATGAACTTTGCCAGAACAACGAGAAGCTTTCGGGGGAGCTGGCTACAACGCAGCAATCTTTAACAGAGGCCAAAGCAGACGTTGAGGTGATAAAGGGAGACCTTATTCAGGCACAATCCGAGTTGCAAAAACGAGAGGCTGAAATTAAAAAGCTTAAGGCTTAAAGGACTAACTCTTTTCGAAGAATTCTTTCAGCTTTTCGAGGTCGGCGTCCGCAGTATCTTTTGGTTCTTCTTTCGCCGCTTTTGCTTTTGGAGAGCCCACTTTACGAATCGGCTCAAGGAGCTGCGCCTTCTGTTCCGGGGTTAACTCTTCCTTCTTTTTCCCACTAGATTTCTTCGCAGGAGCTTGTTTCAAAGGAGTGCCTTTGCTTGCTTCTTCGAGCTTTTCTTTGGTACTTTTTGCCTTAGGGACAGATTTTCTTTTTCGGACATTTTTGCTCCATTTTGAACTGTTTTTAGCTGTTTTCGGGTTGTTTTGGGTTGTTTTTGCCGCTTTTTTAGCCTTTTTCTTCTCAGCAGCTTCTTCCGCCTTGGTCATTGGAGCGGCTTCTTTTATCACCTCTTCTTTTTGTTGACCTTGTACACCACCTTTTGCCTTGCCCTTTACGGTTCCTTTATTACCATGTAAGCTATCCGCCGGGATGAATTTATCACGAGTTACCCAGGTGCTCAATGCGCCAATGGACAGTAGGTATTGGTCCTTTTTAATCTCTACAATCTCTCCCGGTTGACGCGAACCTATGAGCTTGACTCGGTCGCCTACTTTGGCGGGTGCTGAGATGAGCTTTTTAATCTTACGCTCTTTTTGTTTCTGGTATTTGGATTTCTTCTGCGTACGTTCGTCTTGCGTTTGCGAGGCGCGCTCCCCAGCGTATACTTTGAAGCGACCAACGACCTGGTCTTTGCCTTTTTTCGTGCGCTGCTCGGAATATTCGTTCACCAAGTTTTGGAACTTCTTCCCCCAGGTAATCATAGCATTTTGTTGCTCATTCATCGCGCTCTGGCGACGCACCTTATCTTCCAGCTGGAGAATTTTACGGTCTTGTTCCTCTTTAAGTTCTTCAAGCTCTTTAAGACGTTCAGCCAACTTTTCGCGCTGTTTGGTCAACTCATTTTTCTCTTTTTGAATACCCACTAGCAATCTATCCACAGCCACTGTACTTTCGTCCAATACCTCGCGCGCCTGATCAATCAAGGCGCTACTAACCCCAACCTTCTGAGCGACCTCATAGGTGTAGGAAGAGCCAGGAACGCCTTGGTTTAGGATATACTCTGGAGTGAGGTCGGTGGAGTTGAACTGCATAGAGCCATTATCCACTCTTGGTAGCTTGCTAGCGAGGGCTTTAATACTGTTGTAGTGGGTAGTCATAACCCCATATGTATTGCTTTTATTGAGCTCCTTAAGAAATATCTGGGCCATGGATGAACCGAGGTCGGGATCTGAACCCGAACCAAATTCATCAATGAGTACCAAGGTCTTGTTGCAGGCTGTATTCAAAAAATAGTTCATTTTGGCGAGCTTCGAACTGTAGGTAGACAGTTCGTTTTCGATACTCTGTGAATCGCCAATATCTGCCATCAACCCATTGAACCATCCCATGGTACTGTCAGGGTGAACGGTAACCAACAGACTACTTTGCAGCATTAGTTGAAGCAGCCCAAGGGTCTTTAATGTGATGGACTTCCCTCCAGCGTTTGGCCCAGAGATAACCAAGATGCGGTTTTGGTTATCCAGTCGAAAATCGAGGGGAACGACACCCTTGCCTTTCTGCCTATTGAACTCGCGAAGAACCGGGTTGATTGCCTTGATTAGATGAACGTGCGGCTTGTCGAGAAGTTGTGGAAGACAGGCCTCTTCGTCAAGGGCGTGAAGCGCCTTCGCATTCACAAAGTCAATTTGACATAGAGCCGTGCTGTAGTCGCGTAATTCATCCTTGTACCCAGCTACGAAGACGGTTAAGAGGCGCAGAATTCGGGTGACTTCGCGTTTTTCCTCATCTTCGAGAACGGAGATTTCATTATTGATCTCGAGGGTTTCAGAAGGTTCCACATAAAATATGGTCGCCTTGGAAGAAGAACCGTGGAAGATTCCTTTGACTTGGCCTTTGAAGGCCCCTTCTACGGCGAGGACGCGCTTATTATCGTGTACACTTTCTTGGGTGTCGGCAAGGATGCCAGAACCAGAGTATTTTTTTACGGCGCGGTAAAAAATACGGTCGGCTGCGGTACGCTTTTTTGCTAGGTTGGCGCGAATTTTCCCCAAGGCCGGCGAAGCCGATGTTTTAACTACACCGCGCCTGTCGAGGACTCGGTCAATCTCGTCAGGAACGGTCTTGTTCTTCTGTAGGTGGGCGAGTTTGTTTTGGATGGAAGGGGTGCGCTCGGCGTGTGTCTTAAAGAAGGTGTAGACTCGGTTAAAGCTTTCGATCACATTTTTGATGATTAGGAAATCCTCACCTTCAAGGGTGGCTCCTTGGATTTTCAATCGGACCAAGAAGGGCTTAATATCTTTTGCGGCTAGCGTAGGTACAGGGAATTCGCTAAGGTAGAGCCCAAGGATTTCGTGGACCTCTTGAAGATCGCGCGTGGCGACCTTAAAGTCACTCGAAGGCCTGAGATTATTGATGCGCACTCGGGCACGTTCAGTGACAGCGCGTTTGGCAACGGCCTTTTTTACAAGGTCGAACTCTATGCTTTCAAATAAATCTTCCGGGTAGGTATTCAAATCGTTCTTGGGGACCGATGTTATCCGCGGTACACCTCTTCTTCGCTAGTAACGCGCGCAGGCCCTTCATGTTTACGCAATCCCCCTGCAATTACAAAGGCAAGTGCGGTCACTGCAACAGTAATTAGTTGAACCAATTTTCTATCACGTCTAGGGAGAGCGCTGTCAAGTCTAATTTATTCTTTTTGCGGTAACTGTTGAGCTTTTGGTGCAAGGCAGCAGGCTTGTTATCGCGCAAGGCATCAACAGTGTGATATCCGGCCTGTGCAATGTGGTGCGACCATTCCTCAGGAATCCCAATCGCTTGGAATTCTTCAGGGTCTGCAACAGTCTCAAACTTTTCAGGGCGCATTTGCGGGAAGAACAATACTTCTTGGATGCTGTCTTGGTTGGTCAACATCATCGCGAGGCGGTCAATACCGATACCCAGACCGGATGTTGGCGGCATACCGTATTCTAGCGCGCGAACGTAGTCTTGGTCGATAAACATCGCTTCGTCATCTCCCTTTTCTGACAGTTTTAATTGGTCCTCGAAACGCTCTAGCTGGTCGATAGGATCATTGAGTTCTGAGTAGGCGTTAGCGACCTCTTTACCGTTGACAATTAGTTCAAAACGCTCCGTGAGTTCTGGGTTGTCGCGGTGCTTCTTACACAGTGGCGACATCTCAATAGGGTAGTCGGTGATGTAGGTGGGCTGGATGTAGTGCTTCTCACACTTCTCACCGAAGATCTCATCGATAACCTTTCCTTTACCCATGGTTTCGTCTACTTCAAGACCGATTGATTTCGCTGCTTCGCGCACCTCATCTTCTGTCTTGCCAAGCAGATTTAAACCGGTGTGCTCCTTGATGGCCTCTAGGATTGGTACTCGAGTGTACGGCGTTTTGAAACTCACGGTGTTCTCGCCAATAGTTGCATCTGTGGTGCCGTTTACGGCTATGGCGACTTCTTCGAGCATGTTCTCCACAAAGCGCATCATCCAATGGTAGTCTTTGTAAGCCACATAGATCTCCATCACCGTGAACTCTGGGTTGTGGGTTTTGTCCATCCCTTCGTTGCGGAAGTCTTTGGCAAATTCATATACCCCTTCAAAGCCACCCACGATGAGGCGCTTGAGGTAGAGCTCGTTGGCAATACGCAAGTACAACGGCACGTCTAGCGCATTGTGGTGCGTGATGAATGGTCGAGCTGCGGCGCCACCAGGGATGGGCTGCAAAATGGGTGTTTCGACCTCCATGTAACCAGCATCGTCGAAAATGCGGCGCATGGTATTTATGATTCTATTTCTCTTTCGGAAAATCTCCTTAACGCCTGGGTTCACTGCGAGATCCACGTAGCGCTGGCGGTAACGAATTTCAGGGTCCGTGAGTTGATCGTACACGTTTCCATCCGCATCCTTCTTCACGACAGGAAGCGGTCGCAAGCTCTTTGAAAGTACCACTAATTCCTTCACGTGCAAGCTCATTTCGCCGGTCTGCGTGGTGAACATATGCCCTTCTACACCGATAAAATCACCGATGTCTAGGAGCTTTTTGAACACGTCGTTGTACATAGTTTTATCTTCATCAGGGCAGATCTCATCGCGGTTTACGTAGATTTGCACATCGCCCGTAGAGTCCGACAAGACCGCGAACGAAGCCTTACCCATAATGCGTTTAGTCATCAATCGGCCCGCGATACGAACCTTTTCGAAACTCTCAGCGCCCTCAGTGTATTTGGCGGCCAATTCATCGGCTTTGTGCGAAACAACGTATTCGGCGGCTGGGTACGGATCAATCCCCAAGACTTTTAATTTGCCTAAGGATTCGCGTCTAAGTACCTCTTGTTCAGATAATAGTCTTGCCATGATTCTAGATGAATATTAAGATCGTAAAGATAATTGCCTTTTAGTAGCTTAGCAGCATGACTCGCAGTCGATTTTATGCACTTTTCCTCACCTTCTTCTTCACAGGGGTTAGCTATTCGCAACCCTATTGGCAAAAAGGTACGCGATTAGCTACCATCAGCAGTAATGCGAATTTAGATGGATTGGAGAGCGGATTTACCAATGCAGGCATTAATACCTCGGCGGGAGGAGCCCTTTTCCTCGACGAAAAGTGGGCTATTGGCGTGGACGGAAAGTACCGTTGGGCGCCCCTTTCTCAGAGCATCGAGGCCTCTGTGCGATTCCAAAACTTGGTTTACGGCGCTTCTAACAGCGGCCACTCCTTACTACTCGACATTCATTTAACTGCCGGTAACAATATGAACATAACGCTGAGTGGCGACATGTTCGGTAGGCGAACCACTGCTATTGGATTGGGCGCTCAATATACTTATTGGCTGTCCTCGAGCGTTGGCATCTATCTTTGGCCTCAGGTTAACCGAACGAACAGCGGCCCCAGCGGGTTATGGGATTGGCAAATGATTACACCCGTAGGGTTGCAGTTGAGCTGGCAATAGAACAAATAGTATGAGAAAGGTTCAATTTCAAGATATCGGCCGAGTTTCCTTTGGCAGCGCCTGTGATTTTCAGACGGAGCTCTTTCAGGGTACAGTCGATTTAAAATTGGCCAACAGAAAGCAGCCAGAAACAGCTCAAGAAACGACAGACCACTTCCTCTTCGTAGAACATCCGCCAGTTTTTACTTTGGGAAAGAGCGGAAAAATGGAACACCTTCTGGTTGGGGACGACCAGCTAAGGAAGGATGGTTTTGAATTCTACCCGGTCAATCGCGGCGGTGACATCACCTACCATGGACCGGGCCAGGTTGTAGGCTATCCAATTATTGACCTTGACCACTACTTTACTGACATTCATAGGTACCTTCGTTACCTAGAAGAAGTAATTATTTCCACCCTTGCAGATTATGAACTTAAGGCCGGTCGTAGCAACGGTGAGACAGGTGTATGGTTGGACGAAGGCACCCCATTTGCACGAAAAATGTGCGCTATGGGCGTGAAAGCTTCGCGTTGGACTACTATGCACGGCTTTGCTCTGAACGTCAACGCGGACCTCAGCCATTTCGATTATATCGTACCTTGTGGTATCTCGGACAAAAAAGTCACTTCATTACATGTTGAATTGGGCCGAGAAGTAGACCTCCAAGAGGTCAAAGACAAGATCAAATTTTACTTTGAAAAGCAGTTTGACTGCCAATTTATACCTAGCAGACACCCCTTTAAATGAAACTCCTAAGAAGAATTGTTGTTGTCGTCGTTGTGCTACTAATTGCGCTAAAACTATCCCCGTACGAATACCTGTTCAAGGGAGTGAAGAACACCTATCTTAAAGGATATACTACTGCACATTTGTATGACCGCGCGTATTTCGATCAACGTGAAATCCCCGTGATACTTCCAAAAAAGCTAGCAGTGTCCGATTCCATTTCTCTTTCCATTGACGATGAACTTAGGGGACTTCTAGAAAGCGCAGGCACCAAGGGAATGTTAATACTTCAATACGACGAGATAGTTTATGAAGAATATTGGGACAAGCACAACACCACAGCCGTTTCGAACAGTTTTTCTACGGTAAAGTCGGTAATTACGCTTCTCACTCAGATTGCTATCCAAGACGGCTACATCGGCTCTTGGGACAACCTTGTAACGGACTACATTCCGGAATATGAAATTCCTGAAGGCGTTACCCCCCCAACCTTACGCCACCTGAGCACGATGACCGCAGGTTTACAGTTCGATGAAAACTACAAAAACCCATTTAACAAAACAGCTAAGCTTTACTACGGCGACGATGTGGTTGAAACGGCCTTGAGCATCTCTCCAGGAAAGTTTGAAACAGGAACACAATGGGAATACCAGAGTGCCTGCACACAGTTGCTTACTATTGCACTCACGCGTGCGACTGGCGAGAGCATTTCGTCCTTTGCCAACCGCGAACTTTTTGCCAAGGTAGGTTTTGAAGTGCCAACGACTTGGCACCTTGACCGCGCCGTTGGTTTCGAGCTTGGATATTGCTGTTTGAATGGGTCGGTACGCGACTTTGCTAAGCTCGGAATGCTTGTTAGCAACCACGGCTATATTGATTCAAATTCGGTTATTGACTCTGCCTTTATTGCAGCTGCACAAGTAGGCTACAAGAGCCCGTATTATGGCCATAGCTTTTGGATTTATCCAGGCGTAGAAGTACGGAATTATTCATTCCGGGGCCTCGGCGGACAGCTGATCATTATCCTTCCAGACTACGATATGGTTATAATTCGCGTTGGCGAGAAGGCCGGCAACCGTTACGAAGGCGACTTTAGGTCCATTGGTCGTGAACTTATCAAACAAGCCGAGCGCTGGCAAGCAAACTAATACGTTGCAATGCCCGCACCGCTAGTCAACATACAAGGATTAAACATCTTCTTCAAAACCACTGAGGTGCTGAGTAACTTTAATCTGCAAATTCAGGCAGGGGAGATAGTTTCTGTCGTTGGCGAGAGTGGCTCGGGAAAATCCATCAGTGCCCTTATGAGCATGGGTCTACTTAGCTCAAAAGCGGCCGTTAACAGCACTTGTGCTGAGGTTTTAGGACGTTCAGTTTTGCATCTTTCCGTTGCCGATTGGCAAACCCTACGCGGTAAAGAAATCGCCATGATTTTCCAGGACCCTTTGACTGCCTTACACCCATCTATACGCATTGGAAAACAGCTAGAAGAGGTTTTAGAGACGCATACGTCCTTATCTGGGAAACAGCGTAAAATTAAAGTCCTCAAGGCACTTGAGGGGGTGAGCATTTTGCAGCCTGAGATTTCTGTCAATAAATATCCGCACGAGATGAGCGGTGGCCAGCGCCAGCGCGTAGTCATTGCTATGGCAATGCTTCTAGAACCCAAATTAATCATTGCCGACGAGCCCACTACGGCACTGGATAAAGAAGTTGAAGCAACTGTTCTCGAGTTGTTAAGTAAGTTAGTTAAAGAAAAGGGTTGTGCCCTATGGTTCATCTCCCACGACCTTGAAGTGGTCTCTGAATTTTCCGATCGTGTATTGGTTCTATACAAAGGCAAAACGGTCGAACAAGGTTCGGCAAAGGAGGTCTTCAACACTCCAAAGCACCCCTACACGAAAGGACTTTTGGCTTGCCGCCCTCCTAAAAACGGTCGTCCATATCCATTGCCCGTTCTGTCTGACTTTTTGGAAGGCGAAGGCACCCTAAAAGCGTCAGAGTTAGCAGCTCCAAAGGTTAACACCAAGGCCCTGTACGTTGAGGGGCTGAACATTGGCTATAAGGTTCGAAAAGGCTGGAAGACATCTATAAAATGGGTGGTTCGTGACCTCGATCTACAGCTAAATGTAGGCGAAACGCTAGGCCTCATAGGTCCTTCAGGTAGCGGAAAGAGCAGCGTGGGAAGAGCGGTTGTAGACCTCGTACCCGCGACATTCTCTATTAGAAACTTTGAAGGTAACGAAGGCCGGGTCCAATTCATTTTCCAAGACCCGTCATCGGCCTTAAATCGCAGCCACACCATAGGCCGCATTTTGGATCAGGTCCTCTCTCAACATGCGCCAGAGTTCACCCCTCTTGGTCGCAAGGACAAAGCATCCGCCCTGTTGCAAGAAGTAGGTTTACACCCCTCTGACTTGGCCAAAAAACCAAAAGATTTTTCCGGCGGCCAGCGCCAGCGTATCGGTATTGCAAGAGCTTTGGCGGCAGATCCAACTGTTTTAATTTGTGACGAAAGTGTCAGCGCCCTTGATGTCAGCGTTCAAGCTCAGGTACTCAATTTGCTGAACGGTATCAAAAAGAATCGGGGCCTTAGTATGATTTTCATCTCCCATGACCCCAACGTTGTTAGGTACATGTGCGACCGTATTCAGCGGCTTGATTGAGTCTATCCCAGTCAGATTAGGCCTCTTGAGAAGGGCAAATTATTTTTAACAAAAGGCTAAAGTGTAATTCCCTTATTTTTGAACGCAATAGGGTCAAAATGAAACAACCAACGCTTTCTTAAGGCGTAACTTTTCTATACTAAAAATGCAATTATGAAGAAGTTATTACTTTCAGTTGTATTCCTTTCCTTTTCGTACACCGCCAAAGCTCAAGTACAAGTAGATCTCGGTGGAGCATTCTCGTTTGAATATGTTGGTTTAAATACGGACGGAACAGTTAAATACGACGTGTATTTCAATTATTCGTCTGATACGGGTTGGGCAGGAGGTCCTACGACTACTTTCGGACGGTATAGGAAAGTCAGCCAAGCAGCACCGTATCCGCAGGTTTCGATGACATCCGTGCTTCAAACGGGCAAACAATCGGATTGTAACGATGATTTTAGTTACAACAAGTCTAGATGGAAGGAAACGATTGATTTAGACCCATATTCTCAATACGAATTTGTCCATAATTGGTGTTGTCGGGTTCCTTATATTGCAAATATTGACACCACCGGCGGAGTTCCAAATCAGTACGTAAGGGCAATCATTTTGACCGGTCGTTCAGGCGTTAGAGCCTACAACAATAGCCCTCAATATTCGAGTGACTATTACAGCGCGCCTATCAATACTCAAACTCCTATAGAGATATGTTCTCCAGATCCAGATGGGGACAGCCTTTCATTTTCAATAATACCGAGCAAGAAGGGATCTATGAGTCAGTATTTCTTGACCATGTCGAATATTGATTATGATACTGCCAATGGTTATACAAATGCAACGCCTTTGGGCCCAGGGGGAGAATTTACTCTTGACACCAACATGAGGGTTTTGATGGTGAAAAACGACTCTGCACAGTTCAACCTTCTAACAGTTCGAATTATTGAGTGGGCAAAAGACACCAATAATGTGCCAAAGATTATGGGTGTTACTAACAGAGAGATTATGTTAGACTTTACCGACTCATACACACCCAGCCTTTATGGTATAAGCGCCAATTATGCCGCATCATCATTAAACTCTGACAGTGTATACGTTAACCTAAAAGAAAACATAAGCCTAACTTCAAATAGTCTAGACTCAAATATTGTTTGTCTTGTTAGTCCAAATGGTGATACATCTGCGGTTACCGGCATCCATTACGCCGGGTCAAACAGCGAGTTGTTTCTACACACCGACTCAATAGACTTTCCAGGAGTATGGAAGCTATACTTCACTCAACAGGGCAATTTTGCAAACCGAGGAGATTGCGGCGAGCCGCTCATTGATACGGTTCTGCTTAACATACCTATTCCGGACATTAAGCTAGTGGGCGATACAGGCTATGTTTACGTAGGGCCTTCTAGGGACTACTATGTTTTAAACGGACAGTTTTACGACTCTATTTCTTGGATTTGTACAAACGGTGCGATTACCTCGGGTCAACACGACTCCATTCAAGTTGAATGGGGAGCAACATCCAACGGTCCTGGTTTTCTTCTTGCTGAGGCTGTTAAACTCAAAGACGGGACAAACTTCATCTTGTCTGTAAGTAGAGACTCACTTACTGTTGATGTAAACGGGCTTTTATTGCGGGATTTCGAAAATGACGTTTCGGTTTATCCCAATCCATCATCGTACGAAATAGAGGTGGACGGATTACACGAAGGCGTGAGCTATGAGGTTGTGAACTCTGCAGGTTTAACCATAATCTCGGGCAAGTTGCAGGACTCCAAGGTAGATGTGTCGGAGTTGCCTTCAGGACCATATATTTTGAAGTTTAGCACCGACAGTAAGCTATTCCTTAAGGAGCTGATAATTACGAGGTAAATCAGTTTTCCCGCTACACGAAATTTTCGTTTTGCCGCTTGTTGTAGGCATGTATGCCTACAACAAGCGATAAGTATCACGGCCCACAAGGCGAATTGATAATTAATTTAGAAGGTATTATTTGAGCCTTACAACTGTCCCGTACGCCAGCATTTCTGAAGCCCCTTGCATAACCATTGATTTGCCGAAGCGAATATTGATTACTGCGTCTACGCTCAGTCGCTCAGCCTCCTTTAGTATCTGCTGTATGGCCTGCTTGCGACTTTGTGCCTAAGGTTTTTTACTCTTCGATCTCTCTACCGACAATGTTTTTGAGCCCGCCGAAGATGTTTCGACCGATATTTCTAGCGCGAACGGTAGAGCTGCGCGCAATACCTAAGATTTCAGAAATTTCTTTTCCCGGAACAGTTGAGCTGTTTGAGGTAATCAGGATATTTGTTTTTAGCCCAATAAAGTTAGCTAATAGAACCTAGGACACGCTTCATAAATCCATTTAATGCATCTTTTTTAGTAGTGCCATGTGCGATTTCTTTATGAACTTCTATGGCACCGTAGAGGTTTGACATCAATTCGCCAATGACAGCCGTTTCTTCGTCCTTCAACGTTGGCACATCTACTAGTGATTCAAGAAGCTCAAGAGTTTCGTGGATGTAGTCCACATCGTTCTTCTCGACAAAGTCCACTAGGTGCTTGATAATGGGGATTTTCATAGGACTGTTATTTTCCTTCAAATGTAATAGCTTCTGTGTATTGCCTCAAGGAGTCCTCATAGATATTGGCAATCATCCTATAGGTTTTGGGCACTAATCAAGGTTAAATAGAGGAAAGTCCTGGTTATAAGTTGAGTGGCGTCACAAACAAAGATGCTGTAACTTTATAGCCTGAGTTCATATGACTAATGAAACCAAAAGTTGAGATGAGAGTTTTAGCCATTACAGCCTTTACCGCATTGTCTTTGTTTGTACAAGGCCAGATTCTGAATATTACACCCGTATTCCCGTCGCAGAACGATACCATTACGGTAATTTACGACGCCACGGAAGGAAACGGGGCATTGACCGGCTATACACCTGTGTATGCGCACACCGGTTTGATTACAAACCAAAGCACTACACCAACGGACTGGAAACACGTTCAAGGAAATTGGGGAACGGCTGACCCTAACGTTTTAATGACCTCGTTGGGAAACAACCTCCACAAGATAGAATACCATATTCCTACTTATTACGGTTTTGGAAGCAATGTAACCGTTCAAAAACTTGCCTTTGTATTTCGTAATGCTAATGGTACAGTGGTTGGTCGAGCAGCAGACGGCTCGGACATCTACTACGACATTTATCCAGCCAACGCCGGGCTTATTGCACAGTTTATGAAGCCAGAAAGTACACTATTGATTTCTCCAACGGATTCTTTGGAAACCGTTGTTGCCGCTTCGAAATTTTGTGATTTGAAAGTCTACGACAACGGCACCTTGGTCTTCCAAGACTCGTCGAAACAAGAAACTTTCTATCTGAGCGATACCGTACCGGGTATGCATATGGTTATACTTGAAGCAACCGATAGTTTAACGACCGTCTATGACACCATTCAATATGCTGTCGAGCCGCCGTTGCAAGTAGCATCGTTGCCGAGCGGTATGGAAATGGGGTTGAACGAACTGAATGATACTACGGTATTCTTTAAGCTCTTCGCTCCGGGCAAGAACCGTGTATATGTGCTCACTTCGGTGAATGACTACTTGCCAGCGCCAGAAAACGCGATGAAGCGCACGCCAGGGGGCACATGGTGGTTCAAGGAATTGACAGTACCGGCAGGTCAGCCGTTTACGTATCAGTATTTGATTGACGGACAGCTCCGCGTAGCAGACCCGTTTTCGACGTTGATTTTGGACCCTTGGAATGACAGTTACATTCCTTCGTCAACCTATCCAAACTTACCGGCATATCCAGCTGGAAAGACTACTGGTAATGTCTCTTTGTATGAAACCGCCAAAACTCCGTATCAATGGAAGAACACTAACTTCCAAGCGCCGCCACAGGAGGAATTGGTCATTTATGAATTACTAATCCGCGACTTTGTAACTACTCGCAACTATCAGACGGTTATAGACACATTAGATTATATTTCCCGCTTAGGCGTGAATGCGATTGAATTGATGCCAAATTCTGAATTCGAAGGGAACTCTTCATGGGGCTACAACCCGTCTTTTCATATGGCAGTCGATAAATATTACGGTACGCCAGATATGTTCAAGGAGTTTGTAGATAGCTGTCACTCTAGAGGTATTGCCGTCATTACCGACCAGGTGTTCAATCACGCCTACGGGCAAAATCCTATCGCCCAAATGTGGTGGGACGGCGTGAATAACCGACCGGCAGCGAATAACCCGTATATGAATCAATACTGTCCTCACCCGCCAAACTGTTGGGGGAACGACTTTGATCATTTCGTGCAGCCTACGCGCAACTACATGGACCGCATCAACACATACTGGATTGAAGAATTTAAGATCGACGGTATCCGATTCGATTTTACCAAAGGTTTCACCAACAACTCAAATGCGGACAATTATTCGTCCTCGAGAATTGCTGCGTTAAAGCGCATGGCAGATGCCCTGTGGAATGTCGACCAAGATTTTTATGTCATTCTAGAGCACTGGGGTCCAAACAACGAAGAAAAGGAACTGAGCGACTATGGAATGATGCTCTGGGGTAACGCAACATATGAGTATTACGAAGCGGCTATGGGATACACCAACAATAGCGACTTTAAGTGGGGAATTTACAAGGAGCGCGGCTGGAACGACAAGCACTTGATCACCTTCACGGAGAGCCACGATGAGGAACGCGCAGCCTACAAGCTAAAGACCTACGGGAATTCGAGTGGCAGCTACGATACGAAGACACTGGCTACGTTGGCTGATCGCAAGATTTTGACCCATACTTTCTTGTACACCATTCCGGGTCCGAAGATGATGTACATGTTTGAGGAATTGGCATATGATATCTCGATTGATAATCCGTGTCGTGTTTGTGAAAAGCCTATTTTGTGGAGCTACTACGAAAACCAGCACCGTCAAAAGGTCTATTTCTATACCGCGGCGCTGATTGATATGCGCAGAAAGTACGGTGTTTTCAACACGAACAATTTTACCTATGCACTTAATGGAGGGTCAAAGCGTATTAACCTATCAGTTACCGATACCAGTGCAACCGTGGTAGGGAATTTTCGCGTAAACTCTGGCGATGTTTATCCAAATTTCCAGCACGTGGGAACATGGTTTGACTACTTCACTGGCGATAGCATTGTTGTAACGAATACTTTAGCACCGTTGACCTACCAGCCTGGCGAGTGGCATGTTTACACCGATGTTAAGCTCAACAAGGCGACTTTTGTTGGTGATCAAGAATGGGAATTGGCACCTAGTAACGTAGCGGTTTATCCAAACCCAACTAGTGGACGTATCGAGCTTCTCGTGGATGTTGCAGAAGGTACAACTGTGTACTACGGACTCTACGACATTACAGGTAGATCAGTGCATCGCGGCGCGTTTAATGCAGCCCTTTACGGCATTACAGAACTCGACCTTAACCACTTGCCATCGGGAGCGTATGTGTTGGAAATCCGAGTAGGGTCTAAAGTTTACAACGAACGCCTGTTGATTGAATAAGGGTCTAACTAAGCAGTTAAATATCCTGTTTGAGCTACGGAGATAGGATATAGAACCCCTCGTTATTGAAATAGGACAATACTATTGTTTAAGTGTGCAATAGGACTATCCAGGCAAGTATATTTTATCACGTTCTAATGAACCAAAGGGGACATTGAGGTTTAGCCGATTAGCCGAGCATACAGCGCCTCTGCATGCCTTAATAATTCATGGTCTGCACCTTGTACCTGCCTTGGAGTTTTCTTAAATCTGTATAGCGATGAGCAGTCAATAGGAGCATCAAGTACTGCCTCAATGCGAGTTAAGGTTTCCTTTGGGTTCGTCAAGAACGATTCGTAGCTCAACACAGTGATTTGAGCAGATTGAGGGATGTTTTCGTAATAGTTTACCCAGCGTTCAAGCCAATAATTGATATCAGTTGTATTCCCATCGTGGTGGCCCTTTCCACCAAGTATGAACGGTCTTTGGCCCAGCCCAAATTCGTGGTGGCCCAGCCAATCCATATATTCTTTGATGAACGGATCGCCTTCTTGCTTGGCAGAAAATTGTTGGTGTTGAGTCATCAAGCTGCAGGCATGTTGGAGCGGTCTTCTTACTAAAATAAAAACGGCAAGATCTGTATTGTGCTCCACGAGCGAAGGCAAACGCAGAATGGCATTGTTGTTTTTAGCCAGATAGATGCGTGAGCCAGCGATACTGTTTTGGTACCTGCGGTACAATGCATTTTCTTCGGAAGACAGTTCGTGTTCATAGACGCCATCTTCTTTGATATAGACATCGTTCTTTAAGACTTTGAAGAAGTACTCTTCCAGCGCTTCAACACTGGCTAGACCAACCATAACGCCGTCGCCGTGGGCACGCTCTTTATCCTCTGTTACCTTCGGCCGGTATATTTTACTCCAAATGCGAGGGGCTAACAGCAAGGGCATATTCCTATAATCTAGGGAAGCGAAGGAACCGCGCTCGGCAAGGGATTTTGTCAGTGCAGTAGTTCCTGCTCGAGCAAGCCCTGTAACAAGCACCCTGGTGTAAACATGCCGGGCGTTTTCTTGTGCATTAACGCCTTTCACTTGCAGCTCTAGTAGCTTTTTACCCAAAAAATAATTGTCCAAAACCAAGCGATGAAAGAGCTGTGAAAGGTCGGAATAGGCACTCCCGTTGCTTTTCGTGAAGAAGAAGGGCACCACAGAGCCTATACTGACAATGATTAGTGCCCAATTGTTCGAAAAACCTTCACCAAGCAACCAACCGGGTAGTTGCCAACCCAAACTAAAGACAGTGATTGCAATGACAACAAGACTCCCTATTAACTGTGCAAGCACCTTGGTCGTTCTGCTTGAAGCGGCATTTATTGCGGCGATTTTAGACAGCTCTTCACTCGGGGTAAAGAACACATTTAGAAGACTGACACTCGCAGTTGCCGTTTCAAAAAACAAATTTTTCATCCACAAAATAGCTTGACCCAACATTACTCCGCTCATAGCGGCAAACCCATAAGCAATTACCGTATTGCCACTGAGGACAGCAATAGCATCAGCCAACGGCTGATTGAAAGCTAATACGGTAGCTCTGATTATTATAGCACAAACCAACAGAGTGTTTAAGGGTGTAAAAGTGAAACCGGGAAACGTCTTTTGAGACACTTCTTTGGCTAAGAATGAGGCTTTGGCTTTGCGCTTACTTCGAAGAATAAGAAGCAGAGAACCCACAATTATACTTCCTAAAACTATACTCACCCATGTCGGCACACTATGAAGTGCAGTGTTGTACTTTCCGCTACTTTCTACACCCAACCACGAAGGGTTGAAGGTTGTAATAATTAATAAGGCGGTGAATACAGTTGCGTAAAATTCCCACGAAAAAGAGGTCGCTGACATTGATGATTCCAAAGCTTCCCTCAAAGGCTTCGGCGCTTTAAATAGGCTGTACCAGAGGCGGTACCCAAAGGAAAACACGATGAGAAGAAGGATGAGCACAATTAATACTGCTGCTCCTACTCCGAGCCCCGGACCGATATATAAAAGTTTATTGTACAAAGACTTCGGATTTTTGCCTGCAAAATAGTGGACTTCTGCCGAATAGCGCTTGCTTTACCAGGTATAAATCTCCCCGTCCATCCAAGCAAGGCGATGCTCTAGATAGTACCGCAAAAAACCTACTTCACCTTCGAAATCAATGGTGCGATTTTCTGCTCGCCAGAGGTCATAGTTTCGCTCGGCCGCACCTGAGCTCAGGAGTCGGTTTTCAGTATCATTGACAAGGTCAAAGATGGCAGCATCAGAAAGAGGACCGCTACGGTAAGTTGACCACCGGTTTTTAACCATAGTTCTAAATTGCGGGTCATCCAAAAGGCGGTTCCACCAAAACGGCACCATCCAAGCATCTTCCTCGACGTAGTCATTGTAATTAGCAATCCAATCCTCCCAAGGCACGCGACCTTGACGTCCAAAGCCAATATTTAGGTCCCAAATAGGTCCAAAGTGTAATTTTTCACTTCTCGGCTTGTGTAAAAAGGTGCTGATCCGATAAGCATCAATGTTACCTGCAAGTTCGTTCATGATGAATCCGTCAGCGAAAGAGGTTAGATCGATGTAGTCGGTATAGGTCCGAGTTGACGAGTTTAAATCATCATTGAGCAAGGCGGTTTCAAAATCGTATACATAGTCTTCTATGTAATTGCGCATTTCACTATTTAATCCAATTGGTTTCGGGTGCTCGAACAAGAAATAAGTTTCTCTATACTGCTGGTCGTGATATGGCGGGCGGAAAGGCCCGATATCCATAGTCTTGCCCTCAATATCATAAGCACTTCTAAAGCTCATGTATCCGTTGTAATTAGCGTCGTCGCCCCAATTGTTGTCGTAGTAACTGAGCGCTCTTCCTGAGGGGGCATAAGATGCTGTTTTGTCAATCTTAAGCACATACCCACCTGTAATTCCGGGTTTTTTTCTGCCGTTTGGTATTCCTACATCTATACGCATACGGTCTGCTTTTGGCTTTTCCATCAACACATAGACGCCTTGATACACATCGTTTACCGTTAGTTCTATCCAGCGACACCGTGCAGCATACATCCCTATACTTCGGGCAAGTTCGTAGCCTATGAAGTGGTGCATAAGTGTAGGGTCGAAGGCATACAATTCATCTGGTCCGTTGGATCGAACAACGTGTCCCATCAAAATCCAATCGCTTTGTGCTGGCATTCCCAAAAGCGCCTTTGAAGTCCCATCTCCGTTAGACTTTCGAATTTCAAAGCTGTAGGATTTTTTATCACTTAAGCGGTAGGAGGTACTTCCTCGATATTCTATCCCCATTTGACCACCAACGACTCTTCGGTTGTCTATTTCTATAGAAAACTTACCGTCAATTTTATTATCAGGGCGAATTTGTCCATCCACCTCGAGATAAACCATAGGTAATTGCCCTGTGGTATATTCTTGGATACACGAATTAAATCCGAGGGCTGTAAGAATTATTGGATAAAACCAAAGACGTCGAAGCATGAAACCAAAATACATTGGTTTTATTAAACTTATATTCGCTAATAGAAATAACTATATATGCCTGAATTGGACATTACTTCCGGACTGTTCTTAAAGTTTGCGATGACTGTGGTCTACAATCTTATACAAATGAGTATCGTTCGTAGACACAACAAGACCACGCGGACAAACGTGAGCAGTTTTTTCATCATCGCAGTTGTCGTGTTCTTCCTTTCCTACGTGCTGAGCACATTCGAAATGCAGATTGGACTCGCTATAGGAATGTTTGCAATTTTTGGCATCGTTCGCTACAGAACAGAGCCACTCCGTCCTCAGGAAATGACATATTTATTCGCCTCGTTGGGGGTAGCTGTTATAAATGCTTTGAGCACTGAAAGTATAACCTTGGTTGAGCTCGTTCTTATCAACGGAACAGTATTGGGGTGTATCTATGTGCTTGAACGCTTTATGCTGGAAAAGCCTAGTGATACTAAACGTACGACCAAGAAGGTATCACTGGTTGTACCTTCGGAAAACCTTTCTGAGCAGATCGTTGAAGAGTCTGTAAATGAATTCGCCCAGAACATGGGAGTTGTGGTTGTTAAACACCATATTTCTAAGATTGACCACGCTGAGGGGAAGGCTCAAATTATCGTGGTTTATGAGGTGTAAAAATCTATTGATTATTGGCTTTGCTTTGGCCTCTTTTAAGGCTGCCTCGCAAACAGTTACAGATAATCGGGTTTGGACAAAACTTACCTATAGAATAGAGCCCTCAAAAAGGCTTGATGTTGATATTAGCGGACTTTACCGCAGTGTCGGGGGGGACGAAGGTATGAACCGATGGATTACAGAGCTCCAGATCACTAAAAAGAAAAGTAAATTATTAAGTTATTCCACAGAGTTTCGCCACTATGCCATTTTTGACGATGTAGGTGCTACCCAAGGTGTCAATCAACGCATTCGTTTTAGAGTAAATGCCACAAAAAGCTACGACATAGGACGCGACGAGTTTTCAATGCGCTATGGAATTCAGCAACGTGCAATAATCTCTGGAGGAGGTTCAAGACGCTTGGATATACGTGTTCGAGGGGCTTATACAAAGAACTTTAAGGACTGGAAATATGACCCAATAATCTATTCTGAATACTTGGGTTCAGTTAACGGGAACTTGAGTCGCAGATTAAGAATAGGGATAAGAAGCGACAAAAAGATTTTAGGCGGTAAGGTGAGTTTTGGGTATTTCTACCAGTATAATTTCTCACTGTCTTCGCCACACTACCATACCATAACGGTAGGTTACAGACTGTAGATTATTCCGCCCAATAACGGCTCATCTCTTCTCTTTCGGCCTGGGTCAATTTTAACAGCGTCGCACTTTGGTAAAAGTTGTAACCTTGCTCTTTGAGGTAGGTCATCATCCGTTGTTTAATGAACTGGTCCGTGTTGGTTTTAAATGCAGTCATCGCATATTTATTTCTATTGCAAAGATACGGTTTTGCGAACACAAGGCCTCTTCTTTTCGGCCTATAAGGTGCTGTTTATCAACGCGTTATTAACCAATTAGCGCAGCTAAATCTTGGCCTACGCTAGCCCCAATTGCAACGCCCATACCCCCAAGACGTACACCCATTACCAAGTGGTTGTCTATTCGTTTAATCAAAGGTTGCTTATTGGGACCAAAGGCCATAACTCCAGACCACATATAGTCGATTTCTACATCAACTCCAGGTGCTATAAGTGAAGCTATGTCATCCTTGAGGGCATTTTCAATAGTACTGTTTATTCCTTGATGAAGCGTGGTTTCTCCAATCTTATCGAGATTTCGACCACCGCCTAAAAGCAGACGTCCATCAACAGTTCTGAAGTAATTGTATCCTGCGCTGTAGTGGAATGAGCCTTCCAAATGAAAAGCAGGGTGCGGCTTGCTTACCAAGACCAATCCACGCCCAGGCTCAAGATCTTCGTCGGCTAAAAACCTGCCACTGAATGCATTTGTACAAAGTGCCACCTCACACGCACTGAGCTCAATGGACCCATTTGATGTTTTGACACGGACAATCTTTCTTGCTTCTGAGTCTTCGATTTGTTCTACGGTGCTTTGTGTAAAGGTGAGCACACCAGCGCTGGCCACTTTTCGTTGCAAGGCATCCATCATCTTTCCCGTGTCTATGGTGCCCTCAAGAGAGTTTTTGATTAAGTAAGTGACCTTGGGCGAAAACCCATATCCTTTGGACGACTTAATAGAGTAGGGCCGTGATTTTAGATGAGGTTCAAGCAGATTATTGAAAAAGTCTATTCGCTCATTATCTGGCTGGTCAAAACACAACTCAAACCCTCCGACCTCTCTATAAACTATTGCTTCATCTCCTAAGGTTGTTCGAAGCAGTTTGAGTCCATTATAGCGTTTCATAACCAGTTCTGCAGTTGCCTGTTCGCCAATAGAAGCAACATCGTTTTCGAGTTCTGCTATCGAACCAAAACAGGCGAATCCGGCATTCTTTGTGGAAGCGCCGCTCGGGAAAAGTCCTCGTTCAAGAATAGCCACGCGGTGAGAGGGGTGTTTTTTGGCATAAAACAAGGCGCTAAAGAGTCCTACAATACCGCCTCCAACAACCACTAAATCAAAGTGGCGTAATGTTGTTTTTTCCCAGTAGCTGAGCACTATTTTTCTTTGGAGAGTTTCTTAGTAATAAAACGAACATTTTCTTTCGCTTCGCCTTCTGTACCTTCCATATCTAGACTATCAATGGTCACGGTGATTTCACCATTTTTACTTTTATAATATCAATTTTACCAATTATTGCGATCTGCTGCGCGGCCCAACTAGAATCTGAGTAGTCCAAAATTACGGTAATTATGGTAAATGCAAACCAGTTTTCTTAGCGGTCGTTTTCCATAAGCGTAAGTTATTAACTTGTAGAAATCATATGCTTTACAAAACATTAAATCGGTCTGGAAAAATTAAGTGAGTAAAATTCAGTACTTTGGAACAAACAAACACTCTTTATACTATGAAAAAAATTATACTTACCACATTAGTGGTTGTAATTTCGGGGTTCGTAATGTTCTTCGTGGGAGGCTCCTTGTACTACATGGATGCCATTGCAGAAATGGCAGCAGCATTTCCTGATGCGGTGAAGAACCCATCAGATGCAGATATTACAATGGGCGTAGCCAACATAATTGTTCTTTCCCTATTTACTACAATTTCATTTGACCGTATGGGTATTTCTACAGTTGCATCTGGCGCAAAGGCAGGTGCTTGGTTTATGGGGTTGCTATTCTTAGTTTTCAACACTCAAATGCTTGCCCAGTATAACACTATGGACGTGAATTTTGCCGTCCTAGACACTGCAATTTCAGCGGTGATGGGTGCTGTTCTAGGCGCAGCGTGTGGCTTTGGATTGGGAAGATTTAGCAAATAAAAGAAGTTTATTATGGTAACTATGATTATTGTACTTCTTGGAGTGTTAATCACTTTATATGGAGTATTTACAAAAAATCGCGTTTTGTACAATGTCGGATACTTTGTCTTCGGTATTGTTGTCGTTTGGGATCAATTTGGCTTGTTCTCTGAAACAAAGAATGCAGAAAATTTGGCTATGGCCTCTCTTTGGGCGATTCAGGCAATTGTCGCCATTCCAAATAAGGTTAATTACGACGGAAGCAAGCTTGCTAAAAGTGCAGGGGTGAAGATTAACGCGACGCTTTCTGTGATCAACGGGTTTGCTGTATACTATGCAACAACAGTCGACTATATCCCTGAATTTGCTATGTATATTCACGGGCTTTTAGCTGTACTTCCGCTGGTTGCTATCTACTTGATACTTTCAGACAAGATTGAGGTGACAGCTTAGCGATTTTGATTTAAGCAAAAAGAAAGCCCGGCCGAATACGCCGGGCTTTTTCTTTTGATAATGTTAGAATCCCCAACTTGCCGTAAACTGCAGATTTGGATACCATCCGCTAACAAATTTTATTTGAAGGGCCTTTAAGAGTCTGAGACGTATCTAATAGCTGTGAAGGTAATTGTTCCACCTTGATCAAAGCTATAGCTATAAGTCAAACTCTTGGCCAAATTCAGCGAAGTGAAAACCGAGCGCTTCTGCGGCTTTTCGGCCTTTAAAGTTCGGCTCTCGAGCAGGATTGCTATGGTTAAGATGAATGAAGTACACTTTCTTTCGTTCAACTTCCGGCAAATGCTTTAGCAGAGCGATGCTTTCAGAAATGAACGGATGCGGCACTTCTGCCATGGGTCGTGGAATTTCACCATTAGCGAAGAATGTACCATCGATAAACGTATAGTCTACCGTGGGTACGATGCCCAGGATGTTCTCCCCCCATTCGGCCCACTTATCGATATCAGGAATGTACAAGGCCGTTTTATTCGGCCCTTCGATATAATAACCGACAGTCTCAGAGTATTCATCGCGGTGTGGAACTAGTACAGGCTTAACCTTGATGTTGTTATCTAGAATTTTTACCACTCCATTTTCCAAGGCATTGAGTACAATATTTTGGAGCCTCACAAGTTGATTCCAGGGACCATTTTTAGCCAGAAATTCTAGCATTCTAGGCATTGCATATACAGGCACCTTGTTAGTGTTTGCAGCTTCTTTGCCCAGGTGTACTAGTCCCGAATAATGACCAATGTGTGCATGGGTTAAGAAAATGGAAAAGCGATCTGTGCCTGAGCGCGCTAAGAGTTCAGAGAGCTGGGGGACAATATCGGGGGTTGCGTCGAAGAGAAGTGCTTGCGCAGAATCAATTACCCCAAGACAAGCGACATAGTCGTTCATATTCGGATGGGCGCAACATTTTTCTTCACACAATAATTGTGGTGAACCAGCATCCTGCAATGTGCCTAAGACTAATAATCTTTGACCACTCAAGCCAATTGAAAAAAACAAGGCTGCTAATAGCAAGTTTAGTGTAAATCGTCTCATGGGTAGTGAAGTTACAAATGATAGAGTTATAAGCGAGTGAAGTGCATTAGGTCAAACTGAAATATGAAAACAGTTTAGAAACCATATCTTTTAACCAAATCGAGAAGCCAATTCTAGACTTTCACAAACCCTCTTCGAAAGAAGGGTTTTTATGCTAAAAAGCTTCGCCGATAAAGAAGTATACGCCACTACCCTCACGCGTGAAGGACACATCAATTCTCGTGTATATGTCCTTGTCGGGGAAGATTAGATATCGCACACCGGCGCCGCCTGTTGGTAGAAACGCATCATACTTAAAACCGTAGTCGTCGCCATAGACTTGGCCAGCGGCAAGAAAGATGCTCGCCCCCCACCGTTTGGAAAAAGAAAAGGGCAGTATCCGGTATTCCATCTGGACAGCCAAGAGGTTTTTATCCCGGTAACGTCCCAAGTAATAGCCTCGCATCAAGCTTTCTCCTCCCATTAATGCGAGCATATTGAAGGGGGCATAACCACCGGTGAATTGGCCATAAACCTGAGCGGCGAATACTGTATTTTCTTTTACAGGGTGGTAAATCCTGTTGTCGATGATATAGCTGGAAAAATCAAAATCGCTGCCCATAGATGTTCTATAATTCATAAAGGCCCATTCGCTGTATAGCCCTTCGCGCGGGTTCATCGCATTGTGAATGTTGTTGAAGAGCAAGCCAAGGCCAATACCTAGGTTGGTAGATCCCATGGTGCCCATCTCTGGAAACTCAAAATCTGGTCTTGTATCTACATAGCTCACTTTGTTCAAGCTTTGGAAGTCAACTTCTATTCCAAAGTACAACGATGGTAACGTCTCTCGAAGAAATCTTTCTCGGAACAGTGTGTATGAGCCGTCAATCAGCGCGGTGTATTCAGAGGGGCTTTCTCGCCCTATACCATAGTAGAATAGCGGGAAGTTTTGATACCGCGCACGACCGTAGAAAAACCACTTATTTAAATCGGTATACATTGCATGGTCAAGCCAGAATCCGTATTGATTTTCAAGGGTGAAAAACGTATATGCTTTTACTTCACTCAGACGGTTTTTGAGATTTCGATTCGCAGAATAGACGTAGAGGCTGCTAACCCCAATTTCCCAACTGGTCTCGGGCGCATAGGCAATCGCCGGGTAATTGATTAGCTGAGGTGCTGTAGGGTCTTTCTGCGGACCGAGCAGGTTTTCAAAATACCTATCAATGGGGTTATTTGATTGCGCTATTAATTGTCCGGTTAGAATTAGACACAAAAGGCAAAGACGTAGGAATTTCAAATATGTTCCAATTAGGTTGTTACTTAATCAATTTCAACAAATTCCTCACTTATTGAAGGAATACTCATAAGTTAATTTAATATTAATCGCCACAATACTCGTATTCCATCGATTTAAATACCTTCATAACTCAAAAAACATCCTTTTCTTAACTTTATAAGCAGCTGATACAAACATTATGACTAATCCGCCTGAGAACTTGTGTATAGGACATGGAATCGCGTATGTTCTTTTATTTGCAGCCAAATATAATGACGGAGTGTCTTCAAAGAGCGAGTTTGAATATATTCACAAAATCATGCAGTACTGGATGGGAAAGGACACCAAGGAACAGGAGATTAAGGCGATTTTGATTGAAACAGATGAATGGTTTAAAAGCGGCAGTAACTTCGAAAGAGTTAAGACGCTCGACAAGGTAATAGACCTAATAACTAGTGTAATAGGTAATAATCATTCTGTTTTATTAGAGTTATTTGAGGATTGTATCCGCTTGACGGCATCAAATAAGGATAAGTACAATAAACTTTTTGAAGGGTCTGCAGTAAATAATTTGGTTCTCCTTGAGCTGTACAAGGACTATCCACTTCTAGCCACGTTAGAAAGTAAATTAATACCAAGTCGGATATGAGACGCCATCATTTTTTATTTTCAGAGAAAATGTGGAGTCTCTAGTGGGCCAATCCCACCTGGGTATTCAAAGTGACACTTCTCATCATTAACCTTGAATCCAAGAAGATAATCACTGTGATCAATTCCAAAACCCATTTCGTCTGAACTAACACCTATTAGACCAAACTTTAGAATATCAAACGGCTCACTAGTTGTAATCTCATTTTTAACATTGAATATTTCAGACGTTTTTACAGTTACAAGGACGTCGCTGTTGTCCTTGTTTCCATTGTGGATATTATCAAACCTTCTTTCTATCCAAGATTGATATTCGATGTCTTGAGGTAAAAGTAAACGGCCATATTCAGCGCTTTCATTGCTGTAATTGCTGTCTAAGACGTCTTCGTCGTCATAAATATCACGTAATTCAGAATAGCTGCCTTCAAAAAAAAGGGTCTCATTTACGTGTATTTTAATCACACAATGATCTATTACAAGGGCAGTAAAATGTGCAATTTCATTAATCTCCCAATACCCATCAACCTCGAGTTGCTCTTGACAGAATGTGTTCCAATCAGTGTCGGGATATTCAACCTTAACCTTGAGCCACAAATTGAACAAATCGGGAGATAATATCCCTTGACAAAACTCCGAACCGATGCCGGTGCATTTAACGCTTATTAAGTTATACATTAATTGTTTCGCTTAAAAGGAATTTGGATTACTCTTGGATAACAACAGTACAATACTTGCTGTTACAATAGAGAAAACCAGCGTATTCAAAAGTCTTTTCATTTTTTAATTCAGTCTCAATTGCTTTTTTCTCTTTGGAACCAATTATATTTTCAAGTCCGGTATAATTTTTCCATTTAAATCGATGTAGAGTGTGAAGGCTTTGGACAATATTAAATTCATCCATTGGATTGGGTATTATATTCTCATTCTTTAATTCAACTAGAAAGACTTCTTCCTTATCTGGACTTTCACTTTCAATATGCGTTAATACTGCATCCCACCATAATTCGTTGCCTTTAAAACCCGGGTATTCCCCCAATATTAGATTTTTCATTTAATTTATTATTTCATATTGCTCCCCCAATTATTCAAAGTTGCAGCACAACTAAATCTTTTAGTGGATTAGATAATTCCTCTTAAGACGGTTTTAGTATTTGTTTGTTAAGGAATTATCTTAAGTTAATCAAAGATTTGATCACCACTAAAACCTTTTATTGAGGACTTTTAACATTGTCTAAATTTAATATAATAGACAATTAGTCCTATACCCCGAAACAGTAAAGTGTAGTCTAAAATTACTCGAGGATCGTCTTTTGAAAGAAGAGTGTCTAAGTAGAACCAGTATGAGACAATAAAAAACACTGAAAGTGGTAACGCGGCACTGAAAGCTGTAGTTAATTAAGTGCTCTTGTTTTTTGCCAATTATATTCAGAAGGGGCAGTCATTTTAGTTTTGAGAAAGTAACTTTTTAAAGAAGAGGCATTGTAGTTCGTGATGTATTCGTTTGTAAAGGCCAAGATGAAACAAGTATGGATAATAAAAACGATATATTTACAATTACCAAACACTTTCCATGATGAAACACCTATTAAGAATCGCCTTGCTATTGGGCCTTGCTCAAGGGCTCAATGCGTTAACCAACAGCAGTTTAAAAAGTAAAGGAGGAGCTTTATCGTTACACTACAACAATTCAATTCAACCGATAAGTGATGTTCTATTCTATGATGTTTACGAGACTACACAGGGCCTGTCTCAGAAAACAAAGTTAGGGGAGGCAAAGTTGTCTTACAATGAAGATTTTAATGTCATTGACTTTGAAAATGAAGGTTATTTTTATAGCGCAAAATTTGAGTATATCGTTCCCGATAAAGCGGTAAAAGCACACATGAGTTCGAATTGTGAATATTTTGACCTGCAAGAAGCGAAAATATCCTTTTTGGGCGCTGGAAGCTCCATACTCTTGGAGTGTTCAGGACAAAAATTTCAGATGATTGAAAAAAGCAAGCCGATGATTTTCTAGAGTCACTCGACCCTATTTCGATCCAAAATATTGAGAAAAGCCGTCCGCATCCTCAAGGGTAAAGAAAATTGTTTTACCGTTAAAACCCCCATCTCCACTAACAGTGCCACTAGTACCTCCGTTATAATTAGGAATATAGAACGCTGCTTCTCCAGAACTAGATAAAACAAAAACGCAGTCTGGTTGATTCGTTAAGCGCAGCTCATTAATCTCAGCGCCAAATTCAATCGTAAGACTAAGGGGCCCTTCTGATAAAAGTCCTCCTTGGGGGTCATAAGTTGTGATGACGCCAACGTAGGTTCCACAAAATTTATCTCTTTGTTGAATACTGCAATTGTCACCTTCATACCAAATCTCACAATTTTCATTGGAACAATTGGTTAAAGAGAATGCGAAAAGAAGGAGCGCAAAAGGTTGTTTTATATACATATATTCGAAGATATTTTAAAAACCTCAAGATGGTTAAAATAAAGGCTGCATTATTGATGATCATTTTCAGTTGTTTTTTAAGTAAAGCACAATCTCGTTTTACTTGTACCTGTGAGTCTCAAAAAGGCCAATTTTATTCTGGAGAAAATATTAACGCATGTTTTCATGCTATCGAATTCGTTGATACACTCCTGTTGCCAACAAAAATCAAGAAAGAGGGCAGTGGGAGTCAATTGATAAATACGGTTTATAGATTTTCGAAACTATTACTTATAAACTATAGGTTGTCAGATTACATCATGACGATGAATCACGAGCGATTTGGTCACGGATACCGAGCTCTTCAAGCAGGGGGAGACATAATAGGAATCACCTACAATCCGCCCCCGCCTTTTGGCAACGAATTTTCGTTTATAACCATAGGGGGGTTAGGGCGCGCAACGAATCAAGAGCGACTCCTTATGACCTTGGGAGGTTCGGAGGCAAATATGGTCGTGTCAGATATCATGCGAAAGAACTTCTTACTTGATGGAAGTCTAAATTATAATTTTGCTGTAGCCTACTTATATGGGAGTAACGACATGCCTGGATATACCGCTTTCGTAAAAAATGAATTCAGTGATCCGAATACTTATCGTCGCAATGTTAACGAATTTTATTTTCAGAGAGAAAGTCTAACAAAATCTCGTATGCGCGTCATCTCTTTAGTGGCGTTATTCACAGATCCTTTTAATTTTTATTCAATGAAGTCTTTGTTTTACGACTATCTCCTGTTTGGTAAACTATCAACCGAAATTAAATTTATCCCAATTTTTGAAAATATAGGCTTGCTACCTAGATTCAGGTTTGAGTATACACCCTATGGACCGGAACTGGTATATCAGAGCTACTTTAAAAAAGGACATGAATTATACCAGACCTCATTTAGTCATGGTGATGGGACGTTTTATTCTTCTTGGAGAATCGGGGTACGCGCTTGGAATTTAAATCCGACTGGTCAATTATCTTTTAACCTTTCCGCAGAGCTTTGGGATCAACCTCAGATTGATTTTTACACGTACGATGGTTTGGTTCGAAATAGCGGAATTGGTGGGCTTTTCAACGCAACTGCTAATTATGATTTTTTTACCAATAAGGGGGCGTTTTCATTTTTAGGAGCAACGCTACAGGCGGGCTATAAAACAGCTGGTTACTCGTTAGGTGAACAGCTACGTGGCGGGTTAATTTTAAGAGGGGGATTATCCTTTAGACTTAGATAGTACTCGTCAAAAAAGGCCCGAGGTGCATATGTCGATTTTTTGTTTTGCTACCCCTATTATTCAAGGATGCAGCACAATGAAATTCAATAATGAATTAAAAGAGTTTAAAGCAATCCATTATTAAGCAACCGAAAATCGGATGTCTATATTCTTCAGAATAATCTTCTCCAGTCCAAAGCTGAGGATATATCTAACCCCATATTGAGGACTTATAGCTGAATAAATTTTATCTGTAATTTTCTATTCACCTAATTACGTTGTCATTGCGCTCCAGACCAATTGCCCATCACAATAAAGTACGGAAGTGTATATCTGTAAACAATCATCAACTTCACTGTCTTCATCTTCCTTAAAGTCATTTAAGTCTTCATCAAATTGATTTTTAATTCTTTTAACTTCGCTTTCAGAAATAAAGTTTTTGAGTGATTCCCAATCACCAAATTCAACAGAACCTAATTTCTGCATATTTTCAAAATTCTCACTCTTCAAATCATTCAATTCAATGTTTAGAACAATTATATTATAATCAGTATATAAAATTGATTCAGCTTTATCCATTAGAATTTCTCCTAATTCAACCTCATTAATTTCTTTTAAAATATCATCAATCATTGTTTAATATTTTTCAAATAAAAAAGCACAAAAGAAAGGAAGTTTTGTATCAATAAGAGTTATATATTTTTTAGGCAGAAATGCTTATATAAAAGGCTAAAAATTGATCCGGTATTAAACTCTTAAAATCGATACCCAAAATTGAAACCGCTAATAAATTCTGCCGGAATAGAACCGTTGTCTTCTCTCCAGAGAATACGTCCAATGCCTATAACTGCGTCAATTGTGAATTTATCCGAGAATACTTGCTTGTAACCAAGTGTAAACCCCGCAGAGCAATAGCTTCTAGGTTCTGTTTCATAAATAAAAATTGGAATGCCATTGGTGTCTGATCCAACATACCTTTCCGAGTTTCGATCACTATCGATGTAGCGCGCCGCTATTCCCATATATAATCCTTTATCCATAGAATTGGATATGACATATTTTCTGATACCTAATGAGGCACCAGCATTCCAGTAAATCTCACTCCATTCTTTTAAGTCGTCACTAATGTGCCATCCCGCTATAGAAAAAGAGAAAGAGGGGTCTTTAGGAAACGCATATTCTAGGCCTAAATTGGTTACACCAAATGCAAACCCCACAGGATTAGTTTTAATTTCAAGGCTCTGTGAGAAGGTTGTGTTTGTTAGAACTAAAAAGGCGATTGTGCTTAAGTACTTTTTCATCTCAAATCAATTTTAAACGAAAGTACCATAAAGAGTGATACATAGGGTAGGAAACAATTCTAAACCCTAAATAATAAATTATCGGAGAAACAATATTAACCAGACACCTGATGCTCAAAACACCAGCTAAGGCAGTATAGAGAAAAGAAAAAGCACCAGTCAAACTGATGCTTATATTGCTCCCCCTATTACTCAAAGTTGCAGCCAAGAAAAAACCCAGTAAAGCTTGTGCTAAACTGGGTTTCTGTTGCTCCTCCTCTTGGGCTCGAACCAAGGACCCTCTGATTAACAGTCAGATGCTCTAACCAACTGAGCTAAGGAGGAATTTAGGGTGTTGACTCTTTTAAAACGGCTGCAATAATACGGCAATCCCCAATTTCCCACAATACTTCATTATTTTTTTTTGGGATTAGCTGTTAAAAATAGTTAAGACTTAGAATGCCTTAAGAAAGATCAAATGAACTATCCTCTGTTACAAACAAAAAGTGCGGTGAACCTCAAGGTTCACCGCACTAGCAAGCTGAAGTTTTGTAAAATTTACTAAGTCTAATCGTTAACTTGAGCTATCCGCTGAAATTTCAACGACACTTTGTCCTTAGGCAACCGTGAACTAGGTTAGGGTTTTTAGGAGCAAAAAATTGTCACTGTTACTACGCTTGTATGTATAACTTAATTAGTTGGCCAATTGTTTTAGAATTGACCAAAATTGAATGATTCCTGTCTTAAATTTACCGCACCAAATAACCCAGAAGATGAGCTTATTAACTGTCGGGACCATGGCTTACGATGCCTTGGAAACACCCTTTGGAAAAACTGATCGCATCCTAGGTGGTGCAGCTACGTATATCGCCCTGAGTGCAAGTTACCACGTAGAAAAAAGTAATATTGTTTCCGTTGTGGGAGCCGATTTTGAACAGCAACACCTCGACCTATTGAAATCGAAGGGTGCCGATCTAGATGGGGTTCAAATTATCCAAGACGGTAAGACTTTTTTCTGGAGCGGGAAGTACCACACAGACATGAATTCCCGCGATACCGTTGACACCCAACTCAATGTATTGGCAGAATTCAATCCTGTAGTTCCTGATGCCTACAAAGACGCAAAATATTTGATGCTTGGTAACCTTATGCCGTCTGTTCAGCAGAAGGTTTTAGATCAGTTAACACAACGACCAAAATTGGTTGTTTTAGATACAATGAATTTTTGGATGGACAACTTTTGGGATGACCTCGTAGAAGCTCTGAAAGGGGTTGATGTTCTTACCATCAATGATGAAGAGGCGCGCCAGATGTCCGGTGAATACAGCTTGGTAAAAGGTGCCAAGAAGATTATGACTATGGGACCAAATTTTCTCATCATCAAAAAGGGCGAGCACGGTGCATTGTTGTTTCACGAGGACAAAGTGTTTAGCGCACCTGCTTTACCCCTTGAAGATGTCTTTGATCCAACGGGTGCTGGCGACACTTTTGCAGGAGGTTTTATTGGATATCTAGCAAAGACTGACGACATCAGTTTCGAAAATATGAAGCGGGCTGTTATTTGTGGCTCAGCTATGGCAAGTTTCACGGTTGAAAAATTTGGAACCGAGCGCGTCGCGGAATTAACTATCGAAGAGATTAATTCCCGGTTAAAAGACTTCAAAGACCTCGTTAGAGTTGACATCCGATTGATATAGATTTTTTAAGGCGTGCCTGTATAAAAGCCAAAATTTGACTTTTATAAAAGATATTATACTCATAATCCGATAAGTTTTTAAACTTATATAAAATAAATTGAGCCGATGTTATTTTTGTAAAATGTGGCTCATAAAAACTCGGAGCCGCGGGCATAAATTATTTTAAAACACTGATAATCAATAGTATATACGAAGTCCCAGACTGTTTTAAACATTTTATTCAACCTGTAGCGGGGAGGTGTAATAATTCCTGTTAAAAAGGTGTTTATAACACCTGTTGAAATCAATCTTTTTACGTTTTTTGTACCTAATTATACAATAGCATAATATTCTTTCATTAATGCCACCTATGAAAAAGCAAATAATATCTTCGATTGGAGCTATTTTGTTCTCCGCAACCCTTGCATATGGGCAGACTTGTGCGAACGATGTTACCGCGCCAACTCCTGGAGACGCTCAGGGTAATTCGGCCAGTGTTCAAACTACTTACACTCAAAACAGCCCACTAGAAATTGTTTTAGGATCTAATGGTACTGCTGGCTTTGGTGTTGGACAGGGTCAATATGTTGCGCAAACCCAAGCTGGAGCGCAGCTTTTTGTTCCTGGCGCAAATACCTCTTCCGGAAATAAATTAATCTTTACGACTGCCACTGATAATTGTACTGCAAACAGCAATTTCCCCTCCATTTCAGCTAGTAAATCTTCATTTGCTTGTTCAGATGTAGGCGCACCGTTCCAAATCATAATTTATTATGCTGATGCTAGCGCAAATCTTGTCCAGCACTCAATGTATGTGCAGGTGACCGAAACGGTTGACCCTGTTCTTACGGTTTCTAACGTAACGCTGGCCTTGGATGCCAATGGCGCTGCTACGCTGACAGCGGGATCAGCGACAGATAATTGTACTTCATCACCAGCGATCTCATACTCTAAGTCTTCTTTTGATTGTTCAGACATTGGGACGACCAATGTAACTGTAACAGCAACGGATGACGCCGGT
>MDTG01293005.1_pt1 | contig 160470 bp, 154 predicted proteins | sample 811421 | NCBI WGS metagenome assembly MDTG01 (sample SAMN05326645, study PRJNA326480) | marine metagenome | isolation source: seawater | place: Pacific Ocean: South East | collected 2011 | reverse complement strand
TGTAAGTGGTGGTAGTGATGAAGATGGTGAAGCAGATCTAGAAGATATGATTGTAGGTTCAGGAACGATAGTTTACACAGCAACTTATGCATTAACTCAGGCTGATATTGATGCAGGTATAGTTATAAATCAAGCTGTAGCTGCAGGTACTGACCCATTAGATGGCAGTGTTAGTGATGATAGTGATGATGGAGATGATACAGATGGTAATACAGAAGATGATGTAACTAATACTGAAATTATTCAAGTACCAATGATAAGTCTTATTAAGACAACATTACCTCTTGAAGATACAAACGGTGATGGTATTGAAGGTAGTTTAGATGATATTATTTCATATGTGTTTATTGTTGAAAACACTGGTAATGTGACATTAACTAATATTGAAGTAGAGGATTTATTACCAGGACTAAACTTAGTTGGTGGACCAATTGCGCAATTACTTCCAGGTGAAGTTGACAGTACAACATTCACTGCTACATATCAAATTACACAAATTGATTTAGATACAGGTTTTGTAACCAATTCTGCAACTGTAAGTGCTGAAGGACCTGGTGGTGATTTAGGAGATCCAACGGATGATGTTACAGATACGAGTGATGATCCTAATGACACTAATGACACCGATAACAATGGTGATGGTGACCCAGATGATCCAACAGTAACACCAGTTAATTCAATTTTTGATTTAGAAGTTACTAAAGTTGTAGATGAAATTCGACCTATAGTTGGAGATGAAATAGTCTTCACAATTGAAGTAGCTAATATTGGAAATGTTACTGCAACTAACGTGGTTATCAGCGAACAAATTCCAACAGGCTATGTATTTGTATCTGCAATTACAACTGCAGGAACATACTCAGAGTTTGATGGTGAATGGACAGTTGGACAGTTAAATCCTGATCAAGTTGAGATACTAGAGATAACGGTTGAAGTACTAGGCTTTGGTGACTACGTAAATACAGCATTTGTTGGTAGTGCAGATGGAGGTGTAGATATAGACCCTGTAAACGATGAAGGAACAGCTTCTGTAGATCCAATATGTTTAACAATTTACAACGAATTCTCACCGAATGGTGATGGTGTCAATGAGACCTTTATTATTGATTGTCTAGAGCGATTCCCTAATAATAAGTTAGAGGTATACAATAGATGGGGTAATGTAGTTTATTCTAAAAAAGGATATCTCAACGATTGGAGTGGTACTACAAATGGAAGAGCAGTGATGGGACAATCTGATGAGTTACCTGTAGGAACATACTATTATGTCCTTGACTTAGGTGACGGATCAGAACCAAGAGTAGGATGGTTATATATAAATAGATAAGTAAACAACTATAGAAAAAAGACAGAAAGATGATACGTATATTATCAAAAGCAAGTTTAATTTTAATGGTGTTTACTACACTATTAGCAACTGATTTAAATGCGCAGCAAGACCCTCAGTACACGCATTACATGTACAATACATTGAGTGTAAATCCAGCTTATGCTGGTCAGAGGGAAACGCTGAGTGTTGTAGGTTTGCATAGATCTCAATGGGTTGGTATTGATGGCGCACCACAGACACAATCTTTAGGTATTCATTCACCATTACGTAATGAGCGTATAGGTTTAGGACTAAATATTGTAAGTGATGCATTAGGACCTGCCAGAGAGAATTTTATTGATGCTAATTTCTCATATACCATTCCTTTAAATGCCAATGATTTAAAATTATCATTTGGCGTAAAAGGAGGATTACATATGTTAGATTTAGATTGGAGTAAAGGACGTTATCGAGATCCAGATAATGTGTTTAATGAAAATGTAAATTTAATATCACCAACTGTTGGAGCAGGTTTATACATGCATACTAGAAAATGGTATTTAGGACTTTCAGTTCCTAACTTTTTAGAGACAGACCATTATGATGATGTTCAAGTGTCATTAGCTAATGAGCAGATGCATTTTTATGCTATAGGTGGTTATGTATTCAACCTAAGTGAAACGTTAGAATTGAAACCTGCTTTCTTGGTAAAAGCGGTCTCAGGGGCACCTATTATTGCAGATGTTTCAGCAAACTTTTGGTACAAAAAGAATTTAACAGCTGGTCTAGCTTATAGATGGGATGATTCTGTTAGTGCACTTGTAGGTTTTCAAGCCACACCAGGAATGTTCATTGGTTACGGCTATGATTTAACTACAACAGGATTAAATAACTATAACAGCGGAACTCACGAAATAACTTTAAGATTTGAAGTTAAGCGATTAGGTAGAATTTTATCACCACGTTTCTTCTAAAAATAAGACTATGAGAACAATTTCAAGATATATAAGTTTAGTTTGTGCAGGTATGTTTGCTTTATCTGCCTTTGCTCAAAACGGTAAAATAAAAAGTGTTGAGGATGACTACAAAGATTTTGCCTATGTAAAAACAAGTGAAGTCCTTCTCGAAGTAGCGAATAAAGGCTATAAGTCTGCAGAGCTTTTTCAGAAGTTAGCAAATTCATATTACTTTAGAAATGATATGGAAAATGCTGCTAAATGGTATGGTGAATTATTTACTATGAACGATGTGATTGACCCTGAATACTATTTTAGATATGCTATGGCTCTTAAGGGAATAGAAGACTACAAAGAATCAGATAAGTGGATGAAAAAATTCAATGAGCTTAAACCAGATGATATGAGAGGAAGGGCTTTTCTTTCTAAAGTGGATTATAAATCTAACATTGAAGAGTTGAGTAGAGATGATATTGAGCCTCATAATTTGGAGATTAATACAGAGCTTTCAGATTTTGGTACTACAGAATATGAAAACGGAATCGTGTTTGCTTCAGCTAGAGGTGGTGGTCGTAAATATCGTTGGAACGAAGAGCCATATTTAGATTTGTATTCCGCTGAGAAAACAGAAAGTGGTTTTGGAGAGGCTAAAGAAATTGAAGGAAAAGTAAATACAAAATATCATGAGTCTAGTGCAGTATTTTCACCTAATGGAAAATATATGTTCTTTACAAGAAATAACTTCTATAGATTAAAGTATAAAGAAGATGGTACGGGAGTTAACAGACTGCAATTGTATAGAGCTACTTTGAGTGAAGATGGTACTTGGGACGAAATTCATAAAGTACATTTTAACAGTGAAGATTACAGTGTTGCTCACCCAACATTAAATTTAACAGGAACACGTTTATATTTTGCTTCAGACATGCCAGGTACATTTGGGCAGTCCGATATTTTTGTAGTAGATGTAAATGATGATGGTACACTAGGTAAACCAGAAAACTTAGGACCGTCAATAAATACCGAAGGACAAGAATCATTTCCATTTATGGATACAAGTGGTAATCTATTCTTTTCGTCAACAGGTTTTCCAGGATTAGGTGGCTTAGATGTGTTTAAATCTGAAGAATTAGACCAAAAAGTTGAAGGTGGTTCTAATAGAAATTTTCCAATTGAAAATGTTGGAAAACCAGTAAATAGTTCTGCAGATGATTTTGGTTATTACGAGAATTTAGTGACAAAGCGTGTTTATTTTAGTTCAAACAGAGAAGGTGGTAAAGGTAGCGATGATATCTATACGTTTGAAGTACCAGAATGCGAGCAATTAGTATTTGGTACTGTTCAAGATAGTAAGACAGACGAGCTAATACCTAATGCTACAGTTATTTTGTTTGATGGTGAAGGAAAAGAAATAGAACGCAAAACAGCTGGAGAAGATGCAGCTTTTGAGTTTGAGTTAGATTGTGAAATGGAATATCTTATTAGAGGTGAAAAAGAGACTTACATCTCTGATGAAAAACGTTTCACCACACCTAAGAAAAAACAAGAGTTACAATTGCAATTACTCTTAGAAAAAGATGTTCAAGAAATCAATCCTTGCGATGATTTAGCTAAGATTTTAGATATTCCAATTATTTACTTTGACTTCGATAAGTCTAATATTAGATATGATGCAGAAATAGAATTACAGAAAGTATTAGCTGTACTGAACAAATATCCAACTATGAATATAGATATTCGTTCGCATACAGACTGTAGAGGACCTGCAGACTATAATGAAAAACTATCTGATAGAAGAGCGAAATCTACACGTCAGTATTTAATAGATAATGGCATTGCAGTAGAGCGTTTAACAGCTAAGGGTTATGGAGAATCGCAATTAGTCAACGACTGTGGTTGTGAGCCAACAAACGAGTCTAGTTGTTCTGAAGAAGAACACCAACTTAACAGACGTAGTGAGTTTATTATTACAAGTATAAATGGTAAATCTTGTGACGATAACGAATAAGACTTTAAGGAGATAGAAAATAAGAAAATAGCCGTTTAAGTAATTAAACGGCTATTTTTTATGAAATCCTTTACCTTTTTTAGACCTTTAGGAGTTAATTTTGCTTTATGATAGAAGAACAAGTCATCCTTGTAGATGAAAACGATAATCAAATTGGTTTAATGCCAAAAATGGAGGCACATGAAAAAGCATTACTTCATAGAGCTTTTTCAGTATTTGTTTTTAATGATAATAACGAATTAATGCTTCAGCAACGTGCATTGCATAAGTACCATTCACCTGGTTTATGGACCAATACGTGCTGCAGTCATCAACGAGATGGAGAAACTAATTTAGAAGCAGGAAAAAGACGATTACAAGAGGAAATGGGCTTTGTAACAGAATTGGAAGAAACAACTTCATTTATATACAAAGCACCTTTTGATAATGGATTAACAGAGCACGAGTATGATCATATTATGATTGGATATTATAATGCCGAGCCAAACATTAACGAAGATGAAGTTGCAGCTTGGAAATGGATGAATATAGAGGACGTTAAGGTTGATATGGCACTACACCCTGATAAATATACCGCTTGGTTTAAAATTATTTTCGATAAGTTTTATGAATTTATAAACGTAAAAAAATCATGAAAGTAACAGTACACAGAAAAGCACATTTTAATGCCGCTCACAGACTTTATAGAAAAGATTGGAGCTTTGAGAAAAACGATGCTGTTTTTGGTCTGTGTAATAATCCTAACTTTCATGGTCATAATTACGAGCTTATAGCTAGCGTAACAGGGAATATAGATCCTGAAACAGGTTATGTTATAGATGTAAAGATTTTAAAAGACATCATTAAATCTGAAGTAGAAGATGCTTTTGATCATAAGAATCTTAATGTTGAAGTACCAGAATTTAAAGACCTAAATCCAACTGCCGAAAATATTGCTGTAGTTATTTATAATAAAGTAAAAGCCAAATTAGACCCTAAATTTCACTTAGAAATTACACTGTACGAAACACCACGTAATTTTGTAACCTATTCAGGAGAATAATTAATGAAGAATAAACTTTATCCTTTAAAATTTAAACCCATATTAAAAGATAAAATTTGGGGAGGTACCAAACTAACAGAACAGTTTAATAAACCATCTGATTCTAATCAATTAGGAGAAAGTTGGGAAATTAGTACTGTGCCAGGTGATGTTTCTGAGGTTGTAAATGGTGAGTTTAAAACTCAAAATCTTCAGGGTTTACTGGAGTTATACAAAGGCGATTTAATAGGAGATAAGAATTACAAGAGATTTGGAAATAACTTTCCTTTACTCATTAAGTTTATTGATGCCAAACAAGATTTAAGCATTCAATTACATCCAGATGATAATCTTGCAAAAGAGCGTCATAATTCCTTTGGAAAAACAGAAATGTGGTATGTAATGCAAGCGGACAAAGATGCTAATCTTATTGTAGGATTTAATCAAAAGATGGATAATGATAGGTATCTGAAACATCTTAACGAAAAGACGCTAACCGAAATTTTAAATTTCGATAACGTAAAAGCTGGTGACACCTATTTTATTGAAGCAGGTCGAGTACATGCTATTGGTGCTGGAGTATTATTAGCAGAGATACAGCAGACAAGCGATGTTACTTATCGTGTTTACGACTGGGGTCGTGTAGATGAAGAAGGTAACGAGCGCGAATTGCACAATGATATAGCAATAGATGCTTTTAAATTTGATTTAAAAGACGATTTCAGAATTAATTATAATAAAGAAAAGAACGCCTCAAACAAAATGGTAAGCTGTCCTTTTTTTACAACAAACTTTATCGAATTAGATTCAAATTTAGAAAAGGAAAACATCTACGACTCATTTCTAATATACATGTGTGTAGATGGAGAAGTAGAAGTTGTAACAGAAGATACAAAAGAAGTAATTTCAAAAGGCGAAACAATTCTTTTGCCAGCTGTAGTAAAAGATTTTACATTAAACTCTAAAAACGCAAAACTACTCGAAGTGTACGTTTAAAAAAATAATAAAAGTAAAGTAAGGATTCCGTACATTTGTACCCAAATTAACATAGATTATTATGGCAAATAAGAGAGATTTAAAAAAAGACATCAATTACGTTTTTGGTGATATTATTGAAGCGGTTTATTACTGGGAATTAGAAAATTCAGAAAAGCCGACTAAGGAGAGTGAAGCTATTATTGATGATGCAATTGCGTCTTTTGACGAATTAATTGCTCGTGTAAATGATAGAAGTGTAGAAGGTAAAAAAGCTCATTATAAGGCAATTAATAGCGATCTAGAATCTAAAGGTAGAGCGTTAATTGAAAGAATTAATAAATTAAAATAAAAGTACTTGCAAAATTGGATTTTAGGTTTAATTTTGCGACCGCTTTGCCGATGTAGCTCAGCTGGCTAGAGCAGCTGATTTGTAATCAGCAGGTCGTGGGTTCGAGTCCCTCCATCGGCTCTGTAATAGAAACTCTAATTGCTTATGCAGTTAGAGTTTTTTGTTTTCTAACATTAAATTTCTCAATACATGTATTAGATTTTTTATAAAGAACATAAAATAAAAAAGCTCTAATTATTAATTAGAGCTTTTTGTTAATCAAAGATTATTTATTTCTATTTAGAGCTTCTTTCAGCAATAACCTCTCCGAGTTTTTTACCGTAAAATGAATTTTTAATATTTTCAGTTAAATTATTATAGACAGAATCTACATAAACCGGATTTGCAGACGGGATTTCATACAAAGCCAAATAAGGTGCAATAATATTATCCTTATTATTTAAAGCAAACTGAATAGTATACAAATACTTACGCTTAAACAGGGTTTGAGAAGCTCTGCTCAATGAATCAGAAGCTATGCTGTCATTATCTCTTTGCGCTAACAAATTAGCCTCTATAAGATCTAAATTCTGATCATTGAATTTAGACATTACTTTGGTGTATTCATTCAATAAATCTTGTTGCTTAGAGCCTTTAATTACCGCATCATAATTAAAATTATTTAATGTGGTTTTTATTTCGGTTATACCTTTATCTGCAAAGAACGGAATGTAATGCTCTTCTCCATCATTCTTAAACAATTTAAGATAAAGTAGTATAGGCTCTTCTAAATTTGTTTTCAATGTAAATTTTGGTTGGCCCGAAATAGACATAGAATCAAGGTTTACAATGGTTGAATCACCCTCTTTTTGAAGATAAACCACACCTTTTTTTAGTCCTTTAATAGTTCCTTTTAAAGTAAAGTTTGTGTCATTATCACCTCCGCAAGAAACAATAAGTAATAGTAATGCAAAAAGGCTTAACGTTTTATAAAGATTAGTCATGTTTAGATTAAATTTTTAGGTGCGCAAATATCATATTTTGAAATTAAATATACTAACCACCAGCTGCTAATTGCATTAAAATTGTACAGCCGATTGCAGCAATAGTTCCAACAGCATAACCAAATACAGCTAATAAAACACCAACCGTAGCCAGAGAAGGGTGAAAAGCAGAAGCTACAATTGGGGCAGAAGCTGCACCTCCAACATTAGCTTGACTACCTACGGCGAAGAAGAAGTAAGGAGCTTTAATAAGTTTTGCTACCAAAATGAGTAATAATGCATGTATAGTCATCCAAACAATTCCTATAATTATCAATTGCCAATTATCAAAAATTAAGGTAAGATCCATCTTCATGCCTATAGTTGCAACAAGAATATAAATAAACACGCTACCAAATTTACTGGCACCTGCTCCTTCATAATTTTTAGCTTTTGTAAAGGATAAAAGAATAGCTATAATAGTAGATATGCTTATCATCCAAAAGAACGAAGAGTCTAAAAAGGTGAATACATTTCTAGTGGTTTCAGATTGTATATTGCTCACTATACCTTTAAAAAATGGCGCCAGATAACCAGCACATAAATGGGCAGTACTTACAGTTCCGAAAGCTATGGCAACAATAATCATAAGATCGGTAAGTGATGGGTTTCGTTTTACTTTTTCTGAGAATTGTGTTACTTTTTCTTTTAAGCTTTCAATAGATGATGTATCCGCTTTGAGCCATTTATTAATTCTATCTCGTTTCCCAATACCAAATAATATTACAGCCATCCAAATGTTGGCAACTACAATATCTACGAAAACCATTCCTCCATACAATTTTTGGTTATAGCCATAAATCTCTAGCATGGCTGTTTGGTTGGCTCCTCCACCAATCCAACTTCCTGCTAAGGTAGAAAGTCCTCTCCATACAGCATCTGCACCAGCTCCACCAACTGCTTCTGGGTATATTAATGCTACTATTAGAATAGCTATTGGACCACCAATTACAATCCCTAAAGTACCCGTAAAGAACATGGCTAGCGCTTTCCAGCCGAGGTTAAATACTGCTTTTAAGTCTATGCTTAACGTCATTAACACTAATGCAGCAGGTAATAAATAGCGACTGGCAACGTAATATAAATTTGAACTATGTTCAGTTTTTACTCCAGTTTCAGAAATTGTTGTCCATTCTGGTGCAATTAAACCAGAGGTGGTTAATAGTGCTGGTAGCATATAAGCCATAAACAAGCCTGGGACTATTTTGTAAAACTTTGCCCAAAAACCAGTTTTGATAGATTCTGTAATAAAAACTAAACCTAATGCGAGCATTAGGAGTCCAAAAACGATGGTGTCGTTTGTAAAAAGAGGTGTGTTGTCCATAGTTATTATAGTTAGTGGTGTGCAAAATACCAAAATAAAGGGCAATAAAAAAGTGACTGTTTCCAATCACTTTTCTTCATCTGGTTTATCTTTCTTTTTGGGTTGCCTATTGTTTTCTTTTAGATATTGCATTAGTATCCATTCTATTTGTCCGTTGGTACTACGAAATTCATCTGCGGCCCATTTTTCAATGGCTTTTAGCATATCTTCATTTATTCGTAATGCAAAGGCTTTTTTCTTAGACATCAGTATTTAATTTTGTTTTGTAAGCTTCTAATACGCGAATGGCATCTTCTTTTTTCTGAGTACCAATTAATAATTTTTTACCATTTTTTAGTTGGAGTTGTATGCCGATATCTCCAGATACATTGACGGCTCTTCCTTTAGATTTATTCCAGAACAGGCCACTTCTTAGTCCCCAACCACCAAACTCAGTAATGGCATCGTAAGTTCGAATATTGGCAGTTCTTATTTCATTCCATGGTAATAATTTAAATTTTAATTGAAACGGAAAAAATTTATAACGAATACCATTCTCATCAATTCTGGTATATAATTTAAGAACGAAAATAAAACAAGAAGCAACGATTATTAAAGCCAGAATACCTATAAATTCAGAAGTGGTAAAAGAGTCTGGATTATCTAGATATTCTTTAGTAATTACAAACAAAGGAACTATTGTACTCACAATTATGAGTACAATAATCCATGTTTGGTTAAATCGTTGTTCTTCTTTAAAAATTCGCATTATCTATTCTTGTCACGTTCAAAAACTATAAACGATATCATATGTTGGTTTGGTGTGATTTCTACCAATCTCCAACCTTCTTTGGCATACTTGTTTAGAATTTCTTCTAATCGATCAGTATGGTTTTTCCAACCAAGTTTTGGTTTTATAACTTTATATTCTTTCATGCTTTAATGACTTAAAGTTCCGGTATTAACCACTGGTGCAGCTTCTTTATCACCACAAAGTACAACCATTAGATTACTTACCATTGCAGCTTTACGTTCTTCATCTAATTCTACAATTTCATTTTTGTTAAGTTCTTCTATCGCCATTTCTACCATACTTACAGCACCTTGTACAATCTTATGTCTGGCAGCCACAATAGCTGTAGCTTGTTGACGCTTTAGCATAGCATTTGCAATTTCTTGTGCATACGCTAAGTATCCGATACGTGCTTCTAAAACTTCAATTCCAGCAATAGATAAGCGCTCATCAATTTCTTTTTCTAAAGCTTCACTAACTTCGTTTACACTAGAGCGAAGGGTAATATCTTCATCATGCCCTTCATCTGCAAAGTTATCGTAAGGATACATACTTGCTAGTTTACGTACTGCAGCATCGGTTTGCACACGCACAAAGTTTTCATAGTTGTCTACATCAAAAGCAGCTTTGTAGGTGTCTTGTACACGCCATACCAAGATTGTGCTAATCATAACTGGGTTACCAAGTTTGTCATTTACTTTAAGGCGCTCACTATCAAAATTACTTGCTCTTAACGAGATTTTCTTTTTGGTATAAAACGGATTTACCCAATAAAAACCATTCTTTTTAATGGTGCCAACGTACTTACCAAATAATAACAATACACGTGATCCGTTAGGCTGTACCATTATAAAACCAAATGCCATAACAAGAGCCAACACAATGGTTATTATTGGCAATGGTGTTTCTAAAGAAACAATGGTAGCTATGCTTCCAAAGAATACTACTAGGAATACAAATAACATAAAGTATCCATTTGCTGGGACAATGATCTTTTCTTCTTTCATAATTTAAAATTTAATTGGTTAATCATTTAAAATTTCAATATGATATTAAAATGATATCATAAAGATATATAAGGTTAGTGTATTAATCAAAATATTTGTTACACTTTTATGAAAAAAAATTAAAAATTGAGTTTGGCACGTGGTTTGCTATATACTAAGTGTAATGGTTACAGCGATAGTTACAATCGTAACAACACTACAAAATCGCGACATTACATTTTGGTTGGTTAGTTAGTAAAAAAGCATCTCAAGTTGAGATGCTTTTTTAATTTTTGTTAAGGTATCTAAGGCTTTAAGAGCCTATAAACTCAACAATACTTTCAATAAGTTCTGGTGAAATTAATCTAAACGCTTCATTATATGATTTTGAATTTTCTAAATCATCACCTTTAATTTCAAAGAAGACATGGTTCATGTTTTCAATAATTTTTAATTCAGCAGCTTCGTTAGCGTCTTTTAATAATTGCGCTTCTTCTTCTGATACTTGAAGGTCTTTTGTACCATTAACAATAAGTATAGGAATTTTTAATTCACTGATAATTTCGGTAGGGTTGTACTGCATCCAGTTAATCATAAATGGTTGAATGTCTATACTAAAAACCGAAGCTAGTGCTTGTGGATACTCTGTGGTGGTTTCTCCTTTTTTTAGTTTATCCACTACTTTTTGAGCTTCTTCACCAAGTTTTGGAGCCATGTTGGTAACCTGATCTACAATAACATCTCCAATATTTTGGCCTGCTCCAGCCAATGATATAAAGCCATCTACATTTTCTTTTGCTGCAAGCATACCAACCAAACTTCCTTGGCTATGGCCTATAACATATATTTTTGAGTAGGCTTTTTTCTCTTTAAAGTACTTGATAACATCTTCAGCATCACTTACAAAATCATCGAACATTAAGTTTTTATCTACATTTCCTTTTCTTATTTGTTTTACTATGCGTTTGTCGTATCTAAAGCTTGCAATACCTTTATTAGATATGCTTTCGGCGAGTTTCTTTAAAGAATTATTTTTAAGAAAATTTTGGTTTCCATTACGGTCTGTAGGACCAGAGCCAGCAATAATTATTGCTAAACTAGGATTATCCACGTCTATTGGAGTTAATAAAGTACCATCAATCCATTTTATTATAGTTAGTTCTTCTATTTTAAATCTAGGTTCTTGGCTAAAAGATAACGAAGCCCATAAAAAGCTAAGGACTAATAAATAATATTTCATATCTGTTTATTTATTCAGTAAAGTTAATTGATAATACTTTCTATGTATAGTTTTCCAACTTTTTTAGAATAATTTTATTGTATGATCAAGTACAATTTTACTTTTTACTAATGTGCATTTTATCGACGAAATGCATATTTTTATCTTTAAATGTTAAAATTAAATGTATTTCATCGATTAATAGTGTTTTTAAGCGATGAAATTAAAACCTAATTATATATTTGAAGTGTACTAAAATTTAGTTTTTAGTTCAATGGATTAATTAATTAATATTTGCATTATGTTATGTTGACTTAGAGACCCTAAATCTACTATCATAATAAAAAAGCAAATTAGAAAAACCGGGTTTGAGGGAACCCGGTTTTTTGTTTTTATACATTTACAATTCTTCTAAAAGTTAAGTTTATTCTTGGCTCAACTTTCTTTTTTGTCTTAGCAATTTGATGTAGCCAATAATACTGCATTTCTCCTTTCATTAGGAGTAAACTTCCGTGTTCTAGATTAAGTTTGTGTCGCTCGTTTTTTAATCTTCGGTGTTTAAAGTGAAAGGGTCGTTCCTCTCCAAAACTTACTGAGGCAATCACTGGATTTTTCCCTAGTTCTTTTTCATTATCTGCATGCCAACCATTGCTGTCATTACCATCTCTGTAGAGATTAATTAACAGTGTGTTGAATTTTTCATCTGAGAATTTTTCAACTTTAGATTTAATATCCAAAAGGTTTGAAGTAAAAGCTTCAGGATGCATTGTTATGTTAGAGTAACTGTAAGTTTGGTTTGTTTCACCGTATAAAGCAGTTAATCTAGGCTGCTTGTAGGTTTTACCAAACACTTTAATATCATCATGTTGCCAGTTGGTTTGGTCTTTTATAATTTTAAAATAGTTATCAGATTCTTGATAATTGAAAAAATTAGGCACATAGATGAGTTCAGCATTAGGTAAAATAAAATGTTGTTTCTCTGCAGAAAACAAGTCCATAGCATAATTTTTCTCTAAATTAGTGCATCGTCATGAAAAATAAAATTCTCATATCAATAATTGCTTTGGGTCTTTTGTGTTTTGGTTTTTACCAGAAACAAGTGTTACCAGAAGGGTTTGTCTACGTAAGGTCTGTAATACAAGATTTAGATGTAGAACTTAGATATTTTACAACTCATAATTTTGTTGGTGATACTATTGATGGTTATAAATCTAATAAACTGATTTTAACTAAAGAGACTGCTGAAAAATTAAAGCTTGTGCAAGATGAGCTACAACAACAGAATTTGTGCTTAAAAGTTTACGATGGCTATAGGCCACAACGTTCTGTAAATCATTTTATACGATGGGCAAAAGATCTTAACGACACGATTAATAAATCTGAGTTTTATCCTGATGTTGCCAAAAGAAATTTATTTAAAGAAGAATATATTGCGTCTCGTTCTGGTCATAGCAGAGGTAGTACTGTAGACCTTACAATTATTGATGGTAACACAGGTAAACCATTAGATATGGGAAGTCCTTATGATTTTTTTGGTAAACAGTCTTGGGTAGATTATGATAGTATAACTGAAAGCCAAAAAAAGAATCGTCAATTGCTGCAACGTGTAATGCTAAAATATAATTTTAGAAATTACCCAAAAGAGTGGTGGCATTTTACATTGCGTTGGGAGCCTTTTCCAAAAACTTATTTTGATTTTGAGGTGGAGTAAATAATTTAGCTAAGTCGTTCTTTGATGGCTTTAGGGTCTAAAAAGTAAATAATTAATCCTAACATTGCTCCAGAGATTAAGCCACCTATATGGGCAGCATTATCAATTCCACCAGCCAAACCTGCTATTAGACTTATGCCAACATAAATACCTAACATATGTAAAATCTCCTTTTTACTTTCTGAGGACATAGCATTAGTTAAAAGTAAACCCAAAAGTGCTCCATAGATTCCAAAAATAGCACCAGAAGCTCCAATACTTACAGTATTTTCGTGCCACCAAATACTTGTTATACTTGCACAAATTCCTGAGAGTAAATAAATAGCAAGGAATTTTATTCTTCCAAAAATAGGTTCAATAAATATTGAGCCTAAAACTAAACCGAAAATATTAAGAACAATATGCATGAAGCCTGCGTGTATGAACATACTAGTAAATAACCTCCACCATTCACCTTTTAAGACTTCAAATCTTCTGTTACCTCCAAATTCTAATAGCTCAATGGCTGTTGGATAAAGAATATTTATTCCAGTGAAAACCATAATCAGAAAAACCAGGAGATTTAAAATTATGATAATAGAGGTTATATAATGATAATCTCTAGGTATAAGAAACTTAATCATCTCTATCAGTTCATCAGACTTTGGTTTTATGCCTTTTAGTTGTCTTTGATGCACTAATCTGTTATATCCAGGAAATATTAAAGCAAAAAGAAATATTAGAAAACCAATGCCAAATGCACCAAAAATCCAAGCAAATGTTCTACTATTATCACTAGAATAGGCTCCTCTTTTTGGTTCAATAATTATTAACTCTTCTGGAATATAAGAATCTACACTTCCTATGGCTTTTATAAAGGCATCTTTATCATCAGAAACTTGCAGAACTTCATAATAAGAAGCTTCTGAGTAGTTGTGAGTTTTGAAACTTTTTATAGATGTTTTATAAAAAGACCTAAAGCGTTGTTCTTTCTCTTGTTCACTAAGATTATTGCTTATTTGTAAGTGGTATTTTTTACCATACCAGTATTTTAATTCAAAATCTGTCTTTAATGGATAGACAAAGTAGAGATCTATATTAAAATATTGACCATATTTTCCAGTTACATCAAATTTTCTTTCAACACCAAATAGATTTTTATTTAGCTGAAAGTCTTCTAAAGAAATATACCTTCCTTCTTTTAGATTTTCTATGGTTGGTAAGGCTTCAAATTTTGCAGTTGATTCTGTTAAGTAATGATTCGAAATAATTAACATTGCAGCCATAGTGAGCCAAACAATAAACTGATGACCAACGCTATCTCTGTTTTGTTTCTTAAATTTTAGGATTCTTAGTTTTGGTCTCAGCCAAATGGTTATGGGTATCCAAGGTAATATAATCGGAATCCAAATCTTATAATACTCTTCGTCAATAATTAATAAACTAAAATTTATTGAAAATAGCCACCTAAAAGCTAAAGCTATGATTAGTGTTCCAAACACAACTATAAAGTAAGTTGGTAGGATGTGTTTGAGTTTTAGGGAATAATTTTTGAGAAACTTTTTATTCATATATAACTTATCTCAAATAAATCCAAGCCCAATACATCAAGAAAAATTGAAGCGGAATTCTTAAAATTAATAGCCACTTTGGGATACCTGCAGAAGCTTTTTCACCAGATAGCATGTAAAAATGCACTAGGAGAAAAATAACTAGCATTGCTATGATACCATAAATGGCAAAGGCTTTGGTTTCTGAGAATAACAAAGCTGCTCCCAAAACAATTTCGGCAACACCACTCAGTAGCACTAAAAATTTGTGATTTGGTAAGTATCTTGGCATAATACGCATATACATTTTGGATTTTACAAAGTGCATAAGGCCTGCCAAAATATACATGCCAGCCATAATGTATAGTCCTAAAGGGTTACTCATCCTTAAATGTTTTATACGTTATCCCAATTCCGTAATTATAAAGGTTTTTATCTAATAGGCTAGATTTAAAACCATTGCCTTTATCAAACTTTACCCAATTGTTACCACTTATAAATATGCGTTTTATGTAGGTGTTTTTACTCTCAATTTCATCAGTAAATGGTAAAAGTGGTCTAAAATTAGTTGGAATTTTTACAACACCGTTTTTTGTTTTTATTTCCTTGTATTTTTTGTTAGGTAGAAGCTTGCCTTCTTTATTGGTGTAGCCCATTACTTGAATAGATACAAAAAATCCATTTTTAGGAATGTAAATATCGTAGTCTTCAACACTCAGTTCATAGGCATCTCCATTTTTTTCTGTTGCTCTAAAAACAATGGTTTCATACGTAAGTACCTTACCAGGTTTACCATTGTCATTGGCATAAAATTGTACCTTAAATAATGTTGAAAACTTCTTTTTATCGCTATTGGCTCGTTTTCGTTTGTTCCAATCTTTAGACTCTAAAGCAATAGGAAATGTAACACTAGTAAGCTTTTGATCTTGCTCTGAAGATTTTGGAAAAAATACGGCAATCTCAGACTCTATAGTAGGTAACCAGCAATTGTAATAATCATCATCTAGGTATGGTTTTAACGTTTCTTCTTTAAATTTTCGATTGAGATTAGTGCTAAGAACCACTTCATCTAAAGCATCTGCTTGAGGCTGTAATAATAATTGGTTGGGTAAATTTTCTGCAGCAATGTTGAGGTTTTTAAAACCAATGGCCGATATATGTAGCGAGTCTACATCTGGATATAGTTTTTTTGTAAAATAAAAGACACCATCATCATCTGCAAAAATACCTTGGCCATTACCAAAAGATACGGTTGCATAACTTACAGGTGATTGTGAAATGCTATCTAAAACTTTGATTTGAGAAAAGCTTAGCTGGCAGAATAAGAGTAAGAGTAGGTATTTATACATTTTTTCTTTTTAATCAATTCCTAAATCATTCCTAATAGAATGTTCTAATTCAATCTCGGTTATTGGTATTCCCATGTTATCATGGATAATATTTGCAATAATCCTTTCAACCTCATATTTGTTGGTAATACGATTAATGTCAATAGTCTTTTTAAAACTAAGTGATATTATCCAGTCTATCAGTTGTCTAATTGTGCCTTTGGTGGTAGGAAGAGTTCTTTTAATGGTTTTAATTCCAAATAATTTAATGCGAGAATTTAGTTTAGCGTTGTAATCAAGTTTTGCTAATTTAGGTAAATTTAGACCAAGTTCAGATTGAAAAACAAGCCAGTTTATATTTAGATCTTCTTTAGGAAATACGTCTCTTACAACAGTATCTGGAGTGATATTTTTATTAGAGAAATTTAATGTTGTTAATGTATTTCTAATTTTATAAAACATTATCTGTTTCAGACATTTTTCAGATGGGTTTTTTGCAATCAAATGATATACAGCATCAGCAAATTCTTGAACAGTATTTATTTTTTCCGCTTCTTTATCAGGAATTCTAATTCCAAAAAGCTTCTCAGCTGACATTACTAATTCTACAGAATCTAATCCCATTGACTTATCTCAATTTAATTATATAAATATACATCTTTAAAACAAAAAACGCTTCTTCCATATAACTAGGAAGAAGCGTTGATTGTCTGATTGATTGATGAGTGCTATTCCGAGTCTAAAGCTTTTTTGGTTTGGGTGTAGCCAACATAAAGTCCTAGTCCTGCCATTAAGAAAATCATTGCAGGATAAACAGTACCATCGTTTAAACTTGTGTAAGTTTCTAAGATATGCGCAATAAATACGCCTAATCCTATGCCCATTAGTAAAAACGCTAAGTTTAAAACGATAACCTTCCAAGATGAGCCTGCGCGTTTACCAATGTTAAAAATACTGGCATCTGCTCCTTTTTCTATAAGCGCAAGACGCTCTTTGTTTCTAGTAGAAAAGTATAAGTATACCATTCCAAAAATTGCTGCAAAAAGACTGATTGGTATTAATATTTCTGCGTCCATAATGTTTGTTTTTTTAATTGATTAATTTTAAATGATTCTTAGCTTATGACGACAAGCTAAACTTTTAGGTTACACTTTTTGTAAAAAATATTTTTTTCAATCTAAATTGTAACCTAAAGAAACAAACTGTCGTCTTAACTATAAAAATGACCACCAACGACGAAAACATATTAATTGCAGCTATTAAAAATGGCGATACTAGGGCTTATGCGCAATTAGTAGATCGTTATAAGGACTTGGTGTATACGTTAGCCTTGCGCATGTTAAAGCATAGAGAAGAGGCGGAGGAGGTGGCGCAAGATACTTTTATAAAGGTGTTTAAATCTTTAGATAAGTTTAAAGGAGATTCAAAATTCTCTACATGGATTTACAGAGTAGCTTATAATACATGTTTAGATACTATTAAAAAGAATAAAAAACACTTAAGCAATGTTGCTATAGATGAGTTTACATTTAATAAATTAGATACTATCGATAATGCATTGGATAACATTATTAAAGAGGAAAAAAGCGATTTAATAAAGAAATGCATCAACAAATTACCCGAAGATAGTAGTGCCTTATTAACGTTATTTTATTTTGAAGAATTATCTTTAGATGAAATAGCAAAAATTATAAATATTGAAGCCAATACGGTTAAAGTGAAGCTTTTTAGAGCCCGAAAAAAATTAGCCGTAATTTTAGAACAATATTTTCAACCTAAAACAGCTTGAAAGATGGAAAATGAAGATAAAAGAATAGAAGAATTAGTCGATAAGTTAATGGCTAATGATAGTTTAGAAAAAGCACCAGTAAATTTTACCAATGATGTAATGTCTAAAATAGAATTGCTTTCAGAAACTAAAACTATTGTTTATAAGCCATTAATTCCTAAATACGTATGGTGGTTGTTAGGTTTAGGTTTTGTGGCTCTAATTGTAAACGTTATTTTAAATAAGTCTAGTGATTCCTCAAGCCTTTCGGAGCGTTATAATTTACCAGAAGTATCGTTTGATGTATTCAATAACTTATCCGTAGATTTTTCAAGCACCTTAATGTATGCTACGGTGTTGTTAGCTATAATGGTTGCTATTCAGGTACCTTTGTTAAAGCAGTATTTTAATCAAAAACTATCGTATTAATCTGGGTAGTACCAAAACGGAATTGTAGCGTAACCCAAGCTTTGCGTATTCTTTTCTCTAATGCGCTTTCGTATTACTTTTAGAATATGTTTGCCCTCACTAAGATCTTTAATGCCAATAAAATTTTCAAAACCTTTTTGTTTTTTGCTACTCTTGCTTAGTACAAATTCACTGTTATAATATGTCGAATCGATTTTAATTGTAAAAACGTCATTAAGTGTTTTAATATAGGCCATTCTAAGACTGTCTCTTTTTCGTAATGATGTGTTACTTGTAAATACGATGTCAGAGTCTAAGCCTCTTATATCCTTTTCGGGTTTTAGACTTTTGTTATAAGAAAAGATATAGTCATCAATATCATCATCAAAGACCATAAAGACTTTTAAGAAGCTTTTAGTAACAACTTTAGATGAAATGGCTACTTCGTCAATAAAATCATCATCTTCTAATAAGTCTTCATAATGTTTATTGTCTGTAATAATACTATTAGAGTATAAGTCGGTATTAAAGTAATTGGATGTATTGTACTTTAAACTTGTACCAACTAAGATTAAAATATAAATAGGTACTAGAGACAAACTTATGCGTCTTCCGAATTTATTATCCAAAAAATTGTAAACTAGAGGACGATATAGAAATGCTAAGGTAATTCTACTAAATACCCAATATATAGGAAAATAAATCTTGCTTATCCATTTCTTTTTTTTGAGCCATCCTTGAGTAACAAAATCTATAAAAGTGAGTAACATGCCCAATACAATAAAAATTATAAGAGGAACACCTATCCATAAACCAACGGTTTCATTAATAGAATCATTATCAAGAAATAATTTAACGACTAAGACAATAGATATAATTGTAAACGTAAAGGCAAGAACATAGAAAATTAACAGGAATGAAATTGCAAATATGATACTACAATAGTTTTCTAGTCTTGCAATATATCTATCGAAGGATCCAACTTTCTTCTTTAGGTATTTAGTGAATTTTGGACTGTACTTTAAGACTTCATAATCAATATCTCCAGAGACGTATCGTAATCCCAATGCTCCAATCCATAGGCCACGTAAAACAACATGAAGCAATAAGTTAAAAATTAAAATAGCACAAGAAACCAAAGTAACGGATAATATTATCCAAGAATAGATTTTACCATCATTCTGTGCTGCCTTTACCGCAATGTTTATATGAGGAAATGCGGTAAATAAACCAAATATGGCAAAACCAGAAATAAGCAACTCTAGTTGCCAGCTTTCTTCCTGTAATTTTTGAAGCAATTTTTTAAACGCAGGATTGTTATAATCTTGACTCATGGCTCTTTAGTTGGTGTTATTTAAGTCTAAAGTTAATTATATTCAATTAAATTTTACTTTTTTGTTCAAAATTTGAAACCCTTATCACTTTTCTTCGTTTTTATATACAAAGACGCTGACCAAACTAAATGCAAAAGCAAACAGAATCCTTAATTAAAGCCAGTAAAAAAGGCAATCAAGTGGCACAGATGCAACTATACGATAAGTATTGCAATGCCATGTTTACAGTGGCTTGCAGGTATCTAAATAATGAAGAAGATGCGAAAGATGTAATGCAAGAGGGATTTTTAAAGGCATTTATAAACCTTGATAAATACAAACCAGAAGCAACATTTGGAGCGTGGTTAAAGCGAATTGTAATCAATCAATGCTTAGATGTTTTAAAGAAAAGACAAATAGAGTTTTTTGAAGTTGAAGTTTCAGCGTTACAAACAATAAATGAAGACGAGTGGAATTTTGATAGTTCTCTAACCAAAAAAGACATTCTAGGCGCCATTGAGCAACTCAACGAAAAGCACAAAATAGTCATAAAACTTTATCTCATTGAAGGATATGATCATACCGAAATTTCTGAGATATTAAATATACCAGCAAAAACCTCAAGAACACATCTAAGACGAGGTAAACTAAAATTACAAGAATTCTTAAAACAGAAGTATAATGAAGCAAGATATTAGAGATTTATTTAAGGAAGACGAGGACTTAAAAACACCTCCAGAAAATCATAGAAGTGAGTTTTTAGATAAGTTGAAAACACAAAACAAATCAAAAAAAAGAGGGTACACATGGTTGAGAATAGTAGCTGTGGCAGTTGTAGCATTAACAGTTGGATTCTCAATATTCTATAAAAAACCAATAGAGAATGTCTCACCAATGTTAGCACAGGTAGAAGCAGTAGAGGCAGAATATTTAAAAGAGATTAATGCAGAGTGGAAAAATTTTATTGCTATAGCAGATGATGAGATGTTGGTAGATCGGTTCAAGAAAAAATTAGATGAGTTAGACAATGATTATAAAATACTATCAAAGCAATTCAAGAGTGATGCTAATAACATACAGGTTGTAGAAGCATTGGTAGAAAACTTGCAAACAAGACTTCAGATTTTAAAAGATATACAAGAACACATCAATATATTAAATCAAAAAAACGAACAGAATGAAAAATCAATTTAAACTTTTATTGCTGATACTAATCACATCAGCTATAGGAAACGCACAGGTTAAGGAAATTTTTAATAAGAGTTATGATACTCAAGACTTAAAATCTCTTAATCTTCAATTTAACGGAACCTATGTTGAATTGTCACTATCTGAAGATGATAAAGTACATTTCGATTACACATTAGAGTTTGAAAACTATTCAAAAAAAGAGATAGAACATAAGCTTAGGGAGATTAAAGCTGAAGCAACAATAAAAGATGGTGTTTTAGAATTTAAAACCAGTGGAAGTGAGACTAAAAATGATGTGTCTTATAGTCTTGAAACACTATATGGTATTGAGTTTGAAGGTGATTTTATAAATTTCAAAGAAAAATCAAATCGAGAGTTTAGAAAGTCTAAGCAATATTTTTTAGCTATAAATAATAGCTCTCGAGGAAAAAGCCTTAAGGAGTACTTAAAGAATTTAAGAGAAGTTGACAAGAATGGAAACAAGAAAAAAATCAATACTAAAAATGTAAAGATTTTAAGAACAAAGTTTTCTATAAAACTACCTCCTGAAATTATGATTCGCGTTATGGCAGAAAACTCTAATCTAATCTTTAAAAATGATATAAAAAATCAATTGGTTGTTAATGCAAGGACCACAAATTTGAAGTTTCAGAATATCCAAAATCCATTCAATGTTTTAGATGTTGTAAACGGCAATTTTAGAGCTAATTTTTTAGAAGGAGGAACTTATAAGTTTACCCATGTTGATGAGGTACAAGTGGCACAGTTAAAAAAAGTAGATGTTGATACCGAGTTTAGCAATGTTAAAGTTGGTGAAATAGCAGAAAAGGTTAGGATTGTAGATTTTAATAGTAAGTTTTGGTTCCATAATTTTTCTCAAAACTTTAGAGAATTCCAGATGTCATCAGATTATTCTGAAATCAATTTGTTTTTTCCTGAAAAATCAGAATACTTTATCGAAACGTATGGCTATAATACAGTGCATTATTGGGCAAAATTAATTACAGAAATTCCGCCAAGCCGAAAAAAAAGAGCATTCTAAAATGATGGTAATTGGAGATAAAGAGAATCCTAACAAAATAAAAATTCATATTACAAACGGCATTGTAAGATTTGGAGAAGATTTTATAGATATAGGGAAATAAAATTTACAATATCCTGTCCTTCTGATTTTTTAGAAAGACAGGATATTAATTTATTAATACCAACGTTTTTTCTTCTTTTTAGAGGCTTCACTTTTACGACCTTTTTTGTACTTACTGCCTTTCTTTTTGTGGACAATAGGTTTTGCATTTGGGTCTAAAGGATAAGGATGCTCTTTTTCTACCGGAATCTGAACATTGATATAGTTTTCAATAGTCTTTATATAACTTTTTTCATCTGCAGAACACAGTGAATATGCAGAACCTATATTACCAGCACGACCAGTTCTGCCTATTCTATGAACATAAGTTTCGGCAACGTTTGGCATGTCAAAATTAAGTACGTTATCTAGCTCATTAATGTCTATACCTCGTGCAGCCACATCTGTAGCAATTAAAATTTTAGCATAGCCATTTTTGAATTTGTTTAAAGCTGTTTGTCGGTCATTCTGATTTTTGTCACCATGAATACTATCGACGCGATAGCCTTTTTCTGCCAAACGTTCTTCTAACTTTTTTACACCAAATTTGGTACGTCTAAAGATGATGACGTTACCTTTTACCGTATTTCGAAGCAAATGCAAACACAATTCTATTTTTCGACGTTTTGGCACGTAGTACAATACCTGACTTACATCTTGGGCTACAGATTGCGTTGGAGTAACATCAATTCTTTCAGGATCTTTTAAAATTGAATTAGCAAGCTCTTCTATTTTGTAAGGTATTGTTGCAGAAAATAATAAGGTCTGTTTTTCCTCAGGGCAAAGACGTTCTATTTTTTTTACATCATCAATAAAACCCATAGCTAACATTAGATCAGCTTCGTCTAAGACAAAAGTTTCAACCTTATCTAAGTTGATATAATCTTGTTTGTGCAAGTCTAAAAGGCGACCAGGAGTGGCAATAAGAATATCAATACCTTTTTTAAGAACATCAACCTGAGGTTCAATAGCAACACCGCCAAAAATAACTAAGGACCTAAGGTTGGAAAACTGCGCATAGTTTTTAAAATTCTGCTGAATCTGTAGCGCCAGTTCTCGTGTAGGACTAATAATTAAGGCTTTTATTTTTTTACCACGTTTTGGTGCGTCTTGTTTATCAAACAACTGCTGTAAAATTGGTAATGCAAAAGCTGCTGTTTTTCCTGTTCCGGTTTGGGCAGAAACAATAACGTCTTTACCTTCTAAAATTACAGGAATAGTACGTTCTTGCACTAAAGTAGGTTCCGTGTAACCTGAAGCGTCAATAGCTTTTAGAAGCGGTTTAATTAATTTTAGATCCTTAAATGACATTTGTTTGAATTATGTTTAAAGTGGTTTTGTTATTGCGCATCAATTGCGAAATGACAATAGTAAAACAAAGGTAGAATAAAATTTTACCAACGGTTTTTCACCCACTGTTTTTGTTCTTGTTCCGTTAAAAATGTCCAAGCTATAAAACGGCTTCTTTTTTGTCCTTGTCCCATTTCTATAGTTTTTATACTAGTTGCCTCAACATTTTTAAGGATTTTATAAGTGGGCTTTAAAGTAGCTTCTTTAGACACCAATGTTGTAAACCAAAGACATTGTTTACTAAAGTTTCTACTTTCAAAAATCATATCTTTTATAAAACGAGCTTCACCACCTTTGGTCCACAATTCGTTATGTTGCCCGCCAAAATTCAATTTGGTTTTACCTTTAGTTTTTCCTTTCAGGTTTTTAAGCTTTCTTAAGTTAGCTTTTTCAGCCTCTTCTTTTGAGGCATGAAAAGGAGGATTACACATACTAAAGTCTATTTTTTCATCTTCAGAAAGTATACCATTAAAAAACGCTTTACGTTGTTTCTGAAGTCTAAGTTCTATGTAAGAAGAAAGATTTGAATTTTGATCAACAATTTGTTTAGCAGATTTTATAGCATTTTCGCTAACGTCAGAAGCAATAAAGGACCATCCATATTCTTGATGCCCTATGATTGGATAAATGCAATTAGCACCAACACCAATATCTAAACCTTTTATTTTAGAGCCTTCAGGGATTTTTGTAAAGTTCTCAGCAAGTAAATCAGCTATGTAATGTATGTAATCTGCTCTTCCGGGAATTGGTGGACATAGATAATGTTTCGGAATTTCCCAGAAATTAATATCATAATGGTGTTTTAGTAGGGCTTTGTTCAGTGTTAAAACCGCATCAGGATTAAAAAAATCAACAGAGTCATCACCATATTTATTTTTAGAAACGTATTGAGATAGCTCAGGTAAACTCTCAATGAGTTTAGAAAAATCATAATGTGTATTATGCTTGTTTCTGGGATGCAGTTGTGTTTTTATATTTGAAAGTTTGTTCTCTGGTTTCAATTTTATATCTATTGTAAAGCAAAGATAGATGAAACAATGTATAATATTTGGGTTATGGATTCTATAAAAAAAGCGCAAGTTTATTAAACTTGCGCTTTTTGGCTATTAATCCTTAGGGATCACTTAAAAATGTGTGTTAGGGACGGTAAAAGTATGGTTAATAATGCAATAAAAAATTGATGTATGTTAAGAAATGGATAATTGTTATATTTCTTTCCTAATTCTACTAAGACTTTCTGTGGTAATGCCAAGAAATGAAGCAATATGGTAGTTTTTTAGGTGCTTTTCTATGTCTGGATAAGTGGCTAAAAAGTCGATATAACGTTCTTTGGCAGATTTTGAAATACCTCCCAATATTCGCTTTTGAAAAGCAGCAAAAGCACGTTCTAATTTTTTTCTAATAAAGCGATCTATTTTTGGTATTTGATGGTATAAATACTCTTTGTCTTTTCTGTTTATGCCATAAATAATAGAATCTTCAATGGCTTCTACCGTTAATATCGCTTTTTCGCCAGAAAAGAATGCGGTAAAGTCACTCATCCACCAATCTTTTATCCCAAACTGAATAGTGTATTCTTTGCCTTGTTTGTCGGTATGAAAAGCCCTTAAGCAACCATCTAGAATGTAGTACTGCGAATCAACATTATCACCTGGATGAATAAGAATCTCACCTTTTTTAATAATAACTTTATGAAAAACAGATTCTATGAGCTTTATTTCTTTATCATTGAAAACAAGCCCTTTAAAAATAGTTTTAATAATATAATTATCAGATTTCACCCTAAGTTTGGTTAATAGCTGGCTGAAAATAAATAAAACTAAAGCTAAAAGACGTAAAATTCGATATTGGTAGATAAAAGAGGTTAAAGCGTGTCTTTCTATAAGAAAAAAACCACTTAGAATTTTCTAAGTGGTTTAAAGTTTATATGAGATTCTGAAACAAGTTCAGCATCACAATAGGTAAAGTTTACTTAATCATTTCGTAGCTACGTTTAATGAAGTTTGTTAACTCTTCACCTTTAAGAAGGCCTTGAGATAAACGTGCCAAGTCTAAACTTTGATTAATTAAGCGCTCTTGTTTCTTCTTGGTTTTAGTATTTAGTATTTCGCCAACCAATTCATGGTTTGTGTTCACCACTAAATTGTACATTTCTGGCATATTGCCCATACCAAACATGCCACCTCCAGTTTGTTGCATTTCTTTCATTCTGCGCATAAACTCTGGTTGTGTAATCATAAATGGTGATGCACTGCTATCCATAGCTTCTAATTGTACCATAAATTTTTCTGAAGGCACAACTTCTTTTAGTAATTCGTCTAATTGTGTTTTTTCTTCGTCAGACAATTTAGAAATTACCGTATCATCTTTCTTAATTAAGTTATCAATATGATCCGCATCAACTCTAGCAAACGAAATGTTTTCTTTTGTTGTTTCTAACTTCTGCATTAAATGACTTACAATCGGTGAGTCTAATAATAACACTTCATAATCCTTAGCTTTTGCAGATTCAATATAAGCATGTTGCTCATCTTTATTAGACGCATAAAGAATCACCATTTTACCATCCTTATCGGTTTGCTTCGCTTTAATAGCGTTGGTTAATTCTTCAAACGTGTAGTATTTGCCATCTACAGTTGGGTATAATGCGAAAGCATCTGCTTTTTCAAAGAATTTTTCTTCAGAAAGCATTCCGTATTCAATAACAATTTTAATGTCGTCCCATTTTTTTTCGAAATCTTCACGGTTATTGTTGAATAAAGATTTTAATTTATCTGCAACCTTACGTGTTATGTAAGATGAAATCTTTTTCACTGCACCATCAGCTTGTAAGTAACTACGAGAAACGTTTAACGGAATGTCTGGCGAATCAATAACACCTCTTAACATGGTTAAGAATTCAGGTACAATACCTTCAACATTATCAGTTACAAAAACTTGGTTTTGGTACAGTTGAATCTTGTCTTTTTGCATGTTAAGATCATTCGTCATCTTAGGGAAATACAAGATTCCTGTTAAGTTAAACGGATAATCTACATTAAGGTGAATGTGGAAAAGTGGTTCTTCAAACTGCATTGGGTACAGCTCTCTGTAGAAGTTTTTGTAATCTTGGTCTTCTAAGTCTGCAGGTTGTTTTGTCCATGCAGGATTTGGGTTGTTGATAATATCATCTACAGTAATTTGTTTGTGAGGCTCAGTCGTTTCTTTACCGTCTTTGTCTGTAGTTGTTTTTGGTGTAAAATCTGGATCGTTTACTTCCTTAGTTCCAAATTTAATAGGAATAGGCATAAACTTGTTGTACTTGGTCAACAGCTCACGGATTCTTCCTTCTTCTAAGAATTCCTCTTCACCTTCAGAAATATGTAAAATAATTTCTGTTCCTCTTTCGGTTTTATCAGATGCTTCTAAAGTAAATTCAGGTGAACCATCACAAGTCCAGTGAGCAGCTGGTGCATCAGTGTGAGATTTGGTAATGATTTCTACCTTATCTGCCACCATAAAAGCAGAATAGAAGCCTAAACCAAAATGACCAATAATACCAGAATCTTTAGCAGAATCCTTGTACTTATCTAAAAATTCTTCAGCACCAGAAAAAGCCACTTGGTTAATGTATTTCTCAACCTCTTCGGCTGTCATACCTAAACCTTGATCTATAATGTGAAGTTTTTTACCTTCTTTGTCTATCTTAACTTCAATTTTTGGCTTACCATATTCAGATTTAGATTCGCCAATACTTGCTAAATGCTTAAGCTTTAAAGTTGCATCAGTTGCATTACTAATCAATTCACGTAAAAAGATTTCGTGATCAGAGTATAAGAACTTTTTAATTAATGGAAAGATGTTTTCTACCGATACATTAATACTTCCTTTTGCCATTTTATTATGTTGTTTTTGTCATTCCTGAGCATACAGGAATTTTATTAATTATTTGTTTTTATCTGTAACGGTTTATTTCAAATAAAATACCAATTAAAAATATGTGACAAGATGACATAGTTTTAAGTATTATGCATGCATAACGAATCTGAAAAATATTGCAAACGAAATTGTATCTTAAAGGTTAAATTGCGATACTTAAAAATTTACTATGTATAATTCAAAAATAATAGGTTTAGGAACGTATGTTCCAAGTAATGTAGTTACTAATGATGATTTGTCTAAAATGATGGACACCAGTGACGAGTGGATACAGGAGCGTACCGGAATTAAAGAACGTCGTTGGGTAAAGGATGGTGATGGAGATACTACAGCAACAATGGGTGTAAAAGCTGCTAAAGTAGCTATAGAACGTGCAGGAATAGACAAAGACGATATCGATTTTATCATCTTTGCCACCTTGAGTCCAGATATGTATTTTCCTGGTCCTGGTGTGCAAGTGCAACATGCTTTAGATATAAAAACGGTTGGAGCTTTAGATGTGCGTAACCAATGTTCTGGTTTTGTATATGCCATTTCTGTTGCCGATAATTTTATAAAAACTGGCATGTATAAGAATGTGCTTGTTATTGGTAGCGAGTTGCATTCTCATGGATTAGACAAAACCACTCGTGGTAGAGGTGTGTCTGTTATTTTTGGCGATGGAGCAGGAGCAGCAGTTTTAACACGAGAGGAAGATACGAGTAAAGGCATTTTATCCACACATTTGCATAGCCAAGGTGAGCATGCTGAAGAATTGGTGGTAAAAGCTCCAGGAATGGGAACACGTTGGGTAACCGATATAATTGAAGATGATAATAAGGATGACGAAAGTTATTTCCCATATATGAACGGCCAGTTTGTATTTAAAAATGCAGTAGTACGTTTTAGTGAAGTGATTATGGAAGGCTTAATGAAAAACGGTTTAAAGCCTGAAGATATTGATATGCTTATTCTACACCAAGCGAATTTGAGAATAGCACAGTTTATTCAGAAGAAATTTAAGTTGAGTGACGACCAGGTTTTTAATAACATACAAAAGTATGGTAATACAACTGCAGCTTCAATTCCAATAGCTTTAACCGAAGCTTGGGAAGAAGGCAAAATAAAAGAAGGAGATACTGTTGTTTTAGCTGCCTTTGGTAGTGGCTTTACTTGGGGAAGTGTTATAATGAAATGGTAAAACAAATTAATCCTGCTTTCGCAGGATTTTTTTTGGAAATAATTTTACTTAAAATTAGTAGTTAGTTTTTTTTCTTATCCCTAAAATATGATGGGATAATGGTTATATTTATTGTCGTATAACAAGTTGGGCATCATTTGAAAAAATCTCGATAATTAATGAGCAACGAGACTTTAAAAGAAAAATTAGAGGAATTTATAAACATATTCGAGTCTGAAACTGAAGAAATAAAAGGGCACGTAAATTATAACTCAACGTTGAATATTGGAAATCAACTTTTAAAGTTTCATCATAACCGAGAAGCTGAAAAATATAAAACTCTGATTGTTGAATACATTGACAAATTGAAAACAACTGATTTACCGACAGGAACTAAAACTCAACTGGAATTATATAATAAATACATTTTAAAAACTGGAAAGTATTTAATCCACGAAAGAGACTTTAGGCATAAAGGAACTAACAAACTAAAATATATCGCATTCGGAATTATTTTAGACTTTTTAGTTTACTATTTTTTTAAATCAAAACTTCCATTTTACTTTCCGATTTTCACTCTGATTTTTACTTTTTTGGGGACTAGGAGAACAAAGAAAATGATAGCTGGCAAAAAAGTTTTTGCACGTGGATATTAAAAAACGTTTGCCAACAAAGTGTATAGCTCATTGCGGCTGAATTTCCTCGCGGAAAAATCAATCTTATTCGCTATCTTTCGGTCTACGTCGAAATAACACTTGCGTGACATTCCGTAACGAAATCATACACAAAACCGTTGTGCAACAAGCTGAAAAATGAAACTGAAAATAATAATACTGACTATGGGAATCCTATCATTTCTATTTGGTTGCAAAAAGGCGAATACACATACAGATAAGCACGGAAACGTGATAATTGAAAAAGGTGATGAAACTTATATAATTCCTGCTGAATACGAGAAATCTGGTACATCTTATAAAATATTTTTACGAAATGAGACCGATAAAACAATTCGAATAAAAGACAAATTCACTCTTAAACCAAATGAAGAGAAAATATTCGAATTTGTAGATACAGATTCTATTCTATTTGATATTGGAGCTAAAATATTTTTTGGAGACACTGGACTTGAAGTGGATGACAAAAAAGGCGAATTGGCTGGAATTGGTGGTGAATATTGGGAAAAGTACAAAGTACCTGATGATGTGGAATATGGATTTGTAATAGTGCCGCCAGGTGAAGGAGATATGCCAACTGAATGAAAAAACGTAGCTTAGTGTCATCAAAAATTAACACCGCTTTGTTGTGTTAAAACATTTAATGCATGTCAATGAGAAGAATATTATTTTTAATAGCAATAGTTCTGATTTCAAGTTGTAAAACAGAAAACAAAAATGAAGAAAGTCAGACAACTAAACCTCAAGAGCCTGTTTCAGAGATTCCAAAAGATAAAGACCAATTTCAGATGTTTCTTGACCAATTTCCAACTAAAACACTTCCAGTTAAAATTTATGGTTGCTCAGATGAAATACTTGGCTTACCAAAATTGGATATTAAATTAAGTGCTAAATATTCTAAAGAGGCCGAATATGAACACATTTACGGAATAATCCCTTCTAAGGGAAATTATATTTCAACAATCACGCTTGGAGAAGCCGAATGTTTTGTCCCAACTCTAAATACGTATAAATTAAACGGTGAAAAAATTGATTCTAAACCAATATTTATTGGATATTGTGGATCTGACCCTTGCTACGAATGTGTTGAAAGTATGACAATTAATTCAGATTATCGAATTTATGTTGCGGATACAATAAAAACATCTGACTGTGATGATAATTTTAAAGCAATCGCTGGAACTGAAAAAATCAAAGTTGTTTATAAAGAAGGGAAACTGACTGAAAAAGGAATTATAGAATTGACAGAAGAAGTTGAGAAAGAAGAGGAAAATTTAAATCTGGCTTCCTTTCTTGAAAACCCAATTAACTTGCAAAATTTTAAAGAAAAGAAGAACAGAAATGTTACGACAAGTGTAACAAACGGAACTGAATTCTATTTTAACCCAAAAACAGCAGACTCAATTTTCTATGTTTATAATTATTATCCTACCGAAAATTTCGAAAACCCAAGAGAAATTGACCAAATAGTAGTTTTTAAGCACGGAAAGAATAAACATAAATACGAAGATGAAACTGAAACCCTTATTGAGTTAAGGATTTTTAATAAAGATTCGGATTTAAAAAAAGCTAATCTCATCGGTCTTTCAAAAACAGAATTGGAATTTAAATTCGGGAATAATTATCTGACTTTTGACAATGGAATTGCCTACTCAAATAAAAACAAGTTGTTGATTTTAAAAATGGACAGTTCTAAAGTCAAATCCTATAGATATATAAAATTAGGCACCGAGAAAATCGACAATGATTTAATCAGACAAATAATAAAATAAAATACTCTGCAACACTATAAATAACTCATCTTGCCATAATCCTTTATTAGAATTCATTACAATTTGCACGTGGTTCGATTTTGGTGTATATTTACATCAAATGTAAAGTTATGTCAAGACAAAGTATATCATTTACAAAACCAAATGATGAGTGGTTAAAAGCCCAAGTAGACAGCAAAGAATATTCAAGCAAAAGTGAATTAGTTAATGACTTGATTAGACAAGCAAGGAAGCAGCAAGTTCAAATTGATTGGATTAGGGCTAAACTAGAAAAAGCTGAAAATAGCGGATTTACAAACGACAGTAAAGAAAGTATCTTAGCGCAATCTAAGTCTTTGCTAAATGGCTAAATACAAGTTAACGAACGAAGCAAAAAATGATCTTATTCGGATTCATCACTTCGGAGTTAAAAAATTTGGAATGACCCAAGCAGACCAATATTTTAAGTCGTTTTTTGAATATTTCGACATTATTGCTGAGCGTCCTTTTTCATTTGAGTCGGTAGATTACATAAAAAAAGGATATAGGCGCTGTGTATGCGGAGTTGATAGTATATATTACAAAATCAATGAAAACATTGTTGAAATAATCGCAATTGTAGGAAGACAGGATTTGAACGAAAAATTATAACTTAATTATTAAAAAGCTGTTGTGTTTACCGGCTATAAGTAATTACTTACCTGCTAGTAGGTAGAGAGGTTCTCGATTAGTTTTGAAAATCCTTACGGGTTTTCAGCTTGGTGTGTACTTGCAAAGTTAAGTGCTAAATCACGCAGCTACTCATAGCTAAGACCGAAAAAAATAACATAAAAAGCATCAGTGTAATTTGGAAAACATTGAATTATATGAGAATAAAGAGATAATAAACAAACTAAATGAGTTTGATGATTTTGGTGGGATAATAGACATCAAAGTTTTTAAAGTTGACAAAAGTATTTCCGAATACAATTCTCATTTTCTTACAGCAAAAAACTCAATATTAGAACTTCAAAATAACAGTCGTTATTTCAAAATTGATTTTGATGAGAACAAACTAACAGGAAGTGGAAGAAAAATTTCAGTACAAGAATTTTTAGGGCCTTGGTTTGACTTCGAATTAAAGAAACCCATTTTAAGAGGATTTAGATATTTAAATAACATGTTCTATTTCGACATGGAAGAGACTGATAAAAATATCATTAACATTCGTGATTCGGAGCTTTTTAAAAGCGATACATCGGAATTATTAACTATAGGTTTTGCTCAAGCTTTTTTAAATCCAGTTCATGGATTTAGAGTATCAAACAGTATATATGAAACAGGGAAGTATTTTATTGACTTCTGCGAATTTTTATTTTCAGATTTGAATGAAATAGAGATTTTCAAATGGAGTACTGATTGTTCTAATTACTTTGATGATGGAAAAGAATTTTGGGGAACTCTTTTTTGCACAGTCTACAACCCTAAGAAAGATTATTACATTGGCATTACAGCTTCTGATACAGATTAAAACGATTGATCAACAAAGTACTGTGGTAAAAAACAACTATAACTAAAAAAGCCCAAACAACCTAAAGTTGTCTGGGCTTTTCAGCTATTAACCAATTTAACTAACACTATTATAAAATTTAAAAAATCTTATAAAAACTATTACTTAAAACTTATCTCACTTACTTAGACGTAAAACGTTTCATTTTATTTCAACGATTAACATATTTAACGTGCATTTAACAAAAACCCTGACCAGTTTTGCAACCGTCAGGGTTTTCTATCTAATAGTTAAACATTAACACTAACCATCAACTATTTATGTAAACTATTAAATTTGTTTTTAAGTCTTTCTATTATAAAGACTATTTTATTTGTGCATTGTGACACTTTTGGGTGTTAAAAAATACCACCACCTTGTTTAACATCATTATCTCTTTGTTTACGAGATTTTGCTCTGTACTTGCCACCACCAAAACGGTAAGATAATCTACCAGATATTTGTTGGCTTTCCCAGTTAAATTGTCCTTTTTGAAGGAATGGTCGTTGACCATCAAACTGAGCGTACATGGTGTCGAAAATATCATTGTAGCTTAAGCTAAAGTTAGCTCTGCCTTCCATAAAAGTATAGCGCATACCTAAGTTTACCATAAGCATATCGCTCATTTCAAATTGGATGTTTTTATTCTTAGCTCTATACATTCCGAAAGCAGAGAAACTTAAACTGTTACTTACTTTGAAGTTGTTGAACGCTCTTAAATTCCAAGCCACGTTATCTACTTTAACAGTGTTTAATACAATGTTTTGGTTGTCATCAAAAGACTCAGCTATACTTTTTTGGGTTTGAGAAAACAAATCAAAACTAGCATTAAAGCTCCACCATTTTGTAGGTCTGTAATTAGATGATACTTCGATACCATAAGATGATGAATTGTCAAAATTAAGGTTGGTTAAGATCAATCTATTGGTGTCTGTTCTGTCTATTAAAATAGCTTGTTGTATTTCGTCTTCTATAATTCTGTAGAACACTCCAGCTGTAATGCTTCCTTTTTCGAGCTGTCTGGTGTAGTTTGTTTCAATTGAATTGGTAAACTGTGGACGTAATTCCTGATTTCCAAATTGAGAAATCAAAGGTGTATTCCACTCAGGTAAAGGGTTTACTTGTCCTATTCCTGGTCTGTCAATTCTTCGGCTATAACTTAATTGATACGAGTTTTTATCTGAAGGAGAATAAGTGAAAAACGCAGAAGGATACAATTCAAAATAATCATTTTCAAAAGGAATAGTTAATTCGTCATTACTCGATAAATCGATTTTATAAGCTTCTGAATCTACAATTACAGATTCTGCTCTCAGCCCAATTTGGTAGCTCCATTTTTCTAACTTTTTACCGTAAGTAGCATAAGCCGAATAGATGTCTCTTGAATAGTCAAAATTTGTTGTAGTCGGAATATAGTCGCCAAACTCGTTTTGCTCGCGAGCATTAGATTCGTAAAAAATACCAGTGTCAAATAAACGTGCTTGTAGCCCTAGTTCTAATTTTGTGGTTTCAGATAACGGATTTACATAATCTAAGTTAATAGTCGTGTTATCGCGTTCTGTGTCTGTAGCTTCAATAAAGTTAGGGCGTTGCGTACTGTAAAATAAATTGTTAGTATCTCCAGAGCCTTCATAAGTATTATAGTCTACTTCTAGTTCAATATTGTGACCTTCGTCATTAAAATTGTGCTTATAGTTAAAATTGTATTGTTGGTTATCATTTTCATTATCCGTTCTTGTGTATTGCGATTGGTTTAAAGAGGTATCGAATAAGTATGCAATTTTAGAATCTACATCTCCGCGACCATCGTAAATGTTTTGGTTGGTAAAAACAGAAAACGTATTCTTGTCATCGAGATAAAAGTCTAAACCAACTTTGAATAAGTTAGACTTGTTATTGTTTAGAACATTGAAGTTTTGTTGAATGTCTTGCTCAATTCTATTTATTTGACCATAATGATAGTTTTTAACAACACCATTACTGTATGAGCCAAACAGGTTAAACTTTCCGTTACGGTAATTGGCATCTATAGAGCTGTTGAATTTTGGTTCTTTATCATGAGCCAAGCTAACGTTAATGTTACCATTAAAACCAATTTGAGTGTTTTTGTGCAATATGATGTTTATAATACCACTCATGCCTTCAGGATTGTATTTAGCTGATGGATTTGTAATAAGCTCAATACTTTTTATAGACGTAGAAGGAATTTGTTTTAATAACTGGTCTGCTGGAATGTTAGATAATTTGCCATCTACCATTACACGCACATTTTGATTACCACGTAAACTTATGGCACCACTTTGTTGGTCTACACTTACCGAAGGTAAATTGTTCATAATCTCGCTAGCAGTTGCGCCAGCTGTTTGTAAATCTTTACCAATGGTAATAACTTTTCTGTCTACCTTTTGCTGTATTGTTGAAGTCTCAGCAACAACGGTAACTTCATCTAGACTTTCAGAATCTTCTGCTAAGAGAATGTCTCCCATCTTAATGTTGTAGTTTCCATTTCCGATAGTTTCATTTTTTAAAATGGTTTTATAACCAATAAATGTTATTTCTACCTGAATATTACCTTCTGGGATTTTTTCTAAAGTAAAATTTCCGTCATTGTCGGTAATACCACCTGTAATTACTTTACTGGTTGCATCTTTTACAACGATATTTACATAAGGTAATGGTTCATTAAGGCTTGCATCTAACACTCTACCAGAGATAGAACCATTTTTAATGTCTTTGTTTGAATTGGGTTGGGCGCTTAAAATAGTTGATGAAACCATAATAAGCACTAATAAGAACTGCTTCATTTTTTGATTGAAATTTGATTGATTGATAGTTTCTTTATCTCTAGACGACTATTTTTACATCATGTTACTTTAATTAACACTACTTAACATTCTTTTAACATATGAGTAAAAAAACATTGGTTCTTGGGGCATCTTTAAAAACAGATCGTTATTCTAATATTGCTATTAATAGGTTAAAACAAAACAATCATGAGGTTGTTGCTTTTGGTTTAAAGCAAGGCGAAGTAAATAAAGTCTTGATAGATACGGAGTTGTTAGATTATGAAGATGTAGACACAGTAACATTATATCTTAATCCAAAACATCAAGAAGCGTATTACGATTATATTTTAGATTTAAAACCTAAGCGCGTTATTTTTAATCCAGGTACAGAAAACCCTGAGTTATACAAAATTCTTAAAGACAACAACATTGATTTTGAAGTGGCATGTACGCTAGTTTTATTGGCTACAGATCAGTATTAAATTTTCTTTTAAGAACTAATAACCCAAAGAACATTAAAAGACCATTTATGATTAAGATTTCAAAACCAATTTCATAGCCATTGAATAGGTCTTTAGAATAAAGATTCAATAAGTAAGACAATACAGGAGCTACGATAGCAACAACCCAAACAAACTTATCTTTTATTTGATGCTTGGTAAACAGTCCAAAAGCAAAGAGTCCTAAAAGTGGTCCGTAAGTGTAACCTGCGGCTTTAAAAAGTTCCCATATTACAGAGACATCTTTAAAGATTAAATCAAAAAGGATGATTACAATAACCAGCACAATACTAAAGCCAATGTGAGTTCTTTTGCGTATGCCTTTTTTTGAGGCTTCTGGTTTGTTTTCAATATCCAAAATATCAAAACAAAAAGATGTGGTTAACGATGTTAGTGCAGAGTCTGCACTAGAATAAGCAGCTGCAATTAATCCCAATAAAAAGAAAGCTGAAGTAACGACACCTATTTCTGGTAGCATGGCAATAGTTGGGAATAAATCATCTTTGGTTGCAGTAATTCCGTTTTGAGTAGCATAATCTGTAAGCATTAAGCCTAAAACGAGAAATAAAATATTCACAAATATCAGTACCACACTAAAAGAAAGCATGTTTTTTTGAGCATCTTTCAAATTTCTACAGGTTAGGTTTTTTTGCATCATGTCCTGATCCAGACCTGTCATGGTAATGGTAATAAATATTCCAGATAAAAAGCTTTTCCAAAAGAATTGAGGATCGTTACTATCGTTAAAAAAGAAAACCTTACTTAGGCTACTTTCTTTTGTGTAATCAACGATTTCTCCAATACTATTTAAATCTAAAGCAGAAGCTAAAAATATGATGGTAACAACTACTGAAACCAGCATAAATAAAGTTTGTAAAGTATCTGTAAAGATGATGGTTTTAATACCTCCTCTAAATGTATAGAGCCAGATTAAAGCAATGGTAATAATAACGGTAACAACAAACGGAATATCAAAAAGATCAAAAACCAAAAGTTGAAGAACTTTAGCAACTAAAAACAATCTAAAAGCAGCTCCAACAGTTCTAGAAATAAGAAAAGCTACAGAACCAGTTTTATAGCTTGTTTTACCAAAACGATCTCTAAGATAAGTGTAAATTGAAGTTAAATTCAATCTGTAATAAAGCGGAAGTAAAATATATGCTATGACTAAATACCCGAAAAAATAGCCAAAAACCACCTGAAGATAACCAAACTGCTTAGTTTCTACAGCACCAGGAACAGAGATAAAAGTAACGCCAGATAATGAGGCGCCAATCATACCAAAAGCTACAAGATACCATGGAGCAGATTTGTTAGCCTTAAAAAATGCAGCGTTAGAATCTTCTTTTCCTGTGAAATAAGATATCAATACTAAAACCGCAAAATAACTGGCTATTAAAATTAAAATTGAAGTAGGACTCATAAATGAATTTCTGTGCTAAAAATTTATGAAAAATAGTACATTTGAAAAAAATAGCTATTTAAATTCAATTTTTTATGAAAAATACATTTCTACTTGTAGCATTAAGCTTGTTTGGTTTAAGTGCTTATGGTCAGGATTATCGAGAATTAATTAGAGAGGGAAATCACACCATTCAACATATTTCTGAAGTTGCAGAGCAGCATTTTGATTCTGTGGGACGAGGACGAGGAACAGGTTTTAAGAATTTTAAGAGATGGCAATATTTCGCTGAACGTGCTATGGATGAAACAGGGAAATTAAAATCACCTGAGTTTTATTATGAAGAAATAGAAAATTATAATGCAAGTATTAACAGTGAAGGCCTCGCAGCCAGAACTACTGTAGGTACCTGGGAAGAAATGGGACCAACCTATTGGGACGCTACTTCTGGGTGGAATCCTGGTGTTGGTAGAATCACTTCTTTGGCTGTAGACGAATCTAATCTAAATCATATTCTCGCAGGAAGCGAAACTGGTGGAGTATGGAAAAGTACAGATGGAGGAATGTCATGGGCCGTACTTTCAGATAATCTTGCCAACATAGATGTATATGCTCTTGCTATAGACCCTTCAGATAGTAATACCTATTATTGGGGCTCAATAAGTGGTGCAATTTTTAAGTCTACTGATGGAGGTTCAACATGGTCGTCTCTGGGAGGATTATCTTATGGTGTTGTCAATAAAATATTGGTAGACCCAACAAATGCTATGAAAGTATATGCTAGTGTACAAGGTAATGGCTTGTATAAATCAATAGATGGTGGAGCTACTTGGAGCTCCATTTATTTCGTTGCAACAGGCACTGGTTATGATTTTGAGTTCAAACCAAATGATCCTAATGTAGTATATGCTTCAGGAAATGCATTTTATGTTTCTACTAATGGAGGTGCCAGTTTTACGCAGATATCAGGTTCTGGAGTTGATCAGTTTTCTAATGGTCCAAAAATGATAGGAGTTTCTGCTGATAATCCTAATATAGTTTATGTTTTAGAAGCTGAGGGTGGTTTGTTTGGAGCGCTGTATACTTCTAGTGATAGTGGTAGTAGTTTTACTAAGCTAACTCATACCCAAAACTTTTTTGGATATGACTCTAACGGAAATGATGCACTTGGTCAAGCACCAAGAGATATGGATATTACAGTTAATCCAAATGATGTTGATGATGTTCATATAGCTGGTATTAACACATGGCGTTCTATAGATGGTGGAGCTAGTTTTAGTATTACCTCACAATGGGTGCCAAGTGTTGCTAGCGGTTCTGGGATTGGGTATTGTCATGCAGATGTAGATATTATGCATTTTGCAGGTACAGGAACAGATGCCAAATTATATGTTGGTACCGATGGTGGTATATATAGAGCTGATAATCCTACGATTGTAAGTTCTGGTTATTATACCGATTTAACTCCAGGTTTAGGTATTAGACAATTTTATAAGATTGGTGTCAGTCAAACAGATCCTGTTGTTGTTACTGGTGGTTCGCAAGATAATGGTACATCTACTTTGAGAGAAGATGGACTTTGGTCAGATTGGTTAGGTGCAGATGGTATGGAAGGGTTTGTTGATAAAGACAATGCGGCCATAATGTACGGAACTACACAGTTTGGATCTCTGTACAGAACAGAATATAATGTGTTTGGTAGCAACGTAGCTAGTCTTTCTCAGCCAGATGGTAAAGGTGGAGATTATAACTGGAATTGGGTAGTGCCTTTTGAGCAAGATCCTGTAGTTCAAAATACCATATACGTAACTTTTGATGAAGTCTATAAATCGGTAGATAGTGGTACGAACTGGGTTTCTATTTCTCCGAATTTCGGAGATAGCATAGACCATTTTAAAATTGCACCAAGTAATAACCAGATTATGTATTGTGCAATTAATGGTGTGCTAAGATTTTCAGTTGATGGTGGCGCATCTTGGACAGTTTCTCCTTTAAGTATAGGTAGTGCTATTATTAATGAAATTGCAGTACATCCTTCAAACCCTAATAAAGTTGCTATAGCTACTACCAATAATCAAAAAGTTTATGTAAGCTCAGATGGTGGTTTAACATGGACGTCTAAACTAATGAATCTTCCAGGTTTCGTGGCTCAGGCTTTAGCGTGGCAAGATAACGGAGATGATGGTTTGTACGTTGGGATGAATTATGGTGTGTTTTACACTGATAATACATTAACAGAATGGGAGCCGTTTAACAATGGCTTGCCAAATGTTAGAATTAATGAACTTGAAATTAATACGGCTGATAATAAAATCTATGCAGCCACCTATGGTAGAGGTCTTTGGAGGTCTAGTCTTTATGATTCATCTTTAAGTGTAAATGACTTTGAGTTTAGTGATCTATCATTATATCCTAATCCTGCTAAAAGTGAGGTAAATCTAAAGTGGAACAAGCCAGAAGATGTAAGCATAAGAATTTTTGATGCTCAAGGTAAAATTATGTTCTTTGGCAAGAAAGTCAATTTATTTAACGGATTTAAAGTTGATGTTTCCTCTTTCAATAGCGGAATTTACTTTGTTAAGCTAAATAGCAATAATGGTGAAATTACTAAAAAGCTGATTCTTAACTAACAATCAGATAACTTACAATTGCCCAATTGTTATACCAATCAATTGGGCTTTTTTTAGCTCTAAAATCTGTACCTTAGCACCCATGGAATTCTCTTCTAAACTTTTGGAAAATGCAGTAAACGAAATGTCGCAATTACCAGGTGTTGGTAAACGCACAGCATTACGTTTGGTTTTGCATTTACTGAGACAACCGGAGCATCAGACTTTTCAATTGGCAGAAGCACTTTCAAAAGTGAGGGCAGAAATCAATTTTTGTAAATCGTGTCATAATATCAGCGATAAAGCACTTTGTGAAATATGCGAAAATCCTAACCGTAACGAAGAATTAATCTGCGTAGTTGAAGACATTAGAGATGTTATGGCTATCGAAAATACAAGCTCCTTCAAAGGACTGTATCATGTTTTAGGTGGAAAAATATCACCAATGGATGGCGTTGGGCCTCAAGATTTAAATATCACCTCGCTTGTTGAAAAGGTAAAATCAGGAACAGTGAAAGAACTCATCTTTGCTATGAGCCCAACAATGGAAGGAGATACCACCAATTTTTATATCTTCAAGCAAATACAAGATTATAACATTAAGACTTCGACTATAGCAAGAGGTGTTGCGGCAGGTAATGAATTAGAATATACAGACGAAATTACTTTGGGTAGAAGTATTGTAGACCGTATTCCGTTTGAAGCTTCCTTAAAATCATAGTCTCATTTTGAAGCTTTCCGTAGTCATACTCAACTATAACGTGCGTTACTTTTTAGAGCTTTGCCTAAGAAGTGTAGAGCAGGCTGTAAAAACTATTGAAGCAGAGATTATAGTGGTAGACAACAATTCGCTAGATGATAGTTGTGCTATGGTAAAACAATTGTTTCCTAATATAAAACTGATAGAAAATAAGGAAAATTTTGGCTTTTCTAAAGGAAACAATATAGGTGTTGCTCAAGCAAAAGGTGAGTATTTGTGTATTCTTAATCCAGATACAGTAGTTGCTGAAGATACGTTTTCAAAAGTTTTAGATTTTGCTAAATCTCATGCTAACCTCGGAATTGTAGGATGCCAACTTGTGGATGGAAGAGGAAAGTTTCTTCCTGAAAGTAAAAGGCATATTCCAACACCAAAAGTGGCACTTCAAAAATTGATAGGAAACTCAAAAAACTATTACACCACTAGTTTAAAGCCAGATGATATTGGTAAAACAGAGATATTAGTAGGAGCTTTTATGTTACTAAAACGAGACATTTATAATGAAGTGAATGGCCTAGATGAAGACTATTTTATGTATGGTGAAGATGTAGATTTATCTTATAAAGTTTTAAAAGCAGGTTACGATAATTATTATTTTGGAGAAACCTCTATAATACACTATAAAGGTGAGAGTACGTTACGAGACAAAGTCTATGCGCAACGATTTTATGGTGCGATGGAAATCTTTTACAAAAAACACTTTAAGAAAAATGTGCTTATTTCAGCTCTGGTAAAAATTGTATTGAGTTTGGCATCAAAGCGGAATCCTGTGAATGAGTCAGGTGTAATAACCAAGAAAGAAACTATAGTGATTTCAGATTCCAGTGATGAGGAATTAAAAAATAGAATTAATAGTTCAGTGGCTTTTACTTCAAATGTAAAGGATATGCCAAGTGAAGCACAAGTTATTTTAGATACTGAATTCTTAAACTATAAGGCTATTATAGCGTTTATAAAAACTAATAACACTTCAAAACAAAACACCTATAGAATATGGGTAAAAAGTAGTAATTTTATGCTCGGAAGTGACAGTAGTGTTGGTAGAGGTGAAGTAGTAAACTTCTAATTTTTATTGAATAAAAATCAGTAAAACAGACTGTTTTTTATTAATTTTGCATTCGATTATAAAATAAAGACCTTCAAATTATAGATATGGCAAAGTTTGAACTTAAGTTACCTAAAATGGGAGAGAGTGTTGCAGAAGCAACTATAACGTCTTGGTTAAAAGACGTTGGCGACACTATTGAAGCTGATGAAGCTGTTTTAGAAATAGCAACAGATAAGGTAGATAGTGAAGTACCAAGTGAGGTAGATGGTGTGTTGGTAGAAAAGCTTTTTGATGTTGATGATGTCGTACAAGTAGGTCAAACCATTGCAGTAATAGAAACTGAAGGAGGTGATACGGTTGAGGTAAAAGCACCAGCAACAGAAACTGTAAAAGAAGAAGCGCCTAAAGCTGTAGCAGAAGTAGCGCAAACCGTTGTGGCAGCAAAAGCAGCAGCTGAGCCTGTAGTTTCTTCTGGTGATCGTTTTTATTCTCCTTTAGTTAAAAATATTGCTAAACAAGAAGGAATTTCTCAAGCAGAATTAGATGCTATAGCAGGAACAGGAAAAGATGGTCGTGTTACTAAAAACGATATTAAATCTTACTTGCAGTCACGCAGTTCATCACCAGTTGAGGAAGTAAAATCTCAGCCAGTTGTGGAGCAAAAAGTAGAAACTAAGGCAGTTGCATCAAGTCAACCAAAAGAAAAACCAGCTTCTACACCAGTAGTTGCTTCAGGTGAAGATGAGATTATAGAAATGACCAGAATGGGCAAACTCATTTCTAAGCACATGGTTGAGTCTGTGCAAACTTCTGCTCATGTACAATCATTTATTGAAGCAGATGTAACTGAAATCTGGAACTGGAGAAACAAGCATAAAAACAGTTTCAAAAATCGTGAAGGAGAAAACCTAACCTTCACTCCTATATTTATGGAGGCGGTTGCAAAAGCATTGCGCGATTTTCCAATGATGAATATCTCAGTACAAGGTGATAGTATCATTAAAAAGAAACATATTAACTTAGGTATGGCAGCAGCTTTACCAGATGGTAACTTAATTGTGCCTGTTATAAAAGATGCAGATCAGCTAAATCTTTTGGGCATGGCTAAAAAAGTGAATGACTTAGCTAATAGAGCAAGAGAAAATAAATTGAGTCCAGATGACATACAAGGTGGTACTTATACTGTAACTAATGTTGGTACATTTGGTAGCATTATGGGTACACCAATTATTAATCAACCACAAGTCGGTATTTTAGCGTTAGGTGCTATTAGAAAAGTGCCAGCAGTTATAGAAACTCCACAAGGAGATTTTATAGGAATACGTTACAAAATGTTTATGTCGCACTCATACGACCATAGAGTGGTGAATGGAGCTTTAGGTGGTCAGTTTGTAAAAGCTGTTAAAGATTATCTTGAAGCTTGGGATAAGAATCGTGAGATATAAATTAATATGTCATTCTGAGCGTTAGCGAAGAATCTTACCATAAAATAGAAAGCACAGTTTTAGGACTGTGCTTTTTTATTAATATGTTTTTTAAAGTTCGTTTAATTTTTTTGCCGATGATTTGTTGCGGAAAATAACAGCGTTCTTTTCCACCGAAGAACAAAGATAATTAATGATATTAAATTTCCGAAGAGAAAATTCCGCCGTAATGAATTATAGCCGATGTTGTGCCTAGTTTTTTATAGGGTAATAAATTTTTACTTCTTTTTTAATTAGCCTCCCATTAGAATCGAATGTTTTTTGAATCCAATTCTTTTTCCGGTAAATATTTTTTAAGTATTTAATTAGATTTCCATTTTGGTCATAGTATTCCCATTTGTACCATCTATCTGATTTATCATAATAGTATTTGATATACGAACCGTCTCTTTGATATTCCGAATTCCAAATTGGTTTTCCGTTTTTAAATTCACCTTCAAATCTAGTTTTTCCATTTTTGAAATAATCGACTTCGTAGTTTTCGCAGATATTTTGACAATTATAATATTTCGGTTCAATTATGTTGTCGGATTCAAAGTCATCGTTCAATTTTTCGGATACGTAGATAATTTTGGGAATAATGATAGTGTCAATTACTTTTAAGACTCCTTTGAATTCGATAATTTCTTCAAAACTTCTTTCAGTTTTCACATCGTTTATGGTAACGAATAATTCATACTTACCTTCACTTGGTATTATTACTTTTAGATTTTCAGAATAATAGGATTCCATCGTTTTTAAATTCTGTAATTCGAACGAGATGCTGTCGTTATTTATCAAAGATTCGCATTGATTTTTAAAATAGTATTCAACTTCTATTTCATTCTGCGAAATCAGTAAGTTCGAATAAAGTAATATAATTGTTAATAGGCGTTTCATCAAATTAGGCACAATAGTTCGTGGATATGCGTCGTTTCTATAACTTATATCCAACATTAAACGAAGTTAGTCTATTAGGTTTACAAAGTCAAGTCTATTTAGTACAGACATTTAAGGTTTTTAGAACCTAGCAGGTCTTTTTCAAACAATCTCATTACTTTTGCCATAGTTATTCCTGCGCAAGCAGGAATCTGATATAAAACATAGTCTAATTTAAAAGATTCCTGCTTGCGCAGGAAATGAATATGCAACTCAACCTTAACAAACCTATCTGTTTTTTCGATTTAGAAACTACAGGAATCAATATCTCAAATGACAGAATTGTAGAAATTTCAATATTAAAAGTTCATCCTAACGGAAAGGAGGAAACTTATACAAAATTGGTAAATCCAACAATTCCTATTCCGGCAGAAGTGACTAAAGTTCATGGAATTTCAGATGCTGATGTTGCAGATGCGCCAACTTTTAAAGAAATTTCTAAAGAAGTACATAACCTCATTAAGGATTCTGATTTAGGTGGATTTAATTCTAACCGATTCGATATTCCGCTTTTAGCAGAAGAAATGTTACGTGCTGAGGTAGACTTTGATATGAAAAACCGTTTGGCAGTAGATGTTCAGACTATTTTTCATAAAATGGAGCAACGTACGCTAAGCGCAGCTTATAAGTTTTATTGCGATAAAAGTTTAGACGATGCACATAGTGCAGAAGCTGACACTAAGGCAACGTATGAGGTTTTAAAAGCTCAATTAGAGCGCTACGAAGAGCTAGAAAATGACACTAAATTTTTAGCGGAATTTAGTTCGCGCAAAAAGTTTGCAGATTTTGCAGGATTTTTAATTTTCAACAAAGAAGGGGAAGAATGTTTTTCTTTTGGTAAGCATAAAGGTAAGCGCGTTGTTGATGTTATGGAGCAAGAGCCAGGTTATTTTGGTTGGTTGTTAAATGCAGATTTTCCTTTGTATACTAAAAAGGTGTTAACCGCAATTAAGTTACGTCAGTTTAATAATAAATTGGGTTAATTAATAAAGTTAGAAATTTGAGTATTCTTCTTAATAATATAAAAAACTACTCAGAATATTATAGTCTTGTTAAGTTTGTGACATTTGTCAATGTAATAATGCAAATACTCTTTATAGTATTGTTTTCAATTACAAAAAGCGGGTTAGTTTTTACAGTGGCATATACTTTTACTGTACTAGCTGTTATTGTTTTATGTATTTTAATGTTTATTCTTTTTTCCTTCTTGATATCAAATTTTAAAACTGTTAGTTGCAGAAATAAAATTCTGAAATCATTATTAGTTTTAATTATAAACTTACCAATAATGTATTTTAGTTGGACAATTATAGTGAATAGCTTGTTTAATGATATATTACATAAATTAATAATCTAATTGGATTAAATTCCTGAGAAAGCAGGAATCTTTTTCTTAGTTCATATGAAAGTATTCTTTTTATTATTTCCATTTCTGGTATTCTCGCAACAACACGTTGCAAAAGGTGTGGTCTTAGATAAAGTAACTAACGAGCCAATTCCTTATGTCAATATTTCTATTCTAGAGTCTAGAGTTGGCACATCTAGTGATGATGATGGGAGTTTTAGTCTGGAAATTAAGAAAGAAGATATAAATAAGGTTGTTAGGTTATCTTCATTAGGTTATGAAAGTAGCAAAATAACAGTTTCTTTATTTCTAAAATCTGAAAAGATTTTTTTGAAGCCTAGAACAGAAGTTTTAGAAGAAGTTATAATAACTAATAAGTTTGAAGAGAAAACAAATGTTATAAACAAAATAGAAGATTCTGATTTATGCTACGGATATGGTTCGTTAGCAGAAAGCCCATGGATAATGGCTTTGTACTTTCCATATAACAAAGATTACAAAGAAACTGAATTTCTTAAGTCGGTTAAATTTCACTTTGGAAATTTTAAAAATAAAAAGGCGAAGTTTAGATTGCGTTTATTTACAATCGGGAAAGATAGCCTGCCAGATAAAGATATCTTAAAAGAAAATGTTATTGTAGAACTTAAGAAGAAACAAAAGGAAGCTGTTGTTGATATTTCAGACTATGATATTCTCTTTCCAAGAGAAGGTTTTTACGTTGCTTTTGAATGGTTGTATATTCCTTATAATGCCGAAGAAGTAACTTTTTATTTTACTGATAAAAAAAAGAAGAAAGAAAAGCGTATCAAATATCAACCTACATTTTCAGCAACTTGTGAAGATGAAGGAAAATATATGGTAGCATCTTATATTTCTGGTGAATGGCGTTTTTATGCAGCTAAAGCTTATAAAAGTGAAAAGAAGGCAGTACCAGCAATATCCTTAACTTTGTCAAATTAATTAAAAAGATTCCTGCCGAAGCAGGAAAAATATATGAAACTCATTTGCATCGGTCGTAACTACACAGACCACATCAAAGAATTAGAAAACGAAAAACCGACAGATCCTGTTGTGTTTTTAAAACCAGATACTTCAATATTGCTTAAAAAACAACCGTTTTTTATTCCAGATTTTTCTGATGAAGTTCATCACGAAGTCGAAGTTTTGGTAAAGATTAAAAAGGTTGGCAAGTACATCGATAAAAAATTTGCACATAAATATTATGATGAAATAGGGCTTGGTATAGACTTTACAGCGAGAGATCTACAAGCGCAATTAAAAGCTAAAGGTTTACCATGGGAAAAGGCAAAAGCCTTTGATGGTGCTGCTGTGATTGGGAAGTGGTTGCCAAAATCTAATTTCGAGAATGTAGATAATATCAATTTTAGTTTGAAGAAAAATGATGAACTCGTACAGTCTGGAAATACAGAACTTATGCTTTGGAAGATTGACGAACTTATAGAATATGTATCAAAATATTTTACTTTAAAAATTGGAGATATTATCTTTACCGGAACACCGTCTGGTGTTGGTAAGGTTTTTGCAAACGATGAATTAAAAGGGTATATTGAAAACCAAGAAATGTTTTCAATCAAAATAAAATAAATGGCAAAACATTATAAATTAGATCGCGTACGCGAAATGGCCGATAACGACGAAGACTTCGTTATGGCTTTGGCAGCAGCCTTTATAGAAGAAGTTCCTGAAGATGCAGAACGCTTAAGAAAAGCAGTGCCAGAAGGTGATTTTTACGAAACTTATCAGGCTGCACACAAAATGAAACCAACTGTGGATTTGTTTGAGCTAGGTATTTTAGATAAGCTTATAGAGGTACAAGATTGGGGAAAGTTTGAAAAATCTGATGAAAATATAGAAGCTCAACTTCAAATTGTATTGACTGCTGTAGAAAATGCAACTAACGAAATAAAAGCAGATTTCGGATTATAAATGCAAGCAGAAATTATAACAATTGGCGATGAAATTCTCATTGGTCAAATTGTAGATACAAATTCAGCATTTCTAGGTAAGGAATTCAATAAGATAGGTGTTTCTGTCTATCAGATCACTTCTGTTCAAGATGATAAAGCGCATATTCTAAAAGCTCTAAAAGAAGCTGAAGAAAATGCTGATATCATTATCATTACGGGTGGTTTAGGTCCAACTAAAGACGATATTACAAAGCATACCATTTGCGAGTATTTTAATGATACTCTAATCGAAGATAAAGCTGTTCTTAATAATGTAGAGCAGATTTTTTCAAAATATAATGCACCACTTTTAACGGTCAACAGGCATCAGGCTTTAGTGCCTTCTAGAGCTAAAGTACTTATGAATAAGTATGGTACAGCACCAGGCATGTGGTTAGAAAAAAATGGGAAAGTTTTTGTCTCACTTCCAGGTGTGCCATACGAAATGAAGGCCTTGATTAAAGATGAGGTTATTCCTTCATTACGATCTAAATTTCAGTTTCCTTACATAAAGCACAAAACAATATTAACTTATGGTATAGGTGAAAGTGCACTTGCAGACAGAATAGAAGCTTGGGAAGATAATTTGCCAAGTTTTATAAAATTAGCTTATCTGCCAAACTTAGGAAAAGTCCGTTTGCGCTTGTCTGCTAAAGCTATGGATAAGAATATTGTTGAAACCGAAATGGAACAGCAAATTCAATTGCTATTGCCTCAAATTGAAGATGTTTTTGTTGGTTTTGAAGACGATTTATCTCTAGAAGCTATTATTGGTAAGCAATTAACTGATTTAGGAAAAACAATTTCAATTGCAGAAAGTTGTACAGGTGGTCAAATTGCAAAAGCCATTACAGCAAATGAAGGATCTTCTAAATATTTTAAAGGAAGTGTGGTGAGTTATGCCACAGAATCTAAGGTTGATATTTTAAAAATATCTGAAAAGGAAATTGAAAACCATTCAGTGGTGAGCAAGGAAGTTGCTGAAGCTATGGCCAAACAAGTAAGAGTACTGTTTAAAAGTGACTATGGGATCAGCACAACAGGAAATGCAGGGCCTTCAAAAGGTGACTCTGATGCAGATGTTGGTACAGTATGGATTGCAATTGCTTCTGATGAAGGAGTTAGAGCCGAAGTTTTTAACTTTGGAAACCATAGAGAAAAGGTAATTATGAGGGCTACAAACAAGGCCTTTGAAATGCTTCAAAAAGAAATTTTAAAAAAGTAGAGTTTTATGTTTGTTGAAACGTAAAGTTTTATTAAATTTGCACCCTGTTTTAAAATAACATACCTAAAGAAAGAAAACAATGTCAAGAGTTTGTGAACTTACTGGGAAAAAAGCGATGGTTGGAAACAATGTTTCTCACGCGATGAATAAAACAAAACGCAAGTTTAATGCAAACTTGATTAAAAAGCGTTTTTATATCCCTGAAGAAGATAAGTGGGTAACATTAAAGGTTTCTACATCTGCATTAAAGACTATCAATAAAATTGGTATTACTGCTGCATTAAAAGAAGCTAGAGCAAAAGGATTTTACAAATAAAAGCATACGCTAAAGTCAAGATAAAATGGCAAAGAAAGGAAATAGAATACAAGTTATCTTAGAGTGCACAGAGCACAAAGCTTCTGGTATGCCAGGAACTTCTAGATACATTACAACAAAGAATAAGAAAAATACGCCAGACCGTATGGAGATTAAAAAATTTAATCCTATCCTTAAGCGTATGACAGTTCATAAAGAGATAAAATAATAAATCATGGCAAAGAAATCAGTAGCGTCTTTACAGACAGGATCAAAAAGATTGACAAAAGCTATTAAGATGGTGAAATCACCTAAAACTGGAGCATACATGTTTGTAGAATCAGTAATGGCACCAGAATTTGTCAATGAATTTTTAGATAAGAAATAATCTTTATTTATATAAAGATTTATAGAACTGCTTTCATATTTGAAAGCAGTTTTTTTATGTCTATATTTGACCGATTATGACAACTTAGCAGAAACGTATTAAAGGCAAGGTTGTTGCTATTAGCTAAGCAAATAGAAATTAAATGAGTTTTTTTAAAAAAATATTTTCTTCAGAAAAGAAGGAAACGTTAGATAAAGGTTTAGAAAAATCTAAATCCTCTTTTTTTACCAAACTAAATAAAGCTGTTGCAGGAAAGTCTAAAGTAGATGATGACGTTCTGGATAATCTTGAAGAAGTACTTGTAACCAGTGATGTTGGTGTTAATACAACCCTTAAAGTCATTGAGCGTATAGAAGAGCGTGTGGCTAAGGATAAATATTTAGGAACATCTGAACTTAATAAAATCCTAAGAGAAGAAATTGCAGGCCTACTATCAGAAACCAACTCTGGAGAAGAAACCGATTATACAATTCCTAACCTACCAGCTCAAGACAATGGTAAAAAAACGCCTTATGTTTTAATGGTAGTAGGTGTTAATGGTGTTGGTAAAACAACAACCATTGGTAAGTTGGCCTATCAGTTTAAGAAGAAAGGCTTAAAAGTGGTTCTTGGTGCTGCCGATACATTTAGAGCTGCGGCAATAGACCAATTACAAGTTTGGGCAGATCGTGTAGATGTACCAATGATACGACAAGAAATGGGAAGTGATCCAGCTTCTGTAGCTTTTGATGCTTTACAATCTGGTGTTAACCAAGATGCAGATGTTATCATTATCGATACTGCCGGTCGTTTACATAACAAAGTAAACTTAATGAACGAGCTTTCTAAAGTAAAGCGTGTGATGCAAAAAGTAGTTGGTGATGCACCACATGATGTTTTATTGGTTTTAGACGGTTCTACAGGTCAAAATGCTTTTGAGCAAGCCAAACAATTTACTGCTGCAACGGAAGTAACGTCTTTAGCAGTTACTAAACTAGATGGAACTGCAAAAGGTGGTGTGGTCATTGGTATCAGTGATCAATTTAAAATTCCGGTAAAGTATATTGGTGTTGGTGAAGGTATTGAGGACTTGCAAGTCTTTAATAAATACGAGTTTGTGGATTCTTTTTTTAAATAATAAATGAGGTTTGTAATGCTGAACTGGTTTCAGCATCTCATTCATAAAGATATTAAAGCCTCACAGGTATAAAAACCTGTGAGGTTTTTTTATGATCTGTTTTCGTATTTTTATAAAAAATACCAACCATGCGTTATATCCTCTTTCTTTTCGTTTTTCTCGTTGTTTTTTCATGTAAAGATCCAAAATCTAGAGAAGCACGTGAACCCATTTCAAAATCAGAAACAGTAGAAACTACCGCAGAAGAGCGATCGGAGTTAGATGCAATTTCAACTAAGGACTTTACAGACTTTAAAGTTCTAGACTCTAAAAACTTGAGTAAGGCAGCCATCTGGGCAGAAATAAACCCACAAATGGAAGATTTTAATGAAACTGATTATAATCGCCTAAAAAAATGGATTTTAGAGCGTGATATAACTGAACTGCAAGTACGAAGAACTGCCAACAAATTTACATATGAAGAGTTAGTTAAGTTTTATTTATACCGAATAAGAAAATTTGATAGAGAAAACACATTGTCTTTAAATTCTGTAATAGCAATTAATCCCACTGTTATAGAGGCGGCTAAAGAGCTGGATATTGATTTTGAAAATGGCACTAGGCTGCATCCAATTATGGGCATGCCAATTTTATTAAAAGACAACATTAATGCTTCTGGTATGGCAACAACCGCAGGAGCAGTTGCGCTAAAGGATAATGTTACTGATGATGCGTTTATTGTAAAGCAATTAAAATCTAAAGGTGCTTTAATTTTGGGTAAAGCTAATCTTAGCGAATGGGCTTACTTCTTTTGCGGTGAGTGTCCAAGTGGATATTCAGCCATAGGAGGTCAAACCCTTAATCCTTATGGAAGACGCATTATAGATACAGGTGGCTCAAGTTCAGGTAGTGGAGTAGCGGCTTCTGCAAATTTTGCAGCAGCAACTATTGGTAGCGAAACAGCTGGTTCTATTTTGTCACCAGCAAGTCAGAATTCTGTTGTTGGTTTAAAGCCAACAGTTGGTTTGGTAAGTCGAAGCGGAATTGTACCGATTTCTTCAACCTTGGACACAGCAGGACCACTCACTAGAACAGTTATGGATAATGCCATAGTTTTAGATGCCATTTTTGGTGAAGATAAATCAGACTCAAAATCATTTATGATAATGTGGCAATCTGGTTTTTATATTAAAGATTTAAAGACTGCAAGTTTAAGTGGTAAACGCTTTGGTGCTCCAAAACGTTTGTTAGAGGATACTCTGTATGTGAAAGCTCTGGATGTTTTAAAGCAACAAGGAGCTGAAATTGTTGAGATAGAAGAAGAACAATTAGGATTACCAAATTTTATTAATCTTCTTAATCTCGATATGAAAAAGGATTTGCCAGCGTATGTGGATGCTCATGCTAATAAAAATATTCCAATTAGAACAGTTGCAGATGTCATAAAATTCAATCTAAAGGATTCTATTAAAACCATGCCTTATGGACAAAGTTTATTTAAGAGTATTGTTGCTGATAAAGGTGATGCCAATTACTTAGAGCGAATAAAAGATACTTTAAGTAGAAACGGTAAACAGTATTTTGATGTGCCAATGCGTGAACATAATTTAGATGGATTTTTATCCATAAATAATTACCATGCCGCTTTTGCTGCTGTTGCAGAATATCCAGCCATTACAGTGCCAATGGGTTATACTGATAAAGGTGTGCCGAAGGGTTTAACGTTTATAGCTAAACGACTTCAAGAAAAACAATTGTTAGAATGGGCTTACGTTTATGAGCAAGCTTCTAAAGCACGAGTTTCGCCAAAGGATTATGACTAATTTACTAGTGCATTTATCTTTTCCCATAGTTCATTATCAAAGTTAGAGAGGGCAAAATTTTCAGCATCGGCTGCATCTCCCATTCTTATAATTACCAGTTTTCGACTTGGGACAACATAAATTTTTTGGTCATTTTTTCCAAGAGCAGCAAACATGTCATCTGGTGCATTCGGAATCAATTCGCCAGGAAAAGTAAATTGACTTTGTGGTAAGTGATAAGACGATTTTCCATTAAGCCACCAAAGATAACCGTAAGCTAAATTTACATCTTGAGAAGTATTTGTAGCTTCATTAAGGTAAGCTTCATTTATGATTTCTTGATCTTCCCACATCCCATTGGCATAGATCATTAAGCCGAACCTGGCCATACTCCTAGTGTTACTCCAATAAACATTCAAATTGTCTAGGTTAATCCAACTGCCATTCATCCCTAAAGGTGCTTTTAATTTGGTGTTGAAATAACTGTTCCAAGTTTCATTTGTAGCTTCAGCAACCACATCTTGTATTTTTACATAAACATTGTGATAAGCCCAACGTGTTCCTGCATCTGCCACATAATTTAGATTTGAAGGTGAAACATCGTCACCTGCTTCATCATCAAGGCCACTGGTCATAGATAATAAGTGTTTACAGGTAATTAAATTCTCTTTTTCTAATGGAGCACTTGTCCAGCCAGTTCCTAAGTAATCAGAAACTTTATTGTTTAGGTTAAGGTAACCTTCCTGTTCGGCAATACCTGTGACAGTTGCAGAAAGCGTTTTACCTGCACTAGCCCAATACCAAATAGAACTGCTACTGTGGCCATTCATATATTCTTCTACAACAATTTTTCCATCATGGAGTATTATAAAACCCTTGGTGTTCTTTTCTTCTAAAAAGTTGAGTAAAGGTTGCAATTGATCGCTGTTCCAGTTTAATTCAGAAATAGACTTAGTTTCCCATGTGTCAGAATCATTGGGAGGAAAGTAAATGTCTTCATTTTGAGGATCCGGATTACTAGGAGCATCACTATCGTCTGAACACGAGAATAGAATCCAAAAACTAAGTAGTGTTAGGGCTAGTAGTAAAGATTTCATGGTTAAGTTTTTATATAAGACACATAAATATACAAAAGGTTTAAATTCCGTTGTATCTTTGCAAACTGATTTTTACGTAAACGGATGAGAACTAAAACACTAAAGAAGAATAGAATTAATGTTGTAACTCTTGGTTGTAGCAAAAATGTGTACGATAGTGAAGTGTTAATGGGACAACTAAAAGCCAGTGGTAAGGACGTTGTACATGAGCAAGAAGGAAATGTTGTGGTTATAAATACCTGTGGTTTTATAAATAATGCCAAGGAAGAAAGCGTGAATACGATTCTGGAGTTCATGCAAAAAAAAGAGGCTGGTGAAGTTGATAAAGTGTTTGTAACAGGTTGCTTGAGTGAGCGTTATAAACCAGATTTAGAAAAGGAAATTCCTAACGTAGATCAGTATTTTGGTACTACAGAATTACCAGGTTTGCTTAAAGCTTTAGGCGCAGATTATAAACATGAATTGATAGGCGAGCGTTTAACGACGACACCAACAAACTATGCTTATTTAAAGATTGCGGAAGGTTGTGACAGGCCTTGTAGTTTTTGTGCTATTCCGTTAATGCGAGGTAAACATAAAAGCACACCAATTGAAGATTTGGTGATTGAAGCTGAAAAACTAGCAGCTTCTGGTGTAAAGGAATTGATCCTTATTGCGCAAGATTTAACTTATTACGGACTTGATTTATACAAAAAAAGAAACCTTGCTGAATTACTTGAAAACCTAGTAAAAGTTGAAGGTATAGAATGGATTCGTTTGCATTATGCATTTCCAACGGGTTTTCCGATGGATGTGCTAGATATTATGAAACGTGAGCCTAAGATTTGTAATTATTTAGACATTCCTTTGCAACATATTTCCGATGCTATTTTAAAAAGTATGCGTCGTGGTACCACACAGGCAAAAACCACAAAACTTTTGGAAGAATTTAGAGCTAAAGTTCCAGAAATGACTATTAGAACTACCTTGATTGTTGGTTATCCTGGGGAAACAGAAGAAGATTTTCAAACCTTGAAACAATGGGTAAAAGACATGCGTTTTGAGCGTTTAGGTTGTTTCACCTATTCTCATGAAGAAAACACACATGCCTACAACCTTGAAGATGATGTGCCAGAAGAGGTAAAACTTGAGCGTGCTAACGAGATTATGGAAATTCAATCTCAGATTTCATGGGAACTTAACCAAGCTAAAATAGGGCAGGAGTTTAAAGTCGTTATTGACAGAAAAGAAGGTAATTACTTTGTGGGTCGTACAGAGTTTGATTCACCAGACGTTGATAATGAAGTGTTGATTGATGCTTCAAAATATTATTTAAAAACGGGAGAATTCACCACAATAAAAGTCACAGAAGCTGAAGACTTTGACCTTTATGGTGAGGTTGTTAAATAAATTAGTTTTCCTTTTCAATTATATAAAAGAATCCATCATATTCGGAATTCAAAATACGAATATGGATTGATGCTACACGAATATGGCTTAAAACAAAACGAATATTTATTCTTGCAGTAAAGTTTTATGTAATAACATTAATTTGATTATTTATGCGTATTATTAATCAATCAATTAGCATAAACATCAAGTTGCTACCTTCATGAAAAGGAAATTCGTTGTTATTTTAACCTTCTTTTTGTTGTTGCCATGTATTGGTTTATCTCAAAATACTGTAATAGATAGCTTAAAGAATGAGTTAAAAAGCTATCAAAAAAGGGATACTATTCGATTACAGATTCTCAACGATTTGGCCTTTTATAACTATTCAAATAATCCTAATGAGGCTTTAGATTATGCAGACAAAGCTACTAGATTGGCGGATGAAATAAATTCAATCAAAGGTAAAGGCCAAAGCCATTATATGAAAGGAATTACATATATGGACCTTGGGAATTACGAAGTTGCTATTGATAACTTTAATGCAGCAATAGAACTATTTATTTCTATAGATTATTTGAAAGGATTAGCAGGTTGTAATAATGCTTTAGGCGTACTTTTTCATTACCAAGGTGATTTGCAAAAAGCTATTGCGAATTTTAAAAAAGCAATGGCTATAGATAAAGAACTAGGATTAGAAGAGAACATTCCCCATTATCTTCATAATATAGCAAGCATATACTCAGATTTAGGAAACTATGAAGAAGCTTTTATCAATTATGAAAAGGCACTTTCTATTTATAATGAAAAAAATAATCAATATGGTAAACTACATTGTTGGAATGCCATGGCGAGTGCTTATGTAGAACAAGGTAATTATCCACAGGCTATGTTATATTATAATAAGTCCTTAGAAACTGTGGAAATTACTAAAGACTCTTCAAGTATTTTTATGGCTCTACATAATATTGGCAACCTTTATAAACAGCAACAAAATTATGACAAGGCTTTAGGTTTTTATAAAAAGGCTTTAGTTATGGAGGAAGCTAAACAAAGTCTAAGAAATGTAATGGCCATAAAAAGTAGTATGGGAGGACTTTACATACAAAAGCAAGACTATATTAACGCAACTAAACTTATTAAAGAATCTCTAGCACTTAGTAGAGAAGTTGGTGATAAAGATCAAACAGCTGTTTGCCTAATTAATCTAGGTCATATTTATTTAGCTAATGAAGACTATCCAAAAGCTTTAAATTCTTACAAAGCGGCTAATGATATAACGACTGTTAATCAAAAAATGCACGAGCTAATTCATTCGTATTTAGGATTGGCAAATGTCTATTTGTTAACAAATAAGAAAGAACTTGCTTTAAGTAACGTAAATAAAGCAATTAAACTTGCTAACAAGCATCAGCATTTAGTACATAAAAAAAATGCATACCAAATACTTTCTGAAATTTATAAGAAGGATGGTAATTTTAAAAAAGCACTTGAGAGTTATGAAATGTATAAAGCACTGAATGATAGTGTTTTTAATGAGGAAAATATTGAAAAAATTACTCAATTAGAGTACGAGTATAAGTATAAACAACAAATAGATTCTCTAAGTATTAATGAGTTAAAGCTCACTAAGACAATAAAAGCAACGTCTCAAGATCTAGAAAAGTCAAAACGAAATTTATTTTTAGGCATTATTGCTTTTTTGGTTAGTATAATTGTTTTGGGAGGAATCATTTTCTCGTTAAAGTTAAGGCACCAAAAAGCCAAAACTCAAAATATTGCTATAGAACAAAAATTGTTACGTTCGCAAATGACACCGCATTTTATCTTTAATTCGCTTTCTGTATTGCAAGGCATGATATTAAATAAGGAAGAGAAAAAATCTATATTTTACCTGTCTAAGTTTTCAAAACTTTTGCGTATCACACTAGAAAATTCAAGAGATAAACTAGTACCACTTAACCAAGAATTGGAAGCTGTAAATAACTACTTAGAACTTCAAAATTTAGAAGTCAGTCAATCGTATGATTATACAATTTTGATAGATAAGAATATTGATGAAACTTTATTTAAGATTCCGCCAATGCTTATTCAGCCCTTTATCGAAAATGCAATTGAGCATGCTTTTGAAGATCGAAAAGACAATAGAAAAATAGATATTCAGTTAAAATATATTAGTGAGGAATTAATATGTACAATAAAGGATAACGGAATTGGAATTGATGCCCAAAACGGACATAAACGAAAAGATAAAAAATCCTTAGCAACCACTATAACTTCAGAGCGACTAAAGATGCTATCTAAAGATTTTAATATTGAGGGATCTGTACATATTGAAGATAGAAAACAGTATAATGAACAAGGTACTATAGTTACTTTAGTCATTCCTTATAAAAAAGATGTAGCCTAATGCAAGCAATTATAGTAGAAGATAAAACCTATATAAGAAAAGGTCTGCTCAACCTTTTAGAACTTATTGATACAGATGTAAAAGTAGTAGGCGAATGCGAATCTGTTAAAGAGGCTGTTATTGTTGCTAAGGCTTGTAAACCAGAGCTCGTTTTTTTAGATATTAATTTAACCGATGGTAATGCTTTCGATTTTTTAGAACAAACAAAGCACCTTAACTTCAAAGTAATTTTTATTACGGCTTATGAAGAATTTGCTTTAAAAGCCCTGAAGATGGGAGCGGTAGATTATCTGCTTAAGCCAGTTGATGTTGAAGAATTAAAGATAGCCTTAGATAAGGTAAAACAACTATCGGTAACAGAACAAAAAGAGCAAATCAACGTTGCCAAACAGATATGGAATAACCAGGAAGATAAACTAATACTTTCGCTACAAGATAGTTTTCAGGTTGTTGACTTAAATGAACTTATGTATTGCGAATCTGATAAAGGTTATACCACGTTTTATTGCAATGATGGTAAAAAGCATTTGGTTTCAAAAACGTTGAAAGAATTTGAAGAACGGCTTACTAAAATCAATTTTACAAGACCGCATCAATCCTTTATGGTCAATTTAAAATTCATAGATAAATATGATAAGTCAGGTGTTATTCATTTAAAGAACGGAAAAAAGATTCCTGTCTCTTCCCGCAAAAAAGAACAGTTTGTAACAGCTTTTTTAAATAGAATATCTGATTAAAAGATTCTTCCATCATTTAAATTGCTTCTTTGCTTTACGAATATTTTCTATAATATCACGCTTATTGATTTATAAGTATTAGAAATAGTTTTGATATTTCTTTCTTCATAATAGGGACATACATTTATTCTATTAAACCTAAAATAGAATGAAAAATTTTACCCCAAAATTAATGCGCTTAAACCTACTTTTAGTTTTATTGTTGCATGTAGTCTCTTGTAGCAATTCTATCCAAAACCAACCAGCAACGGCAGATGGTTTCCAGAATATTGAAAACGTACTAAAAGACCAATTTGGTAAGGATGCTTATTACACAGACCTTACCATTACTTACAACCAATCCATTGGTAATATTGTAAGTGTTACTGTTACAGAAATCCCAGAGTCATTAAAAATGGGTCAATGGAATTTAACTCAAGGGAACTGGCAACAAAACTCAGACATTATCATTGAAGTACCAGTAGGAACAAAAGCGTCGGACTTTATGTTTCAGCTAGGTGATACCATAAGTTTGTCAAAATTAGGCGCATTGGTAGAGCAATCTATACAAAAGCTAAAGGATGAAAAAGATATTAAAAACCCGATTCTAAGTATTGCTGGTTTAAACTTTCCTGATAACGGAGATATCTCAAAAGCACAGTATATGGTTAATCTTCAGCCAGAAAGTGGTGGGACAACTTTTAGTTTCTACTATACACTTGAAGGGGACTTAACCAAGATGGACTTCTAAAACTATAAATCAAATTTACCATAACCTTAAATCTTTAATATTATGAAAAAACAAGTACTTTTTTTAATCACTCTGAGTATATCTACATTAGTGTATTCACAATCTATTGGAGACCAGTTTATAGACAATTTTATAACCTATGAAATTACCTCACTTTCACCTAACAATGTTGAAACTGTAGATTATGATACAAATGGAGGTACAGTAGTTACTGTTCCTGATACTGTCACTTATAATACCATTGTATTTGATGTAACAAGTGTAGGTTCGGCATGTTTTTTTGATAAGCAGTTAACTAGTATTACCATTGGGAATAATATTATTAGCTGTGGTCAATCAGCTTTTAGACAAAATCAATTAGCCAATGTTGTGATTCCCGATAATGTCTTAAATATTGGGAACTATTCATTTTTAAGTAATCAGTTAACTAATATAGACTTTGGAAGTGGTTTAACAAGTATTCCCGAACAATCTTTTCAAAATAATCAATTTACAAGTCTTACCATTCCAGATAATATTACAGCGATTGGTTGGAGAGCATTTGAAAGTAATAATCAGCTAACCTGTATAACAGTAGAAGCTACAGTGCCACCAACAATAATTACAGGTACAGGCGATTCTTTTAACACTCGTAGTAATATAGACTTAACCATACCAACAGGAACAGCAAATGATTATGCAGCTGCAACATGGACAGGTTTTAATAGTGTAGCGGAAGGAGTAACAGGAAATTTTACTGTAAACCATATTACATTTGCAATAACTTCTTCAACAAATAATACTGTAAAAACTACCGATTATAATACTACAGGAGGTACTGTGGTTAATATACCTGCTACGGTTACTAGAGGTTGTGAAACCTATACCGTTACAGAAATAGGAAATTATGCTTTTGCTTCCAATAATATAAATGATCCCAATAATTTAACGAGTGTAACTTTACCAAATACAATTACCTATATCGGAGTAAGTGCATTCTCTATCAATAATATAACAACGCTTACAATTCCCGATAGTGTTATTAACATTGACGATGGTGCCTTTGCTAATAGCCAAAACTTGACGAATCTTGTGTTAGGAAATAATCTTACTACTATTGGAGACTTTTCTTTTCGTTTTTGTCCTCTAAATGACATAACTATACCTGCGAGTGTTACTGATATAGGATTAATTGCTTTTGGAGGAATGGGTGGTACAAATGCGATTACAGATGTTTATTGCCAAGGTACATTGCCACCAACAATCACTACAAGTGGTTCAGTCAACTCAGATACTTTTAATCAGGCTCGCAGTACTATTCACTTACACATTCCAGCAGGTACAATGGGAGCATATGTTACCGATCCTGGTGCTTTATGGACAGGTTTTAATCCAGTAACCGAAGACGCATTGAGCATAGATGAATTTGATTTGGCAAGTACTGTTAAAGTTGTTACCGCTACTGATGCTTTAAAAATTATTTCAAACCAAAGTCTACAACTTCAAGATTATACTATGTATTCAATTTCAGGAATAGAAATAGTAAGAGGAACAGAAAGTACTATATCTACAAGCAGTTTTGCTAGTGGTATTTATATCCTAAAACTTAATTTTGATAGAGGCACAGTAGTTAGAAAAATAATCATTAATTAAAAATAAATGCTATGAAAAAGACAAAAAAATGTTTTATTATCCTATTAGTTTTAATCTTGAACTATTCTTGTAGCTCTGAAGAAAGTGATTCAAGTCAACAGACAAGTAATTTCTATGCCTTAACGGTCGGAAACTCTTGGGAATATAAATATTATCTAAAGGATATTGCTACAAACAATTTTTTGCCAACATCAGTAACGGAAACCGTTGATATTACAGAAACTGTCCTAGTAAACAATGAAACCTATTATAACTTTAAACATATAGTAACAGGTAATGACGGTGTTTATAGTTCGCTTCCAAATAATGGAGAAAGAAACTATACATTAAGGGATTCATTAGGGTTTCTAATAGACGAAATCGGTTTAATAAAGTATAACAACAGCGACAATGAAGAATATTTTGTAAACACCTTAGATATAGGACATGCATACTACCTTACATTATCAGCTACAGATGAAAATATTGTGACCAATGCAGGAAGTTTTACTTGTTATGATAATAATTATTATTTAAAAGATCTAGATGGAAACGTATCAAACTCTTTAGATCATGTTTATAGAGAAGATGGAAAAGGGGAGGTTTTGAGTACCATATCTTATATGTCTGATCAAACGCCATTTGCAGAAAAGAGGTTAGAAAATTATTCGATACAATAATTTGAATGATTAAGTTTCTGGAAAAACATAAGCTAGAATTGTTTTTAATAGTATTTTATTCAATTCTAGCTTTTTTGATTTTTGTTATTACTTAAAAATAAAAGGGGTTAGAATAAAAAATCTATCTTAAATTAGTAAAATGCTGAAATTCAATTCTAAATTTAGAAAGTGTCTTGTAACATTTAATAGATAGACTGCACTTATATTTTATGGTAAAGGACATTTTGTATCAAATTAAATTTTCGTTTTCAAAACTAAAATTTAATAGTAAAAAAGAAACAACTAATAAATTGAAAGCATCATTCGGAAAGCTAAAGGATGATGCTTTTGACTTTGATTACATTCAAAAATATTTCAGGAAAAAGGACCATTCAGAAGCTTTTCAAGTTTTATCAGATAAAACCTGTAATGATTTAGATTTCGAGGACTTGTTCATTTTACTAGATCGCACGCATTCCAAAGTAGGTCAGCAATATCTTTATAATCAACTTCGTACAATAGTAGTAAATGAAAATAAAACTAGTTTAAACGAAGCGCTGATTAAAAAAATTACTGAGGATTCTGATTTTAGATTATCAGTTCAAAAAAGGCTTGATAAATTAAATCGGAAAGAAGCTTATTACATAAGTACTCTATTTCAAGAGGAACATCTACATCCTCCAAAATGGTTTTTCATTATAAAATTATTGTCATTTACAAGTTTGATATCGTTGGTGTTAGCCTTTTTTAATCCCATGTTTTTCATGGTGTTATTGGCTGTGTTTTGCATTAATTTTATACTTCATTATTGGAATAAAAAGAATATTGTGGAGTATGTGGGTTCTATTCCAGAACTTTTAAAACTCAATAGTGTAGCATCTCATTTGTATGTTTATGACCAGTTTAAAAAGCTAAGTCCAGATTTGCCAAAGTCTATGGCAATTATCAATGAGGTTAAAAGTAGGATGCGCTTTTTTCAATTAGAAGCCAAACTTCAAGGTGAATTGGAAATCATTCTATGGTTTGTGTTTGAGATTATTAAAACTATGTTTTTGTTAGAGCCACTTTTGTTATTTGGTGTTCTAAAAAGATTAAACACTAAAAGAAATCACATAGATAATGTCTTTCAATTTGTAGGTCATATAGATATGTTGATTTCTATAGCTTCGTTAAGAGAAGGATTGAATACTTATTGTTTGCCAAATATCAATACAGAAAACCAAATAATAGCAAAAGAAATGAGTCATCCTCTGGTTTTTAATTGTGTAACTAATGATGTTCACCTATCTGAAAAATCTGTATTGTTAACAGGCTCTAATATGTCTGGTAAAACAACGTTTATAAGAGCATTAGGACTTAATATTATTACAGGATTAACGATTAATACCTGTTTTGCAAAAGCAATGACATTTCCATTGCTTAAAATATTTTCGGCAATTAGAATTAGTGATGATTTGCTTAATGATAAGAGCTATTATTTTGAGGAAGTTTTGACCATTAAAGAGCTATTGAGCATAAGTCAAGATGGAAACAACTTATTTTTATTAGACGAAATTTTTAAAGGAACGAATACTGTAGAGCGTATTGCAGCTGGTAAGTCTGTACTATCAGCTTTAGCAAGAAACGGTAATAAGGTATTGGTGTCAACGCACGATATTGAATTGACAGATATGCTTTTAAATCAATATGATTTATATCATTTTAGCGAAACTGTTAATGAAAATATGGTTGGATTTGATTACAAGTTAAAAGAAGGTAAACTAAAAAATAGAAATGCTATTAAAATTCTTGAGATAAATGATTATCCGAAAGAAGTTATAGAGGAAGCTATGGAAATTTCTAAGGAAATGGATAAGATCTATACTACAAATTAACGATCCCTAAATAAGGCCTAATAACTATTTTGAATAAAGTTTAATGATTTAAAGACAATTTAATGAGACAATTAATTATTGTTCTATCAGTAAGTTTAATGATGTTATCAGCTTGCAAAAATTCTGAAAAGACAAATCAGAAAAATGATAATGTTATCACAACAGACATTACTAACTTTTGGAATGCTTATGACCAAATCATCACAACCCAAGATTCTGTGTTGCAGTACAAGTACCTAGATAGTTTGTATTTAGATAAAGGAACAGCTGGTTTAGAGGGGATGATTAAGGCTAGAAGTTATACAGCAGAAGAATATATCAATGCCATTAATAATTATCCTGAATTTTGGAATTCAATAAGAGAAAATACATTACAAGCAAATAATGCCAGCTCGCAATTACAAGATGGCATTAGAAAACTCAAATCAATATACCCTGAACTAAAACCAGCAAAAATCTATTTCTCTATTGGAGCTTTTCGAACACCTGGTACAACTATGGATAGCTTGGTACTTATTGGTTCTGAATTAGCCATGGCAGATACTAATACCGTAACAAGAGAATTTCCTGAAAATCTAGGACATTTAAAAACCTATTTTTCTACAAATCCTAATGAAAACCTAGTGTTTTTAAATATCCACGAGTTTGTGCATACACAACAAAAGCCTAGGGTTTATAATTTATTATCTTCAGTTATTTACGAAGGCGTTGCCGAATTTGTGTCTGCAAAAACATTACATCAGTTGTCACCTAATCTACAAATTGAATTCGGAAAAAATAATGCAAAACGAATTAGAGAAGTCTTTGAAGACGAAATGTTTTACGTCGCAAATTTTGGCAAATGGTTAAATAGTAATGATACTAATGAGTTTGGTATGCGAGATTTAGGCTACTATGTTGGCTATCAAATTTGTGAAAATTATTATAATCAGGCAGAAGATAAAAAAGTAGCTATAAAAACTATGATTGAATTGGATTACGAAAACGAATCAGAAATTGAGGAGTTCATCAAAAAATCTAATTATTTCTCAACGTCTTTAGAAGAGCTAGAACAAAATTTTGAAAGTAACCGTCCAACAGTTACAGGTATTGAACAATTTGAGAATGAGAGTGACAATGTCTCACCTAATCTTAAGGAGATTACTATATTTTTTTCTGAAGCTCTGGACGGTTATCGTACAAGTGTAGATTTGGGTGAATTAGGACGCGAGGCATTTCCAAAAGGAACATTAGATGGCAGAAAATGGGGTGAAGACAACAAATCTTGGACAATTCCCGTTAAATTAGAGCCTAACAAAACGTATCAAATATTTATTACTAATAATTTTAGAACAAGAGACAATAGACCTTTAAAGCCTTATTTAATAGAATTTAAGACAAAAAAACTATGAAACAATATTTGCTTTTAATGTTGTTCGTATTGGTAACAAAGCTAAGTGTTGCGCAATGCCATACAGAATTAGAAAATTATACTACAGCGTTTGATACCATTCAGGCCAAATCATTTTCCTTTTTAGATGAAGCACTCAATGATATAAGAATTGTTGGCTATGGTGAAGATACTCATGGTACAGCTGAATTTACCATACTTGCCAAAGAGCTAATGCAATACCTTAACGAAAAGCACGACTTTAAGATTCTAATTATAGAAACAGGTTTTGGTGAAGGACTTTATCTCAACGATTATATACAAGGAAAAAGAGATGATTTAAAGTTTGTTTTGAAAAACATCAATTCAACTTGGCGCTATAAAACAAAAGAGTTTGAAAGCTTAATGAATTGGTTAAGAGATTTTAACCATAAAAATGAAGATAAAATTTATATATATGGTTGTGAAATGCAATATGTGCGTTCCGAAATCGACCGAATCAAGGACTATTTAAAATCAGTTGAGTCCAGTTATAAAATCGAAGGGTTTGAAAAGTATGAGTTATGGAATAATTTTGATGAAAATGAAAAAACGGATCACTTCATTGCTTATGCGAAATTGAAAAAATACTTCATTGAGAATTCTGAAGTGTTTAAAAGTAAAACTTCCGAAGAAGAATTTAATATAGCTTATCATTTAGTTGAAATTTTAGGGCAGTTTGTTACTACCATAAATCAAAATAATGGGCAGCGAAAAGCAGATTTTCGGGATATTTATATGGGAGAAAATATCCTTTGGATTATGAGTTTTTATAAACATAACAAAAAAGCAATGTATTGGGCTCATAATGCGCACGTAGGCGATTGGGTAGATAATGGTATAGTGGACGTAACAGGGCATCAATTAAGAAAGCTTTATGGAGAGTACTACTTTAATATTGCTACAGATTTTGGAACAGGAAATTTTATAGCATACCCTAATGATGCTAATAAAACAGGTAATTGGCGTTTTAAAACCTTTACAGTTGATAAAGTAGTTGAGAATACATTTACAGAATGTTTAAAAAACTACGGTAAACCAAATACATTTCTAAATTTTAGAGCAACAAGGACTAATGAAAAACTGGCTTACTATATCAATTCAGAACTAACGTCAATGAGTGGAGCAGGAGCACGAGCAAGAAGCAGCGAGACAGAAACTAAAGTATTCGGAAGAGCTTTTGATGCGATAATTTATATTGATAAAACAAGTGAAATTACTTGGGCTGATTAATAATTAAATTTAAAGTCGTGAAAAATATAGTTGTAATTCTATGTCTTATAATAGTCGGTTGTAGCAATGTAGATAAAACTTCTAAGATAGAAAGTAATATAGACAAAACGGGTTGGAATAATCTAAAGAGAGAACAACATCTAAATAACCGAAATGATTCTACAACTTGGGATAACGAAATGCTTGATAACGATAAGCAATTAATTGGAGTTGGTGAACTCGGTCCTTTTGAACTTGGAGTTTTTCCGGTTCCTAAATATGAACTTTTAGGAAAAGGAAGTTTTAAAGGTTTAGGTAATAAAAATGAAGACTTTAAATTAGGAGATAAAACTGTTGTAATGAATAGTTTTTTTGTTTCGAAAAACGAAATAAACAAAGAAAGACTAGGTGATAAAGATAATGAAGTGTTTTTTCAACTTTTGGTGCTAACAGACACTTTAGACACGGAAAATTATAACTTAAATAAAAGTATAGCTATATCCAGAAATCATCCAGATTATGTTGGGCAAGGCTTTGTTAAGACGAAAAGCAATACTATAGATTACGTTGCTTTTGATACTGCTGAAGGTGAATCTTATGCTATTGTAAATACAAGATTATTCAACCTCAATTTTGGAAAAACGATACTCATCGCACCTCAAAAAGATGGAACATTTCGATCTTTACAAGTTAAAAGCCCAGAATTAACCTCTGAAACCATAGAGGCTTATAAAAAGGAACTTGTGAATGAAAATAAAGTGAAAATATTTTTTACTGATAAAAATAATATTTAATCTGCCAAATTATAAGCTTCTTGCATCCAACCAATCAACTCGTTGTCAACATCATCTACTGAAGTCAGTTGAACACGATGCGTACACATTGTACCAAAAGGTCCAGAGTCGCCAAGTCTGTCAGTTGTTGGTTTATTAGGAAGTTTTAAACCCAGATCAATGCGTGTTTTGGTAGCAGGTTTTATTAAAACAAATTGACGTTTTCTAATAATACTAACACTACCTTTCTTAGGTGTTACAGTAACGTCATTTCCAAAGCCTTTTACTATAGGTAGTAACTTTTCATAAATAGGAAATAAACTTTCTTTGCCTTTATATTGATTAGTTACCAAATCTTCTTCCGAATTGTTTTCATCTTTAGATAAGGTTACAATAGCATTGGCAAAACCGTGGGTAACACCGTGTTCTTTCTTCAAAAAGTTAACACCTTCCGAGTGTTTTGTAAATGCTTTTCCTTTTAGGATTTTTTTCCATTCTTCTAATGACTTACCAGTTTTCTCTGGCATGTTGTTAATCATTGTTTGTAATGCGTCGCTCATAATAGTGATGATTAAATATGTTGGTCTACCAAAATAGCATTACCATCAGGATCTAAAACTACAAAACTTGCAGGTCCTGTTGTAGATTCATCTGCTTCAGAAGTCAGAGTGATATTATTAGATTTTAGATGTTTTTGAATAGCTCTAACATCATCATAATTTTCTAACGTATTGGCATCTTGATCCCATCCAGGATTAAAGGTTAAGATGTTATTTTCAAACATACCTTGAAACAAACCAATTAAAGTAGATTCGTTTTTCATGATGAGGTAGTTTCTATCTAAATCACCAGCAAACACTTTAAATCCTAAAGTCTCATAAAATGCTTTTGAGGCTTTAATATCTTTTACAGCTAGGCTAACTGAAAATGCTCCGAGTTTCATAGTTCTTTGATTTTTATTCTAAATTTTCATTTTGGTTTAATAACACAGGCTTTCCAAAACCTAAAGCTTCCAATTTATCTAATTGTGTTTCGGCATCTCCAACAATTAAATAAATCATTTGGTTAGGTTTAATGTAATGAGTTATCAAAGTTTTTACATCATCTACAGTTAACTCTTTTACAAGAGTTTCACGTTGTTTAGCGTAGTCATCAGATAATCCATAATTGCTAATATTGCTAAGCATGTCTAACTTGGCTCCCAAAGTTTCAAAAGCTCTGGCAGTACTTTTAATGGTATAGCCTTTGGTAACTTCTAGGTCTTCCTCATTATAGTTTTTTCCATAATCTTCTAAGATTTGTTTTATTAAGCTAGAAGCTTCATACGTTACATTGGTACGTATACCACTGCTTATGGTATATTCTCCAACATACTGAGATCCAGAAAAACGAGATCTTATACCGTAAGTATAGCCTTTGCCTTCTCTTAACTCTTGTGTTAATTGTGAAGCAAAACCACCTCCGCCTAAACGATAGTTCATTACATTGGCAAGATAAAAGTCCTTATGTGTTGCTTTTACAGATGGATATCCAAAGCGAATTACCGATTGCTTTGCACCAGGCACATCATAGAAATAAACTGTAGATTTTTCAGGATATAGTGGCATTGGTAATTCAGTAATAGCAACGTCTTTTGATTCCCAAGTTGTATCAATTTTGTCTAAAGCTTTTACAACATCTTGTTCTGATATAGCACCAACAACATGAAAATTGGTAAGCTGTGGTGATAAGTTTTTGTTGTAATAATTTTTTAAATCTACTAAGTCAATACTATTTACAGAGGCTTCGGTACCTCTATTGTTGTAAGCTAAAATATTGTTTTCTCCATAAAGTAATTTCGAAAACTCATCAGAAGCAATACTATTAGGATTAGCCTTACTACGTTGAATATTGCTGATGGTACTTTGTTTTAAAAGTTCAAATTCAGCTTCATCCCAACGTGGTTCTAATAAAACTTCGGTAACTAAATCCATTGTTTTATCAAAATGCTTTGAAAGCGTTGTGCCAGAGATAATAATACTTTCTTCTGTAGCATAACTATAAATACTTGCTCCAATACTTTCTATGGCATTTTCAAGTTCTTCTGTGGTTTTGTTTTTGGTACCTTTTGTCATGAGATTTGCTAAAAGGTTAGACACACCAACTTTGTCCTTGTTTTCTAATAGTAAGCCTCCTGCAATTTGTATTTCAAATTGTACTAAAGGCACTTCGTTATTTTCTATGCCATAAACTTTAACACCAGACTCTAATTCTTTTTTCCAAACGGTAGGTATATTTAGTTCAGGACTTGAACCATAAGGAGGCTCTACGCTTCTGTCGAAGCTACTTGGTGTTTTTTCATAAGTAGCAGCTATACTTGCATCAAAGGTTTCCTCAGCTCCTTCAACAATTTTTTCTTCTTTAATATCAGCTAATTGCGAATTATTCAATACCAAGTTCTTTTGTCCTTTTGGAACAAAGCTTGTTGCTATAAAGTTTTTGTCCTTTATGTAGGTGTTGTAAACTCGCATTACATCCTCTGGTGTTACAGCAAGAATGTTTTTTACATCTTGATTAATGAAGCCAGGATCTCCAGCAAATATTTCGTATTGTGCTAATTGAAATCCTTTACCCAAAACACTAGATAAACCTCGGTAAAAATCGGTTTCTTGTCCGGCTTTAATACGATTCAGGTCTTTTTCAGAAATTCCATTAAGTTCAAAATCTTTTAATCCGTTTTTAATAGCTGAGGCAACAGTATTTAAATCGGTTTGATCAAATGCTGTAACGGTAAGCATTAATTGTCCGGCTAATTCTGAGTTGTATTGATAAAAAGATACATTATCTGTAAGCTTCTCGTCATCAATTAGTACTTTGTTTAAAGGTGCTTTTTTGCCATCAGATAAATAGCTTGTTAGCACATTTAAGGCGTAAGAATCTTTATGATACTCAGGTACGGTTGGCCATGCCATTGTTAATTGTGGTGCTCTTGCAAAGTTGTCTTCGTAGAATAAGCGTTTTGTTGACTTTAAGTTTACAGGTTGTTTTTCTAGATTAGGAATAGCTTCACCTCTTGGAATTTCATCAAAGTACTTTTTTACCCATGCTTTGGTTTGCTCTACATCAATATCTCCAGCAATGGTTAAGGTAGTGTTATTTGGTGTGTACCAACGTCTGTAAAATTCTTTAACGTCAGCTAATGTAGCATTCTGTAAATCTTCTAGAGAACCGATAACTTCCCAGTTATAAGGATGTCCTTCTGGATAAAGATTGCTGTTGATGACTGCTGATGTATGTCCATAAGGTCTGTTGTCTATACTTTGACGTTTTTCGTTTTTAACGACCTGTTTTTCTTTTGCTAAAACAGGCTCTGTAACTGTGTTGATAAAGAAGCCAAGTTTATCGGCTTCTGCCCAAATCATTTTTTCTAAGGCATCTTTTGGTACGGTTTGAAAGTAATTGGTTCTATCTCTGTTTGTAGAACCATTAGCTCCAGAACCTCCGATACGCGCACTCATTTGGTCTAGTCCACCTTTGCCTAAGTTTTCTGATTCTAAAAATAATAAGTGTTCAAAAAGGTGAGCAAAACCAGTACGACCTTCCTTTTCTCTTGCAGAACCAACGTGAGCTGTTAATGCCACTGCAGCAACAGGATCAGAACGGTCTACATGTAGTATAACTTGTAAGCCATTGTCTAAAGTGAATTTTTCAAAATCGACTTTAAATTCTGGTGTGGTTTCTTTGGTTTCGTTTTGTTTACAAGCTGATATAGCTATTAAAACAAATAGACTTAGAAATAAGGATTTAATTGGTTTCATAATGTATTTTGATTGATGATAATTATAATTCGTATGCATTATTATTCACAAAGAAAACGGAGTTCACCAAGAATAATTTTCCGTTTTCCCAAAAACTTCTAAATAAGGTGTTGTCTACAAAATAGATGAAGCTACCACTACCTTTGCGTTCTTCACCAAAAACTAAAGTGTTACCTAAATTGGCCAAAGCATCTTTACCAGCAAAACCAGAATACACTTTAGTGTCAGCCAGATGCCCAACGTTATAGCCACTACCCAATAAATCATAAGAGGAACTCCCTAGTTTCAAGGTAAAATAATCTTTGCTGTAACCAAAGGCCATTGGGTGTGTGTTGTCTATTTTAGTTTTAAAAATGGCACCAGTAATAAGGTTATTGGTGTATTCACGCTCGCGCTCAGCATAAGGTGTTAGATTATCATTACTACTATAGTTGTCCGACGATTTGTATTTTAAACCAAAGCCATCTTTACCAGCAAAACTTCTAAGTGCACCGTCGATGGCTATAACTTTTCCACCAGCTTGTACCCAATCATTAATTTTTTTCAGATTATTTTCATTAAGTACGCTACCATAATAACCATTTGGAATGATAAGCACATTGTATTTATTAAGATTAGTTCCGCTAAAATCGTCTGTGTTTATTGAAGTTAAAGGGTAATGTAATTGTTGTTCAAAGAAGTGCCAGATTTCACCATAACTCAAAGAAGAAGTGCCTTCACCAGATAACACGGCAACCTTTTGCTTATTCACTAACTTAATGTCTGGAGAACCAATATCTGGTGTGGTTTGAGAAAATCCTGAATTAATTTGAGTCAGATGTTGTTCATATTTCTGCTTTACTTGATTTAATAAACCAAGAAAATCTTCAAGGTGTTTATTGTCTCCTTTGGTGATAATTAGTGAACCTCTATCAAAATTTTCTCCATTAGAAGAAAAAGGTTTTTCAGTAAATCGCACTCTAAAATCATGCTTCAACAAATCTGCTAAAAACTGTGCGTCTTTTAGCGAATTCCATTTGCTTACATAACCATAAGCTTCTGTGAGTAATGTTGGCATTTTACCCTCGTAAGTTTTAGTACTACTCACTTTAGATGTGCTCGCAATAGCATCTAAACCATAAGCATATGGCACAGACCAAGCCGTAATATCATAAGTTAGTGAGTCGTTTAATTTAGCGTTAGGTTCAAACAAAACTTTAACCATTTTGCCTTTTGGTTGATTGGTGTGAATTACTAGAGAATTGGCATCAACCGACATAGTTCCTTGTTTACCAGTGGCATAATCATAACCTGAAACTTTCCCATTATTGGTGTTTTCGAATTTAATGTCATGTTTGCTTAATAAGCTCTTAAGGCTGTTCAGTTTGTCTTGGTTGCCTTTAACCACATAACTCTTAAATTTTAAATCACTATTGTCAAAGAATTTAGCAAATTCAGTATTCAGTTGTTTTGCGTTTTTTGAAGCAATTTCAACCGTTGAAAGTCCTGTAACCGTATGATGCGTTAAACGCTCTACTAACGTCAATACATGACCTTCATCATTTAGAATACCTAGACCAGACATACCATGACCACCTTGTTCGTAAGTCATACCAATAGCTCCCATATAGGTTGGATAAGTATCTCCATAACTTGGATAAAACAAATCGAAACGCTCTCTGGTAAAGAATAACCAACCTTCAGCATCAAAGTACTTAGCGTGGTTTTGTCCGATTTGTGTCTGAAAATCACGTTGCCAATCGCTAATAATCTCATGGAATGGTTCTGCAGCTGGTGCAAAATAATAGGGCTCATTAGGACCTTGCTCATGAAAATCGACATGAATATGTGGCATCCATTTATTGTAAACTTTTAAACGCTCTTGCGTTTCAATTTGTGTTGCCCAAGCCCAATCTCTATTTAAATCAAATAAATAATGGTTTGGTCGTCCACCAGGCCAAGGCTCATTATGTTCACTCGCCTGTTGGTCTATGTCATAAGGTGTGCTTTTGGTTTCGTTATACCAGTTTACATAACGATCGCGACCATCTGGATTTATACCAGGATCTATAATAACTACGGTATTTTCTAACAAATCTTTTCGTTCTGTAAGTAGCTTATAAAGTGTTAGCATGGCAGCTTCAGAACTCGATGCTTCGTTACCATGTACGTTGTAGCTTAACCAAACAATAGCAACATCTGTATTTGTAGGTTCGCCCTCTAAAAGCCCTGTGTTTTTTAAGTTGTTTTCACGGATTGTTTCGAGATTTTTTATATTTTCTTCAGAAGAAATGTAAGCTAATACAAGCGATCTACGCTCATTTGTAGTTCCGTACTGTTCAACTTTTACATTATTTGGAACAGTCTCAACAACAGACTTAAAATAATCGATAACTTGATGATGACGACTAAATTGTGTGCCAATATCATAACCTAAAAAATCACTTGGTGATTGAAGATTTTGTGCCGTTGTTAAGGTAAAGCAGCCAAAAGCGACCAATACGACTAAAAGAAATTTTTGCATTAAATATGATGTTTTTTGTTTGAAAGCTAGTAAAGATAGTTCGTGAAATTGAATTAACTAAAAATTAGCAGTTAAAAAATAGAAGTACCTTATCTTTATGCCATAATAATTATTTGTATGCCAACTGACTGTATTCCGTTTAGAGCAACCGGATATTTTTCTGATTTTATTTGCGATTATTTAGATCAAAAACCTGAGCTAAAACCTTTATACAATCGTTTTCCAACTATAGAAAATTTTAAAGCTCAGATAGAGGAAAAGTATCATTCTGAACATGTTTCAGAATCTAGTCGAAAGGTGCTTTCTGAAACTTTGAAAAATCAATATGCTAATATTGAAGCTTCAGAATTAACTCTAAATAATATTGAAAGCTTAAAATCAAAAAATACATTTACCATAACCACAGGTCATCAGTTAAACTTGTTTACAGGTCCTTTGTATTTTCTGTATAAGATTATTTCAACGATAAATCTTACTGAAGAATTAAAATCAGCGTATCCAGATTACAATTTTGTGCCTGTGTATTGGATGGCTTCTGAAGATCATGATTTTGATGAAATTAATTACTTCAATTACAAAGGGAAAAAAATTCAGTGGAACTCTAACCAAACAGGTGCTGTTGGTCATTTTAATACAAAAGGCTTAGAAGGTGTATATGAAGTGGTTGCAGCAGAATTTGGGTCAGGTAAATTCGCAGAGCAATTAAAAGAATGGTTTAAAAATGCCTATCTCAATCACGATAATTTAGCAGATGCTACACGATATTTAGCAAATGCATTATTTGGTGAATATGGATTGGTAATTATTGATGCAGACAATAGAGAACTAAAGCGTTTGTTTATTCCACAGATGCAAAAGGAATTAGTTGAGCAACCAGCTTTTAAAACGGTTTCAGAAACTAACAAAACCTTGGAGAATTTAGGGTTGAAAATTCAAGTAAATCCTAGGGAGATTAATTTATTCTATATTCATGAAGGTTTGCGAGAGCGTATTGTTGAGACAGATGGTGTGTTTTCGGTTTTAGATTCTAAATTTCAGTGGACTAAAGATGAATTGATAGCACATCTCAATGAATTTCCAGAACGTTTTTCGCCAAATGTCATTATACGTCCGTTATATCAGGAAGTTATTCTTCCAAATTTATGCTACATAGGTGGAGGTGGAGAAATGATTTACTGGTTGCAATTAAAATCTAATTTTGAAGTTCAAGGTGTTGATTTCCCTATGTTATTACTGAGAAATTCTGCTTTAGTAAAAACAAAAAAACAAGCAGAAAAATTAGAGAAACTCAATATTTCTGATGCTGACTTATTTTTAAAAAGAAGTTCATTTATCAATAAAAAGGTTAGAAAAATTTCAAACATCGATATTGATTTTTCAGATCAGATAAAACATTTAGAACAGCAGTTTGAAGATTTATTCAAATTAGCAGAACAAACTAACAAATCGTTTTTAGGAGCTGTAAAAGCCCAAGAGGTAAAGCAAATAAAGGGTCTAAAACATCTTGAAAAACGTTTGCTTAAAGCTCAAAAACGAAAATTAAAGGATCAAATTGAGCGTTGCACGGAATTGCAAGAGCAGTTATTTCCTGGGCAAAGCCTACAAGAGCGTAATACTAATTTCTCGGAATTATACCTAGAATTTGGTGATGAATTAATTCCTGAATTGATGAAAGCCCTTCATCCACTTCAAAATGAGTTTACCATAATTACTCTATAGACTCATTCATAACTTAACTAAAAGAGAGATATCATATGTGTTTGATAAAACTTAGGCTGTATAAGTCTAGCTTTTATACCTACTAATTGAACGCATAATCGTAAGTTTGCATGCGTAAAGAGACACGTTAACTTTTAAGACTTAATATTCATGCATAAGATAGATTTTGATCTTATTGAAATGACAATGGATGTGATGAAATACACTATTGACCGTATTTCGCATACCAAACAAAAAATAGGAAAACCGCAAAAAGCAGAAGTCCTAAAAAGCCTAGTTGGAGAAACTGTTACAGAAAAAGGAATTGGAGGAGAAAAGGCTTTTCAATTATGGAAAGAGCATTTGGCTAAAGCAAATGTACCAGTAGATCACCCTCGGAATTTAGCTTTTGTTCCTGCAGCACCAACACGTGCCGCAATAATGTTCGACCTAGTGACATCAGTATCTAGCATTCATGGTGCTTATTGGATGGAAGGTGCTGGTGGTATTTTTTGCGAAAACGAAGCTATGTCATGGATTGTCTCTTTAACAGGATTGCCTAAAGGTGCTTTTGGTGTCTTTACAAGTGGTGGGACAGCCGCTAATTTATCAGCAATAGTTACAGCAAGAGAACATTGGAGAGAAGATGATACTTATAAACGCGAAAAAGGACTGATTATAACATCAGAAGGAGCACATTCATCTATAAAAGCTATGGCAAAAGTAGCTGATGTAGATATCCTTTTGGTAGAGTCTGAAGAACGATTAACGGGAGAAAATCTTAGAGAAACAATAGACAATCTTACCTTTCATCAACGTAAACGATTGTTTGCTGTTGTGGCAACAGGCGGAACAACCAATGCTGGGATTATCGATGATCTAGCAGGTATTGCAAGTGTTTGTGATGAGGAGCGTATTTGGTTTCATGTAGATGCCGCTTATGGTGGTGGAGCTTTAGTGGCAGATTCTGTTAAGCACCTTCTAAAAGGTATCGAGCGAGCCGATAGCATTACCATAGACCCTCATAAATGGATGTTTTCACCATACGATTGCGGTGCTGTTATTTATAGACGTCCAGAGTTTGCCAAAAAGGCGCACTCGCAACAAGGTTCCTATTTGGAGATTTTTAAAGATGAAGGCGCTCATGGATTTAATCCAACCGATTATCAAATTCAGTTAACGCGTAGAGTTAGAGGTTTGCCTTTATGGTTTTCATTAGCCACACATGGTACTAATCGTTATAAGGAAGCGGTAGAACGAGGTGTAGAGTTGGCTCAAATAGCTGGTAAAATGATTGAAGAGAATCCTTGTGTAGAATTAGTTAGGGAACCTAGCTTATCTTGTGTACTCTTTAGGAGAATAGGTTGGAGTCCTGAGGACTACACTAATTGGACTTATGACAACCACAACAAAGGTTTTGCACTAGTAACGCCAACCAAATGGAAAAGTGGAGATAGCTATGAAACGGTTTCAAGATTTTGTTTTATTAATCCAGATACAACCGAAGAAGATATTAAAATGATATTAGATACTATGGTTTAAGTACTTAAGTTTGGTTTAAAAACAGGTATAAAAAATTACAATTTTATTGATTGTTAAAATTGGTAAATAATTACTTTTGCACATGCAACACAACAAAGTCCTTATTTTAGATTTCGGATCGCAATACACACAGCTTATTGCACGCCGAGTTAGAGAGTTGAATATCTATTGCGAAATTCATCCATTCAATAAAATTCCTTCAGATTCAGATAGCTTTAAAGCTGTAATTTTATCTGGTAGCCCAAATTCCGTTAGAGGTGAAGATGTACTTCACCCAGACCTTTCAAATATTAGAGGTAAAAAGCCAATGCTTGCAGTATGTTATGGTGCGCAGTATTTGGCACATTTTTCTGGTGGTGAAGTGGCAGAATCTAACACTAGAGAATATGGTAGAGCAAATCTGGCTTTTATAAAAAGAGATGAAGACTTTTTTGAAAATATTCATGAAGGTAGTCAAGTTTGGATGAGCCATAGTGATACAATTAAGAAATTACCAGAAGGTGGTGTTTTGCTTGCCAGTACAGGGGATGTAGAAAATGCAGCTTACAGAATTGAAGGTGAAGATACCTATGCTATTCAATTCCATCCAGAAGTGTATCACTCAACAGACGGTCATCAGTTACTTCAAAATTTCTTGGTGAAAATTGCAAAGGTTAATCAAGATTGGACGCCAAATGCATTTGTAGAAGAAACTGTAGAAGAACTTAAAGAAAAACTTGGTAATGATAAAGTCGTATTAGGTTTATCAGGTGGTGTAGATTCCTCAGTCGCTGCAATGTTATTACATAAAGCTATAGGGAAAAACCTCTATTGCATCTTTGTAAATAACGGTTTACTTCGAAAAAATGAGTTCGAAGATGTACTACATCAATACGAAGGTATGGGATTAAACGTTAAAGGTGTAGATGCTTCGGCACGCTTTTTGGATGCCTTAGCAGGGAAGAGCGACCCAGAGGAAAAACGAAAAACCATTGGTCGTGTGTTCATTGAGGTTTTTGATGATGAGGCTCATCTTATACAAGATGTAAAATGGCTGGCACAAGGCACCATTTATCCGGATGTTATAGAAAGTGTTTCTGCAACAGGAGGGCCAAGTGCAACAATTAAGAGTCATCATAATGTTGGTGGTTTACCAGACTTTATGAAGTTAAAGGTTGTTGAGCCTTTAAAAGCCTTGTTTAAAGATGAGGTAAGGCGTGTAGGTGCTTCTATGAATATGGATTCACATTTATTAGGTCGTCACCCATTTCCAGGTCCAGGATTAGCAATTCGTATTCTTGGAGATCTAACTCGTGAGAAAGTTCGTATATTACAAGAGGTAGATGCTATCTTTATTAATAACCTGCGTTCTTGGAATTTATACGATAAGGTTTGGCAAGCTGGAGCAATGTTATTACCAGTTAATAGTGTTGGTGTAATGGGAGATGAGCGTACCTATGAAAAGTGTGTGGCGTTAAGAGCTGTAGAGAGTACAGACGGAATGACAGCGGATTGGGTAAATTTACCGTATGAGTTTTTACAAAAGACCTCAAATGAAATTATAAATAAAGTAAAAGGCGTTAACAGAGTTGTATATGATATCAGTTCTAAGCCGCCTGCAACAATAGAATGGGAATAAAATAGTGACGTTATAGTTGATTTTGTTTCTAAAATTAGGATAAGCTAAACAAGAATACATGAAGAAATTATTAACCGTCATATTAATTGCCTTAGGTTTAAATCTTAGTGCTCAAAACTATATTGAGCATAAGATAGAAGAAGGTGAAACTATTGAAAGTATAGCAAAAAAATATCTGGTAACACCTTTTGATATTTATGCGTTGAATCCTGATGCGAAAACTAAATTTCAGCCCAATACGGTTTTAATTATCCCTAATTCAAAAATTAAAAACAAACCTATTGATGAGGAATCAAAAGAATTAATAGGTTATAAAACACATAAAGTAAAACGTAAAGAAACACTTTATGGTTTGTCTAAAAAATATGGTGTTTCAGAAGATGAAATAAAAAAAGCTAACCGTTTCCTATATTCCGAAAATCTTAAGAAAGGAGATAAAATCAAGATTCCGAGATACAAAACTTTTGTGTCTAAAGTAAGCCTTAAGAATACAGTTAAAAAGTATAAAGTTCAGCCTAAGGAAGGAAAATGGCGTGTTGCTTATAAATTCGGAATTACTGTTGCAGAACTCGAAGCTTTGAACCCAAACATGAAACCAATTCTTCAACCAGGAGACGAGCTCAATGTGCCAAATATTGAAGACCAAGATGAAAAGGTCATAGAATCTGAATATGATTATTATGAAGTTTTGCCGAAAGAAGGGTTTTACAGATTAAAAATAAAAACAGGCCTTACTCAAGAAGAGTTAGAAGCTATAAACCCAGAGCTAAAAGAAAGTGGATTAAAAGCAGGTATGGTGCTAAAAATACCAGCTTCAGCTGATGCCACTTCAGGTCTTTTAGATGTGGAAACAACTAATCTAGAATCAAAAATCAAAAATTTTAAGGTTAAAAAATTAGCTTTAATGTTGCCTTATCGTTTGCATAGAATAGATGTGGATTCTGTAGAAGAAGCTAAAGATATGATTAAGAAAGATAAGCTTCTGCCTATTGTTTTAGACTTTCATGTTGGAGTAAGAATGGCATTAGATTCTGCAAAACAATTAGGTATTTCTACAAATTTAAAAGTATTTGATACAGAATATCAACCGTCAACCATAAGTAAAATACTTTCTGATAACGATTTTTCAGATTACGATGCCGTAATTGGCCCTATGGAAGAAAAAAGTTTCGATAGAGTTGCAAATGGTTTAAGGAGCGATAGAGTTCCTGTAATTGCGGCATTAAACAATCCTAAGGAGATTTATGCTAATGTTTTTAAAACCATTCCAGAAGATAAATTATTGCAAAAAGCAATGATCGATTTTGTAAAGGCAGATAGTTTAAAAACTAAAGTTGTTGTTATTGCAGATCAATCTCACAAAGCCACTAGTGAAATGCTAAAAAAGGAATTTCCTACAGCAACCCAGATTTACTCTCAAAAAGATAAGAAAACAGGTAAAGACGCACACTTTATATATCCTGTGCAATTAGAAAATGTTTTTAGACCAGGAAAAACTATTGTGTTTTTAGAAACTAATAATGGAGCGTTTGCTTCTAGCGTTATAAGCATGCTAAATGCCCATACTGTGGATAAAACAGAAATTGTATTGGTAACACTAGATAAAAATAAAGCCTTTGAAGGCAAGGATGTGGATAACAACAACTTATCTAATCTTCAATTCCATTATCCTTCGGCATATAGAAATTTTGATGAGTTAAAATCTGATGGTTTTGTAAAAGCCTATAAAAAGGAATTTGGTGTATCACCAAGTAAGTATGTTGCTCGTGGTTTTGATATTACATTAGATATTCTCTTACGTTTAGCGACCGAAGATAATCTATACGAAGCTTCTAATGAGGTCGTTGAAACCGAATATGTAGAAAACAAGTTTAGATACAACAAATCACTATATGGTGGCTATGTTAACGAAGCTGTATATATAGTGAAGTACGATAATTTAAGAATCGTTGAAGCCAATTAAACCATGACTTCTAAAGTAACTTACTTAGGCAATCTCAGAGCAGAAAGTGTGCATATAAAATCTGGTAACAGTTATATTACAGATGCACCAACAGACAATAATGGCAAAGGAGAAGCGTTTTCTCCTACAGATACTGTTGCTACAGGATTAGCGAGTTGTATGTTAACGGTTATGGGAATTAAAGCCAGAGAAATGAATGTTGATATGTCTGGTACAACCGCTGAGGTTACAAAGACTATGGCTAGTAATCCGAGACGAATTTCAAAAATTGAAGTCGTACTTAATTTTCCGTTTGAAGCTGATAATAAGACTAAAAAAGTTTTAGAGCATATAGCAAATACTTGTCCTGTAAACCAAAGTTTACATCCAGATATCGAGAGAGATATCACGTTTAATTGGCAATAAATGCAAATAAATCATCTCATAATTTCAGTTTTGTTTTTGTTTGTTGGAATGACTTTCAATGACGAAACAATACCGTGGAATGACACTCGAAAACTCGAGTGGGAAGATTTTAAAGGCAATCCAAATCCCGATTCAGATGCTGTAGCTTTAACAGCCTCAGGAATTACTTTTGGGTATTCTGTAAAAACATCGGGAAAACGCATTATTGATTATTCAACAACAGTAGAAGCACATTTTTATCCAAATAAGTCTTGGTATTTATCTGAAAAAGCAGACAATCATATTCTTGCTCATGAGCAATTACATTTTGATATTACTGAGCTTTATGTTAGAAAGTTTAGGCAACAGCTAGAGCGTTTGGTCGTCAATCAGAATATAAAAATTCAGATGAATCAAATTCACGTAGCCATAAACGAAGCTTTAGATAAAACTCAGAAGACTTATGATGAGCAGACCAACCATTCTATAAATGTTGAAGCTCAAAACTACTGGGAAAATTACATTGAAGAAGAGCTTAAAAAATTAGAAAAATACAAGTCGCAATAAGTTGAAAGGAAATAAAAGAAGTGTTTATATTATTCATGCTTAGACAGGAATCTGTTTTTTTAGACGGTTATGGAATTAGATAAGAAAATGCTAATAGAACTTGCGCACTATAAAATGCCTTTTGGTAAATACAAAGGTGACTATTTGGTAGATATTCCAGAATATTATTACACCTGGTTTAAGCAAAAAGGATTTCCCGAAGGAAAACTAGGAAGAATGATGATTCAAATGCACGATATCAAAATCAATGGTTTAGAAGAAATAATTCATAATATACAGAGGGAATTTAAACCTTAATATGTGTGATTTAAATAACATTTCAACAAAGCATAAACAATAGGTGGAAAAGTCATTAAATTTCGTAAATTTGCCTGCGTTTAACAACGTAACATGACCACAAACCCTAAGTATATTTTTGTAACAGGCGGAGTGTCTTCCTCACTAGGAAAAGGCATTATCGCTGCATCTCTCGCTAAATTATTACAAGCCCAAGGTTACAGAACTACCATCCAAAAATTAGATCCATATATCAATATAGATCCAGGAACTTTAAACCCTTATGAGCATGGCGAATGCTATGTAACTGATGATGGTGCAGAAACCGATTTAGATTTAGGACATTATGAGCGCTTTCTTAATGTTCCAACATCTCAAGCTAATAATGTAACTACAGGTAGGATTTACCAAAGCGTTATAGATAAAGAGCGTCGAGGCGAGTTCTTAGGAAAAACAGTTCAGGTAATTCCACATATCACAGATGAGATTAAGCATAGAATACAGATTCTTGGTAATTCTGGCGACTATGATATTGTAATTACAGAAATTGGAGGTACAGTAGGTGACATTGAGTCTTTACCTTATATTGAAGCTGTACGTCAGTTGCAGTGGGACTTAGGTGAGCACAATGCTTTAGTAATTCACCTTACTTTAGTGCCTTATTTATCAGCAGCAGGCGAGCTTAAAACAAAGCCAACACAGCATAGTGTTAAGACCTTAATGGAAAGTGGAGTGCATGCAGATATTTTAGTTTGTAGAACAGAGCACGAGCTTAACGAAGGTCTCAAAGAAAAGTTAGCACGTTTTTGCAATGTTAAGAAAGAAGCAGTAATTCAGTCTATTGACGCGTCAACAATTTATGATGTGCCAAATTTAATGCTCGACGAAGGTTTGGATAAGGTTGTTTTGCAAAAGTTAGATCTTAAAAGCGATAAACCTAATTTAGATCAATGGAATGAGTTTTTAAAGCGTCATAAAAATCCAAAAAGTGAAGTCACTATTGGATTAATTGGTAAATACGTAGAACTTCAAGATTCATACAAATCTATACTCGAGGCTTTTATTCATGCAGGAGCTGAGAACGAAGTAAAAGTTAACGTAGAGCCAATTCATTCAGAATTTTTGAATGAAGATAATATAGATTTCAAGCTTGGTCATTTAGATGGTGTTTTGGTAGCGCCAGGTTTTGGTGAGCGTGGTATAGAAGGTAAAATCGATGCGGTAAGGTTTGTAAGAGAACACAATATCCCATTTTTAGGTATTTGTTTAGGAATGCAAATGGCAGTCATAGAATATGCCAGAAATATACTCAACTTAGAAGGTGCTAATTCATTAGAAATGGATGAGAATACACCGCATCCTGTCATCAATCTTATGGAATCTCAAAAAGATGTGGTTGATAAAGGTGGTACTATGCGTCTCGGTGCTTGGGATTGCGATATAGCCGAAGGAAGTATAGCTCATAAAGTTTATGGTAAAACAAGTATAAAAGAACGCCACAGACATCGTTTTGAATTTAATGACGCTTATAAAAAGCAGATTGAAGCTGCTGGTATGAAAGCTACAGGATTAAACCCAGAAACTGGACTTGTAGAAATCGTTGAAATACCAGAACATAATTGGTTTGTTGGTGTACAATATCACCCAGAATATAAAAGTACAGTTGCTAATCCACATCCTTTATTTGTGGCATTTGTAAAAGCTGCATTAAAATACAAGAATAAAAAATAATGTGCCACTTTGGCGTAAAAAGAATTTTGGATTGCTTTTTGGGATAGCCAAAGCATTAATCAATCAATCGTAGTGTACGAACTAAATTATGGAAGAAAAGAAACTCGATATTAATTCAATCATAGGATTCATCCTTATATTCGGGATTTTGGTGTTTATGATGTATCAAAATGCACCAACAGAAGAAGAGATTGAAGCTCAAAAACAAGCTGAGCAAGAGCAAGTAGAAGCAGAGAAAAAGAATAGTAAGCAAAATGAAGCTGTTGTTACAACTTCAGATGATTACAGCAATACAAAAGACTTAGACTCTACACAATTAGCAGCACTTCAAAGCAAAGAAGGATCTTTAGCTTATGCTTTAACTTTACCAGGTGAAGACTTTACTACTGTTGAGACAGATGTGTTTCAGTTAAAATTCAGTAGAATGGGAGGTCATTTGACGGAAGTAAAGCTTAAAAAGTTTGTAACCTTCGACTCTTTGCCTATCTACATGGTAAAAGACCAAAACAGTGCTTTCAATATTACATTCGGTACTTCTGATAATCGTACACGCAATACTCTAGATTATCCTTTTCAGCCTAGTGTAAGTAAGAGTGGTGAGAATACTATCGTATCGATGAAACTTAAATTTTCTGAAACAGAATTTTTAGAGTATAGATACGAGTTGAAACCAGATGATTATATGATTGATTTTTCAATCAAGTCTCAAGGTTTAAGTGGCGAGTTTAATACTTCTCAACCAATTACTTTAGATTGGAAACAAAAAGGAATTAGACACGCAAAAAGTATTAGTTACGAAAATCGTTATACCAGATTAACATATATGCACGACGACGATCGTGTAGAAAAGTTATCACAAATGGGTAATGATGAAGAAACGGTAGAAGATGTAGAGTGGTTATCGTACAGACAGCACTTTTTTAGTTCAATTTTAGTTGCTAATGACAAGCCGTTTTCTAAAGCAGAATTAACTTCTCAAAATTTAGTTGAAGACGAAGAAGTAGATTCTCTATATACAAAATTATACACCTCCAAAATTCCTTTAGCATACAATGGTGGTGAGGTAAACAAAAATTTAGGGCTTTACTATGGACCAACCGATGCTGAGGTTTTAAAAGAATATGACAAGAATTTACAAGAAAGTATTCCTTTTGGATGGGGAATTTTTGGATGGATAAACAAAGCTTTATTTATTCCGTTATTTGGTTGGTTGATTGGCTTTTTGCCACATGGTATTGCCATTATAGTAATGACGGTTTTGGTAAAACTATTACTGTCTTTTGTACAGTACAAGCAGTTTTTGTCTCAGGCAAAAATGAAAATTTTAAAACCAGAGTTAGAAGCCATTAGAGAAAAATACAAAGACAATAAGTTAAAGGCACAACAAGAAACTATGGCATTGCAGAACAAAGCTGGTGCAAGTCCACTTAGTGGTTGTTTACCGGGTTTAATGCAGATTCCTGTGTTTTATGCATTGTTTATGTTTTTCCCAACAGCATTCGATTTAAGACAGAAAAGTTTCCTTTGGGCAGACGATTTAAGTTCTTATGACTCTATTGCAGATTTACCATTCAATATTCCATTTTATGGTGATCATGTAGCATTATTCCCAATTTTGGCAGCTATTGCTATTTTCTTCTATATGAAGATGACAACAGGTCAACAAACCGCTATGCAACCAGCACCACAAGAAGGTATGCCAGATATGAGTAAAATGATGAAGTATATGATTTACTTCTCGCCTTTGTTAATGTTAATCTTCTTTAACAACTATGCTTCAGGTTTAAGTTTGTATTACTTTATATCCAACTTAATTAGTATTGGTATTATGTTAGTGATTAAAAACTACATTATCGATGAGGATAAAGTGTTGGCTAAAATAGAAGTAAGTAAGAGTAAGCCTAAAAAACAAAATAAGTTTCAGAGAAAAATGGCTGAAATGATGGAGCAAGCTGAACAGCAAAAACAAGCACAGCAAAAGCGTAAAAAGTAAACGTATTATCATTCTGAATTTAATTCAGAAACTCACATAGCTTTATAAATTAAAAACCCAGACAATCGTCTGGGTTTTTTCTACTAACTAAATCAATCAATATAAAAATGAGGTAATCAGCCTCGACTTTTCTAAATTATGGTAATGGGAATAAAATCACTTTATCAATTACATGCACAACACCATTTATTGCTTGTATATCTACTAAAGATGTCACTATGTTACTCACTCGACCATTAGCATCGGTTAAAGTAAAGTTGCTTGTATTTGCAGTAATGTCTCCTCCTAATGTCGTAACGGTTCCAGTAGCCAGTTGGTCAGATTGTACATTGGCTCCAACAATATGATAAAGTAAAACGGTATCTGTGGTTGCTGCATTTAATTCACCTGTACCTTCACCAAAACCTGATAAACCTAATTCAGCTAATACACCATTAGTAGGATCTGTAAAAGCGTCATTAGTTGGAGCGAATACTGTAAATGGTCCTGCTTCAGAATCAGATACAGTATTGATGTATGGTACTGTTGGTGCGCCAGTATCTGCGTATTGTAAAGCAGCTACTAATGTAGATAATCCTGGGTTTGAAGTCGCAAATGTTGCAATGGTTGGTAAATCTATAACTGTATCTACAATATGAATGGTACCATTAGTAGCCGTTAAATCTGCATTGGTAACTGTTGATTGTCCATTAATTACAACACCATTAGTAGTGTTAAAATATAAGCTTAAATTTTCACCATTAGGTCCTGTTGCAGCTACGTTTGTATAACCCGATCCTGCATTTGCTAAATCTGTTGAAGATAAGTTTTGACCCATAATTACATGGTTTAGTAGAATGTTTCTTACTAGAGCTTCTTCAGAGGCAGAAAGATTATTTAAGTCTAATCCTGTTGCAGTTAATAACGCATCAAATGCATCATTGTCTGGTGCAAACACTGTAAAAGGTCCTGTTCCTTGTAAAGTTGTTACTAAATCTGTTGCTTCAAGTGCAGCAGCTAGGGAAGTTAAACCATTTGCTAAAGCTACATCAACTACAGTTGTTGCTTGTACGCCAGGTCCATTGTTGTCATCATCGTCACTACATCCAGTTACACCTAAAACCAATAGAAATACTGTCAGTAATTTGAGAGTTTTTGAAATAATTTTCATTTTTTTGAGTTTTTAAATTGTTCAACATTACACAAACTTGGTTAGTTTGTTTAACGAATTTACAAAATGATTAAACAAAAAGTTTATTTCAGTTTTATTTTTACAATAATTTTAACAATCGCTCATGCTCAAAAGTCAGTAAATCAATTTGATAAAAGCGGGAAACGTCACGGTATATGGACAAAAAACTACCATAAGACCGATCAAAAACGTTACGAAGGTCAATTTGTTCATGGAAAAGAAGTGGACACGTTTAAATACTACACGCTTTCTAAAGGCAAAAGCGTGCTTAGTGCTACAAAGGTCTTTAATATTAAGGATAGTTTGTCTGATGTGAAATTCTTCACCTCTAAAGGAAAAGTCATAAGTGAGGGTAAGATGAATGGTAAACGCTATATTGGTCAATGGGTATTTTATCATAAGGACTCTTCAGCAAAAATGATTGTTGAACATTATAATGATGAAGGAGAGCTTGAAGGCTCTAGAACCGTATTTTATAAAAATGGTTTAGTAGCAGAAGAGACAAATTATAAGGATGGAAAACTAGATGGTGAATCTAAATGGTTTTCTGAAGGTAAATCACTACTGAGACAATCCATTTATCAAAATGGAGAATTGAATGGCAAAACTATAAACTATGATTCTGATGGCAATAAAACTTCCGAAGGCGATTATACCAACGATAAAAAATCAGGAATTTGGAAGTATTACGAATCCGGAAAACTCAAAAAAGAAATAGACCATACCAACAACAAGGTTATAAAAAAATACAAATAGTTTTAAACTATAAATAATATAGTTTTTAGGAATAGCAGTCTTCATTAGATTGCTATTTTTATTTGTAATTTTGCCGAAGTTTTTCAGACAAAGACATTACTCATAATTTTGTGTGTTTCGACTTCAAGGAAAGAATGTATCCATAAAAAAGAGTAAAAAGGAAATCAGGTCAATTAATATGAAAAGAGTAATAGTAGGACTTTCAGGTGGTGTAGATTCTAGCGTTGCAGCATATCTTTTAAAAGAGCAAGGCTACGACGTTATTGGCTTGTTTATGAAAAACTGGCACGATGATTCTGTAACCATTTCAGATGAATGTCCTTGGTTAGAGGATAGCAACGATGCCATGTTGGTAGCGGACAAATTAGGTATTCCTTTTCAAACAGTAGATTTAAGCGTTCAGTATAAAGAACGTATTGTAGACTATATGTTTAACGAATACGAAAAAGGACGCACACCAAATCCTGATGTATTGTGTAATCGCGAAATTAAGTTCGATGTCTTTATGGACATTGCCATGGACTTAGGAGCAGATTATGTGGCTACAGGACACTATTGTCGTAAATCTACAATCGAAAAAGACGGTAAAGAAATTCATCAGCTGTTAGCCGGAAGAGATAACAACAAAGACCAGTCTTACTTTTTATGTCAGTTATCGCAAGATCAATTGGCAAAAGCGTTATTCCCAATAGGTGAATTAACCAAGCCAGAGGTAAGAGAGATTGCTAAGGCTCAAGATTTAATTACAGCTGAGAAAAAGGATTCACAAGGCTTATGTTTTATTGGTAAAGTAAGACTTCCTGACTTTTTGCAGCAGCAGCTTAAACCAAAAGAAGGAGTCATTGTTGAGGTAGAAGACTCTCTTGAAGTTTATAACCAAGAGCAACCAGAATTTACCTCAAAAGAAAGTGAGTTAGCATACTTAGCCAAAAAACCAGAGTACGCCTTATCTGATGGAAAAGTAGTTGGTAAGCATCAAGGTGCACATTACTTTACTAAAGGACAACGTAAAGGTTTAGCCGTTGGTGGTACCAAAGAACCATTATTCGTCATTGAAACTGACGTTGAAGAAAACGTGATTTACACAGGTCAAGGTAAAAACCATCCTGGTTTATTACGAAATGTACTCTTTGTGTCTAATGATGAATTGCACTGGATTCGTGAGGATTTAGCCTTAAACGAAGGTGAAACTATGGATGTGATGGCAAGAATACGTTACAGACAACCTTTAGAAAAAGCAACACTACATAAAGTCGCTTCAGGATTGTATGTAGAATTCGAAAACAAACAATCTGCTATTACCGAAGGTCAATTTGTGGCTTGGTACAACAACGATGAGTTGTTAGGTTCAGGCGTGATTTCATAAAGTTGTCAAGTTCCCACTTGAGGGATGTTTATAATTTGGGTTTAACCAGTTTGTAACACTAATTCCGTAAATTGCAATAAAAAGCAATGTTTAGAAAAGTTATTCTCTTTTTAATAGTCTTCTATTCAATAAATAGCTATGCACAAGAAGATGCTTGGGTTTATCTTACTGACAAACCTAATGAGGCTACTGCTTTAGCAAATCCAATTTCCATACTTACTCAGAAAGCGTTAGACCGAAAACAAAATCATGGTATTGCCATCGATGCCAGAGATGTGCCAGTACATGAGCCTTACATTACAACGCTGAAAAGTCAAACAGGCATTACAGTTATGGCAAAATCTAAATGGTTTAATGCTGTACACGTCAGAGGAACAGAAACCGATATTTCAGCATTACTAAATCTGAGTTTTGTAGATAGTATCGACTTTGCCGATAATGGATTGGATTTAGGTTCACGTTCAGCAGCACTTCAGGATAAATTAAATATTGAAGACGAGAGCATTGTGTTTACTTATGGTGATACACAAAATCAGGTAGAAATGATTAATGTAGATGATTTGCATTTGGCAGATTATACAGGAGAAGGCATTACTGTTGCGGTTTTAGATGCTGGTTTTCCAAATGTTAATACCATGTCAGCTTTTCAACGTTTACGAGATAATGGAGATTTGCTAGACGGCTACGATTTTGTAAATCGAACAGATGCGGTTTATGATAACATTGCCAGTTCTCATGGCACAAAAGTGTTGAGTACTATGGCAGCATTTGTTCAGGATGAGTTTGTGGGTACAGCTCCAGATGCATCGTATTATTTGTTTATCACCGAAGATGCTACTGGCGAAAATCCAGTAGAAGAAAGTTATTGGGTGGAAGCTGCCGAACGTGCTGATAGCTTGGGTGTCGATTTAATTAATACCTCTTTGGGTTATACGGAATATGATAATCCGAATTACAATTATACACCTGCAGACATGAACGGTCAAACCGCTTTTATTACTAAAGGGGCAACTATTGCTTCTGAAAAAGGGATTTTGGTGGTTGTAAGTGCAGGTAACTCAGGTACTACTGCTTGGCAAACCATAAGTGCACCAGCCGATTCTCCAGATGTGTTGGCAGTTGGAGCGGTAGATGCTAATGGAGATTATGTGGCATTTAGTTCACAAGGTAGTGCTGCTCAAGTCGGTTACCAAAAACCAGATGTTGTTGCTCGTGGTGGAGCTGCTTATGTGGTTGATGAAAATGATGTCATTACACAAAACAATGGGACATCGTTGAGTGGTCCTATTTTATGTGGTGGTATTGCCTCTTTATGGCAAGCTGTACCAGAATTGTCACCAACCGAAGTGATGGATTATGTGAGGCAATCGGCTTCGCAATACACCATGCCAGATGATTTTTTAGGGTATGGTATTCCAGATTTGGCATTGGCAAGAACCTTAGGAGTAGAAGAGGAGGCTTTCAACAGTTTTAGCGTTTATCCGAATCCTGTGAAAGATGAATTAAAATTCAATATACCTGTTGAAAGTAATACTCTAAACATTACCATTTACACTTCATTAGGTCAGGAAGTGAGAACAATGAAGTTAAGCAAAAATGTTTCCAATATTAACGTGGCGAATTTATCATCTGGAATCTATGTGATGACAATTTCTACAGAACGTCAGTCCAAAACATTGAAGTTTATCAAGGAATAGAACCGAGCGTCACTTCGAGCAATACCCTCAAAATAGATCAATTTTATCAAAATAATTCATTGTCATGCTGAACTTGATTCAGCATCTTTTTGCATAACTTTACCCTATAAATTTTAAAATTCATGGCAAACAGAATCACAGAACTTTTCAACATAGAACACCCAATCGTACAAGCAGGCATGATCTGGAATAGCGGTTGGCGACTCGCCTCAGCAGCAAGTAACGCAGGCATTTTAGGCTTAATTGGTGCAGGCTCTATGTATCCAGATGTGTTGCGCGAGCATATCCAAAAATGCAAAGCTGCAACCGACAAACCTTTTGGTGTCAACGTGCCGATGCTATATCCAAACATTGAAGAAATTATGGATATCATTGTTGAAGAAGGAGTAAAGATTGTATTCACCTCTGCCGGAAATCCCAAAACATGGACCAGCTGGTTACAAGAGCGTGGCATTACTGTGGTACATGTGGTGAGTAGTGTAAAGTTTGCGCTCAAAGCCCAAGACGCAGGAGTCGATGCTGTGGTGGCTGAAGGTTTTGAAGCAGGAGGACATAATGGTAGAGACGAAACCACAACACTCACTTTAATCCCAATGGTAAAAGAGCAATTAGAAATTCCATTAATTGCAGCAGGAGGTATTGCTACAGGAAAAGCCATGTTAGCCTGTATGGTTTTGGGAGCTGATGGAGTACAGGTTGGTAGCCGTTTTGTGGCAAGTGAAGAGTCCTCAGCACACCAAGATTTTAAACAAGTTGTGGTGGATGCTAAAGAAGGAGATACACAATTGACCTTAAAAGAACTTGCACCTGTAAGATTAGTGAAAAACAAATTCTTTAACGATCTACAAGAGTTGTATAAAACTGCACCAACACCAGAGCAGCTTAAAGAGCTTTTAGGACGTGCCAGAGCCAAACGAGGCATGTTTGAAGGCGATTTAGACGATGGCGAATTAGAAATTGGCCAAATCGCAGGATTGATCCACGATATAAAACCTGTTGCAGTTATTGTACGCGAAATGGTGAGTGAGTTTGAGGAAGCTAAAAAGCAGATAACACAACTCTAAAAATACGTAACGTTACGTATTGACTTGTTGATTTAAATAGCCGAACTTGCTTACTTGTGTTGAACTTGTTTCAGTATTAATTAATGTAGTTTATTGAAATGGAACTATATCTTAATGATATGCGCAAATTGAAAAAAATGGAAGAGAAAACTAATCAAGACAAATTATCTGGACTTTACATACTGTTAACTTTCGTGATAATAATATGGGTAATTTCAGCTTTTATAGTTCCTTGTTTATATCCAAAATTATCCGATAGAGCTCTTTTGGGTGATAGCTTTGGCGTAATCAATAGTCTTTTTTCTGGGTTAGCATTCGCAGGAATTATTTATACAATTTTACTTCAAAGAAAAGAACTTGCATTGCAGAGACAAGAATTAAAAGATACACGTATAGAATTGAATCGTTCCGCAACTGCTCAAGAAAACTCTGAAAGACAGCAGAGACGACAATCTGCAAACCTAAAAACTACTGCAAAATTGAATGCTTTGAGTACTTTAGTTAGTTATTATTCAAATGTTGAGACAAAGACCAAAAATTCTGATGGTGCTAAATATAGACATGCGCAGAGCGAGCAAGAAATCTATATTCAAAGAATAAAAGAAATACTAAATCGAAAAGAAAGTTTTAATGATTAGACAAAAAGTAATTACTGTGAATATTTATACAGGTAATGCAACTGAAAATGCAGATAAAGCGCAGGAGGTTGAATTAAAAGAAATAAATAAATACCTTGACCAAGGTTATACTGTAATTGACAGATTTACAAGTCCGACCAATTCTGCTTACAACATAAATATCACTTTTGTTTTACAAAAAGAAACTGAATAAAAAAAGTTGTACATAACTACGTTTGTGATTTAGCGTGGTTATAATGCAAAAATTGAGGGTAAAACCCATACTTAAACTGGTTTCTTTAGCTAACGCTCGTTTATAAAGAATGCTTTACTTTTAATTTCAATCCTAGCAAAAAATTAATTCGTAAAACCAAAACCTAACCACTACCTTCGCGGCATGGTTTTAAGCAACTACACTAAAGAATTTCAATACAACCTAAAACTGGCATCACCAGTGATGTTAGGTATGCTTGGGCATACCTTTGTAAGCTTTGTAGATAATGTGATGGTTGGGCAATTGGGCTCGGCAGAGTTGGCAGCTGTGTCTTTGGGTAATAGCTTTATTTTTATTGCCATGTCTTTGGGTATTGGTTTTTCTACTGCTATTACACCTTTGGTTGCTGAGGCAGATACAGAGCAAAACTTCATTAAAGGGAAATCGGCTTTTAAGCATGGGTTTTTCTTGTGTACGGTTTTGGGTATCCTTCTGTTTTTATTAGAGTTACTTGCCAAACCGCTTATGTATGTTATGGATCAGCCAGAAGAAGTGGTAGAGCTCGCTATTCCGTATTTAGATTTGGTGGCTTTTTCTTTGGTACCGCTTATCGTGTTTCAGGCGTTTAAGCAGTTTAGCGATGGTATGTCCTTAACCAAATATCCAATGTATGCCACATTGGTAGCTAACATTCTAAACGTAGCCATTAACTATGTGCTTATTTTTGGGAAATTTGGGTTTCCGCAAATGGGTATTGTTGGTGCAGCCGTTGGCACTTTGGTGTCGCGTTTTGCGATGTTGTTTTTCTTATGGTGGTTGTTAGCCAAGCGTCACAGGTCTAGAGCGTATGTGACCAATATTAAATTCTTTAAACTCAGCAAACAACCTCTAAAAAAGCTCACCAACTTAGGTCTGCCTAGTGCGATGCAGATGTTTTTTGAGGTGGCTATTTTTACAGCAGCGATTTGGCTTAGTGGACTGTTGGGTAAAAATGCACAGGCTGCCAATCAGATTGCACTCAACTTATCATCCATGACCTTTATGGTGGCTATGGGACTGAGTGTTGCAGCTATGGTGCGTGTTGGTAATCAAAAAGGGTTAAAGGATTATAAAAACCTAAAACGCATTGCAGAATCTATCTTTTTTGTTGGGTTTATTTTTGCTGTCATTTTCGCGTTGCTGTTTGTGATTTTTCATAAAGCGTTACCAGAGTTGTATGTGAATTTAGACGATCCAGCCAATGCCATGGACACTGCTGAGGTGGTAAAAATCGCAGCGACTTTGTTATTGGCTTCGGCAGTATTTCAAATTAGTGATAGTTTGCAAGTTATTGCGCTTGGTGCACTTCGTGGTTTGCAAGACGTTAAGATTCCAACCATAATCACCTTTGTTTCGTATTGGGTGATTGGTTTTCCGATTAGTTACTATTTAGGCAAAGAAGAGGCTTATGGTAGTTTAGGTATTTGGCTAGGCTTATTAGCTGGCTTAAGTGCTGCGGCTTTGTTGCTCTTTATTCGTTTTCATTTTTTGACGAAGAAGTTGATTTCACAACAAGGTGAATAACTCGTATACGTCACTTCGAGTGATTCTGAGGCACGAAGAATTGTATCGAGAAGTCATAAGCTTAAATCACTAGAATTCACAAAGCAAAAAATAGTATGATGAACTCATTACTAAATTTGTATTTTTGTCTTTCAAATTTCAAACTAAACTAATGGAACTACCAAAATTCATCTTAGGAGATAACACAGATTATCCAGATGCTATATTCGTTATTCATACTGAATTTCCGAGATTTATCATCAATCTTGAAAATGATGAGGTAGAGTGGTTTGAGGAATTTGACCAACACGACCAAAAAGAACTCGAAACCGAAGCCGAAAATTATATAAGAGAAGCTACTGAATTCTACGATAGAGAAGTGGCACGTTACGACGAAGATTAATGCTAGACAAACTTTTAGACTTAGATACCGAACTTTTTGTATACCTCAATGGTCTTGGCTCACCAACTTGGGATGGTATGTGGTTGGCCATTACGCATGAGTTTACTTTTGCTCCACTTTACTCTATTTTACTTTTTTTAATTTACAGAAAATTAGGGTGGAAGGCCTTGTTGTTTATCATTGTGACCATTGCCTTAATGATTTTATTTACAGACCAAACTACTAATTTGGTAAAGCGTTCGGTATTGCGTTTTAGACCTTGTGCTTGTGATGAGATAAAGGACAGCATTCGTTTTATAGCAGAGCGTTGTAGTAGCAATCGTAGTTTTTTCTCTGGCCACGCATCTAATTCTATGGCAGCAGCAGTTTTTGGTGGTTTAGTCTTGCGACCTTACTTTAAAAACCTCATTTTTATTCTGTTGTTTTGGGCGTTTTTAGTGGCTTACAGTCGTATTTACGTTGGTGTGCACTTTCCGATAGATATTTTAGCAGGAATGACTTTTGGTGCTTTAGCTGGCTTTGGTTTTTATAAGCTTAACAAGTATATCTTAAAGCGATTTATTTCAGAGTAAGTTTGTATAACTGATTGACCAGTCGCTTATTATAGGCTCTGGAATCCTTGGAAGCACGATTAAGGTCATACGTGTTTATAAATTCCATTTTATATAATTTTGAAAGTACCTCAATCGTATCTGGCTGCTTGGTTCTGGTAAGTAAATGAAATGTTTTTTCAATAGGAATATGGTAGCCTTCGTCTGCTTTAATACTCGGTATTTTATCACCATAATTATAAATCATTTCAGGTGCTATATAATCTAAATGGTACAGATCAATTTTTATGTTCTGTAATTCTGAAATAGGTTTGTAATCGTCTTGAACATTCAAGTTTGCTAACGGTAAAGCGAAAAAACCTAAACTAAGCATCAAGGCAATACATAAATAGAACACGGTTTTGATGTTCTTTTTCTTCAAATATTGAAAGATGAAAACACCAATACTAATCAGCACAATGGAAGTTATGACATATCTAACGGCATAATCACTAAAAATGAAAGAGCCTATAAAGAATTCAGATATCCAAAACAGTATGCCAATCATTCCTATTAAACCAAAGTGAAAATACACAGGGAATGTTTCGCGTTTGTCTTTTAAGTTTTTGAATTCTCTGATTAAATATTCGATATAAAAACCAATATTAAAAGCTAACGGAATTAGCACTGGCATAAGGTAGCGCGATTTTTTTTCAGGAATTACAGATAATAATATCACAGCAATTATCGTCCAGAAGAAACTAAAACGATAGGCTTTTAGATTAGATACGCGCGACTTTAAATAAGGATATAACAGACTTATAAACGCAGGAATGGTCCACAATCCACTTTGCACAAAAAAGCTCCAGTAATAATAAAATGGTCTTACATTGTAGCTGCTCCAGTTCGATGTTTCTTTAGCAGCAATGGCAGCAAAAGTTTCAGGATCTGCAATACGTACATGCATGTACCACCAACCTCCAAGCACAATTCCGAATATCAATAAGCTAATAAGTTTTAAGAAGTGCAACAGATTGCCTTTTGGTTTTAATGCAATAGCGTAAGCAATAACGAAGGATAAGAACAGCACATATAATGATACAGGACCTTTAGACAATATTGAACCTGCAATAAACAGCACAAATAAAAGACTGTTGAGTATGCTTGTTTTTTGTTGCTTCAACATAATAAACAGCTGAAATAAAGCCATAAGCATAAAGCCGTGTGTGTAAATATCCCAAGGTGCTTCAATAGTAATGCCAATAACATAGAATGAACTTAATACTATAAACCCGTTGATAAGGCTATGCGATTTCGTCAGTTCTAATTTCTTCGATATTAAATATGTTGAAATACCAATGCTTGCTAAAAACAAAAGTGCAGGCCAACGCAGCGCTAATACAGATTTTATTCCGAAAATCATTCCGAAAAAAGCTGTAATCCAGGTTGGTAATGGTGGTTTTTCGTAGCGTGCTTCACCATTCATGGTAGTTAAAATCCAGTTGTCATCCGTAAGCATTTCTCTTGCCGAAATAAAATTTCGAGCTTCCATAATACTCACAGGAATCGCATCTATGGTAAAACCTAGCATTACCAATACAAAAAGTATAAGGCTTGCAATAGGATATTTTTCTATCAGCTTAATCATTGGTTTTTCTTATAAGATAAGCGTTTCTGGCATATATCATCATGCCGAAGAGATGACCAACAAACAACACAGGATCTTTTCTGATAATAGCATAGGTTAAGATTAAAGATGCGCCAATTAAACTCAATACCCAAAAACCCATTGGTAAAGAAGATTCTTTATGTCGTTCTGAATGAATCCATTGGTACACAAAACGCAAAGTGAAAATCACCTGAGCCACAATGCCTAAAACAAGCAACCACGTTGGTATGGCTTCGTTTTTAAATAGCAGTTCTATATCAATCTTGTTGTTGTTGTAATAAAAAATCACAATAAGAACAGGAACAATAAATAGCAATATTTGAACCAGCTTAGGGAACTTTTGCCATTGCCCTTGCAATTGTAAATTTCGGATATAGATAAAATACGTTAAACTCTGGCCAAGCATTATCGCAAAATCTAAACGCAAATACCCATAAATAAATAACAAGAATGATGCAACTAAGCTAAGGGTCCAAAACGTTGTTGGTGTAATAACTTTACGTTGTTTTTCGGATGTAACCCATTGAATGAGCAATCTGGACGAGAACAGTATCTGCGCAAAAAAACCTATGCTATAAATAATCCAGTCTTTCATTTGCTGGTTTTAGCAACATCGTAGTTAATGTACTTCTTTTTCATCCATAGGTATGCAAAACAATCCATTAAAGGACCAAGAAGACGATTCCAAAGTCCAAATTTTGCGGTACCAGCTATCCTAGGAAAATGACGCACAGGTATTTGAGTCACTCTACCATTTTGCAACATAATCATGGCTGGTAAAAAACGATGCAAACCTCTAAACATTGGGATGCGTTTGGCATAATCTGTTTTAATGATTTTTAGAGGGCAACCTGTATCATCCATGCCATCTTTGGTAAACGCACGTCTAATGCCATTAGCAATTTTAGAAGATATATTTTTAACGAAAGAATCTTTACGGTCTGCACGCACACCAGTTACAAGCTCATTGTCGTTAATATGCTCTAGTAGAACATTAAAATCCTCAGGCGAGGTTTGTAAGTCAGAATCTATATATCCAACAAGCGCTGTATCAGCATAATCAAAGCCAGCTTTTATGGCAGCACTTAAACCTTTGTTTTCTTGAAAAAGCACATAGTCAAAAGCATCATTACGATTGCAAATAGCTTCAATCATAGTTTGACTTTTGTCTTTAGAACCATCATTTACAAATAATACACATGTTGGCACTGAAGCAATCTTTAAATAATTTGAAAGCTCTGTTTCTACACGCTCAAGATTATCCTCTTCATTATAAACAGGCACTATGATGGTTAATTTGTAATTCATTTATTGATAGAATTTCTGACACAAAAGTATGCTTTTTTAGCATTACGGAGAAACCTTGATGTTTAAAGGTGAATTAAACTAACTCGAAAGATTAAGTAAATACTCAGCAGCAGCAAAAGGTGTTGTTTTTCCTTCTTCTACCAATTTGATTTGAGTTGGAAGCTCTTTTTTTATTTTTTCAGATTTATAGAAGTCAGATTTAAGACGTTCTTCAATGGTTTGAAGCAACCAGAACTTGTTTTGGTTATTTCTATTGTGTTCAAAATAATGATTGTTAGACGTAGTTTTCAAGTACTCTTGAATCAGATCCCAAACTTCAGAAATACCTTCTTGTTTTAGGGCACTGCAAAGCGATACTTTTGGAGACCAACCTGAATCTTTTTCAGGATACAAATGTAAGGCTCTATTAAATTCTACTTTAGCAGATTTAGCAGCTTTAAGGTTATCTCCATCTGCTTTATTAATAACAATAGCATCAGCCATTTCTATGATGCCTCGTTTTATGCCTTGTAGTTCATCACCAGCACCAGCAAGTTTTAATAGTAAAAAGAAATCGACCATACTGTGTACAGCGGTTTCACTTTGTCCTACACCAACAGTTTCTATTATAATAGTATCAAAGCCAGCAGCTTCACATAGGATAATGGTTTCACGGGTTTTTCTTGCGACACCACCAAGTGAGTCTCCAGAAGGTGAAGGTCTAATAAAAGCGTTTTTATCCTTTACCAAATCCTCCATTCGTGTCTTATCACCAAGAATACTGCCTTTACTCAAGCTGCTACTTGGGTCAACAGCAAGAACAGCAACCTTTCTACCAATACTTGTAAGATAACTGCCAAAAGCTTCAATAAACGTACTTTTACCAACACCAGGAACTCCTGTAATACCAATTCTTACAGAGTTGTTAGCATACGGCAAACAAGCTGTTATAATCTCGTGCGCTTTTTGAGTGTGCGCTTGATTTGTGCTTTCTACTAAGGTAATAGCTCTACTGAGGTCAGTAATGTTTCCAGCAGTAATACCCTTTACCAAATCCTCAACAGAGGGTTGTTTTTTGCGTTTAGCTTTTATAAATTTTGCAGAATGCGTACTAAGAATTTCAGGTGGTTCTATTCCATCTTGTTCGTGTAAGGCAGATTTATATGTGTCACCTTTTTTTGCCACTGTGTTTTAAGGTTAGTGTTTGTGTGGATAGATGTGCAAAGGGATTTCAATCAAGGTTTGATCCCATGCCATAGTAAGTTTTAGGTTACCTGTTTTATTGTCAAACGCAATAGTAAATTTCTCTACGATTTCATCAAGATCTTGTTTTTTAACTTCAATTTCTATGGCATCGTAGTTTGGATCCCACATAGGTTCCATTTTCTCATTAACTCCCCATTCATACTGCTTTGTATTAAACATCACTTTCCACGAATTTTCCATTGGTACGGTCCATAATGTGTATTTTCCCTCTTTTAGAAGTATACCATCAATCATCAAATCTTGGTTGGTTTCAAAGGTTGTAGCTTCGTTAGCACCTGTTCGCCAAACTTTATTATATGGAACAAGTGCACCAAAGATATCGCGCTCTCGTTTGGATGGTCTATTATATTCCACCTTTAAGTTTAAATCATTGAGGGTAATTTTTGCAGTATCCTTTGGACTTAGTCTAGGGGCAAAAATATTTTCAACAAAAACAGAATACAATAACAGACCTAAAGCTATTATTGATAGTACAATAAGAATGCGTTTTAGCATAGTGAAATTTTCTTAAGCAGTTTTTAGCTAATTTATATATGCCGAATATGATTCAGCGAGTTTCAAAAAATAAAGATAATTCAATTCCCTAAATTTATAGAACAGAACGCATAATTTTAAGCAAATCTTATAAAATCAATTTTTTTTTGAAATTTTTTGCAACACTTAAAAATATGTGTCGTCTTTAGAGTGAGTTAGTTTGAAATTAGTAATTGATTTCAACTAATTAATATCGATTATCGAGCGAACCAATCAAAAAAAACTAATTAGTCATTAATACGTTCCAGATTCATATTGTTGAAAAATGCAAACAGAATGACAGGCAAGCGCAAATGCAATTGTACAGACAATATTGCGATGGCATGCTTATCGTTGCACTTCGATTTGTAAAAGATACGATGGAAGCTGAAGATATTGTGCAAGAAGCCTTTATCAAAGCATTTTCAAGATTAGATCAGTACAGAGCCGAAGTAAGTTTTGGCGCGTGGTTAAAACGTATTGTGGTGAATAGATGTATTGATGTTTTAAAATCGAAAAAACAACGATTGATTGAATTGGAAGAGCATCATCTTAATGTGATTGATGCTAAAGATGAAAATGAGTGGTTGGTTGATGATGACATAACCATTGAAGATGTAAAAACAGCAATTGAAGAATTGCCCGAAAAATACAGGTATGTCGTCATGCTCTATTTAATTGAAGGTTACGACCACAGCGAAATCTCAGAAATACTAAATATCTCTGAAGTGGCATCGAGAACACAATTATCTAGAGGAAAACAAAAGTTACAAACCGTTTTAAAAAGAGAAAAAAATGGCACAAGATCTTAGAAATTTATTTGAAGAAGATAAGTTGGCACAGCGCGCAAAAATGTCTCAAGATCATGAAGCACGCTTTTTAGAGAAGTTGAATAAGGAACTGCCAATAGAGAAGAAATCTAGTGGGTTTAGCTTCTTAAACATTGCTGCGAGTGTAGTTATATTATTAGGGTTGAGTTTTGGAGCTTACACGTATTTTAATACTCCAATAGTAGAATCTGTTAAAGTTGTAGATACAGATTTAAAAACCTTGGGAGATGTATCGCCAGACTTAAAAAAGGTAGAGGATTATTATTTGGCAAGCATCAATTTAGAATTGTCTAAAGTAGAGTTAACACCACAAAACAAAGAATTGTTTGATGGTTACGTGCTCAGACTTCAAGAGTTAAATAAAGAATACGATAAACTATTGGAAGAACTTAATGAAAGCGGACCAAACTCAGTAACTCTAGATGCACTTATAGAAAACTTAAAGTTGAGATTAAATCTTGTAATGCGTCTTAAGGACAAGTTAGAGGAGTTTAATGACGATGCTTTTGAACAAGAACTCACATCGTAATCAAATCAAATATTCATAAATCAAAAAACGAACAGTTAAATCAAAAAAAATCATGAACACAATTAGAATTTTAGTATTGTGCTTGTTAACCACGTTTGGTTACGCACAAAAAAAGTTGAGCAAAATATCGCAGTCTATTAAGGTAGATAAAGATGTGGTGGTAGACTTAAATACAAGCTATGCAGAAATTGAAATCGATACTTGGAACAGAGATATCGTAGAGATTGAAGCCTATTTAGAAAGCGATAAACTCTCACAGGAAGAATTAGAGAAAGCTTTAGAAGCATGGAACTTAAAAGTAGACGGTTCTAATAATAAAGTAATGATCTCTTCGCATGGCGGACGTGCATTAGGTTTATATGGAGATGGAGACTACTCTGATATATTAAAAGACTTAGAATTTGAGTTAGCAGATTTACCAGAAATTCCAGAAGTTATAGTATTGCCAAAAATGCCTGAAATGGCAACCTTACCTAAGATGCCAAAACTACCAAAAATGCCTGAGTTTCCAGAGCTTCCTGAATTGCCAGAAGGTATAAAAACAATTAAGTTTGATTATGATAAATACCAAAAAGAAGGGGAGAAGTATCTAAGTGAATGGAGTAAACGCTACGAAAAAGAAGGTGGTGAAGAACTTCAAAAGCGTATGGAAGAATGGGCAAAGAAATTTGCAGAATCTGGTTACCAAGAAAAAATGGCTAAATGGGGAGAGGAATATGGTAAGCGTTTTGACGGAAAATGGGCCAAAGAAATGGAAAAATGGGGAGAGCAATTTGGTGAGAAGTATGCTGTAGAAATGGAGAAATGGGGAGAAGAGTTTGGTGAAAAATTTGGAAAGGAATGGGCCGAGAAAATGGAAGTTTGGGGAGAGCGCTTAGAGCGTCAGATGGAAAGACAAGCCGAGTTGATGGAAAGACAAGTAGAGCGTACAGAACGATTAAAAGAGCGCCATGCAAAACGTTCTGAAGAACTGGAAGCGCGTAGAGCTGAACTAGCTGAGCGCAGAAATGAAATGCGAAACAAAAGAGAAGCCGAGTTTGTGAGACGCGTAGAGTTTGGTAATAATAGCAACGTACGCAAGGTGATTAAAATTAAAATCCCTAAAAAAGCAAAATTAAAAACCAATATACGACATGGTGAGTTAAAAATCTCTTCGGTTATTTATAACCTACAAGGAGATATCTCTCACGCCTTTTTGGTAGCAGATAACATTGATGGAGGGGAAACCTCCATCAATGTATCTTACTCGCCAGTAGTAATAAATTCATGGAATTTAGGTACTTTGAATTTGAATTACGTGGATAAAGCACAGATTAAAAATGTAAATAATTTGGTGCTGAATGCTAAGTCTTCAAACATTAATATTGAAACCTTAACGGAAACAGGTATTATAGATGGAAGCTTTGGTGACCTTACGATTTCTAATCTTGCTGAGACGTTTAAGAACCTTAATTTAGTCTTAGAGAATAGTGATGCTTTTGTAAACTTACCTCAAAATGTGGATTATAGCATGTATTTTAAAGGTAATCGTTCTAAATTTAATAATAAAGCAACATCGCAAAAGACCATCAGAAATTATCCAGAAGGTCAAAGCTCTGACAGAAGCATTGTAGTTAATGCTAAGTTCAGCAATGTTATTATGAATTAACCCTTTAGTTAAAAACATTTTCTAAAGGGTATATTCAATTTTTCTTCCTGTTTTCCATTAAAATAGATTCTTATTTTTGTGGAAATTTTGTTTTTTATGGACCTATCTTCTTTTGAAGAATTTCTAAAATCGCTTCAAGCACACCCTTTAATTCATACTGAGGTTTCTAAAAATACTTATATACCACTTGATTTATCTATTCATAATAAAGAATTAGATAATGTTGATGTATCATCGTCTAAAGCCTTAGAAATTTACATTTGGAATCATTTAAAAACCAATAACGCTAAAGTGGCTTTTGGAGGTTATTTAGAACATCGAGGTATTTATAATAGAAGTGATTATTTTAATACTGCCAAACCAGAAGAAGAGCGCAATATTCATTTGGGATTAGATCTTTGGGTAGAAGCTGGTACAGCTGTCTATGCACCTTTAGATGGTAAAGTTCACAGTTTTAAGAATAACATTAATTATGGTGATTATGGGCCAACCATAATTTTAGAGCATAGTATAGAAAACAAAACATTTTTCACTTTATATGGTCATTTAAGCTTTGAATCTATCAATAATTTAGAGATTGGAATAGATGTAAAGCAAGGGCAACAAATAGCAACTCTAGGTACTGCTGACGTAAATGGAGATTATGCACCACATCTGCATTTTCAGATTATAAAGGATATTCAGAATTACAAAGGCGATTATCCAGGTGTGAGCAATCAACTCGATTTAGGCTTTTATAAAACCAATTGCCCAGACCCTAACTTGCTTTTAACGATTTAGCTTTTTCTGTCATTTTAAAATCTATTTAACAACAAAGCAAAGTATATTTTTCCACTAGATATTAAAACCCAATAAAATCAGATTTGTAATGCTGATGAATATGAATTACCATTGAGGTTAATAAATACCTTCAAACCAAGAACGGCAAAAATTCCGACTCAAGCCATATCGCTAATACCCAAGGCTTTTTTAAATTTTATTTTGTTCGATATTTTTAGTAATGAAAGGTTCGATAGGGTAGGGATTATCCTTGGCGTAATGCGTAACATTAAAGTAATCTAAAACCGTTCCCATATCTTTTTTTTGAGTTTCAGATAAATTCTTTTCCCAATGAGTTATTCTTTTTTCTTTAGACTTAGGACTATCATCTTTTGTAGTCTTACTGTTTTTAAAAAAATCTAGTTGAGATATATCATAATCATTATGCCATTGATCTAGAATGATGTTCATTATTTCATAAGGATTTAAAATTAAATTTTCATAATTTATAGTAATCCAGTCGCAATTATTACGTTTATTATTTAAAGTTCTTAAATTAGAAATACACCACATAGCAACCATAACTTGCTCAATAGATTTTAGAGATTTTAGAAACTCAGAATGTTCTATATAGTATTGGTTGTAAGGTGTTTCAGGGATGTTGAATTGCGTAAATTTATGTTGACTCCATCCTCCATGTCTTAATTGAGAAGAGACGACAGCAAAAGGATGTCTTATTAAATGTATAGGTTTATAATGAAAGTCATAATTTTTGGTTAACCAAGGAATCAATCCGCTACCTCTACATATATTGAATAATAAGCTACTTGATGTTAGGCATTGTTTAAAAGTTGAATGATATAAAACACCATCATTAAGAACCTTACCTTTAAAAAGAAGATTAAAACTATTTTTTGCACTTTCCCAAGTTTCATCCTCAGGTATATATTGTCGCCAATCAAAATTTAAAGCTTTAAAAGGACTAGATTTACGATTTAAATGTAAAGGTTCCCAAATAATAGGCTCATTAGTTATTTTTTGCACCATTTCTGTTAACCAAGTACTGCCTCCTCTGGGATCGGCAAATAAATAATGGTTATTTAAGGGAGAGTAGTTTTTGTTGTTGATTACTGATTTAGCAATATTGTTTTTTAACTTTTTTACTCTCCAGTGCTCTGTCAATGGTTTCATTGTTATGACTTTTAAAATTCTTAGATTATAAATCGTATTATTTCGATACCTGTTATTTTGGTGTAAAATAAGATTAATATTTAATCTTTTATAAATTCATCGAAATCATAAATAGCAAAAACTTTGTAGAACTTTTCTAATGTGGCATCAATGTCTTCCATGTTGTTTTGGTTAGAGAAAAACCAAATAATTTAGAACTGCAAAAGAAAAGTGTAACAATAAAATTTATTAAGTTTTTTGTGGATTTAAGATGATCTAAATAGCAGTGCTTTTTTATTAAAGCTAAGAACAAATCGTTTATCTGGCTTTCATTTTCTTTGGCGAAAGCATAAACTGCATACCTATTTTAAGCAATAAAAAAGGTAGAATTATTAATACCGAAGTCCATAAATTATCAGGAGAAAATGTCTCAGGAAAAGGCTTCACAATAAAAAACATAATGATACCTCCCAGTATTATCGAAATGTGCAACACCAACATGTTAGATGTAAATTGTCCAAAACTAGCTATTGTTTTGTCTTCGTTGAGATTAATGTAGATATGTTCAAATAGCACAAACAGTAAATTAACATTGAAAAACCAATTCTTAAAAAATAGAATTTCCATGTTGGTTAGTGTAATATCAGAGTTGTCCCAGTTGGCTATCATTCCGAAGAATACTATGATAAATACCAAATAGATGAACATAATAAACAGAGAGCCAAACATAAATTTAGAGCCTAATTGGTTGTCGCTATTACTCTTGTTGTGTCTGTAAAAAAGACTTCTAACAACTATTCTAATAAACTCATTCCACCAAAAAAAGTAAATGACATAAAACACTGTTGTTTGTCCATAACCAATAGATAAAGCAGTTAGTAATGTAAAAATTAAAAAATCCCATTCTCTGAGATGCTTTTTGGGTTGTGCTACAATGCTGGCTAGTATAGACATGTCTCTTTTGTAAGTTGAAAAGTAAAACTACAGACACTGTTTCTATTTTAAAATACGTAGTTCTGCGTATTTTATTAATTAGGCATATAGTAATTACCATCGTAGCTGCCAGAAATAACCTGTCCATCGTTTCTGGTGAAGCTAAATGTAAAAACAATATTGAATTGCGTAAAGTTAGTTACTGTTACTGAACCAGACTGTGCATACACATCTGATTGCGAATCATCATCAGAAAGTAAAACAGTGCCAGCTGTAAATTCACTATTCGTAATACTGCTGTTTATAGAAATATCATAGCTGTCAATCTCATTATAAGTGGTGTTCTGAATGGTGGCATCAACAATTTTAAAGTTAACATAGTTAATATCGCTCAAATCGTTGTTGCTTGTAATTTCAGAACTGGTTTTGTTAAAAAGACTAATACTGATGTCACTTGGATCATTGTTTGCGGTATTTTCATCTACAATGATTACTGAAATTAAATCATAAGTGTTTCCATTAAAAGTAAACTCGTTATTTGTTTCATCTGGAATTGAGCTCGTATCGTCCGAAGAACACGATGCAAATGCCATACATAGCACTAACGCAAGTGTGCGTAATAGATTTGGGTTCATAATAAATTAATTATAAGTAGGTTGTACTGTAAATATAGGATAAAAATTTAATACACTCAATGTCTAATACTCAGCTATTAGTTAGCAATAAAAAATGTAAACGGTAGCTTATAAGAAACATTTACAGTTTTGTCATCTTTAGTTGCTGGCGTGAGAGTAGGTAGTAAACCAACAACCTCAATAGCATGCTTGTTTAAAAGTTCTGGTCCACCTGTAGCTTCAATATTTACAGGTTTACCTTCAGTATCAATGATAAAAGTTATCATTATTTTAATCTTTCCGGTTTCATTTGTTTCAAGAGCTAAATCTGTATTAAACTTCCTCATAAAATGACGATTTATGAATTTATTGGTACAGTTCCGCTTCTTTTCACTGTCCCAGTTTTCTTTACATTCTGGTGCCAAAGGTGGATTTTCAGCATCCTGAAATTCTATAACAACAGCATCGTCAATAACTTTTGTTACAATTTCAGACTTAGAATAATCTACAGGTTCTACAGTAGGAATATCATCTTCTTCAGATTCTATCCATTCAGCTTCAGAAGGCTGGTCGTCACTAAGTTTTTTTACTTCTAAAGTCATCATGGGTAAAGCAAAGTAGATTTTATCATCTTGCTCTTGATATATAATGTTCATTAAATTAAAACCATTGGTTTTGGTGCCAATTTTAATGAGCTCATTTTCTATAATCCAGTTGGTTTTATCCAGAATGAAAAGTTCTTTAATTCTTTCATCAGCTTCACTACCAAAAGTAATCCTAAACACTTGGTTGCCTTTAAAATTGAATTTTGACCCTAAAAAAGCGTCTTCCATAAACTTAATAGCATCTTTTTGAGGAATCTCTTCTGCATTTTTGATGCTTACGTTTATAGTTTCCCATTCTCCCATTAATTCTGTGTTTTCAATGGTTTGGGCATTACAAACTGAATTGTATAATAGGCTAATAAGTATTAGGACTTTAAGTTTCATGAATGAGGTGTTTGTATTTGGCTTAGTCTTCAATAATGATTGGTTTTTTATCATTAGGCTCAAAAATATCATTAGATAATTCTTTAGATTCAATACTATTTGCTACGGTTATAGCTTTTAATAAAGGTATTAACTCAGTTTCGTTTCTAATGCTTATAGCACCAGATTCTTCAGCATATAAGTTCCAAAACCCATTTGTATAATCTTTATATAATTCAGAATTGAGTTTATATTTTGAACTAAAATAGTATGTTCCTTTGGACTCGGTTAAAAACCCATCTGGATCATCAGACTTATAGTGTATAGTAACAGATTCGCACTCTTCGCCGAGTACAGTTTTCTTAGCTTTTTTATTTCTTTTAAACTCAATAAGCGTCTCTTTTGCTGTACTAAGTTTTTCTTTTATGATGGTATCATTTTTTTCAAATTCTGTATAGCTATAACCTTCATCAAGTCTAACGATGACTTTCATCCAGCCAAGTTGACCAGTACCATAGTAGGTCATAGCATATCTGTCTTCTTTTACGTAAGCAGTCATCGATTTACCCATTTCGGTTTCAAAAGCCTCTTTAGGAATATTCTCGTTTAAGGATTCGTATGATATAGAGTATTCAACAACACCTTCAAAGTAATCTTGTGCATTGGCGCTAAACGTAAATGTGAAGATTAAAATTAAAACTAAAAAGAGCCTATTTGTCATTTAAGTATTGGTTTTTATATGAGGGTTAAAAATAGCAAAAGAAAGCTAACCAAATTTGGACTTTACTCACACTCAGCCTGAGTGATTTTATTTTTCCATTGAATCCAATACTCTTGTAAACCTTCTTTGGTAGTTTTAAGGTCACTGATGTCTAATTTTTGCCCATTCATTAAAGCTCCTTTTAGTTGTTCTTTTCTTTGTGAAAGGGCAGGAGTGTGATTCCAACCACCAACATGATCAAAAGAGGTGTAAGCATCACATTTTTTGGCAACCCTCACAAACGGAATTTTTAAATAATAAGTTACTGTACCAGAACCCATGCCTTTCGTAGTCATTTCTATTTTTGAAAAGTCCACTTTACTATACTTACCAGCTTTGTATAATGCTTTTAGTTGGTCGCCAACTTTGGCAGACATAGTATTAGAGAATTGATGTGCTACATCACTGCCATTTATAAATTCTTTACCTTGATATGTACCTTGGCAGTTGTTGTCTGTGCAGGTGATTGTGTTGTTCTTTTTTTGAGGATAAACGATGATAGGTTTTTGTTTTCTCGATTTAATGTAAATAGGAAGAGCTAAATAGGTCTTATCTGTTGTCAATGTTTCGATTGTAAAGCTAAGCTCTTTAATAGAGTCTGAAATAAAAACTATAAGTTCAGATTCATTATCTATTTGGCATTTAGAGATGTATGAGTTTGTAAATTTGAAATTTTCTTCCATTAAATTTGACCTCAAATCTTCAGCGCTTCTAATAATACTTATCTTTAATGAATCTTGAATTTTTCTCAATATATTCTCAGATTTTTCGTCTTTTGGCCAATGCATAATTTTGATTTTTTGCTCGATAGGTAATAAAAGACTATCAATTTTGTCATAATTACTTTTTTTAATCATATCCCATAAAACTTTGGAAGTTGATTCGCATTGGCTGTGTAATTGATAATTAAAAAAAAGGATGATTAACAAATGATAATATTTCATTTAAAAAAATAAAGACTTTTTATAAAATTAAAAAAATCCTGATGGTATACATCAGGATTATAGATTTAATTTTTGAATAAAGGTTTGAAAAAGTTTCTTTTAAATTAAATAGATTCGTCTATTCATTAATGTTTTTTCTAATCTTAATCTTAAACTCACCATTAATAAGTTCCTTAAATTCGGTTGGATCATTAAAACCATATAATTTACAATTAAAGGTCCCTTCAACAGAATATATACCATCTTCAATTTCTGTCGCAGATATTATATCAAAAGAAGCATTATTATTATCACCAAAGCGTGATGAATAATAATTTTCATTACTATCAAATTCTACAGGAAAAAAATCAAGAGCTACATTATTTAAAACAATGTTTTCAGGAAAACGAGCATAAGTGTATGTGTCAAGATTGAAAAAATTTTCCATAGAAATAGTCTCGTTTTCTGAATTACATAGCGATAATGGAATTTTAGAAAAATACATTTTTGCTTCATCTAGTTGCTCAGGATTTTCTTGAAAATCATAAAATGCAAAACCACAAGCAAATCTAGTTTGACAAGTACCTGTCTCTGGAGTATCAGGGTTTTCTTCATAATAAATTTGACTACCACCATAGTCAATACTATGCTCATAAGGGTTGTTGAGCTCAGGTGACTCGTATATGTTTTTTTCTAATAATAATTCTTCCCCATCTAACAGACCTTTGATATAATATTGTTCAATAGGTTGTTGACTTACTTCGCCGGAATCATCATTATTATCACTTGAATTACAACTATTAAGAATTATTAGAGTTAATATAGAAATAAAGATTACTCTACTAAGGTGTTTATAAATCATATATATTATTAAGATTTTTTGGTGCAAATTTCAATATAATGAAATTTTACCTCAAGTAATATTTATTTTTTAATCATTAACCAAAACCCATTCTCCTTTATCAATTAAAGGAATAGCTTGTTTGTATTTTACTTCTTTGCTTTCACCACTCATTACATTTTTAATAGTTACTTTATCGTTACGACCAATTTTTGGTTGCTCTCTAACAATAGTTTCTACCACTTGTTGCTGTTGGCGAGACGCTCCTTGTCCTGCAGCTCTGCTTTGTGCTGCACGCTCGTCCATATTAGGAATTTCTTCTTTCTGCGTTTCAAGCTTTTCTTGCTTACGTTGCTTTGCTTCCTGGATGGTGTTTGCAGTTTCCTGCGGAATTTCACCTTTAAATAAGAAAGAAATTACATCTTTATTCACCTGATCTATCATCGCTTTGAATAACTCAAAAGCTTCAAACTTATAAATCAATAACGGATCTTTCTGTTCGTGTACTGCTAACTGTACAGACTGCTTTAGCTCATCCATTTTACGTAAATGTGTTTTCCAAGCGTCATCTACAATGGCAAGTGTAATGTTCTTTTCAAAGTCGTTAATTAACTGCTTACCTTTTGTTTCGTAAGCTTTTTCTAAGTCTGTTACAACCTGTAAATTCTTAACACCATCTGTAAATGGCACAACGATACGCTTAAATCTGTCGCGTTGTGTGTTGTACACATTTTCAATTACAGGATAGGCTAAGTCAGCCGCACGTTGCATTTTTTCGCGATAGTGCTTAAAGGCTTCTTTGTAGATAACTCCAGCTATTTCCTGCTCACCCATTTAAGCAAATTCTGCTTCAGTAATTGGAGATGCCATTGAGAAGTAACGGATTAATTCAAACTCAAAGTTTTTGAAATCGTTAGCAGCTTTGTTGCTCATTGCAATACCTTCCGACGTATCAAAAATCATGTTCGCTAAATCTACACGAAGACGCTCACCATGTAAGGCATGACGACGACGTTTGTAAACCACTTCACGCTGAGCGTTCATAACATCATCATATTCTAATAAACGCTTACGAACACCAAAGTTGTTTTCTTCAACTTTTTTCTGAGCACGCTCAATAGACTTAGAAATCATAGAATGCTGAATCACTTCACCTTCTTTAAGTCCCATTCTATCCATCATCTTAGCGATACGCTCAGAACCGAATAAACGCATTAAGTTATCTTCTAGAGATACATAGAATTGCGAACTTCCTGGATCACCTTGACGACCAGCTCTACCACGTAACTGTCGGTCTACACGACGCGAATCGTGACGCTCTGTACCAACAATGGCTAAACCACCAGCTTCTTTAACTTCATTACTCAACTTAATATCTGTACCACGACCAGCCATGTTAGTAGCAATTGTTACCTGACCAGCATTACCAGCTTCGGCAACAATCTCTGCCTCACGTTTGTGTTGCTTCGCGTTAAGTACGTTATGTGGAATCTTACGAATACTCAACATTTTACCTAAAAGCTCAGAAATCTCTACGTTGGTTGTACCAATCAGCACTGGTCTTCCTGCGTTAGATAATTCTACAACTTCATCGATTACAGCGTTGTATTTTTCACGCTTAGTTTTATAAACTAAATCTTCTCTGTCGTCTCTGGCAATTGGTCTGTTGGTTGGAATTTCAACCACATCTAATTTGTAGATTTCCCAGAACTCGCCAGCTTCAGTAACCGCAGTACCTGTCATACCAGACAGCTTACGGTACATTCTAAAGTAATTTTGAAGTGTAACCGTTGCAAACGTTTGTGTAGCTGCTTCAATCTTTACATTTTCCTTAGCTTCAATCGCTTGGTGCAATCCGTCAGAATAACGACGACCATCCATAATACGACCAGTCTGCTCATCTACAATCATTACCTTGTTATCCATTACTACGTACTGTACGTCTTTCTCAAAAAGCGCATACGCTTTTAGTAATTGGTTAAGGGTGTGAATACGTTCAGATTTAATACCGAAGTCTCTGAATAATTCTTCTTTAAGAACCGCTTCTTCTTCAGATGAAAGACCTTTGTTTTCAATTTTAGCGATTTCGGTTCCCATTTCTGGCATTACGAAGAAATTAGGATCGTCTTTACCAGAAAGGTACTCAACACCTTTATCGGTTAATTCAACTTGATTGTTCTTCTCGTCGATAACATAATAAAGTTCTGCATCAATTTTGTGCATTTCTCTATTGTTATCTTGCATGTAGAAGTTTTCAGTTTTTTGAAGTAATTGTTTTACACCTTCTTCACTCAAAAACTTAATTAAGGCTTTATTTTTTGGAATACCTCTATACACACGTAATAGTTGGAAACCACCTTCTTTAGTGTCTCCAGACGCAATTAGTTTTTTAGCTTCTGCTAAGACTCCTACTAAGTATTTGCGTTGTACTTCTTCAATTTGTTGCACTTTTGGTTTAAGTACATCAAACTCATGTTCTTCTCCTTTTGGGATAGGACCAGAAATAATTAAAGGTGTACGAGCATCATCAATTAATACAGAATCGACCTCATCGACAATAGCGTAGTGATGTGGACGTTGTACTAAATCTTCTGGCGAATGTGCCATGTTATCACGTAAGTAATCGAAACCAAATTCGTTATTAGTACCATAAGTGATATCTGCATTATACGCTTTGCGACGTGCATCTGAGTTTGGTGTGTGGTAATCTATACAATCTACACTTAAGCCATGGAACTCAAAAATTGGAGCCATCCAAGCGCTATCACGTTTTGCTAGGTAATCGTTAACTGTAACAAGGTGAACACCTTTACCGGCTAAGGCATTTAAGTATACAGGAAGTGTAGCTACTAAGGTTTTACCTTCACCAGTTTGCATCTCTGCAATTTTTCCTTGGTGCATTGCAATACCACCAATTAACTGCACATCATAGTGAATCATATCCCAAGTGATAGGCTTACCAGCCGCATCCCAAGAGTTTGCCCAAATAGCTTGGTCACCATCTAAAGTAACGTAATCTTTGTCACCAGAAACTTCTCTGTCAAAAGCATTTGCAGTTACCGGAATTTCAGTATTGTGAACAAAACGCTTAGCAGTTTCCTTAACTACGGCAAAGGCTTCAGGTAAAATGTCGTTAAGAACATCTTCGGTAACTTCGTAGATATCGTCTTCTATTTTATCTGCCTCTTGGTAGATATCTTCACGCTCGTCTATATCTTCTGTTTGTTCAGCTTTAGCTAAAAGTTCGTTTTGTCTTTCTAGAAGTGGTTTACGTGCTTCAGCTATTTTTTCTTTGAACTCAGCTGTTTTTGCCCTTAACTCGTCATGAGATAAGGCTTCAAGTGCTTGTTCAAATGTTTTTATTTTGTCTACGATTGGTTTAATGGCACTAACGTCTTGTTTAGATTTGTCTCCTACAAATACCTTTAGTACTTTATCTAATATGCCCATTTTGTATGTTTTGCTTCAGATTGATTGATACTCAATCTGTGTATTAATTTCAGTAAAATTTAACGGCTAAACAGCCGCTACGGTCTTCTCGTTTAAGAGAATCCGAAAATAAAAAAAGTCTCTCAGTTAAGATAACGCAAGAGACTTTTTTTGAGATTTTATTATATGTTAATATTCATCCTCATTCCAGAGGTAATCTTCATCTGTTGGATAGTCTGGCCAAATTTCTTCGATAGAATCGTAAGAATCTCCTTCGTCTTCTATTGCTTGTAAATTTTCTACAACTTCTAGAGGTGCTCCTGTTCTAATCGCATAGTCTATAAGCTCATCTTTTGTTGCTGGCCAAGGTGCATCACTTAAATACGATGCTAATTCTAATGTCCAATACATTTGCGTTGTGGGTTTTAATTTTTTGCAAAAATAATTTTTTAGCTGAATTATTCAAGAAAAAAGTAAATTAATTATTCATTATTAAAAAGAACGTGTTGTTTTTAACTATTTCAGACTATTAATTTGCTGTTATAATCCTATTCTGAATAGATTGCCATGCTTTGCTCGCAATGGCATAAAATTTCTACGATTCTTTTTGAGGAATCCATTTTATTTCTTCAGCGTGTAACTCATGAGACAACTTCCGTGCCAACACAAAAAGGTAGTCAGAAAGGCGGTTAATGTACATTAGCGTTTCTGGTTGAAAAGGCTCTAAATCATTAAGATGCGAGGCTATTCGCTCAGCTCTGCGGCACACTGTACGTGCTATGTGACAGAATGACACGGTTTGGTGGCCACCAGGTAAAACAAAATGTGTCATTGGTGGTAAACTTGCTTCCATGGTGTCCATTTCTTTTTCCAAACGTTCTATATCCTCGTTTGATATTTTCGGAATTTTTAAGCGCTGCTCACCATTTTTTAGGGTGGCTTTTTCGGGATCGGTAGCTAAAATTGCACCAACAGTGAATAAACGATCCTGAATGTGCATTAGGGTATTTTTATATAGTTGGTCAATGTCTTGATCTCTGATGAGACCTATGTGTGAGTTAAGTTCGTCAATGGTGCCGTAACTTTCTATGCGAATATGATGTTTAGGAACACGTGTGCCACCAAATAGGGCAGTAGTGCCTTTATCTCCTGTTTTTGTATATACTTTCAAGGATTTGAAGTTTTAATGTTTGACTTTTCAAAGTTAAGGATTTAAGCTTGAAGTTTCTTGCTAAGTCGCGAAGATGTATAGGTATGTATGTCTTATGTTAGCAATAGTGTTTTTATTTTTTTAATTCGTAATCATTAATTATTTCAAATCCAAATAAGCCTCTATTTAAGTCGAATGCGATTGTTTTATATTGAGAGTAATTTTTATTGGGACTGTATTGTTCAGACAAATTAATGCCAATAGACTCTCCATCTTTATCTAGGTATACTTTTGGATTGTTTCTTCTAAAAAGCTTTCTTTTTCGTCCATTCCTTCCATTAGATTTATTATGTGTAATTTTTTGAATTATATATTCATGTTGATATATGTCATTACTTTTTCCAATATAATTGAGCCCAAGTATTGTTCCGTTTATGACATTCCCAAAAACTATTGACGTTCCAATAATTGTGAAAAAGCATATAAAGAACATATATAATTTAAGATTTGCACCTTCTATTTTTTTATAACTGTCAGAGTGTATTAATTTCATTTTATTAATAAAGTAAATTCCTGAAATTAAGCCGCATAACGTAATACTCCACCAAAAGATAGTGTCATTATATAAAGTTACATCAAGTAGTATATAGACTGTAAAATGGAATATTCCACCAATAATTACGAACAGTTTGTAATTCAGTGACTTTTTTTTGTTCTTTTTCTTGGATTTCTTTTTGGGCATTCGTTTCTTAAATTACAAACAACTTAGATTGCCACTATAAAGGCAAAGAGACTTTTTAATTATAAGTATCGCTCTCAATCATACCATCACGTAAACGAATAACGCGTTTGGCATGTGCGGCAATGTCTTCCTCGTGCGTTACCATGATTACCGTGTTGCCAGAAGCATGGATTTGATCAAACAATTCCATGATCTCCAAAGAAGTTTTGGAATCTAAGTTTCCTGTAGGCTCATCGGCTAAGATGATAGAAGGTTTATTTACCAAAGCTCTACCAACAGCAACACGTTGTCTTTGTCCACCAGATAGCTGATTAGGTTTGTGATCCATGCGGTCAGCCAAACCAACATCGGTTAAGACTTCAGAAGCTCTATCAATTCGTTCTTTTTTGGTAGCACCTGCATAGACCATTGGTAATGCAACATTATCTAAAGCTGTGGTTCTTGGTAATAGGTTAAAGGTTTGAAAAACGAAACCAATTTCGGTATTTCTAATGTCTGCCAACTCATCATCTGTCATTTGGCTCACGTCTTTACCATTAAGGTTGTAAGAGCCGGCTGTTGGTGTATCTAAGCATCCTAAAAGATTCATAAGCGTAGATTTACCAGAACCTGAAGGTCCCATAATGGCGACATATTCGCCACGTTTAATATCTAAATCTATACCTTTTAGAACGTGAACAGTTTCTTGTCCTAATTTAAAATCTCTTATAATACCTCTAATCTCAATGACGTTGTCGCTCATAAAAATAGCTGTTGGTTTCTTAAATCCTTTGCAATATAAAGAATTTAAAAATCTGTTTACCAATAAGACGTTAAAGTTGTGGGCTTGTTACAATCTAATTTTAAAATGTTCTTTGGCTTGTTCTTTTCTGAAGAATACAAAGCCCAAATGAAAACAATCTACAGTAACCGTAACAACCTTGTGAGACTTAATATATTCCCAAGCTTCGGTCATTTCTTTGGACCAATAGATATCGTCAAAAATGAAAATGGAGTCGTTATGTGCTTTAGGTAAAAGTGCTTCAAAATATTGAATTGTTGCTTCCTTATTGTGGTGACCATCAAAGTAAATGCAGTCAAAAGAATTTTCTCTTAAAGTTGGAATTACTGAAGCAAAATCTCCTTTTATAAACGAGACGTTTTCTATAAAGTTTGATTCTGTGAAATTTGAAGTGTTTTTACAGCCTTCAACTGTAATGATTTTAGAGTTTTTATTTGCCAATGCAAAAGCATAAGTTCCCACTCCGAGAGAAGTGCCTAGTTCTAAAACAGAACTTAATTTGAAATATTTAGCAACTCTATATAATAGTTTGGCTTCTTTTTTTGTACTACTAGACGTTGAGACCATTTGACTCACTTTTCTTTCTTCATTACCTAAAGTTTTTGAGCCTTCGCCTAAGTCGGTTATTTGTAGAGTTACTTTTGAAGCTTGGAGTAATTTTCTATAATTCTGAAGGTCTTTGTAAGCGTTGTACTTCTTCTTATCATATAAACATTTAGTTACAAAATTATATACAAATGGAGAGTGTACACCGTGTTGATTGGTGGCTTTGAAAAGGAATTTTATGTATTGTTTTATTTGATACATATTAAGAGATTGCTATGGTAGACAAAAAGTGTCTTCTTCGCAATGACATTAATTTTCTAATTTTTCGGCCAATTCAAACCAGCGTAGTTCTTTTTCTTCAATAGTATCTATAATAACTTGCAATTCTGCTGAAAGTTTATTGATGTCGTCTTGAGATAAATCTGGATTGTTAAACTTAGCTTCCATGGCCTTTTTGTCTAATTCCAACGAACGAATTTTAGATTCTAAATTCTTGTATTCTTTCTGTTCGTTATATGAAAGTTTAGTGGCTTCGTTTTGTTTAACAGCTTCAGCATTGTCTACCTTCTCTGTGCTTTCCACTTGCTTTGATTGGCTGCTGTCGTAAGCCCTAAAATCTGAATAATTTCCTGGGAAATCTTCAATAACGCCTTCGCCTCTAAAAACAAAAAGATGGTCTACAATTTTATCCATAAAGTAACGGTCGTGAGACACCACCAAAAGCACACCAGGAAAATCCATCAAGAAATCTTCAAGTACATTGAGTGTTACTATATCTAAATCATTGGTTGGCTCATCGAGAATTAAAACATTAGGATTCTGAATTAAAACTGTACACAAATACAATCGCTTTTGTTCACCACCGCTTAGTTTTTCAACAAAATCATATTGTTTTTTACGGTCAAAAAGAAAGCGTTCTAAAAGTTGTTGTGCACTTATTTGTCTGCCTTTTGCCAATGGAATATAATCACCATATTGACGGATAACATCAATAACCTTTTGTTCTGGTTTTACTGTGATGCCTCCTTGGGTGTAGTAACCGATTTTTACGGTTTCTCCAATAACGATTTTTCCACCATCAGCATTTAGACTACCAGTTAATAGATTTAAAAAGGTCGATTTTCCGGTTCCGTTCTTTCCAATGATACCAATACGTTCGCCTTTTTTAAAGGTATAATCAAAGCCATCTAAAATTTTCTTGTCTTTAAAAGCTTTAGAGACATTATGAAATTCAATGATTTTGCTACCAAGGCGTTCCATATTAATTTCAAGCTGAACTTGATGGTCTTTTCTACGTTGGTGCGCTTTCTTTTTTATTTCAAAGAAGTCGTCAATTCTGCTTTTAGATTTTGTGGTGCGCGCTTTTGGTTGTCGACGCATCCAGTCGAGTTCTTTTTTGTATAGTTGTTTGGCCTTGCCAACTTCGGTGGCTTCACTTTCTATACGAGCTTCTTTCTTTTCTAAGTAATAGGAATAGTTGCCTTTGTAAGTGTATAATTGCCCTAGGTCTAATTCTATAATCTCGTTACAAACACGCTCTAAAAAGTAACGATCATGAGTAACCATAAAAAGGGTTTGCTGGGTTTTTGCAAAGTAATCTTCTAGCCATTCTATCATTTCTAAATCGAGATGGTTGGTAGGCTCATCTAAAATTAAGATATCTGGTTTGCTCAATAAAGCTTGTGCCAATGCAAGACGTTTACGTTGGCCACCAGAAAGAATGCTCACTTTGAGACTCAAATCATCTAGCTTTAACTGAGACAAGATTTGCTGGTATTGGGTTTCAAATTCCCAAGCATTGTTTCTGTCCATAGCCTCAAAAGCCAATTGATAAGCTTCGGTGTCTTCGGGATTTTTAAGCGCTTTTTCGTAAGCTTCAATAACTTTTAAAATAGGTATATCTGAAGCAAAGATGGTTTCTTCAATGGTGAGTTTATTGTCTAAATCAGGTTCCTGATCTAAAAAAGCGAGACGAAGTCCTTTTCTAACGACAACCTGGCCTTCATCAGGTGTGTCTTTTCCTGATAAGATATTAAGAATGGATGTTTTTCCGCTTCCATTTTTAGCAACAAAAGCTATCTTTTGGTCTTTATGGATGCTAAATGATAAATCTTGGAATAGTACAAGCTCTCCATAAGACTTTGAAATATTTTCTACGTTGAGGTAATTCAAACTTTATAAAATTTTATGCAAAGAACGTAAATAAACCAAAAAGAAACCTAATAGTTTTGTTATTGGAGGTGATACATTATATTTGTCAGTAAACATCATATAATATCTATGAGAAGCATCAAGCTTTTGATTATTGCTCTTAGTTGCATTTTTATCTCGTCGTGTATTCCACATAAAGACACAATTTATCTTCAGAATAAAGGGAATGCAGTAAATGACACAATACCTTATAATTTGTCTGAAGTTCAGAAGCCATACCGTATTCAAATTGACGATATTCTGAATATTAGAATTAAAGTTTTGGATCAAAACAATACCCAGATTTTTAACCCAATTGGTGAGGCTAATTTAAATGCAGATAGTGCTGAGCGTGCCTATTTTGATGGTTTTACTGTAGATATTCATGGTAATATTAGGATTCCTAATCTTGGTATTTTAAATGTTTTAGGTTACACTGTGGAAGAGATTGAAAAATTGATAGAGCAAAAATTGCTCGATGAACAGTTTAAAGAAACTGCTAATATTTTTGTTACGGTTAAATTAGCTGGATTACGATATACCGCCACAGGTGAAATAGGTAATCCGGGCACTATAACACTTTTTAAAGAACGAGTTAACATATTTGAAGCAATAGCTAATGCTGGAGAAATACCATTAACAGGTAATAGAAAAGAGGTGATGATTATAAGGCAATATCCGCAAGGGCAAAAGATTCATAGTTTAGATTTAACAGATGTTAATGTTATGAAATCTCCATATTATTATATTCAGCCTAATGATATGATTTATGTTAAACCATTAAAACAAAAGTCAATAGGTACAGGAGAAACAGCTGTTTCTAGTATTTCTACAATAGCAACAATTGTATCGTTGGCAGCAACTACGGTTTTAATTTTTACTAGACTATAATATATGGATTATAAGGATTTTGAGGATATTGAATCATTAGAATCTCAGAGAGCAGGGTTTGATTTTAAAGGGTTTTTATTTAAAGCATTAAACCTATGGAAATTAGTTTTGCTCTGTATTGGTGTGGCTTTGATTGTTGCTTACTTCATCAATGTTAGAAAGCAAAACATCTACAGATTAGATTCCTTAATCACTGTAGAGAATGATCAAAACCCTTTTTTTACAGCCAATACTAGTATATCATTTAATTGGGGAGGTGTATCAGGTAAAGTGGGAAGTATTATCACGGCTATAAAAACCAGGACACACAATGAATTAGTGATTGACTCTTTAGAGTTTTATAAAGAGTATTTAAGGCAAGGTAAATACCATTTAATAGATATTTACAAAGAATGCCCTTTTGAGGTCGTTACCAGTAAATCAGCTCCACAAGTAATAAATAAAGCTTTAAAGATAAAAATTCTTGATAAAGAGAATTTTGAATTGTCTTATGAGTTTGAAAAGGAGAGTAGTGAAGTGCAGATATACAATACTAAAGAGAAAAAGTCCATAAACATAGAGCCTGGTTTGTTTAAAGAGGTATTTCAATTTGGTAAGCCAGTTCAATTACCTTTCTTTAATGGGGTTATATATTTAAAGGACGATTCAGCTTTAAATCCAGAGATAAATTATTATGTAAGATACTTAAATTTTGACAGCGTTGTAAATATTTACAGGAGTACAATTAACATAGAACCATCTTCTAAAGAAGCATCATCTGTTCTAAGACTATCATTGGTAGGAAAGAATAAATCAAAAATTGTAGATTTTTTGAATGCAACAACAGCTATTTTAAGTAAAACTGAATTGGAGCGTAAGAATCTTTATGCAACAAATACAATTAAATTTATTGATAGTAGTTTAGGAAATGTTGATGCAAAATTAAAGATTGTAACTGACGAAATGAATGATTTTCGTAAGAAGAATAAAGTTTTTGATGTTGAAGAAGAAATACTCCAAGTCTCAGATCAACTTAGAACATACGAGCAAGAACAATTACAAGAACAGTCTAAGCTCAATTATTTGAATACACTAGAAAACTATCTAAAAACAAGAACTGACTACACCCAAATAGCCGCCCCATCAACTGTAGGTATAACAGAATCAAATATTTTATCTAGCGCTAGTCGTATTATAGGGTTGTCTGTTGAAAGACGCAACTTAGAGTATAGCACTAAAGAAGGTTCAATTTTATTCGACGATTTAGATCGAAAAATAGATACAGAAAAGAATGTATTATTAGAGGCCATAAACTCTACAAGGAATACCATAAGTGTTCAGCTTAATACATTATCTAGAAAGATTGCAGGTTTAGAAGGAAAACTTATTGATCTTCCTGAAAATCAACAAGAATATTTAAAGATTCAGAGAAGTCTTGACATAAGCAGAGAGGCTTATGATGTTTATCAAGCAAAAAGAAGTGAGGCTGCAATTGTTAAAGCAGCAAATGTATCTGATATAACTGTGATAGATGAGGCTAAAGATATAGGGAACCCGCCAATAGGTCCAAAGAAATCTCTTAACTATATGCTAGCATTAATGATAGGTTTCTTTGCGCCTATGTTTATGATATTTGTCATTTATCTTTTAGATAGTACAGTTCATGGATCTGATGAAATAGAAAAGATGTCTAAGATTCCAATTCTCGGGCTTGTTGGAAAATACCGTTATAAAAACAATTTAATTGCTTATGAAAAGCCGAAATCTGCGGTAGCTGAATCTTTTAGGGCTATAAGATCTAGTCTGCAATTTATATTTAAGAATAATCCTTCAAATACCAGAGCAAATACATTAATGATTACGTCTTCTGTAAGTGGTGAGGGTAAAACATTTACATCTATAAACGTAGCTACAGTTTATGCGCTATCTGGTAAAAAAACTATTTTACTTGGGTTAGACTTACGTAAACCCAAAATCTTTGATGATTTTAATATTACAAATGAAAAAGGGATTGTTAATTATTTAATAGAGGATAGTGATTTAAATGAAATTGTAACCAATACACATATTGAAAATTTAGATTTAATTACCTCAGGTCCAATTCCTCCAAACCCTTCAGAATTGTTAATGGGAGATAGACTTAAAAAGATGATTAGTGATTTAAAAGACGAATATGATATAATTATTTTAGATACCCCTCCTCTCGGTTTGGTGACTGATGCTTTGGAACTAACACAATATGCAGACGCTACTATTTTTATGGTGAGACTAGACTATACCAAAAAAGGCATGCTTCAATTAGTTAATTCTAAATATAGAACAGGGGAATTAAAAAATATAAGTTTTGTTCTCAATTTCTATAAACATAAGAGTAATCATAATTACGGTTATGGCTATGGTTATGGTTACGGCTACGGTTATGGTGCTTATGGCAATGCTTATCATGAAAAGGATAATCAATCTTTTTTCAAGAAGGCTAAAAACTTCTTAAGACGATTATAACTCCTTTATATTTCTTAGATTTTGATTACAAAAAAACAACTCAGAACAAAACGAATATTTGATGTCCTCTTAGTTTTGTTGTTGTTACCTTTTTTAATTATTCCAATTATTGTCTTAGTATTCATAGCTTCTTTAGATACTAGAAAGTATGGTGTCTTTACACAAAAAAGAGTAGGTCAATACGGTAAGTTGTTTAATATTTACAAGATTAGAACTCTCAAAGAGGGTGTGCATCAACTAGGTCATATAGATAAAAGCGCCACATCATTTGGTAAAGTTTTAAGACGAACTAAATTAGATGAACTACCTCAATTATTTAATGTTATTAAAGGAGATATGAGTTTTGTTGGACCTAGACCAGATGTTCAGGGTTTTGCAGATAAATTAGAAGGGGATGACAGAATAGTGTTATTGGTTAAACCGGGTGTTACAGGTGAAGCTACATTAAAATACAAGGATGAAGAAAAGGTGTTAGAACGACAAAAAGATCCAGATCACTACAATAGAACGATTATTTGGGTAGATAAAGTGAAAATCAACAAAAACTATGTTGAGAATTATAGTTTTTATTTAGATTTGAAGCTCATTTTAAAATCTATTTTTAACAGATGACACATTCTGAAGATAAAATTGCAATCATAGGATTAGGTTATGTCGGTTTACCATTAGCTGTAGAATTTGCAAAGCAATTTTTTGTTGTTGGTTTTGATATTAATAAACAAAGAATCAATGAGTTAAATTCTGGTGTAGACAAAACATTAGAAGTTGATAATGATAACCTTAAATCTGTTTTAACTTCAGATCTAAGTGCCGATAAAGGTTTGTATATAACAGATAATTTAGAAGCCCTAGCAGTCGCTAATTACTATATTATTACTGTACCAACTCCAACAGACGAGTTAAAGCGTCCAGTATTTACACCACTTATAAAAGCAAGTGAAACCGTAGGTAAGGTTTTAAAGAATGATGATATTGTTGTTTACGAATCTACAGTATATCCTGGGGCAACAGAAGATATATGTATTCCGGTTTTAGAAAAAGTATCAGGTCTTAAGTTTAATAAAGATTTTTATGCAGGATATTCTCCAGAACGCATTAATCCTGGAGACAAAAAGCATACGGTAACTAAGATATTAAAAGTAACCTCTGGTTCAACCCCTGAGATTGCTGAAAAAGTAGATCGTCTTTATAAAAAAGTTATTACCGCAGGAACGCATCTAGCTCCTTCAATAAAAGTGGCTGAGGCTGCCAAAGTAATTGAAAATTCTCAGCGTGATATTAATATTGCTTTCGTTAATGAGTTATCGAAAATATTCAGACTTTTAGATATAGATACTAAAGCGGTTTTAGAGGCTGCTGGTACAAAATGGAACTTCTTGAAGTTTTCGCCTGGTTTAGTAGGTGGTCATTGTATTGGTGTAGATCCTTATTATTTAGCTCAAAAAGCTATAGAATCTGGTTATAATCCAGAAATTATTCTAGCAGGTCGTAAGATGAACGACAGTATGGGAAGCTATGTTGCCACCGAAACTGTTAAGATGATGATTAATAAAGGAGCAACTATTAAAGGCTCTAACGCATTGGTCTTAGGTATCACTTTTAAAGAAAATTGTCCAGATATTAGAAACTCTAGAGTTATTGATATTATTGAAGAATTGCAATCCTATCATGTTAATGTTGATGTTTACGATCCTTGGGCTTCAACAGAAGAAGTAAAGCACGAATACAATCTAGATTTAAAATCCTCTATGGATAATTTACAATCTAATTATGATGCTATTATTTTGGCAGTATCTCATAATGAATTTTTAGAATTATCTATTGATAATCTTAAATCTGATAACTGTGTAGTATTTGATGTTAAATCGTTATTACCAATCAATTCAGTAGATGCTCGTCTATAAATCTTAAACACCAACCTTATCATGTACTCAAATCAATATCATAACCAAGATTTATCACAATTAAGTTTTTTAGTTACAGGTGGAGCAGGCTTTATAGGCTCTAATATTGTAGAGTATTTGTTGAAGTATGGTGCTAAAAAAGTTAGAGTACTAGATGATTTTTCTAACGGTTATCGCGAAAATTTAACTGAGTTTATGGATAATCCTTCTTTTGAATTATTGGAAGGAGATATTAGAGATTTGGAAACCTGCAAAGAAGCAATGGAAGGTATAGATTATGTGACGCATCAGGCAGCTTTGGGTTCTGTGCCTCGTTCTATTAATGATCCTGCAACTTCAAATGAGGTAAATGTTTCAGGATTTTTAAATATGCTCATAGCTTTAAAAGAAAGTATGACCGTAAAGCGTATGATTTATGCTGCATCAAGTTCAACGTATGGCGATAGTAAATCCTTACCAAAAGTAGAAGATACTATCGGAAAGCCATTATCTCCTTATGCGGTAACAAAGTATGTAAACGAATTGTATGCAGATGTTTTTGGAAAAACTTATGGTACAGATGTTATAGGATTACGCTATTTTAATGTTTTTGGACCAAAGCAGAGCCCAAATGGCGCTTATGCTGCGGTAATTCCACTATTTATGCAAGCACTTAAAGATAATAATCCTTCTAAAATAAATGGTGATGGTGAGCAAACCAGAGATTTTACATTTGTGGATAATGCTGTACAGGCTAATATTAGAGGATTCTTTGCACCAAAAGAAGCTGCAAATGAAGTATTTAATGTTGCGTGTGGAGAACGTATTACAGTAAATTACCTTTGGGACTCACTTAAAGTTGCGGCAGGTTCTGAGTTAGATGCTGTCTATGGACCACCAAGGCAAGGAGATGTAAGAGATTCTTTGGCAGATATTTCTAAAGCAGAAAAGCTATTAGGCTACAAACCTCAATATACCGTAAGAGAAGGCTTAAAAATTACGTGGGATTATTTTAATTAAGAAATAACCTTCAAAATCTTTTTTTTTAGCTAAAAATTTATATTTTGGTCTATATTCAATTGACTTTTATATTCCCTAAGTATATGGTCTTTAATTATTTAGTTAATGACAAATATTTTAATAACGGGAGGAGCTGGGCAATTAGGAAGTTCTCTGGCAGCTAAATTGTCTTTAAGAAATGACGTAACGGTTGTTGTAATAGACAATTTATCTACAGGAAAGAGGTCAAAAGTTTTGCAAAATGACAACATAAAGTTCATTAGAGCAGACGTAAATGACTACAATGATATCATTTCAATCTTTGCAACATATAAATTTGAATATGTTTTTCATTATGCGGCAGTGGTAGGTGTAGAGCGTACGTTAAAAAAGCCTATCAATGTTTTAAATGATATAGATGGTATTAAAAATATACTTTCTTTATCAAAAAACTCAGGTGTAAAACGCGTCTTTTATTCAAGTTCCTCTGAGGTTTATGGAGAGCCTTTTGAAATTCCTCAAAACGAAAAAACTACACCCTTAAATTCAAGATTACCTTACGCTATTGTTAAAAATGTTGGAGAAGCTTTTTTTAAAGCCTACAAAAAAGAATACGATTTAGATTACACAATTTTCCGTTTTTTTAATACTTACGGACCTATGCAAAGCAATGATTTTGTAATTCCGAGATTTGTGCGTTTAGCTTTGAACAATCAACCAATTCCTATTTATGGAGACGGCAGTCAAACACGATCGTTTTGTTACATAGATGATAATGTAGATACCTGTATTAATGCATTGTATAATGATGCGTATGTTAACGATGTGCTAAATGTTGGTAACGAAAAGGAAATTAGTGTTTTAGAATTGGCTCAAAAAGTTATTAAGATTACAAATTCTTCATCTGAAATTATTTTTCTTCCTGCACTTAAAGAAGGAGATATGAACAGGAGATGCCCAGATATATCTAAGATGAAAAAGCTTCTGGGTCGAGATTTAATATCATTAGACGAAGGTATAGAAAAATTGAAATATTTTTATAATACCTATACAATAGAAAAAGCATGATATTATAACCAATTACCTGTATTTCATTTCTTATATTAGCGTGAAATAATACTTGAAGAAAATTTTGAAAACTGCCGAAGAAAGCTGGCTTTACACAATTTCATCTAAGAAGAAGTTAATTGATTTTAATTTCAAGGAGATATGGAGATATAGAGACTTATTGGTTTTGTTTGTAAAAAGAGATATAATAACAGTCTACAAGCAAACAGTTTTAGGGCCTCTTTGGTATCTTATCCAGCCATTATTTACCTCATTAATTTTTACTTTAATATTCAATAATCTTGCTAATATTCCTACAGGAAATGGAGTGCCAAATTTTTTGTTCAACTTAGCAGGTGTAACACTATGGAACTATTTTAAGGAATGTTTGGTAGGTACCAGTGATACTTTTAAAAAAAATGAAAACATATTTGGTAAGGTTTATTTTCCGCGTGTAATTATGCCTATGTCTGTGGTGTTTTCTAACTTACTAAAGTTTGGTATTCAGCTGTTAATATTTATAGCCTTCTATATATATTATATGTGGTTTTCACATAAAGATTACTCACTCACAGTACAGCCAAACATACTGATGTTTCCGGTATTAGTAATTTTTATGGCTTTGTTAGGACTTGGTTTCGGAATGATAATATCTTCTATGACAACAAAATACAGGGACTTGTCTTTTTTGGTTCAATTTGGTGTGCAGTTGTTAATGTATGGCTCAGCTGTAATGTATCCTATGTCATATTTCAAAATAAAACTACCAGACTATTATTGGTTGATAGAATGGAACCCAATTGCTGTTTTAGTTGAAGCTTTTAGGACAATAGTTTTGGGACTTGGTGATTTGGATTATAATAAATTGATTTATGCAGCTATAATAAGCATTGTTACCTTTTTGGTTGGATTGATTATTTTTAATAAAACAGAAAAAAGTTTTATAGATACTATCTAGGATGAGTTCAGAGATTATTTTAAGAGTAGAAAACGTTGGCAAGCAATACCGATTAGGGTTGGTTGGTACGGGTACTTTAAGTCATGATCTTAATAGATGGTGGAGTAAAATAAGAGGAAAGGAAGATCCTTATTTGAAAATAGGTGAAACCAATAAAAGATCTGAAAAAGGAGAAACGGATTATGTTTGGGCAATAAAAGACATAAATTTTGAAGTCAAACGAGGTGAAGTATTAGGCATAATAGGAAAAAATGGAGCAGGAAAATCCACATTGCTAAAAATACTTTCGAGAGTAACTTCACCTAGTACTGGAGAAATTAAAACCAAAGGAAGAATAGCTTCGTTATTAGAGGTGGGTACAGGGTTTCACCCAGAAATGACAGGTAGAGAAAATGTTTACCTTAATGGTGCTATTTTAGGGATGACCAAAAAAGAAATAAATTCTAAGATTGAAGAAATTATAGAGTTTTCGGGTTGTTTAAGATACATAGACACTCCTGTAAAACGTTACAGTAGTGGTATGAAAGTACGTTTAGCCTTTGCTGTAGCAGCTTTTTTAGAACCAGATATTTTGGTGGTAGATGAGGTTTTGGCTGTAGGTGATGCAGAATTCCAAAAAAAAGCCATAGGGAAAATGCAGGATATCTCTAATAGTGATGGTAGAACAGTGCTTTTTGTGAGCCATAATATGGAAGCAGTACAAAAATTATGTACCAGATGTATTGTATTAAAAGATGGAAATATATCATTTGTAGGTAATGTAGATCAGGCCGTTTATATGTATCTAAACCTTTTTTCTGAGGATAAATTAAAAAAGGGCGATTATCCAATAGTATTAAACGATATTAAGATTGAAAAATTTACTTTACTAAATGAAAATAATTTCGAGACTGAAAACCTAATCTCAGGTAATCACTATAGATTTATGCTTAGTGTTACTAATAGAAATGATTTTGAAATGCATTTAAATATAAGAATTCAAGTTTTTGATGAAAATGAAGGCTTATTATCAACATTGAATACATTTCACACTAATAGTACATTGAGAGTAGGTGAAGATGAAGTCGCAGAGTTTAATTGTATAATAGATAGACTACAACTTACCGAAGGACAGTATTTTGTAGGTATACAGATTATTGATTTGAATTCTAGAAATGAAATATATCATAACGATAAAATATTAAATATATCTGTTGTAAATGGTGATTACTTTGGTAGTGGTAAATTACCTAATAAGAAGAATCTAGGTAAGTTTTTGAGTAATTTTAAATGGGAGAATAAGATTAATGATATCGCATAAACATAAATGTATATTTATACATATACCGAAATGTGCAGGTACAAGTATATTCAAGTTTTTTCATCCAGAAGCCAAGATCAATTGGAAGATACCAAATTATGATATACTATATGGATGGTGTCCCGACAGAAAAATTCATCTTCAACATGCTACATCAAAGCAATTATTAGAGACAAATTTGATAACAGAAGAACACTGGGAAGAATACTATAAGTTTACTGTTGTTAGGAATCCTTGGGACAGGTCTTATTCCGATTATTTGTGGATATGTAAAGAAAGAAAAATAAGAGATTCTTTTGAAAATTATATGAATAGAACGGGTGACTTTATAGAGGTTTTTAATAATTCTGAAGTACCTGAATATAGAGGTGACCACTTATTAAGCCAAATTGATTTTTTTGACTTACATGGAAGTCTGAAGTTAGACAAAATATTAAGATTTGAATCCCTTAATGTTGAAATGAATGAGCTCCTATCTGAGATAGGAATAAATAAAAAATTCAATTCTTTTGAGAATGTTTCAGCAAAACGAAATTCTAAACATTATTCAAAGTTTTATGATAAAAAGAGTAGACTAATGGTAGATAAGACTTATAAAAAAGACATTGATTTGTTAGGTTATAGTTATTTAGATAAAAGAAATCTTCTAGATAAGATTTTTAATTCCTTGAGTTAATATTTCATAGAGATCCTGAACGAGATGGAGCATTTAATGAAACCTTTTAATATTTATACTGTTATTGTAACATACAATGGTATTAAATGGATAAAGGAATGTTTAGATTCTGTTGTAGAGCAAAGTAAAGTTGTTGTCGTAGACAATCTTTCTACAGATGCTACGGTTTCTTTTATAAAAGAGCATTACAAAGATGTGATTGTAATTGAGCAAAGTGTAAATCAAGGTTTTGGAAAAGGAAATAATATTGGTATTAAATATGCTCTTGATAACAATGCAGATTATATATTGTTGATTAATCAAGATGCAAAGCTCAAAGAAAATTCGTTAGAAAAATTTAAAAAACTGTCAGAACAAAATCCAGATTTTGGTATTATAAGTCCAATTCATTGTGATTGGTCTGGTAAATTTTTGGAGAGTTCTTTTTCAAAGTATGTCAATTATAAATTTAATAAAGATTTTTATTCTGATTTTGTTTTACAAAAGCCCAAGCAAAGCCTTTATCAAGTCCCTTTTATAGCAGCAGCATGTTGGTTTTTGCCAATGTCAACATTTAAAAAAGTAGGTGGTTTTGATCCTATTTTTTTTCATCTTGGAGAAGATGTAAACTTTGCGCAAAGGGTAATTTTTCATGGGTTAAAAATTGGTGTCTCTGCAGATTTGTTTGTTTCTCATGATACTAAGGATAGAGTTTATGAGCATATTGAAAGGTTTTCAGATGCATATTTTTATAGATTAAACTATCGAGAAAAAATTCTTTTTGCCGATATTAATTTTAAAAATTGGAAACGTAAATTAAAGCATAAAAAAAGCCAGGTTTTTAAAGACGCTTTATTCTTATTAATGCAGTTAAAGTTGAAAAAATTCTTTGGAGCTACTAAAGAATATCGTTTTTATAAAAATTTAGAGATTGAATGCTCTAAAAGTAGGGTTTTAAATAAGACTATAGGTTCTCACTATCTAAACTAATGATTTAATTGAAGCTTAAAGTTATACATATACTTGATGTTTTTCCTTCAAAATCTGAGACTTTTGTTATCAACCTTATATTAGAGTCCATAGAGAAAGGCTATTCCGCACAGATTTTAGCTAATAGAATTTTGAATTCTAAAGATTCTTCTCAAGAAAGTTTGCTATTGGAAAGTGGATTGTATAAAAATGCAGAAACATTCAATCCAAATATTCCGCAGAATAAATTAAAAAGAATCCTTTTGGCCATTAAAGTGTTATTATATAATATAAGATACATGCCAGTTTTTTTTAAGACCCTAAACACAAAACGTTATGGACTGAAGGCAAAGACTTTAAAAATGTGGTTTCAAGCTTCAATATTTCTAAAATATAGAGAAGCAGACATTTTTCATGCTCATTTTGGTAAAAATGGAAAATTATTATCTGAGATGAAAGATATTGGGGCGATAAAAGGGGATATAATCACTAGTTTTTATGGCTACGATACATTTTCAACAGATAATGATAGAACTTATTTTAAAAATTATTATAGGTCAACATTTGTAACATCCAATAATATAGTAACAAGTTCGAGCTATTTGTTTAATAACCTTATCTGTTTGGGTGTTCCCGAGCACAAAGTTTTAATCAATCCGGTTGGTGTTAATATAGATTTATTTAGGTATAGAAACAGGGTATACAGTAATAGATTACATATTATAACCATTGGGAGGCTTATTAGACTTAAAGGACAACATTTAGGTATTGACGTTATTAAAATTTTAAAGGACAGAGGCTATAATGTTCAATATACAATTATGGGTGATGGAGATGAGTACCATGCATTAATTGATAAAATAGAAAAGCTAGAACTAAAAGAAGAAATAACAATTCTTAAAGGTGGATCTCAAGAAAAGGTACTAGAAGAATTATATAAAAATCATCTTTTTTTAATGACTTCTGTAAAAGACGATTTAGGAAGAGAAGAGGGGCAAGGACTGGTTGTTGCTGAAGCACAGTCTACGGGAATCCCTATAGTATGTTTTAATTCTGGTGGTGTGCCAGAAACAGTTTTAAAAAACAAAACTGGTTTTGTTATCGAAGAAGGTAATATTAATGAAATGGCTAATGCTGTCGAGAAATTTATTTTAACTCCAGATTTAATAGTATCAATGGGGAAAGACGCAAGGTGTTTTGTAGAAGAAAATTTCAATAACAAAATCCAAAGTCAGAATATTTTAAGGTTATATAAATAAGTGGAAAAACATTTAGTCTCAATAATAATTCCAGCTTATAATAGGGCCTCATTAATAGGTGAGACCTTAGATAGTGTTTTAAAACAAACTTATAGTAATTGGGAATGCATTATTGTAGATGATGGCAGTACAGATAATACTGTCGAAGTTGTTAGAACATATGTTGCTAAGGATGAAAGATTTAAGTTGTATTTAAGACCTGTGTGCAGACCAAAAGGAGCAAATGCATGTAGGAATTATGGTTTCGAAAAATCTAAGGGAGAATACATTAATTGGTTTGATTGTGATGATATTCTTAAATCTGATTTTTTAGAAAAAAAAGTAGAGTTGTTTAGAAAGAGGAAAGGGATTGATGCAGTGTTTTCTTATGGAGCATATTTTAATGCTAACAATAACATTATAGATAGTTCTAAGCCCAAAAAAAAATATAGTGATATTTTTGATTATGTGTCTAATCAATTTCACTTATCAACTCCAGGTCCATTATGGCATCGAAATTTTTTGAGTAATAAAACCTTATTTGATGAAGAGAGACAAAAGATTCAAGATGTGGAGTTTCATTTTAGAATGTTTTTGCATCAATTCAGATTTGATTCTTATGAGCAAGATTATCTATTCCTCATAAGAAGAGGCTTTGATCGAATTTCTTCTAAAAAGACTTTGTCAACTAAAAAAATAGAAGATGTATTTACATATAATTATTTTACTTATGCTAGTAGTGATATAGTAAATACAAAGTATTTGGATAGGTATAAAAAAATAACGGCTTTAAATACTCTAAAAGCGTTTTACGAAATAATGGTTTATCAGAAATCAATAAGAAATAGATATAAAATATTCAAAAAATATAAGTCAGAAATTAAAAAAGTAACATCAGAAATGAAAAACGGATTTTCGGATTCTGTCAAAATAAATTTATTTTTAATTCTCAGTGTCACCATAAAAAAAGGTTTCTCATTACTTAATAAATGAAAGTAAACGTATTAATATCATATATTGGTTTGCCAAGTGATAAGATTGGTAGTTGGAATCTTATGTTTACTAGGTTACTAGTAGCTAAGCCAAATCTTTTTACTCATATTATTTGCCCTAAATCGAGTAATTATGAAGATGATGAAAAGTATTATTTTGTCAAACCACCAAAAATAAATTCGTATAAGTTCCAAAAAATTTTCAAGCATTACAGATATAGAAATTATTATAAACAACTAAAAAAAATCCTTAGTAGAGAAAGTGAAATTACAATCAATATTGTTGATAATATAAATATGCTTTTTACAATTCACCAATTATTGATAAAGGATAAGAATAGGGATAAGGTGAGGATTATTTATCATTTGCACGGTTTTGATATTGATATTCATAATAAGGTGGATTTCTATAATGCTGTAGATAGCCTATTAGTACTAACAAATACAAGCGCCATAATTCATAAAGAAAGATTAAGTGATTTTAATTTCTGCCAGATAAACCAGATATATAATGGTATAGATTCAGAAAAGTTTAAACCAGTACCACCTTGTGTTCAAAAAGAAATAAAAAAACGGTTAAATTTGGATGAAAACAGTATCTATTATTTATGGCTCTCACAAGATAGAGAAAAAAAGGGTCTGCATGTAATTATAAACGCATGGCGGGATTTTTCTAAAGACAAACCTAATATTAGATTATTGGTTATAGGTACCGATAAAGACAAGTACCAAGAAAGTCAGGTGTCTTTTTTAGGGAAAATTCCAAATAATGAGCTTCCAAAATACTATCAGATTGCTTCATTTTTTTTATTTTCGACACTATGTAATGAAGGTCATCCATTGGCGCTTACAGAGGCACTGATTTCAGGTTGTTATTGCTTGTCATCAAATATAGAGCCACTTCCAGAAATCTTGGATTATGGTAATTATGGGGTGTTAGTTGATAATCCTCAAAGTTCTATTTCTTGGATTGATCATTTAGAAAAAACATATCAGGATTATATAAACAATGGTCACAGATTCAAAATCCCGATATCAAAGTATAGTTTAAAGTCTTGGTTGAGTAATATGGAAAAGCTATTGCTAGAATAATAAAAAGATATCCTTTGGAAAAGACAATTGCAATAATCCCAGCAAGAGGTGGATCTAAAAGATTACCCAATAAGAATGTAAAAGTTCTTGGTAATTTACCACTATTAGCGCATTCTATAAACTATGCTAAAAATAACGCTCATATTATTGACGATATTTATGTATCTACTGACAATGAAGAAATAAAAAAAATAGCATTAAAATTTAAAGCCAAGGTTATTGATAGACCAGAAGAAATTAGTGGAGACCATGAACCAACTGTTTCCGTATTGATACACGCATTACAGCAATTGAAAGATGTAGATACTGTTATACTGTTACAACCCACTAACCCATTTAGACCTAAAAAACTTTTAAGCGAAGCATTTCATAAGTATAAAAAAAGTAATGCTGAAAGTTTATTTACCGTGAGTAGAGATTATAAAAAGCTGGGTAAAATAAATGAAGAAAAATTTGAGCCTTTTAATTATAAAGTAGGACAGAGGAGTCAAGATTTAGAGCCTTTGTATTATGAAAATGGTTTACTTTATATTACAAAAGCTTCATTAATAAGAAATAATGTAATTTTTAATGAACAATCCTACCCTTATATTGTAAATCATAGACTCGCCAATGTTGATATAGATACTGAAGAGGATTTTGATTACGCTCAATATTTATTCAAAAAATATAATAAAAATGATAATTACTAATCAGATAGCAAAAGACACGTATAAAAAGTTTTCTAAGGCATTAGGCGCAGATTATATAGCAAGTGAATTTGCCTTAATTACTATTTTACGTATAATAGATACTTTTAAAATTAATCAAATTTTAGAAATAGGTTTGGGCATAGGAAGTATTTCTGATACAGTGCTTAATTATGCTAGGGAAACAAATAAAAATATTAATTATACAGGAACAGAAGTCAATGAATTTTGTTTAAATCAATTGCCTTTAAATTTAAAAGATAATTATGGTAAGATTAAGCTATTAAACAATGTTTCTCAGATTGATAAAGAAACTAAATTTGATTTAATAATTGTAGACGGTTCAGATAATAGTTTAGAAAAAATAAAGTATAATGTTAAACCAAATAGCATAATATTTATAGAAGGTCTTAGAACTCAACAAGTAAAAGCATTAAAAAAGCTTTTTCCTAATTCAAAACATGTTGAGATTATAAGTAATTATAAATCACCAAGCTATGGAGTCTCTTCTCCAAGCAAATGGTCTGGTGGTGGTCAATTAATTTTTATAAATCCTACAGTAAGACAGTATGTGTTTTGGATAAAAAATAAAATAAGAACGTCGTTTATTTATAAAGTAGGCAGAAAATTAAAAAAGTAATGTACCCATTTATAGAAATATCAGGCAGAAAAATAGGGAGAGATTACCCACCACTGGTTATAGCTGAGATAGGTATCAATCATGAAGGCTCCCTTAAAGTCGCAAAGGAAATGGTAGATGCCGCACATAGAGCAGGAGTGGAAATGGTAAAGCATCAAACACATGTAGTAGAAGATGAAATGAGTAAAGCAGCCAAGTCTGTCATTCCAGGAAATGCAGATGTTTCAATATATGAAATTATGGAGCGTTGTGCTCTAAATGAACAAGATGAATTGGAACTTAAGAATTATGTTGAATCTAAAGGCATGATCTTTCTGTCTACACCTTTTTCTAGAGCTGCAGCAGAACGTTTAAACAAGTTTGATGTGCCAGCTTTCAAAATAGGTTCTGGTGAATGCAATAATTATCCACTATTAGAGCATATAGCTAAGTTCGGAAAACCTGTTATTTTAAGCACAGGGATGAATACCATAGAAAGTGTTACAAAAGCAATTAAGGTATTTAGAAAGTACAATACACCTGTAGCAATTTTACATACAACTAATTTGTATCCAACACCTTTTCATTTGGTACGTTATGGTGCTATGTTAGAGTTGCATGAGGCTTTTCCAGAACTTGTGTTTGGTTTAAGCGATCATACTCTGAATAATAATGCATGCCTTGGAGCAGTGGCATTAGGAGCTTCAATTTTAGAACGTCATTTCACAGATTACATGCAAAGAACAGGGCCTGATATTGTTTGTAGTATGGATGAGCAGGAATGTGTCAACCTAATTAAAGGAAGTGAAGAAATTTGGTCTATGCGTGGTGGAACAAAAGCACCTGCTAAAGAAGAAAAAGTAACAATAGACTTTGCCTTCGCAACAGTTTGTACTATAAGAAATATAAAAAAAGGAGAAATACTCTCAGAAGAAAACATTTGGGTAAAACGACCTGGGACAGGAAAAATTTTAGCAGAAAAATTTAATGATGTCCTAGGCAAAAGGGCAGTTAGAAATATTGAAGAAGGGGAACATATAGATTACAAGGATTTTAATTAAATGACTGTTTTAGAAAAAATAAAAATTATAGTAAAAACGCTTAAAGCAAGAGCTACAAATAAAATAGAAGCTCCAATATTCATTATAGGTACTGGTCGATGCGGAAGTGATTTAATGGTTGATGTCTTGGAGACAAATCCAGGAATTCAAATAGATAAAAACGAGCAGTATGATTGGTTTCTTCCAGCTCTATTTGGTGGTAAGGAAAGAAGTCCCATGCTAAGTGACTTAATTAATTATAGACTAACAGCTAAGGAGTCTTTAAAACAATGGACGGCTTATTATCGTTTCAAGCTAAAATTAATTATCGAAAATAAGATTAATGCGAACAATAAGGTTTTTATTTTAAAAAGTCCTGCAATCACTTTTTTGTTAGATGAAATTGATAAGATGTTTCCAGATGCAAAATACATCCATTTATATAGAAATGGATTCTCAGTTTCTAAATCCTGGTGTACAAAAGAATACCCTAGAGTAAAAGCTTATCAAGATGCATTTTCTGAAGAAGATTTTCTTTTTAAATGTGCAGAATATTATAACGATTCTATTATTGAAATTTCTAATTTCTTAACCAAAATTGGAAAAGACAGACAACATTCAATAAGCTATGAAGATTTTTGTGAGAATCCAAAAGGAGAGTTGAGTAAAATACTTCAATTTGTCAATGTAAATCAACAGTGTACTTTTGATTTGTCTAAAATTGTTAGCACAAACCATAAAGTAAATAATTTAAATCCTGATATTAAATTAAAACTGAATGGTATAATGAGCAAAAGTTTAACTGTTTTGGGTTATAAGTTATAAATGCGAAAAATTGTATTTCTTACTGGTACAAGAGCGGATTTTGGTAAAATAAAATCATTAATTCAGAGTGTAGAGTATCACTCTGGGTTTGAGCCGTTCATATTTGTAACTGGTATGCATTTGCTAAAGGAATACGGTTATACACTCATAGAGGTGGAGCGATGTGGGTTTGAAAATATATCAACTTTTCATAATCATACAGATGAAGCTACGATGGATTTGACATTAGCAAAAACAATAAATGGTTTTTCAGCCTATATTAAAGAGGTAAATCCAGATTTAATCGTTGTACATGGTGACAGAGTTGAAGCTTTAGCAGGTGCTATTGTAGGGAGCCTCAATAATATTTTGGTAGCTCACATAGAAGGAGGGGAGCTATCGGGAACTATTGATGAGTTGATTAGACATTCTGTATCTAAATTAAGCCATATTCACTATACCTCTAATGATGAGGCAAAACAGCGTTTAATACAAATGGGAGAGCTGGAGGAATCTATTTTTACAATTGGTTCTCCAGATGTAGATATTATGTTTTCTAATAACTTACCTAATATAGAAGAAGTAAAGTGTTATTACGAAATCGATTTTGAAAACTTCTCAGTAGTTATGCATCATCCTGTAACCACAGAAGTTGAAAAAACAGAAGAAGAGGCAAATCAATTAGTCGATGCACTAATTGAAAGCGATAAAAACTATGTGGTTATTTACCCAAATAATGATTTAGGTAGTAAGTTAATTTTAAAAGCTTATGAACGATTGATTGGTAATAGAAAATTTAAAATTTTTCCATCAATTCGTTTTGAATACTTTTTAACTCTTCTTAAAAATTCAGAATTTATAATCGGAAACAGCAGCGCAGGTGTAAGAGAAGCACCATATTATGGTATTCCTACAATTAATATAGGTAATAGGCAGTTAAATAGAGCATCATCCTCAAAAATTATTAATGTTTCATGTCATAAAAGAGACATATTAGAAGCTTTAGCAGAATTGCCGATTAAAACAAAAGAATTTACTAATAGTTTTGGTCAAGGTAATAGTTCTATTTTGTTTTTAAAGAGTTTAGAATCTGATGGTTTTTGGACAATAAATCATCAAAAACAATTTAAAGATGCTCTTTAATTCTTTAGATTTTCTATTTTTTATTCCTGTTGTTTTTTTTCTGTATTGGTTTGTGTTTAATAGAAATGTAAGACTACAGAACTTTTTTTTAGTCATTATAAGTTATATTTTTTATGGCTGGTGGGATTGGAGGTTTCTAGGTCTTATTGTATTAAGCTCGCTGGTAGATTTTTATATAGGCAGAAAGCTTTCTCGTTCTAGTAATCAAAAAAAAAGGAAGATCTATCTATACTTGAGTATTTTTATAAATCTAGGTATTCTAGGTTTTTTTAAATATTACAATTTTTTTATTGAAAATCTTACAGCCAGTTTAGATCTCATAGGTATACATTTAAACTCTATAACTTTAAACATCATTCTTCCAGTTGGTATAAGCTTTTATACGTTTCAGACTTTAAGCTATACAATAGATATTTACAGGAACAAAATGGAGCCATCTAAGGATATTATTTCTTTTTTTGCTTTTGTAAGCTTTTTTCCGCAATTGGTAGCAGGGCCAATAGAAAGAGCCACTAATCTATTACCTCAGTTTTATAAAGAAAGAGTTTTTGAATATAATAAAGCTGTTTCGGGAATGCGATTAATTCTTTGGGGTTTTTTTCAAAAAATCGTTATTGCAGATGGCTGTGCTTTGTATGTTAATGATATTTTTAGTAACTATAAAGATTACTCAAGTTTAACCTTGGTTTTTGGTTCTATTATGTTTGCTTTACAAATTTATGGTGATTTTGCAGGATATTCTAATATAGCCATTGGAGTGAGTCGTCTTTTTGGATTTGATTTAATGAAGAACTTTAACTATCCTTATTTTTCTAGAAATATAGCTGAGTTTTGGAGACGATGGCATATTTCACTTTCAACTTGGTTTAGAGATTATCTATATATCCCTCTAGGAGGTAGTAGGGGAAGTAGTTGGTCTAAAATTAGAAATGTAATAATAATATTTACTGTAAGCGGATATTGGCATGGAGCCAACTGGACTTTTATTGTATGGGGAATACTTAATGCGTTATTTTTTCTACCAATAATGTTAAGAGATAAAAATAAAAAGTTTGTAGGTGAACTATCGCCAGACCAGTTTTTTCCCTCATTAAAAACGCTCTTTCAAATACTATCAACTTTTTTTTTAACAACCTTAGCTTGGATTTTTTTTAGAGCTCAAAACCTTAATCATGCTTTTGGTTATCTTAGAAGAATAATCGTAAATGAAGATTATTTAACATTATCTTCGGACCGTACCGTGAATGTTGATGTTAAACCTCTAATATTTTGTATTGCTTTTTTCTTTCTAGTAGAGTGGTATAATAGGAATAGAGAATCAATAATAGGTGGTGTTTTACAATCTAAAAAGTACTTAAGGTATGGTATGTATTTTTTTATTCTTCTTACTATAATTTTAAGCATTAAAAACGAGGCCAACGGTTTCATATATTTTCAATTTTAAAAATGAAGCAGTTTATAGTTAAATGTTGCAAAGTTGGTTTTCTGTTTTATCTTCTTTTATGGTTGATTCAGATAGTCATAGATACAGGTCTTAGACAAAGTGAAGACGATACATATTATAATTGGAATAAGCTATATAATGGGGGAATTAATGCCGATATACTATTCTTGGGCTCATCTCGTACATTAAAGCATTATGATCCTCAAATTTTTGATGAAAAGTTGAATGTGTATTCATACAATTTAGGGTCTAATGGTTCTGCTTATGATATCCAAAAAATAAAAAGGAATGCTTATTTAAGAAATAATTCAAAACCAGAATTAATTGTACTAAATGTAGATATAGGTTCTCTAAGTAAAAGCTCAGAGATATATAATAAAAAGCAATTTTTACCATATTACTCTCTTAAAAATTATAAAGATATGAGCAATATAGATGCGAGTGTTTTTTATGAGTACCTGTTCCCAATGTCAAAGTATAGAGAGAATTTTGATTTAATAAGTCTTTCGGTAAAAAGTTTAATAGGTATTGAAGAAAAAAATCTTAATACTATAAAAGGTTTTAGTGGGAGTAATCAAAAATGGAATAATTCCTTTGAAAATAGGCTAAAAGAACTAAATGGTAAAAAGTTTGATTATTCAAAATTTAATTATAAGGAAAGGTTGAGTTTTTTTGAGACAGAAGTTTTGGATATTAACCAATCAAAAATACCTTTGCTATTAGTTTGGGCGCCAGAATATGTGGGTAGACAATACCTAGAAAGTGATATTTTAGATAAAACGATAAGAGATGTTAAAAATGTAGCTAATAAATATGATGGTGTAGAGTTTATAGACTTTACAAAAGATTCTATTTGTTATGATACATATTACTTTTATAATTCTTACCATTTAAATAAAATAGGTGCAACAAAATTTTCTAATATGGTATCAGATAGTATCAATAAATACTTTAAAAAAGTAAAAAAAAGTGACTGATAATTTTCAGAATAAGCATATCCTTTTTTTAGTTCCAGACGGAGTTGGAATAAAAAACTATCTATATTCAGGTATTATAAAGTATCTTAGAAGCAAGGCGAAAATAACAATATGGTCACCTTTACCTATCGAAGCTTTTGAAGATGTAAAGAAAATACATCAAATAGAGTTTGGATACAGACAGATTACATTTAAACCAGAAAGCAGTTTAACAAGACTTTATAGAGAAGCAACCACGTATGCACGATTAAAAAGAAATACAAAATTAAAGACAAATCCCACAATTTTAACTAATTGGAGAAAACCCGGTTATAGTATAAAGGCTAAATTACTTTATAAGTTTGCAGAATTATTGGGTAATTTTATTGGTGATGATTATTCTAAGATTTTGATGTATGAGGCTAAATCTCAAAAGCATATTTCTGCTGATATTATCAAGAAATATAAAAAGGATTTTGAAGAGTTAAAACCAACTTCTATCTTCATTACTCATCAGCGTGTGCCTGGTGTAATGCCAATTTGTATTGCAGCACACAAATTAGGCATTGAAACTACAACAGCAATTTTCTCATGGGACAATTTGCCAAAAGCAAGATTAGCCGTTAAAACAGATAATTACGTGGTATGGTCGCATTGGATGAAAGATGAGATGAAAGATTATTACCCAGAAATACCTACAGACAAGGTACTAAGGTTGGGAACTCCACAATTTGAATTTTATCTAGATAATGAAAGGATTTTATCTCGGGAGGACTTTGCAAAAAAATATAATTTAGATCCCAAAAGGCAGTGGATTTGTTTTAGTGGTGATGATATTATTACATCTCCATACGATCAACATTTTCTAAGAGATGTAGCAGAAACTTTAAATGCAGAAAAAGACACACTTCAAATTATTTTTAGAAGATGTCCAGTAGATTTTTCAGATAGGTATGATGAAGTTTTAAAAAAGTATAAAGATTTAATTGTAGCTATAGACCCATTATGGAATATTCAGTCAGAAACTGGATGGGTAGGGTACTTTCCTAAGTATGAGGATGTAAATATGCAAATTAATTTAGCATACCACTGTGAATTGGTAGTGAATTTAGGTTCTACTATGGCTTTAGACTTTGCAACATTTAATAAACCGTGTTTGTATCTTAATTACAACCCTTCTAATGATATGTCTTGGAGTACAGAAATAATTTATAATTTTCAACATTTTAGAAGTATGCAAGGATTAAATGCTGTAGGTTGGATAAAAAGTAAAGGTGAAATTAGACAACAGGTTTTAAATACCATAGATTCACCAGGAAATATAGCTCCAGATATCCAAAAATGGAAAGAGAAATTAGTATTGCATCCGTTAGATGAAAGTTCAAAACATATAGCTAAAGCCTTATTATAATGCATATATGCTTCATTACAAATGAGTACCCAAAAGAGGGTTTCCCACACGGTGGAGTGGGAACTTTTGTTCATACAATTAGTCATAAGCTAATAGAGTATGGACATCAAGTGTCTATCATAGGAATAAATGTTTATACAAAGAAAAATGAGTATGAGAATGAAAATGATATAGAGATTTATCGACTTAAGCCCAAAAAAATTAAAGGGTTAACCTGGTTGTTTAATAATAAATCGATTAACTCAAAATTGTCGCAAGTAAATGCTCTCAGACCTATAGATATTATAGAAACTGCAGAATTGGGAATGGCATTTATAAAAAAAATTCCAACGGTAAAGTATGTTATTAGATTACATGGTGGGCACCATTTTTTTGCTGAATCTGAGAACAGAAAAGTATCTTGGTGGAAAAGTTTTCAAGAGAAAAGATCATTTAAAAGAGCAGATGGGTTTATAGCTGTTTCTAAATATGTTAAAGCGCACACGGAAAAGTTTTTAAGTTATAATAACAAACCATTGGAAGTAATTAGATATCCTATTAATCTTAACCTTTTCAAACCGCGACCAGAAATTCAAATAAAAAAGAGTACGGTTTTATTTGCTGGAACTATTTGTGCCAAAAAAGGTATAGATCAACTAATAAGAGCAATTCCAAAAGTCATAGAATCTAATAAAGATATTCAGCTTAATATTTATGGAAGAGATTGGTTTTTTCCAAATGGAAAATCCTATATAGAATATATAAAAGAATCTATTTTTCCAGAAATAGGAAATGCTGTTAACAATATTCATTTTAAGGGCGCTGTCCCTTTAGATGTTTTGGCAAAAAACTATGCGGCTTCAGAAATTTGTGTGTTTCCATCTTTAATGGAGACTCAAGGATTGGTTGCGCCAGAAGCAATGGCAATGGAAAAATTGGTGGTTTTTTCAAACTGTGGTCCTGGACCAGAGACAATAGAACATAAAAAAACAGGTCTTTTGTGTGATCCTTATAACCCGAATGATATAGCAGAAAAAATCATTTGGGCCTTGAAACACAAAAATGAAACAAAAGAAATAGCTAAAGAAGGAAGAAAGTTTGTTGAAGAAATATTTAATATTGATACAATAACTAATACAAATATTAATTTTTATTATAAAATTAAAAATTAGATGAATATAATCCTTAATGGACCTGGGAGATCCGGTACAACATTGTTGAGTAAATTAATATGTTATCATAAGGATTTAGCATGGATTTCTGGTTGGGTAAATCGATATCCTCATATTTTGAAACTATCCTGTTTTAATGACCTATACAGAAAAGAATTAATAAATATTGATTTTTCTAAAACTAGTAAGATGCCAAAGCCATCTGAAGCTTATGGGTTTTGGAATCATTATATAAAAAGATTTGATGAATCATATCGCCTATCAGAAACCGAAATAATAAATACCAAAAACGCTATTAAAAAAATAGTAGCATTACAAGGTAAGCAACATTTTATTACAAAAATCACTGGTGATTTAAGGACGAATATATTTAATGATTTATTTGATGATTATACTATTATTTGGATAGAAAGAGACCCTAGAGTTGTAGTAAGTTCTTACATTAAACAACGTTGGTTTTACAAAAACGATCCCGAAGCATATGATAATTTAACGATGAACGAAAAAATTAAGTTTTATTCTAATTACTATCTTAAAAACTACAGAGGATCTAAAGACGCTAATGTTAAAGTGGTTTTTTATGAGGATATGTGCCAAGATCCAGTAATTTTTTTTGAGGATTTATTGAACTATTTAGGACTTGAGTTTACAAAATGGCATAAAGAAAAGATAAGTAATGTAGAAATAAACAAAGTAAATTGGTCATTTTATAAAAGCAGATATAATGAGGAGGAGATAAGTTTATTGAACGCTATGCTTGAAGAGCCATTAACAGAATATAATTATAATAGAGATTAGAATTGAAAAGAAATAAAACGCTTGCTATATTCACTCTTGTAGAGCATAAGGAATTAAATGGTCAGTATTATGGTTATGCACCTTATATAAGCGAAATGAATATGTGGTCGAGTCATTTTGATAATGTTATAGTGGTTGGACCATATACTGATAGTAAATCTATAGATGATATGGAATTAAGTTATAGTCATCAAAATCTTAAACTTATTAAAGTTCCATCTTTTAATATAAAATCCATTTATGCTTCTTTAAAATTATTAACTCAGTTGCCCTTCATGTTTGTAAAAATGTTTAAAACGATGAATAGGGCAGATCATCTGCATTTTAGATGTCCAAGTAATGTTTCTGCTGTAGCTGCTCTAGTTCAGGTTTTTTTTCCAAATAAGCCGAAGAGTACAAAATATGCGGGTAATTGGAATCCAAAAGATAATCAACCCATAGGTTATCGATTTCAGAAATGGTTATTGGCAAATAGATTTTTAACAAAAAACATGAAGGTTTTGGTATATGGTGACTACCCAGATCAATCCAAGTCAGTGGTTCCATTTATGTCGGCAACATACAGAGATGATGAGAAAATTCCATTTGTAAAGCGTGATTTTTCAGTCAAGCTAAAATTTGTTTTCATTGGTGCTATGGTTGTAGGTAAAAGACCGAAACTTACCGTGAAAATTATAGAAGCTATAAAGCATAAAGGCTGTGAGGTAGAATTGCACATGTTTGGTGACGGTGACTTAATTGATGACATAAAGTCTTATGTTAATAATCATCATTTAGAAAAGGATGTAATTATATACGGTAATAGAGACAAAAGTGAAGTTAAATCTTGTTTAAAAGACGCTCATTTTACTATTTTGCCTTCCAAAAGTGAAGGGTGGCCAAAAGCCATTGCTGAAGGTATGTTTTTTGGTGCAATACCTATTTCAACCAAAATTTCTTGCTTACCCTGGATTTTAGGCTACGGAAACCGAGGTATATTAATTTCAGAAGAGCTTGACGAAGCAGTTAGCCTAATATTAAATGAATTGGATAAGGGTGACGAATATCTCAATGATATGGCTAACAACGCTTTAATTTGGGCTCAAGAATACACCTTAGAAAGACTAAGTAAAGAAATAGAGACCATTGCTGTAGGTCAATGATTAATTCAATACAAATAATAGACTCGCTAGATGTTGGTGGCGCAGAAAGAGTGGCTGTTAATTACGCTAATGGATTACTAGGTTTTGTTAATAGTTCCCACATTTGTGTAACTCGTAAAGAAGGGCCTCTTAAATCAAGTATTGAAAAGCAGGTTGGATATGTTTTCTTAAATAAAAGATCTAGATTAGATATCAGTGCAATCTTAAAATTAAGAAAATATATCACATCAAAAAAAATCAATTTGATTCATGCACATTCATCATCTTTTTTTATTGCATTTCTAATAAAATTAACTTTACCTAGAATAAAAATTGTTTGGCATGATCACTATGGCAAGAGCGAATTTTTATCTAGCAGACCTAAGTTTTCATTAAAGATAGCATCTATATTTTTTGATCAAATTTTCAGTGTCAATCAAAAATTAAAACAGTGGTCAATAGATAATCTCTTTTGTAACAAAGTGGACTATATCAAGAATTTTCCGGTTCTTAAAAACTCAAACTCTGATACAACAAAAATATACGGAAATGAAGGTAAGAGGATTGTTTGCTTGGCAAATTTAAGAGAACAAAAGAATCATTTACAACTTCTAAATGCTTTTAAAATTGTAGTTGAGCATTACCCAGACTGGACTTTACATTGCGTTGGAAAGAATTTTGGAGATGATTATTCTAAAATTTTTTTTAAAAGAATTGATGCTTTAGAACTAAAAAACAATGTATTTTTTTATGATAGTAAGAAGGATATTTTGAATATTTTAAACCAAATGGATATAGCTGTTTTAGTTTCCAAATCAGAAGGCTTACCTTTGGCACTACTAGAGTATGGTCTAAGTAATTTGCCTGTTATATGCACAAATGTTGGTGATTGTGGGAAATTGATACCAAATATAACCTATGGTGTATTACTGGATGATGATAATGCAACATTAATTGCTAAGGAAATAATTGGGCTTATAGAAAACAAAGATTTTAGGCAAAAAATCTCAATAGCTTTTAATAAAAAAATTATTGAAGAGTATTCTGAAGAAAAAATACTGGTCGATATTTTAAATAAATATAATTTAATATTAAAATCATAATTAATTTGTTTTTATAAGGTGGATACGAGATATCTATTAAAAATTTTATTACACATAGGTATTGGGATAGTACTTTATTTTGGTGGTCCTTTTCCACGGATATTCTTTTTTTCAGTTATTTTATATTTTTTAGTACAAATTACTTTTTCAACAAATAGTAAAAAGTTTTTGACTGTCCTTAAGGCATGTGCCTATTTTGTCGGCTCAGAGGTTATTTTTAGAATGACAGGAGGAGGAGTGTTTTATGAATCCTCAAAATATTTTGTCATTCTATTTATTCTTTTTGGTGTTTTTTACAATGGTATCTCAAGTAAAGCTTATCCATATTTTATTTTCTTAATATTATTAATTCCTTCAATTATTGTAGCTTCAGCTAATATTGGATTTGATTCTAACCTAAGAACAAATGTTGCTTTTGTTTTAAGTGGTCCTGTCTGTCTTGGAATTAGTGCCCTTTATTGTTATGATAAAAAAATAACCAAAGAGCAAATATTAGAAGTTTTACTTTATTTGGCTTTGCCTGTAGTAACTTTAACTACTTACTTATTTTTATATACTCCTAGTATTAAGGATGTATTGAGTGGTACCCAATCAAATTTTGCTGCTTCTGGAGGTTTTGGGCCTAATCAGGTTTCTTCTACTCTAGGTTTGGGTATGTTTGTTTTCTGTGTAAATTTTTTTCTAAAATCAAGGTCATTATTTATAAAGATAGTTAACATAGTAGTATTTGGATTGATATCTTTTAGAGGAATAGTAACATTTAGTAGAGGAGGTGTATTAACAGCTATTTTAATGATTTTTGCGTTCTTATTATTTGTGTATTATAGGTCTAGCAAAAGACAGAAAGGAATAATTATAGGTTCATTTGTTTTATTGATTATAGCATCTTCAGTTATTTGGGTTGTTAGTTCCAATCAAACAGAAGGATTAATTGATAAACGTTACTCTAACCAAGATAAGTCAGGAAGAGAAAAAGATGATGTGTCAGCGGGTAGAGTAGATTTATTTATGGGAGAATTAAGTGGTTTTATAAATAATCCTTTTCTTGGGGTTGGGGCTAGTGGAATGAAAGAGGAAAGACTAGAAACACTAGGAAAAGTAGTTGCTACCCACAACGAGCTTAGTAGGCTTTTGTCAGAGCATGGTATATTGGGAATAATAATAATTGTTATATTGATTTTTAAGCCTTTAGATATGAGGGTTGCTAACAAAGGGAATTATTTTTTTTATGCTTTTTTAGTGTTTTGGTTTGCTACAATAAACCATTCTGCTATGAGAATTGCGGCACCAGGTTTTGTCTATGGTTTAGCACTTTTAAATCTAAAGAATGAAAAACGTCCTATACATAGGAAACGCTTTATCCCAAAAGGGTAAGACAAAATCTACCATAGATACTTTAGGAGCGCATCTGGGTGCAAACTATTCAGTAAAAATGGCTTCGGATAAATCTAATAAAATACTGCGCATTTTAGACATGATTTGGTTGGTGATTACTAATTCAACCAAAGCAGATGTCGTACTTATTGACACCTATAGTACGGTTAATTTTTATTATGCTTTTATAGTAAGCCAATTGTGTAGAGTTTTTAAAATTAAATATATAAACATACTTCATGGAGGTAATTTAGAAGCAAGGTTAAAAAACAATCCAAAACTTAGTGCTTTGATTTTTAAAAATGCATATAAACTTACAGCACCATCAAATTTTTTAAAATCTGTATTTGAAAATTATGGATATAAAAACATTGAGTATATCCCTAATACTATTGAAATTGAAGATTATGATTTTAAAGAAAGAAGTATTGAAAGTATAAATTTACTTTGGGTAAGATCATTTTCTAAAATCTATAATCCTCAATTGGCGGTTTTAGTTCTGGAAGAGTTGTTGCAAAAAGGCTATGATGCTAAACTAACAATGATAGGTCCTGAGGTTGATGGTGTATTAAGTGAAACAAAGAAATTGGCGGCAAACAAAAAACTAACAGTAAATTTTACAGGAAAATTGACAAAGCAAGAGTGGATTAAATTATCACAAAAATCTAATATTTTCATAAATACTACTAACTTTGATAATACACCTGTTAGTGTTATAGAAGCTATGGCTTTAGGATTACCTATAGTATCAACAAATGTAGGAGGAATCCCTTTTTTAATTAGCAATGGAGAAGATGGTCTTTTAGTTTCTCCAGATAGTATTGAAGAAATGGTTCATGCAATCCTAAAATTTAAAAACAATAATGATTTTAGATTAAAGACTATCAAAAAGGCCCGTAAAAAAGTGGAAAAATTCGATTGGAAAGAAGTAAGATTAAAATGGCAACAGCTTTTATCTTAATAAGAAGATGAAAATTAATTGATGTTATTATATTTACAGTAGCTAAACTAACCATGACACATAAAAAAGGTATTCATTTTGAAGTATCAGAACGAAAGATTCTTTTAAGAATCATGGATATAATCATGGTGTTTTTGGCCATTTATTTTTTAAATCTTTATCCAAAGTTTGAGTATATTCAATTTAATGAATCAAACTACGTAGCTCTTGCCTTATTAGCTGTTTATATTATAATTTTCGGAACTATTTTTGAACTCTATGATTTGCAGAAAGCCAGTAAGTTTGATTCTACTTTCAGAAATATTGTAATAACAACATCTACAGTTGTACTGTTCTACCTTTTAACACCTGTATTATCTCCTTATTTACCAGAGGAACGTATTCAGATTGTTTATTTCTATTTGGCGATAATTATATCCATTTTACTATGGAGATTATTTTATATTAATCTTATAGAATCTCCAAGGTTTTACAAACGTGTACTTTTAGTGGCAGAAATATCTAATATTGATGGTTTGGTAAAAGCACTTAATACATCAGACCCTAACTATAAAATTGTTGGTTTTATAAATAGTGAAACTTCTACACCAGACTCGGTAAAATTCAAAGGTTTAAAAGAGTTTCAACCTAAAGATTTCTTGAGTGTCATTGAAAAGGAAAGAATATCAGAAGTTTTAGTAGCTAGTTTCAATTCTGAGGCCATTATAGCTGAAGTTTATCACGATCTTATGATGTTGCTAGAACGAGGCTTTAAGATTAGGGAGTATACTCAGGTTTATGAAGAGCTATTACATAGAGTACCAATACAATTCGTTGGTAAAGATTTCTATAAATATTTCCCTTTTAGTAGAAGTAATGAGAATAAGCTTTATATATTTTTTCAAAGAACGTTCGATATTCTTTTAGCTATTATTGGCTTAACAGCAGGTGTTTTAATTTTACCGTTTATTTTAATAGGGAATATGTTAGGCAACAAAGGCCCATTATTATATACCCAAGAACGTATAGGAAGAAATGGAAAGCCATTTAAGATTATAAAACTGAGAACTATGATTGTTAATGCCGAAGAAGATGGTGTTAAGTGGGCAAAGAAGGATGATAAGCGAATTACCAAGTTTGGTAAGTTTTTGAGAAGATCTCGTTTAGATGAAATTCCACAATTTTTTAATGTTTTAAAAGGGGATATGAGTGTTATAGGACCAAGACCAGAACGACCATTTTTTGTTAACGAATTATCGCGAATAATTCCCTTTTATGAAACACGTCATATCATTAAACCTGGACTTACGGGTTGGGCTCAGGTTAAAACCAGGTATGGTTCTTCTGTTGATGATAGTCTTACCAAATTACAATACGATTTGTACTACATAAAACACAGGAGCGTGTTCTTAGATTTTAATATCACTATAAAGACTCTCAGTACAATTTTATATTACAGAGGTCAGTAAATCTCAGTTATTGAAATACCTCACCAAATAAACATATCGTATTGCTAATGCGATAAGAAGAGGAATTAAAGCAATTGCAAAAACTTGCACACCAATAATCCAGTGCAAAATCATAAGGCAGAGCATTATAATTAAAAACTTAAGGTAGCTTTTAACCCAATTTTTAACTTTACTTTTTAGTAACTGTCCTATTACTAAAATATTGAGAGGACAAGCCCACAGTAAATTATAATTCTGCCAAGTCGCTGTATGATCTGTACCAAACCATAAGAATAATAAAAGAATACCTATTACTCCGGTTAAAGAAAAGAGCGTAATGTCTAACCATTTTGAACGCTTACTGTTTTTATAATCTTTATAAGTAATAAATAGAATAACAACAGAAAGTAATCCAAAAATCATCAGTGGACATAAAAGAAAGTTAGATGATGAATTATTATCTTTCTTTGTGTAAAGTATGGTTGAAGACTTAACTAAATTGTCGTCTCCATTAATTTTAGAAACTTCAAAAAAGGAATGAATATATTTTGGTAAAAACATATACTCGTTAGCAGAAGCTTCTCTATCTACAACAGAGCCAAGAGCGATGTCAATACCTAAACTTCCCCAAGAATTTTTGTCAACGTGTTCATAGATAAGTGCTCTAAACGTCTTTTGTTCAAAATTATCCGGTTTTTCAAAACTTATAGAGTTGTTTGTAACTGTAGAAAGTACATCTCTAATTTTTGTAGCGCAATTATCATAGAAAAAATCGTAAAGATATTTTCTGTTTTCAGGCTTATAATTATTTTCTAAATAACTGAAAAGCTTCTGTTTTTGCTCAATAGAAAGATTTAAAACCTGTTCTTTAATCGTTCTGTTCTCTCTGGAATAATAATTGAAAATATCAGAAAAAAAATGCCTGCTTATAAGATAATTGAGTTTGCCTCTCGCAAATTTTAAGTAAAAGTTGGGTGCATCAAAATCATACTGACCGTAACCATAAACTATATCTATGCCTCTGGTTTCATCTTTTATTCTAAAGGCATTGTGTCCAAAAGAATCATTAAGAGATGTGCCTGGTCCAAAAGTTAAAACGGATGCTTCAGCATCATCAGATAGCTGAAATTGAAAAGCAAACGAAACAGTAACAAATAAGAAAGCTAAAAGCGATAGTTTTATTTTCATTGTGTTGGGTTAACTATCTAAAAATACTAAAATCTATTTTTAAAGAAAATACGTTAGAATATAGTGCAGCACTTTGGTCGCCAATATCTGTAAAAGCATAATCAATCTGAATGCCTTTGTATTTAAAACCAACTCCAAAATTCGGTTGAAATGTTAAGTTCTCTGAGTCGTCAATTTGTCTTTCATTCTGAAAATTACCAACGCCACCTCTAAGAAAAACTAAATCTGTATATCCAAATTCAAACCCTAGTGCAGGATTGATACTCGCAAACGACGTAGAAAAGATATCATTGTTTTCTTCAAATCGTACATTAAGATTTGCTGCTGCTAATAAGGAATAATCGTAGTTGAAAATCCACTTTTTAGACATACCAATTTCTAACTTGGGTATAGTAATTTCGGTAGTTTCAGGCAGTTCTTGGTTTTGCCCTTCAATGGCTCCACTAATTTGTTCAAACTTTTCTTCGTCAATAGACCAAGTGTTATAGGTAGTTGTAATATCTCTTGCCATAACTCCGAATTTCCAACCAGAATCATTTTCAAACTGAATACCAGCATCTAAACCAAATCCCCAAGACGAAGCAAAATCACCAATAATTCTTCGGATTATTTTAGCATTTACGCCAAAATTTAATCCATCTAAGGGTAATTTTCGTGCATATGAAAAGGTTAAGCCATAGTCAGCAGTAGAAAAGGTGCTAATTCTATCATAGTTAATATTGCCTTCATCATCAATTAATTGTGTGGTGTCTAAAATATCATCAACACCAAACCTTATAAGTGAAACACCTACAGCACTGCGATCATCTAAAGGCATACCATAACCAATGTAGTTGTAGTTGGCAATATTGGCAAAATAGCTAGAATGCATTAAAGCGAGTTGGTTGTCTTCAAGATTTACTAAACCTGCAGGATTCCAATATCCAGAGTTAACGTCGGCTGTTTGCGATACAACAGCATTACTCATGCCAAGGGCAGCAGCATCTACACCGATATTCATGAATTCGTTAGAATACTTTCTGGTAGATTGTGCCGAAACGATAGCGGTTATAAGTGTTAAGAGAATTACGATGTAATTTTTCAACAGCAAAATTTTTTTACAAAGATGCACAATTTTTCTATCTATTTAACTTTAAAAAGACCTTCTTATTGTTTTGTAAGAACCACAATTTGAAAAAAATAATAAGCTAAGCTCAAATACTTTTATATTTTTACAAAAATTATATACATGAGTTTTAAGCGACACATTCCTAATATAGTTACACTACTCAATTTATTTTCTGGTTGTATCGCTCTAATATTTGCAGTACACGGTAATTTTATTGTGGCTGCTTTTTTTGTGTTTTTAGGCATCTTTTTTGACTTTTTTGATGGTCTTTTAGCAAGAAAACTTAATGTGCAAAGCCCTTTAGGAATTCAGTTAGATTCTTTAGCCGATTTGGTAACAAGTGGTGTAGTGCCTGGTGTTATAATGTTTAAGCTAATATCTCTAACTATTAATAGTCCAGATTATGCTTCATATTCTGATAGTTGGAATTCTGTGTTTCATTGGCAAGGTTTTAAAATGTCTGTATTACCTTTAATTGGTTTGTTTATCCCTTTGGCTTCAGCATACAGACTGGCCAAGTTTAATTTAGATGAAGACCAACAAACCTATTTTAAAGGCTTACCTGTACCTGCAAACACCTTACTTATTTTATCATTACCACTCATTTTAGAATATCAGAATAATGATATAATGAATACCATCATTATCAATAAATGGTTTTTAATTGTACTGACACTCGCAAGTTGCTATCTCCTAAATTCTAATATAAAATTGTTTGCGTTAAAGTTTAAAGATTGGAGTTTTAAGAACAACGCAATGCGATATATCTTTTTAATTATAAGTTTGGTGATGCTAGTGGTACTGTACTTTGCAGCAATACCTGTCATAATTATTCTCTATATTATTTTGTCCTTAATTGATGAAAAGAACATAAACTAATAAATACAACATAATAAAAAATGGCCCAAGTTATTTTTACCCTTTTAATGCTAGTAATGCTTCAGGCTGTACTAGGATTTGATAATCTATTGTATATTTCATTAGAGTCTAAAAAAGCACCTGTTAGCGAGCAAAAACGAGTACGAAAAGTTGGTATATTAATAGCTATTGTATTAAGAATTGTGCTGTTGTTTGCATTGGTGTCTTTAATAAAATATTTTCAGGAGCCATTTTCATTTTTAACAGGTCATGTAGAAGACGTTATAGATTTTGCGTTTAATGGCCATAGTCTAATAGTTTTAGTTGGTGGAGGCTTTATTATTTACACGGCAATTAAAGAGATTTGGCATATGATTTCTACGCAAGATCTTACAGTAGATCAAATGGTGTCAGGTAAGGGTTCTAAATCAGCCAATGCTGTCGTAGTGAGTATAGTTATTATGAATTTGGTTTTCTCTTTTGATTCCATATTAGCAGCTATTGGTTTAACACGCGAAATTGAAAATTCAACAACAGCTTTTATTGTTATGGCTATAGCTATTATATTAAGTGGTCTGTTAATGTTAGTTTTTGCTAACAAGATCTCTTCGTTTTTATCTAAAAACAGAATGTATGAGGTATTAGGATTATTTATTTTATTTATCGTAGGTATTATGTTAGTTACAGAAGGCGGACATTTAGCACATCTTAAAATATTTGGAAATGAGATTGTTCCAATGAGCAAAACAACATTCTATTTTGTTATAGCTGTATTGGTAGTGGTAGATATTGTGCAAGGACGCTATCAGAAAAAATTAGTAAAACAAGAAATCACAAAAAAATGAAAAAACTAAAACTTAGACCGTTTCTCATCGTTTTTTTTGCGCTAATGGTGATTCAATTCGTAATTGTCTTTATAGACGTTCAGTTGACAAAAAGTAAAAGTGATTTAACCTCTATTACTAACCCAATCATCGCGATTTTCAGTTTGCCTATAAGTGGCATTCACAGAAGTTTGCCATTTTACGTTCACGAAAGTCTGTACATTAGAGCAGTGTATTGGGTTGTGAATTTATTTATACAATCTGCAGTAGTGTATTTAGTAATCTTAGGCTTGCAAAGAGTTAGAAGAAAACTTAAGAAATTGAAGTGAATTAAAATTCCAACTTCTTTTTACGTAGCTCAAAGTTTTGTCCGAGATAAACTTTGCGTACCATTTCGTCACTAGCAAGTTCTTCGGGTTTACCTGCTTTGAGAATGCCACCTTCAAACATTAAGTACGTTCTGTCTGTAATGGCTAGTGTTTCTTGTACGTTATGGTCTGTAATAAGGATACCAATATTCTTTTTGGTAAGTTTAGCAACAATACGTTGAATATCCTCTACAGCAACAGGATCCACACCTGCGAAAGGTTCATCTAACAATATAAAGTTTGGGTCAGTTGCTAGGGCGCGTGCAATTTCAGTTCTACGACGCTCACCACCCGAAAGTAAATCACCACGATTGGTTCTAATATGGCCAAGACCAAACTCTTCTATCAATGATTCCATTTTATCGTGCTGTTCCTTTTTACTCAATTTGGTAAGTTGTAACACGCTCAAAATATTGTCTTCAATACTCAACTTTCTAAAAACAGAAGCTTCTTGTGCTAAATATCCAATACCATTTTGTGCACGCTTGTACATTGGGTATTTAGTAATGTTGGTATTGTCTAGGTAGATATTTCCACCATTGGGCTTAATAATGCCAACAATCATATAAAATGAAGTCGTTTTACCAGCACCATTAGGCCCAAGTAGACCTACAATCTCACCTTGGTTGACTTCAAGAGAAACATCTTTTACAACTTTTCGTCCGCTGTAGGACTTCATTAAATTTTCCGCACGTAGTTTCATATACTTTCTAAGAACGCTAAAAATAATAAATTCATATAGAACCGATTATCTCAAGCCTATATTTATAAAAAGTTTAACCTTGGTTTTCAAGTGCTTCCCAATATTCATGGGCTCTTCTTAAATGCGGAATCACAATAGTACCACCAATTAGAGTAGCAATACCAAGGGCTTCGCTAACTTCGGCTTTTGTTAAGCCTTCATTATAAGACGATTCTAAATGATACTTCACACAATCATCACAACGCAATACTGTAGAAGCCACAAGCCCAAGCAATTCTTTTGTTTTTTTATCTAGAGCACCTTCAGCAAAAGCATTAGTATCTAAATTAAAAATACGCTTTACGATTTTATTGTTATCCGAAAGGATTTTATCGTTCATTTTAGAACGATAATCATTAAATTCTTTTACAATATCAGACATGTTTTCTTTTTCTTTTTCTTTTTTGGTTTCTAACTACAATAGCAGAAATATAAATACTTGCTTGGTATAATAGTAAAATAGGAATTGCCACAATAACCTGACTTGCAATATCTGGTGGTGTAATTATAGCAGATAATATCAATACAAGTACTAAAGCATACTTTCGGTATGTTCTTAAAAATTGAGGTGTTACCAAACCTACTTTAGTTAAAAAGTAAATGATGATTGGCAACTCAAACACAAAGCCAGATGCTAGTGAAGAGGACCTTACAATAGCAATCACTGAGCTAATATCAAACTCATTAGAAATCTGCTCACTAATCTGATAGTTTGCTAAAAAGTTGATAGATAATGGTGTTATAATATAATAACCGAACAGTACACCAAGGAAAAATAAAAATGAAGCAATGATGATAAACCCTCTAGAGTTTTTACGTTCGTTAGATTTTAAACCAGGACTAATAAAGCTCCATAATTGGTATAAAACATAAGGAAAGGCGACTATAAAACCAGCATAAATCGATGTCCAGATATGTGCAGAAAACTGCCCAGCAACAGTTCTGTTTTGAATAATAAACGGAAATTTATCAGCACAAAACGTCGTGTCTTCTATACCTAAAAATTGAGACATCTTGCATAAACCTTCATATGTTGGGAAACTCATATGTGTTGGCCCAAAAATGATAACATCAAAAATGAATTTTTTAAAGATAAAAGCAAGCGTTGCGGCAATAACAATTCCTAAAGTTGCTCTTATTAAGTGCCATCTTAAATCTTCAAGATGGTCTAGAAAAGACATCTCGTCTACACTCTTCTTCGCCATTATATAATGCCTTCTTTTATTAAATCGTGTAAGTGAACAACACCAGCATACTTACCATCATGCTCAACCAATAATTGAGAAATACCAAACTCTTCCATAAGTTCCTTAGCATCTACAGCCATGGCATCCTCATTAATGCGTCTAGGGTTGGTACTCATAATATCTTTAGCGGTAAGACAAGTAATATCATCACTTTTACTAAGCATACGACGCAAATCTCCATCTGTGATGATACCAACAATTTTATCATCTTCAATAACCGCAGTGACTCCAAGCATCTTTTCGGTAATTTCAACAATGACCTCTTTTAAGCTGGCATCTAAACGTACTTCTGGTTTTTGGTTTTGAGATGATAAATCATTCACTCTTAAATATAGACGTTTACCTAATGCTCCACCAGGATGATATTTGGCAAAATCCTTGCTAGAAAAGCCTCGCAATTCCAATAAACAAACTGCTAGAGCGTCTCCCAATACAAGCTGAGCTGTAGTACTTGTTGTTGGCGCTAAGTTATTAGGGCAAGCTTCTTGCTCAACGTAAGCGTTCAAAACATAATCAGATTGTTGTCCTAAAAACGAATCGGCATTGCCAGTTATAGCAATCATTTTATTTTTTGCATTCTTTATAAGAGGTACCAACACTTTAATTTCAGGAGTATTACCACTCTTAGAAATACAAATCACCACATCGTCTTTTAGAATTAGCCCTAAATCACCATGTATGGCATCTGCAGCATGCATAAAAACCGCAGGAGTACCGGTAGAATTTAGAGTAGCAACAATCTTGTTGGCAATGATGGCACTTTTACCAATACCAGTAATAATAACTCTTCCTTTAGAATTATAAATCAGCTCTACAGCATTAGCGAAATCATCTGTAAGTAATTCCGACAAATTTCCAATAGCTTTACTTTCTAACGCTATGGTGCTTTTAGCAGTATTTAAAATGGACGACACAGTGTTCAAAACTAATTTTTTAATGTGTTTTTTAGATATAAAGATTTTACTATCTTTAAGGTTATGCAAAAGTACGTGAATTTTTTCATTCAAATATTCCCAAATCGCTTAGAAAAAATTACAGGTACTAAACAAAGTAATTATAGATACAAAGCTAAGTTCTACATGTTATATTTGTAATAGAGTTTAGTTTTATTATAGAAGAAATAAATACGAAAAGGGATTAATGAGTATTGCAGAAATTGACTTACACTCCTCACTAAAAAAATACTTTGGTTTTTCTGGGTTTAAGGGTCTACAAGAAGAGGTTATTAAAAATGTAGTAAAGGGTAATAACACCTTTGTTATTATGCCAACAGGTGGCGGAAAATCGCTCTGTTATCAACTACCTGCTTTAATAAAAGACGGAACAGCAATTGTGGTCTCTCCACTTATTGCATTAATGAAAAACCAGGTAGATGCCATACGCGCAGTATCCGATAATGAAGGAGTCGCACACGTTTTAAATTCGTCGTTAAACAAAACCGAAGTAAAGCGTGTAAAGGATGATATCATTAATGGCATTACAAAGCTATTATACGTAGCACCAGAATCGTTAACTAAGGAAGAATACGTAGATTTTTTGAAGACTCAGAAAATCTCATTCATGGCAGTAGACGAAGCGCATTGTATTAGTGAATGGGGACACGATTTTAGACCAGAATACCGAAACTTAAGACAAATTATAAAGCGCATAGGAAACGATATTCCTATCATTGGGCTTACAGCAACAGCAACTCCAAAGGTGCAAGAGGATATTCTTAAAAGTTTGGGTATGACGGATGCTGTAACCTTTAAAGCATCGTTTAACAGGCCAAACTTATTTTACGAAGTACGCCCAAAAACAAAGAATGTAGATGCAGATATCATTCGTTTCATTAAGCAAAATGAAGGCAAATCTGGTATTGTTTATTGTTTAAGTAGAAAGCGTGTAGAAGAGTTAGCACAGGTGCTTCAGGTTAACGGCATTAAAGCTGTTCCATACCATGCAGGATTAGATGCCAAAACCAGAGTAAAACATCAGGATATGTTCTTAATGGAAGATACCGATGTGGTTGTAGCAACCATTGCCTTTGGTATGGGAATAGACAAACCAGATGTGCGTTTTGTAATTCATCACGATATTCCAAAGAGTATAGAAAGCTACTATCAAGAAACAGGTAGAGCAGGTCGAGATGGTGGTGAAGGCCATTGTTTAGCGTACTATGCCTACAAGGACATAGAAAAACTAGAGAAGTTTATGTCTGGCAAACCTGTGGCAGAACAAGAAATTGGCCATGCCTTGTTACAAGAAGTTGTAGCCTTTGCAGAAACATCCATGTCTAGACGAAAGTTCATCCTTCATTATTTTGGTGAAGAGTTTGACAATGAAACTGGCGAAGGTGGAGATATGGACGACAACGTTCGTAATCCTAAAAAACAGGTAGAAGCTCAAGATGAGGTAAAAATACTTTTAGATACCGTAGATAAAACCAACGAAAAGTACAAAGCAAAAGACCTTGTACAGGTTATTATAGGAAAATCTAATGCCTTAATCTCATCTCACAAAACAGATAGCCAACCATTTTTTGGTATAGGCAAAGGCAAAGAAGACCGTTTTTGGATGGCACTAATACGTCAGGTAATTGTAGCAGGACTTTTAAAGAAAGATATTGAGACTTATGGTGTGCTGCGATTAAGCAAAACAGGTAAGGACTTCTTAAAGAATCCGCAATCGTTTATGATGGCAGAAGACCATGTGTACGATGATGAGTCTAGCGACAATATTGTTACAAACGCTAAAGGAGGTGGAGCAGTAGCAGACGAGCAGCTAATGACCATGCTAAAGGATTTGCGCAAGCGCAATGCTAAGAAGTTAGGAGTACCACCATTTGTTATTTTCCAAGACCCTTCCTTAGAGGATATGGCATTAAAATATCCAATAAATATAGAAGAATTGTCTAATGTGCATGGAGTAGGAGAAAGCAAAGCCAAAAAGTACGGTAAAGATTTTGTAAACCTTATAGCAGACTATGTAGAAGAAAACGATATTACCAGACCAGACGATATGGTCGTAAAATCTACAGGCTCTAACTCTGCGCTCAAACTTTATATTATACAAAATGTAGATAGAAAGCTACCATTAGACGATATCGCTTCTGCAAAAGGTATGGAAATGCCAGAGTTTATTGGCGAAATGGAATCTATTGTCTACTCTGGTACCAAGCTGAATATAGATTATTGGATCGATGAAATCCTAGATGAAGACCAGCAAGAGGAAATCCACGATTACTTTATGGACTCTCAAAGCGATAAAATCTCTGATGCTATAGAAGAATTTGATGGCGACTATGACGATGAAGAATTACGTCTTTACCGCATTAAGTTTATTAGCGAAGTAGCGAATTAAACATATCATTTTGTAAAAGAATATAATTCCTCTTATCCTTAAAATATGTGTGATAAGGGGAATTTTTATAATCATATAGCTAGTAGTATAACATTAAACCAAAGAATAACGTGAAAAGAATGAATACCTACATAATCTTTGGAATTTTAGCATTAATCGGAATATTCGCTTTGGTTAGTTGGAATTCAAAACGGAATTCAAACACATACGAAATCGCAGAAAATAAGTCTGAATTACTGAATCGTGAAATCCGACAAAAACAACGAGGTTTAAAACTTACTGTCTCTTATGATTATGGAGAAATCACAAAAACTATATCTGAAAAAGCAACTGCGGAAATAATAAAAAGCACAATGGAATCAACAAATTGGAATGAATTTCACATTGTGGAACTGGAAGATGAAAATGGAAATGGATACAAAGCATTGCACGTAAGCGGAAGTTTAGGCGATGATGGATTAGCGTCTGGATTTGTAACAGACGATGACCATATTTTACTAGTTAAACCATTAGAAACAGTTGAACAAATGACTGAAATTCTTCTCGACTTTTTGAAAGGAGAAGAAATTTGGCGGAATAAATATGAATATAAATAACGTGCCACAACAACGTGTATAATTCATTACGGCGGATTCGACTACGCCCGAATCCATTCGGAATTGCTAACGTTTGTGTTAAACTGAAAATTAACGCATATTAACCCGTAACTGACGGTTATACGAACCGTTGTAGCACATTAGAGAACACATATGAAATTGAATAAAACGTTATTAATTATTGCAATTGTTTTTTTAATAATCAATCTATTCTTATTTAAAAACTCTGAAACTCTGAACGGAGGAAGAGCAATGATTTACATAATTATTTTTCCTTTATTCTGGGTTGCGACTCTAATTACTGTTGGAATATTAGCTTTTAAAAATCGTAAAGAATGGTTCAGTAAAGAAATGAAAATTTCGACTATCGCTTTTTTGATTTTATGTACACCTTTATCAATTTGGGGATTTTCTGCTTTAACAAGACCTGAAATGCAATTAATGGAAACTAGTTATAATCCGAGAAATGGAATTACGATAAAAACCGAAACGTGGAATTATAACTCTGGACAAACAGCAGTCACAAAATTTTGGAAAATTGATACTGAAAATTGGACAAGTACTACTGAAAATTATTTCAAGAAAGATTCTGTTTGGGTTTATTTAGATAAAAAAGGAGATACTTTGAGAATTGAAAAATATAAAAATGACCAACTCGTTGAAAGGACAGAATATAAAAAATAACGTGCTACAGCAATGTATAACAGCAATTACGGCGGATTCGACTACGTCAGAATCCACTCGGAATTGCTAACGCCAGTGCTTAACCGGAAATTAACGAATATTAACCCGTAACTGACGGTTATACGAGACCGCTGTGCAACATATGAACGAACAAATGAAATACATATTAATTCTTGGAATTCTGATATTAAATTCAGGATTAAATCTAAATGCTCAAACGACTTCTGACTCTCTAAAACCAAAAATGAAAATGGTAAAAGAAGTTTTATATAAACCTGAAAACGGCGAATTAAAAAGTCGAGAAAATCTATTTGAATCTGATTTAAGCTCTTACAAGGTTTATGATAAAAATGAGAAGATAATCGAAATGGGACAGTATGAAATAGATGGCTCTATTTACGAAACGACTTTGTATGAAAGAGATGGAAATGGTAAAGCATTAAAAGCAATGCAAAAGAATTCTTCTGGAGAATTAAAAGGTTATTGGACTTACACATATGATGACAACGATAATATGATTGAAGTTAAAACCTATGACTCAAGCGATAATTTGGTTAAAATACAATCAAACAAATATGATGAAAAAGGTAATAATGTAGAGATGATATTAAAAAGTCCTGAAAGTGAGAACGGTTGGAAATATATCTATAAATATAATTTTGACAATAAATTGGTTGAGAGATTTAGATATAAACCAGATGGAAGTCTAAAAGACCGCAGAACATATTCTTACGATAAAGACGGAAATGAGAATTTACAGTTCAAATTCAATCCTGATGGAAGTTTTATGAAGTTTGTTTCCGAATATGACGAAATGAATAATATGACTGTTCAGAACTGGTTTAACGAACAAGACGAACAAACACACCAAACATCTTTTGAGTATGTATATGACGAAAATGGAAATTGGATTTCTAAAAGGAGAAGTTCTAATGGAGAGTTAGGAATGGTTTGGGAAAGACAAATAGAATATTATGAATAATAAAATACGTTGCACAACAACGTGTAAGCGCAATAACGGCTGAATTTCCTAATCGGAAATTCAACTCGTTTTGCTAAATTAGGTGCGTCAGTAACGGGAAAGTACTTGCGCACTTTCCCGTTACTGACGCTTGCACAAAACCGTTGTAAACAATTATGAACGAGAACGAAGACTATTTCAAAATTTCTAAAAATGGAAACATTCACACTTTGAGTGACCGAATTCCATTTAACTGGAAAGAACTGATGATTTGGACTTCTGCTTCATTCATTTTCCTCATTTGGTTTCTTGGAATTGGAGTTGGAATTCTTGTCGCAATTCTAACTTTAATCGGATATACATTTTACCGATTTGCCTCGTGGATTTACTACACGGAATTAAAAATTGACGAGCAAACTGGAAAAATAACTCGACTGAAAAAAATACTTGACCGAACTCAAAAAACGGAATTAATCGCTGATAAATTTGACCCAAACCGATTTGAATATTCGGAATTAACTCGGAGCGGAAAAACGAAATTCTTAATGAATTATCGGACTCATAAAAACAATGAATTATTGATTTTAAAAAATAAAACGGACAAAGAACTGATTGAAAAATACATCGCTGAAAAAATAACTGTGCACAACAATGTATAACTGCAATTACGGCGGATTCGACTACGTCCGAATCCACTCGGAATTGCTAACGTCAGCGCTAAACCGAAAATTATTAACTTTAATCCAGTAACTGACGGTTATACGTATTCCAAGGTAAAAAACAAGTGTTTTTTTAATAATTTACAGCTGCTATATTTACAAAGGGCG